>Ga0208128_1000454_pt1 | contig 16708 bp, 10 predicted proteins | sample ETNtaG_35_FD_185758 | JGI IMG/M metagenome (GOLD analysis project Ga0208128, IMG submission 185758) | Marine microbial and viral communities from oxygen minimum zone, Eastern Pacific Ocean - ETNP201306PF51B (SPAdes) (version 2) | ecosystem: Environmental > Aquatic > Marine > Oceanic ... | reverse complement strand
ACATCGCGAAAGATCCCTACGAGAAGAAGGACGTGGCCGGGGAGAACCCCGGGGTGGTGAAGCGCCTGGCCCCCCGCCTCGCCCAGGTCGACAAGGAACGCCCTCCCCTCGGCGACAAGCCCCTGCTCATGGACCCCCCCCTTCCCTACATCTACGGCCTCAAGGAAAATGCCAAACCGCCCAGGTGGTTGGTCAAACACGTCGACGCCATCCGCGCCAGACAACCCAGAAAATGGGCTCCCGGGAAGACGCCCTGGCCGCAGGCCCCCATCGGCGTCAACGCCAACAAACAGTCCGGGAGCAAGTAATACCGGTTCGCCCCCACCCGGGAAGTGCTCCCGTCCACCCTGTGGACAGGCTGTGAGCACCTTGGGAACTCCTCGCCACCTTTTCGCGTGGTAGTCGGGCGCAGATTTTTTATCGTCCCGTGTGCCTTCACGGATTGGTTTCTCCAAGGCCACCACAGACGAGGTGGTCCTCGCCCGGGTGGGCAACCCCCTGCGTGATGAATCCCTCGAAACCTCACGCGAGATCTGCAGGATCGCGGAAGCCGATCGCGACCTGTTTTCCCAGCTGATCCTCAAGCCCTTCCGCAGCCAGGCACGCTACCGTTTCGACCATCACTCCTCCCTCGACAAGAACGAGACCTACACCTGTGCCCGGACCATCTTCGCCGGGCAGGAATCCTTCCTCGAAAAAGGCTGCGAAATCGCCCGGCGTCTCTACGCCAAGTCCAACCACCCACACATCAAATCGGGAGACCTGTGCATCGCACGGGTCAGCAATCTCACCCTGGAAAGCAAGCCTGCCGAGGCTCTCTGCATCCTGAAGTCCGAAACGATGGACCCCTTCCTGAGCATCTCCTCCCACCAGGGAGACCTCCGCATCACCACCGAGCGGGGCATCAACCCCGACAGGATCGACAAGGGCTGCCTCATCCTCAATGTCCACGAGGACAACGGCTACCAGGTCCTGACCTTCGACCGGGCTGGGGCCCACTCACGCTTCTGGCTGCGCGACTTCCTCGGGGTGCGCCTCCTCACCGACGACTCCCTCCTCACCAACCAGGTGGCGGGACTGGCGGTCTCCTTCCTGCAGAGTGACGACAACCCGGCTGCCAGGGAGGACGGGGACGTGTCGGAGCAGACAATGGCCGCCAAACGCGCCATGAGCTTCTTTGAAAACCGGGACCACTTCAGCATGCAGGAATTCGAGGAAGAAGTCCTGCGCCGCGATCCCGCCATGGTGGCCAAATTCAAGAAATACAAGGCCAGCTTTGAGGAAGAACAGGGTCTCCCTCTCGCCGATGACTTCGGAATCACCTCGGCAGAACTGAAGCAGGTGAAGAAAAAGGTCGGCGGAGTCATGAAGTTCGATACCGGAGTGGAGGTGCGCCTCCTCCCCGAATTCCAGGAAAATGCCCTCGAGCGTGGCTATGATGAACCCCGCAGGATGGGCTACCTGAAGATCTTCTTCAACTCCAAGGAGAGCTGATCCACCCTCAGTCTGCAACCTGACGGCGAGCGTGCCGCATCAGGGCGGCCCGCACCAGTTGCCTCGTAAACCCCTCGTGTCCGGCCGGATCCTTCATCAGGCAGAGGTCCGCACTCCCGGGATCGGAGGGAGGATAATAGACTCCGCAGTTGGGATTGATCTCGAGAAAGTAGGGCGTGCCGCTGGCATCCACCCGTACGTCACAACGTCCGAAACTCGCCCCCCCGAGAGCCACGAAGAAACGACCAGCCTCTTCCCGCAGACGGGCGGCCAGGACCGGGTCCTCCACCGGAAAACTCGACAACGCGTCGTAGTCCACCCACTTCAGGTCCGCGTGCTTGAACTCCTCCCCCTCCGGGAAGCGATACTGCATGGGGACATAGCTCACCGGCCGGTCCGGATCATCGGGATTCTCGGCCACCAGCACCGTGCATTCGATCCCGTCGATATACTCCTCGATCAGAGCCGCCCCGTAGCGCGAGATGATCTTTTGCGCCTGCTGGAAGAGGCCAGCCTGCGACTGGACCCGCGAGTTCCGGCTCAAGTCCACGCTGGCATAACTGTTGTGGTGCTTGACGAAGAGGGGAAAGCGCAGGGTCTCCGCCGCGCGCTCCACATCGACCTCGTCCCGGACCAGCACCGCGGCCGGGCTGGCGATCCCCTCCCTCCGGCAAGCCTCCTTCATCTCCAAGCGGGTCGGCTCGTAGTAGTTCGAGGTTGCCCCGGTGAAGGGCACTCCCAGTTTCTCCAGGGTTTCCACCACCTCAATCCCCGGAGTCCCCTGGTCCGCCGCTCCATCGCAGAGATTGAAGAAGAGATCGAATTCCCCTCCCTGCACCAGGGCGGTGACCACTTCCACCGAGGTCTTCTTTTTCAAGGTCTTCACCTGCCACTGCGCCTCGGGCAGAAAGGGTCGCGGGTCACAGGGCCAGTCATCGGACGGAAAGGGATCCGCATCCAGGTCCTGGGTGGTGAGGAGGCAGATACGCACAGTGGGAAAACCTTGGTCGGGAAAGTTTTAGCCAGCAACCGGCTTCCCTACAAGCGCGCCATAAATCTTCTCCATCCCTGTTGCTCCCTGCTGTGAAGGGAGACATCATCTCAGTCGATGGTCTGATCATCGATTTCAATTACCGGAAGCCGGTGGAGGCAGGTAACCTGTGCCGGTATGACGGCGATGACTTCGAGCCGAACGGTTCTCCTGATCCTGGTAACCGGGTTGGCCATCCTCCTCCCGCTCCTCGTCGGATGCCGGGGATGGACCATGGACTACGGGAATCCCGCCGCCCAGTTTGAAGCCCGTGACGCGGCCATCCTCGCCCCGGACTACCTGGGGAGGAAGGTCAGCGTGCGCGGCGAGGTCACCACGGTGGAGACTTCCGACCCGGCCCGTTGCACGGTCAGGCTGCAGCATGGCGTGGTCGCGGATTTCGGGACCTTCAAGGCCGCGGCCGAGGCCTGCCCCGTGGGCGAAATCGTTCACCTCGATGGCATCGTGCGGGCCGTGGACGTGTCCGGCATCATCCTCGCTCCGGCCTTCGGCAGGGATCCACAGGCCCTCTTTGATCCTCTTCATCCGTGACAGCGTCACGGGACCCGGACCCGGCCATTCGCGGGAGAACGACGGAGATGTGCCCGGAGACCACGGAAATTCCCGCCCCTACTTCTCCTCGTCCTCCCCGGGAGGCCGGGGCGCCCGGCGGGTCACCACCATCTTGAGGTAGCGGAGGTAGGACGAGGCGCTGGCCCGCTCCGTGATCACCTTGCCCTTCATGTCCATCACCCGGATGGCCCAGCCGCGGTAGTCGTCCCCGTTCTTGTTGTCGTAGAACCCGGCCTCATGGGAATAGACCCCGTCCCGGTCGTAGAAGCATTCCAGCTTTTCCTTGATGCTGACGTCCCCGCCCCGCAGGTCGGACTTCTTCTTGGAGATCCAGACCACGAGGAGGTAGAACTCGGAATTTTCCTCCATGTTGGTGAATTCCACCTCAAGGTTCATGAGGGTCTTTTTGAGGTCGTTGTCCTTGTAGGACTTGAGCTCGGTCCTGATCACGAGGGGCTTCTTCACCTTATGGGTTTTCAGGTAGTCCCGATCGGTCTGGCTGAGCTTCTCTAGCTTGAGCTTGTAGAGCTTGCCCTTCACCTTGAGCTTCACCCAGTCCTCTCCCTTCTCTTCCAGCACCCCGGTGAGTTTCTTGCCGTCCGCACTGGTCCAGACGCGTGGCTTCTCGCCTTCCTGCTCTTCTTCCGCATGGCCCGGCAGGGCCATGACCACCACCAGGACGGACAGTAGCAGCCGTCTCGTGAGAATGCGTGCGGGGAACATTGGATCATCCTCTCCCATTCCCGGGAGGACCGTCAAACCGATTCTCGGATTCACTCATCAGGCCCCTGCAACGACGACGCTTCCCGGTTTCCGGAAGCCTCCCGTCGCAACGCCTAAAACCTTCCATCCCGCACTTCAAAGTGGGTGGGCCTGCCCAGGAAAGCCCCCCCTGATTGCACCCAGTGTGCCGTCCGCTCAAGAATGGTCTCCACGCTGGTAGGCGGGTCTCCCAGTTCGGCACAGAGCGCCCGGGCGTCGCTCAGGAGGGAGGTCCCGGCCTCCTCCCCGGTGAAGATGGGGTCGCGCCCCAGCAGTTCACCGAGGCGCCCGGCCACCTCCCGCACCCGGCAGATCCCCGGTGAGGTGAGATTCCAGGGCCGCGCCGGGGAGTCCGCCAGCGGGAAGGCCCGCAGGATCATCTCATTGGCATCCCCCTGCCAGATGCAGTTGAAGAATCCGTTGCGCAGGTCAATAGGGTCGCCGTGCCAGATCTTCTGCGCCAGATCCACCGGGACACCGTAACGCAGGTCGGTGGCGTAGTTCAGCCTGATGAGTGCCACCCGCCTGTCCGCCTCCCGCGAACCGTAGTCGAAGAGGCGCTCCCGCGCCACCGCGGCATTGGCATATTCCCCGAGGGGAGTCAGGGGATCGCCTTCCCGTGATCCCCCCTGCTCGATCCGGCTCAGCGGGTAGACGTTGCCCGTGGAGAGGGCCACCACCCGCCGACCCGCATAGCGCTCCAGCACGTGGAGGGGCGCCACCGTGTTGATGGCCCAGGTCAGGGACGGATTCGCTTCGGTTCCGAACTTGAGCCCCACCAGGTAGAGCACCTCTCCCGCGTCCGGAAGCCCCCTCACGCTGTTGCGATCCAGGAGATCCGCCGCCACTGTCTTCACCCCGCGGTTCCGCAGCCACTTCTCCTTGGCCGGATCACTGAAGCGGCTCACCGCAATCACTTCCAGCTCATGCCCGGCTGCCTCGGCTGCCCGCCGGGCAAGGACCGCCAGGGAGGGTCCCATCTTTCCCCCGGCCCCGAGGATCACGAGCGGACTCCGCAGTTCCCGGATGGCGTCGACCAGGACCGGACGCGGGGCGGTGAGCTCTTCATCGAGGGCCACCTCGGTCTCAATCAGATTCGCCATTGCTCCTTCTAGCCTCCCTCTCCCCGGCCTACCAAAGGAAAAGAAAAGACCACGGACCGGCACGGTCCGTGGTCTGCAGATTCTTTGATGGATGGCGGTGCCTAGACTTCCTCCGCATTCAGCCACCGGAAGCTCACCAGCTTGAAACGGCGCCCGAACTCGATCTCGTCGGGGCCCCTCTTCGCCACTGGATTAAGACCGCTGGAATCCGAATTGATCGGCTCCGGCGTGCGCTGCACGATCGCCTCACACCAGGCCCGGGCCTGCACCTTGCCCTGCGCGTTCACGGACTCGCCATAGGCGCGGACCAGGAAGGAATCCGAACGCGGACGCAGGGCCGACCCGATGGACTGCACGATGTCCCCCTGGGTCAGGTAGCTGGGAAGTCCCCACGCCACCGAGTCAGGCTTCTGGGTCTGCTCCAGGCGCGTGGCATCGCTCATATTGTCGAAACTCACGTTGCGTAGCCTGTCCCGCGGGTTGTTCGGAATGCGGAGAATCTCGTGCTCGTCGAACTCCGCGTTGATCCCGGAACGCTGGATGGCGGCCTCAATCGGTCCCGCGTCCCCGTGTTCACTGTCCACCAGGCGGCGGTTGATGAAGTCCGACAGGCCGAAGAAGGGCGCCCGCTCCTTCACCTCCCGCACGATCTCCTGCGCGAGGCGCTCAAGATCACTGTCAGAGGTGTCGCTGCCGTCGATGCTGAGGAAGCCGGAGGTGGCCTCCTCGTCATCCCAGTTGCCGTCGAGATACTCGCCATTGGGCGGATTGATCACCCGCGGGAAGGGAACCGCGTCCTTGCTGGCATAGTCACCCGCATTCATGGCGGAGGCCAGCACGGCCTTCCAGGCGTCCACGCTGACGGAGTTCACGTTGAATCCGCCATTGAGCCAGAGCTGGCTGGCAGCCCTGTGGAAGTTGACTATGTCATTGCGCACGTTGGTTCCGGTTCCCACCAGCTGAAAGCGGCCGTTGGGCAGCGGGTTCTCCTCGGGTTCCTCCACGAAGGCAATCTTGCGCGCATTATTACCGGTGGAGACGAAGAAGTTGTCCCAGAGGTTGAAGTTCGTCTCGTAGCTCAGGTCATAGACCACGAAGTGGTCGTCGGGACGGTTGAAGAGAATCTGGCGGGTCAGCATGGCCCAGTAATCCGCTCCCCGACCCGAGGTCCGCCCCCCCTGGTGGCCGAAGAGATACGAGTTCCAGCCGTTATTGGCTTTCTCACGGGAGGTCTGCAGCACCGGGCTGGTGTGCAGGCGGCCCACCCGGGGATCCACTATCGAGTTGCCCACCGCGTAGCTGGGGTGCCACCCGAACTCGGAAAGCTTCAGGTGGCGCAGGAATCCAAGGGAAGGAATGCCGATCTCCTCGCGCGGAACGTCAAAAAGGATGACCCCGTCGTCCGGCGCATTGAGGGGTTCCCCAAAGGGCCAGCCGACCTGCCTCCCGTCAATCGAGCGGGGCATCATGTTCTGCCAGCTCACCCGCTGGTCAAAGAGGTCGCGGGTATACATCCCGTAAAAGTGAGGGGGCAAGTCGGTGACATTATCCCACGGGTTGCGGCAGAAGTAGGCCGCCCGCGGGTTCCAGGTCCCGATCACCGAGCTCTTGAGATGCTGGGGCTGGCCACGCAGCTGGCCCGATCCAAGGACGTTTGAACGGTGCTCGTCCCACCAGCGGATGCGGAATCCATCCCGCGTGCGGGTGTCCGGGATGGCCGTCCCCGGCAATACGGCACGGCTGCTCCCCAGCTGATGGACCCGCGGCTCCGGCTGGCGGCCGCGACCCGTACTCCACTGCACCGGCAGTTCGTCACTACCACCCGCCTGCAGCGAGGTATTGGCGTAAACGATGGACTGCATGTTGTTGAAGGAAGAGTCATTGAAGGAGCGCTGGCGGCCGGCACTCTTGAGCGACATCATGTAGTTGTCCCCGCCGGACTGGTTGCCCGGGCCGGGGAATTCGATGAAGCTCACCGGCTTCTTGGTGTGCGTCTGCTGCATGTCCTGCCAGAAGTAGATCCCCGGGTCAGGTGCCACCGAGGAGGAGAGAACATTACGGTCGATCTGGAAGAGCTGGTATTCCGCCGTCCGGAGCGGGCTGAAGACCAGCGTTTCCCCCGGGGCCATGGTGGTGGGCTGCAGCTTGAAGAGAACCCAGCCCACGTAGTGCCCGGGGCTCGGATCAGATCCGCTCGGCTTGGCTCCCACCTTGGTCGATCCGCGACCAAAGGGAATTGGAACATTGGTCCGGGTGGTGCGGTCGGAGTAGGTGACCCGCACGTCCTTGTTTCCGTTCACGAAGACGGTGGCGCACATGTTGTGAAGCTTGAGCGACACGTTGTAGGGGTTCCACAGCGCCACACGGGGATAGTAGCAGATTCGGAGAACCTGGGGGGACGAGGGGTTGTTCGCGGTCTGTGAATAAGTCGCCAGGTTGTAGTAGACCGAACCCTCCGTCATGACCGGAAACAGGTTGGGCTGAACAAACGGAAGGAAGGATGCCGGACGCAGGTTGCCTCCGTCATAAACGTTCACGCCATCGTTCATCCCGCGCAGGGTGCCATTGGCGATATCCTCCTGGGTCGGGGGCGCTGGATCCACCATGTCGGTCTCGTCCTCGTTATACTGCAGGAGCCGACCGGCATTGGCCCAGTTGCGCACCAGGGCGAAGGTCGGGGCGATATCACGATACTTCGTCTGGCCCCAGGTCGTTCCCTGCTCATCCGCCACGTTGGCGTTGGCCGGTCCGATCATGTTGTCGTGGTCGTCAATCCCCTGGGAGACGATCCTGCCGTCAGCCCGGAGATCACGGATCGTGCCACGGCGATCGTGGACATAAGCGGTGAGGTCCCGCAGGAGTCCTCCCTGGCGCACGTTGCACAGCACCGCCTTCGACTGGGTCGTCATGTGGTGGAAGGCTCTCTTCTTCCGGAGGGCGTTTTCCCGGCTGGGCACACCGTCAGTCAGTTCCACCGTCTTGCGGCTGAACAACTTGCGCACTTCCTGATCGGTAAGGTCGTTGTTGATTCCTTCCAGTTGCTTGCCTGCGGTGTCCTGCGGGTTGAGGATGCGCTCCATGCCATCGGGGTTGGGACCCCGCGCGGGAGCGTCCAGTGAGTAGGCATCCACCATCGCGACATTGGCCCTCACCCCGAGGTCACCGATCCAGTAGGCATAGCCACCGGTTTCGCGATCCTTGTCGTTCCTGGTAGTCACTCGTGGTGCCACCACGTGCTCCTCGGTGGTCGCCACCGTGCCGTCTCCTACCAGCTCAATCTGTTCCCCTTCCCAATCTTCCGCCTTAATAAGAGCGACTCCCAGTTCAACCCGGCCTCCTTCGTTGCCACTGACGAGATAGCTGAGGACGTCCTTTTCACGATCGAAGGTCTTGCCTGCTGCACCGGTGAAGCGCTGGTCGCTCAGGCCCCCTTCGTTATCGTTTCGTACCCAGGGCGACTTGTTTTCCCCGTCACTGCCCGGGGGAACCCACTCGGTAGTCCACACTCCCACCCAGTGGGGATGCTTGACACCCTGGATGCCTTCTGCGGCAAGGGGATCAGGATCCTCATCCAGAATTCCTGCTTCGGCAGAAACCCGCTGGTCCGGTCCGAGGTTCGTCTGTAATTCGCCTATTGCAACCATCAGGGCCAGGCGCGCGTTGGCCCGTGCTTCAAGTTGCGCCAGCTCTGACGTGCTGCTTCGCACCGTGACAGTGGACAGCGACAGGAGACCAATCGCGATCAAGGAGAGGAGCACCAGGATTGTGACGGTCGTGACGAGGGAAAAGCCTTTGCGCCCTCTCCCCGCGGAGTTTTTCATAACGGCATGTATCTTCATGGGTCAGTCGGTCAGCGTATTCGCATTATACATACGGAATTCTATCTCAGCACCAGCAAAATCTCTGTATTCACCAAGTATTCTTGTTCTCCGCGCGGCACACAAGCAATTCCCGGTGATGATTCCGCATTTTTTTCCCTGAAACACAGGCATTTCCGATCCATGAACAGATGGGGAATCCCACGAGTATCCCAATCGAAATCCACCGTTTTTGCCCCTTCCATCCCCCCCCGATCGGGTCAGATTTCCCCCTGCGCCGCTACCTGCCTCAGCAGCAGCAGCAGGGGCACCGTAAAGGCCAGGGATCCAGCAGGGTCTTCGGCCCGTTCTAACCTTCCGGTTGCCCGTTGACCCTGGTCTTCTTGCTTCCCTGGATCCCGGCGATGCCCGCCGCGGTCTTCTTCACCGCAGCAGCGTCCATTAGGAGGTCGACTTCCACCTGGAACTTCCTCGCCTGGCCAGGCGCAATCTTTTTCACGCGGCCACGCTCCCGTTCAACGGAACGGTTGTAGGGATAACCCGATCCCGGTTCCAGTCCGGTCACGTAGCCCTTCTCGCCCACATCAGTGTTCTTCCACAGCGTGAAGAAGGGCAGGCTGTCCACGTTGTAGGACATGGCCACGCCACGCGTTGCGTCCGCATTCTGCAGCATGACGGTGGTACGACCGTCCGCACCGGCATGAAGCTCCATGCAGTAGACCGTCTCCCCGTAGCCCCTGGTGGGTCCGTAGTAGACCTGGTAATCCTTCAGTTCCTCCACCGCGCGCTCATCAAAGGGCGTCACGCTCCGGGTGGGGGCAAGGAAACGCGATCCCTTTTCAAGGAGCGGTTCACCATAGTTGGTGTGATAGATGATTTCAAATTCCTGCGGGTTCGATCCACGATTGGTCAGGGTGTCGTCAAAGCGCACCGAAGTGCTTCCAATCTCGGTTGAGATGTCGGTCACCATCTCAAGGTTCACGAACTTGAACATCTTCTCCTCCACCCGGCCGCGCACATGCAACCGGTTGTTTCTCAGGAAGACCTCCACCTTGGAAGCGGGCAGGTTCGAGGCCTTGCCGTGCAGGCTCAGCATCTTGCCATCATCTTCCCCCGGATGCCCGGCAAATTCATAGCCACACCGCGTCATCCACTCATTGAAGCCGTCCAGCCATCCCAGCCCTCCCCGGTCCGCAGGGTTGATGAAAAGCGGATTGACCAATTCGGTGACGGGGGAATTCCAGCCCAGTCTGACATCCCCGCAGTAGAGCTTGTGAACGTTCATCCCACGGGTGGGGACAACCGTGAACCGCAGTTTGCCATTGTTGATCTCCACCACGTCCACGCCGGCCTGCTTCCCACCCCGCAGGGTGTACTTGCGGACCGACCAGGCTACGTCCCCGGTCTTGCCGACACCGCTGTCGATCGCGAAATCCTCCAACCAGGTATTGGTGGAGGTGTCGGTCAGGGTCTCATGGAATTCCTGGGCAAGGAGCGGCGCGACCGAAACGGACAGGCTGGTGCACAAGACGTGGGCAAGGGCGAACGATTGTCTTTTCATGGTAGGAGCCACAGCAAATCCCATGCCTCCGCCCAATGACAAGCCAAACTCTACCGCAAGGTCACCCGCAACCGCAAAAAAAGGGTGCTCCGGTCATCCGGAAGCGGGCCACGGTAGCAGGCCCGCTCACCGGTGCCCTCCTCCCCCCTCTCCACCCGGTCCAGGGTAAGAAGTTCTGTCAGGGTCTCCCAGCGCTCACCCTCCAGCACTTCCAGATCGTAGCGCAACGCCAGAACCTCATAGCTCCCGGAACCCCTCTCCACTCCTCCCCGCCAGCGCTCATAGCTCACTTCCATGCCATCCGCATCACTGCGCACCTCAAAGACCGGACGCTCACGGGCACTGGTGGGATCGGAAAACCCTGCGAACTCCAGAAAGTTCGTCCAGCCATCCGAGTCGAGATCTCCCGCGAAGGAACCCGTGGGGTTCTCCCCCCGGGAGTAAAACTCAATCCAGGCATCAAAGTCCGTGCTGCCTGCATCTGCCACCATGAGCGGAGCGGGCTCCGACTGCACGAACCCGACCGGGTTTGTGATCCGACAGGAATAGCCTTCCTCTCCCACGTGATTCAAGGGTGCATCCAGGTCCGCGAGAATCAGGTTTGCACTCCGGGACCCGCTCACCCCTGCGCCATCCTGCAGCGCCACTGCCCCCTGGTACCACTGGTAGCTCAGCGGTTCACTGCCCCGCACTTCCACGGAATACGATGCCGCTCCACCTTCCCAGAGAAACCGGGGAACAGACTGCAGTGTCATCGTGGGTGCCACCTGAATCTTGAGCTGGGTTGCCATTGATTGCGAACTGGTGCTCCCATTGGAGACCCAACAGGAGTACTCACCGGTATCTTCCAGCACAAGATCACTGAGCTCCAGCAGGTGACTGGTCGCTCCCGCCACGCGTGGACCGTCCACCAGGAACACCCCGTCTCGAACCCAGCGGTAGGCCGGCGGAGGAGTTCCCACGGCCTCCACCCGCAAGTTGACTCCGTCCCCGGAATCCGCCAGCACCTCGGTCAGAGGTTGCTCGGTGATGGCGACCGGGCTCTTCTCCAGGGATGCCTCGAACCCCTCCAACCGGGCCTGCAGGCCTGCGGCCAGCACCGGCTCCGTCCCCGCCAGGTTGGTGCGCTCCTCCGGATCGCCCTCCAGGTCGTAGAGTTCCAGTCGCGCAGGAATTTCCTCACCTTCTTCCCCTTCCCGGGCTTCTTCCCACAGCAACTTCCACCGGCCATCCCGGATCGCGAAGCGCGGGGCATCGTTGATCTCCCCGACCGCATCTGAGCGAAACTCCCAGATCAGCGGCCGTTCACGCACCGCGGGAGTCCCTTCCAGAGCCTCCAGCATATCCTCGCCGTCCAGATGCGGGGGGAGCTCCGCTCCCACCAGTGCGCTCACCGTGGGCAACCAGTCGAGGGAGCTCATCACGGTTGTGGAGTCCACTGTTCCCGCTGGAATCCTGCCGGGCCAGCGTGCAATACAGGGCATCCGGACGCCCCCTTCGTAGATACTGCGCTTACGCCCACGAAACTGCCCTGAACTACCGCTCCCCGGACCCACTCCCCTCACAATCCGGAAGTCCTCCGGGCCGTTGTCGCTCGTAAAGAGAAGCAGGGTGTTGTCGGCCAATCCCCGCTTATCAAGGAACTCAAGAAGATTCCCGATCGCAGCATCCACGCTGGTCATCACCGCGTTATACTCAAGAAAGCGCTCCTCCGGATCCGGCAGGATCTCGCCGTAGTCGCGCATATGCGACGTGAAATCGCTCAGGGGGAAGGTCTCCCCGTCGTAGACACGTTTCTGGTCCGCGGATGCCACCACCGGTCGATGCATCTGGTAAAGCCAGAGGTTGACATAAAAGGGCTGGTCCCCCGCCAGTTCCACAAACTTGATGGTCTCCTCCACGCAGTAGAGCGATGAGTAGGATCGAAAGTAATCACCCGATCTCCAGACCGATTGATAGTGGTCGATCCCATAGGAGCTCTGGGCTGGAGAAGGACCACTGCGCAGGTGCCATTTACCAATGTGGCCGGTGCGGTATCCCGCTCTTTTCACCACATCCGTCACGGTCACGACATTGGGATCCAGAAAGTTCGGTATACCCCGCCGCCAGTTCGCGCGCCAGTCAGAGTTGATGTAGTCGTGGATCCCGAAGCGCGAGGGATGAAGCCCGGTCATGAAGGAGACCCTGGTCGGCGAACAGACCGGAGATGCCACGTAGTAGTTCTCAAAGACCCTTCCTTCTCCCACCAACCGGTCCAAATGCGGGGTTTTTACGTGTGGGTGCCCCAATGCGGCAATATCCCACCCCATGTCATCAGCGAGGATCAGGATGATATTGGGTGGCTTCTCACCCCACCCGGCATTCGCCAGCACCCCTGCAATCATCACGACCAGAAGCAAGCGGGACAGAAACAGGCCCGGACCCTTCGCCCGGAGGCAAGGGGGAGGATTCAAAGTAGAGCAGCTCATCGATCCGGGTGGGAGAAATTAAAGGCAGGACCCGTGCGGGCTGCAAGTCGCGACTGGATCGCTGTTCGTCCCCGTTCTCTCCTGACCAGGCATGCGGATCGAAAAGCAATTCTCCCCGGTTCCTGAAACCCCCACAACCCATGCCGATATCGGCATGGGTTGTGGCACGATTCAGGCTGGAATTGAAATCTTTCCTACTGGCATGCCTCGCATTCCCCGCCATTCATCATGGCTTCGATGGAACAGGCGTGCTGCTCTTCAGGAGTGTAGGTCTCTCCCTCGGATGCGCTCTCCTGCGGCACGTCGTCCTTCTTCACCTGCACGGTGGCCTTCTCGATGTTGCTGGCCTGCAGGGTGCGCAGGTAGTAGGTGGTCTTGAGCCCGACGCGCCAGGCGTGCCGGTACATGTGGCTGAGGGCCTTCATGTCCGGTTCCGCCAGGAAGAGGTTCACGCTCTGACTCTGGTCGATCCACTTCTGCCGGCGGGAGGCGGCATCGACGATGAACTGGAAGCCGACCCCGAAGACCGTGAGGTGCTTCTGCTTGATCTCATCGGAGATTTCATCGATGTCATCCAGCTCTCCGTCGAAGTACTTGAGCTGGTCGAGCATGTCAGAGGTCCAGAGGTCCTCCTTCTTCAGGTCCTGAACGAGTTGCCGGTTCAGAACCGTGAAGTCTCCGCTCAGGTTGCTCTTCACGAAGAGGTTCTTGTAGTTCGGTTCGATGCACGGGGTGGTCCCCATGATATTCGAGATCGTGGCGGTCGGGGCGATGGCCAGCACATTGGAATTACGCATGCCATGCTTGAGGATCTTGTCACGCACGGGCCGCCAGTCCATCTTGCCTCCCCGCGGCACGATGATCTCTTCCCCGCGCTCGTCCTCGAGGAGGTCGAGGGAATCCTGCGGGAGAATGCCGCGATCCCACTTCGAACCGCGATAGGTCGAATAGGTGCCACGCTCGGCCGCCAGATCGCTGGACGATCCATAGGCATAGTAGGCAATGGCTTCCATGAACTCATCATTGAAGGCCACCGCTTCCTCGCTGGCAAAGGAGAGTTCCTTCTTGAAGAGGGCATTCTGCAGGCCCATCACGCCGAGACCGATCGGCCGGTGCCGGCTGTTGGCGGTGCGGGCCGCATCGGTCGGGTAGAAGTTGATGTCGATCACGTTGTCCAGCGCCCGGATAGCCACCGTAATGGTCTCACGCAGCATCTCGTGATCGAGCATCCCGTCCTTGGTCACGTGCGTGTCGAGCACCACCGAACCAAGGTTGCACACTGCGGTCTCATCCTCACTGGTATTGAGTGTGATCTCCGTACAGAGGTTGGAGGAGTGGATCACACCCACATGGTCCTGGGGACTGCGCAGGTTGCAGGGATCCTTGAAGGTGATCCAGGGATGCCCCGTTTCAAACAGCATCTTGAGCATCTTCTTCCAGAGCTCGATGGCGGGCAGACTGCGACTCCAGATCTTGCCCTCCGCAGCCATCGCCTCGTACTCCAGGTAACGCTGTTCGAAGGCCTTGCCGTAAAGATCGTGCAGGTCGGAGCATTCGTTGGCGCGCAGGAGGGTCCAGTCCTGCCGCGATTCCATGCGCTTCATGAAAAGATCCGGAATCCAGTTCGCAGTGTTCATGTCGTGCGTGCGCCGGCGCTCGTCGCCGGTGTTAACCCGCAGCTCAAGGAAGTCCTCGATATCATTATGCCAGCTTTCCAGGTAGGCACAGCCTGATCCGCGACGCTTGCCACCCTGGTTCACTGCCACCAGCTGATCGTTGTGCAGCTTCAGGAAGGGGATGACCCCCTGACTTTCGCCATTGGTCCCCTGGATGTAGGCCCCCGTGCCGCGCACGCTTGTCCATGAACCACCCAGGCCGCCCGCCCACTTGGAGAGGAAGGCATTCTCCGAGATCCCGCGCAGCATGATCGACTCGATGGAATCGTCCACCTTGTAGAGATAGCAGGAGGAGAGCTGGGAATGCAGCGTTCCCGAGTTGAAGAGGGTGGGCGTGGAGGAGCAGAAGCGACGCCCCTTATAGAGTTGATAGAGTCTCACGACCCATTCCTCGCGATTGTGTTCCTCAGCCTTGAAGAGCCCCATCGCAACCCGCATCCAGAAGAACTGTGGAGTCTCAATGCGGCGCGGTTTCACGGAGGTCTTGTCCACGATAAGATAGCGATCGTAGAGGGTCTGGATTCCGAGGTAATCGAAGTCCAGGTCGGCGGAGGGATCGAAAGCGTCCGCCAGACGATCGAGATCAAAGCGCTCCAACAGTTCCGGGCTGATCCTCTTGATGGCTACCCCGTACTTCAGATAACGCTTGAACTGCTTCTGGTGAGCGGCCTTGAGAGCTGCAATTCCGTCCTGCTGGATCGACCAGTCGAGGACCTCCTCGTAGATATAACTGAGCAGGATACGCGCCGCGAACTTGGCAAAGTCCGCATCTCTCTCGATGAGAGTCTTGGCATTGAGAATGATCGTACGCTGCAGCTCAGCTTCTGAAATCTCGGCCCCGATGGAACGGCGCAGATCGAGTTCGATCTCCTCCTCGCTCACGCAGAGATCGAGGCCAATCATGCTGAACTGGATGCGCTTCTTGAGTTCTGTTCCGTCCCAGAAATCGCTTTGTCCATTCTCCCGGGTGACCACCACCATGGAGTCCTGATTGGGGTCCTCGGCAGACTCCGCCTGGTGCAACTTGCGCACCTCCGCCCTTTGTATCCGGTAGGACATGTAGGCCCGCATCACGTCGAACTGGCCCTGCCGGCCCAATTCCTCCTCCACCAGGTCCTGAACATCCTCAATGTGCACGAATGCAGAATCACCTGCCCGCACCCTCTGGGTCACCCCGTGGGCAATCCGCGTCGCTGGCTCCGGATCCTTGCGCAGGTCGAGGAAGGCCTTGCGCACGGCAGTCTCAATCTTGGTTTCGCTCCAGGGAACCACGTTGCCGTTGCGGCGGATGAGACGCACCGGCATGAGATGCAGGTCTTCGCTGACCACGATCTCACCGTTTTTCTCGTAACTTCTCGTGAAGACCAGGGACTTGGCCACATCGTGCGCGTCATTCTCGATCAGGGCCTTCTCGATCAGGAGATAGAGATCATTCTGGCTCAGCTTGATTGCTCCTCCCCTCTGCACCTGCTGCATGAGACTCTTGGCCACGCTGAAGGCCACTCCGGTCACGAAGTTGCGGTTTTCGTCATTGTAGATGCGATCTTCCTGCTCCTCGCGGGAGAGCAACAGGTCGGTGAGGGCCTCCCCGATGGTATCCGCCACGTCGGCGAGCGAGAATTCCACTTCGCCCGCCGCACGGGTTACGATGATTTCCGGGATGGGAGCACGGTGTTCGGTTTCCAGCGAATCGCGCCAGTTGAACCGCTGGCAACTCGCCTCATCACCGTGACGGCTCGCAATGACCTGCTTCAGGGCGATGTCTTCTTCCAGAGTAATGGATCTGTACATAATGGGTCTTTGAGATATGGAGTCTTGCGTAAGGGTGGAGGCAGGAAATCGGAGTCAGGGTTCAGTGATCAGCATGGGGGCAGAGAACTACTATTGGCTTGCTGGCATGCAGGGAGGGTTGGCTACTCAGATCGGCGACACAGCGATTCTTCACTCCGGACACCGAATTTACCCCCCCGGTCAACCACGCTTACAGTTCATCGTCGTCATAACCTGAGTGCTCCAGGGAGGAGGACTTCCGGTATTCCGTGACGCGACCTTCAAAGAAGTTCTGCTCCTTCTTGATGTCCATCATCTCGGCAAGCCAGGGGAACGGGTTGGAAACATTATCCTGGAGGGGATCGAGACGGCAGTTCAGCAGGCGGCGGTCACCGATGTAGTCAATATACTGCTCGAAGTCGGATGAATTGAGCCCCACCGCGTCGACCGGCA
>Ga0208128_1000452_pt1 | contig 16739 bp, 11 predicted proteins | sample ETNtaG_35_FD_185758 | JGI IMG/M metagenome (GOLD analysis project Ga0208128, IMG submission 185758) | Marine microbial and viral communities from oxygen minimum zone, Eastern Pacific Ocean - ETNP201306PF51B (SPAdes) (version 2) | ecosystem: Environmental > Aquatic > Marine > Oceanic ... | reverse complement strand
CAAATTAACGAAGTCGGCCTCTTCTCATGGCAAGTAGGATTCCTTTGGGATTTGGTTGATGTTTGGCTTGAGTCGTTTCTGTTCCGTGCAATGGCTTGAGTCAACTCCGCATCAAACCCCGTCAGCTTCGGTTGGCGGGGTTTTGATTTGTTGTCAGATTCAACCAGAAAAACTTCACAGCAAATGCAAAATTAATTCAAAAAAATCAAATTAATGACTGGTAGGAATCAGGTTTCTTGAATAGCCGTATTGGCTTGTACCCCTACAATCTCAGAAGCAGCGCTTGCAGTTGTGCCTGTAACAAAGTGCTCACCGGTGGCGGCTTCATGTCGCACGACCTTAGTCAAACGACCATTGTCATGGGCATTAATCAGACCGGGTTTACTGCTTGGGCGCTGGTATGGATTCAGTGGTCGCGGGCAGATCGCCGAGAGCGTACTGGATTCCATCGAGATAGTGCTGCAGTATGGTTTTATTCCAAAAAATATCGTGCTGATGTCCCAAGGCTGAGTAGAACACCCGACCCCTTCCGTAGTCTTTGATCCAACTCAAGGCAAAGTCGCCATCCGTTCGGCGTATGCCCGCCTTGTTCTTCAAATCCAAACCCGAGGTATCGATGCTGAAAAGCACTCTCAATTTTCGACGGTCAAATTCCTTGAACTGGTAGATTTCGTCCGTGACTTTGAAACGCGGGGTTGGAAAGGCCAGAGATAACGGGTGCAAGGAATCCTCGATCTTCAAGGTGATTGTGGAACCTGCGTTCCAGGGGTGATTCTCAAACCGGGCACCGATGATCTTGCCGTACTCAGGCCATTGTCGAAAACTGGCCACGCCTGCGTGGATCACTATCAACCCCTTGCCACCGGCGAGGAAATCGACGAGGGACTTTTTGAGACGTTTGTCTTTTTCAATTGCCTGCTCCCGTGCCGCGCCCTGCAGGCTGCCGAAGTTCGCCGGCAGGAAGATTTCGTTGTTGGTGTTGTTGAAAACAACCGCGTCGTAGCCTTTCAGATTGGCCGACTCGAAATGGCTCAGGTCATCACTGACCGTGACCTCGAACGCCTTGGTCTTTTCGGCCATGGCCGTAATCGCCGCCTTGCCGTAAGGGATGGCAGTATGTTTGTAGCCCCAGGCGACGGAAAAGACCAGGACCTTCCTGGGCTTTTTGGGTTTAGCCGTGGACTGCTTGGGGGTGGCAGCCTTGATCTTCTTGAGTTCCTCGGCCGAGGGCGCGGCATCGACGCGAAGCCCCGACAAGCCCAGGCCGGCGAGGACCAGGAAGATCAAGGTTATAGTTTGGGTGTTCCTGATTTTTTTCATTTAACTGTTCCTTCGTAATCCTCAAAAAACTTCTTCATTCGAACAGCGTCGAATCCGTCGCGATGCAGCACAATCCGATAGCGCAGGACCAGCGGTTTTTCGGTCGACAGCGCCACTGGCTTCTGACCGGGATATACTGGGTTCTGGCAACTGGCGGCGCGACGGATGGTCCACCCGTGCGGGAAGCCGGGGTTGTCCGGGTGACACAGAATCGTCAGACCCGTGGTCTTTCCGTCCTTGCCGAACACCGCCGAATAATCCACCCAGGGCTGAGCTGGCGACGGGCGTTTCCCGTCCGGCTCGACCGTCCCGGTGGGGCCCTGTATTTTCAGGTCGTGCGGTAGCGGGATGCGCACTGAGAACCCGCCGTAGCCTTTCGTGTTCATCGACCCACCCAGTCGCACCTCAGGTGCCAGCGCGAGCAGGTGGATTTCAAAGTCTATCGCCCGGGCATCGGCCGCGGACGCGTGTACGCGAATCGTAGCGGTCTCTTTAATAATAGCTTTCTCCGCGCCCTTGTTGTCCAGCCAGAGCGGGGATTTCCAGAGCGCAGTCGTGTACAAGGTAGCGGACTCCGGCGCATTCGAAACCTTCATGGCGGTGACGTCCCAGGCCATCTCCTTCTGCTCCCAGGGGTGACCGATGCGCTTGTCGCCAATCCACAGTTGCGTCCAGGCCCAGAACACTCCGCGGTGATGACGGTGGTCCTTGGGCATGTCGTCGGTCATCCGGACCCCGTCCAGGTCGTAGAGCGGGTGAAGGTAATGCCCGCGCTTGTAGCGACCATCCGGTTGCGAGATCGGATTGCGGTTGTAGGTGATAATCTCCTGGCCGCCCTCGAGGAAACGGAGCCCTCCCTTGATCGATTCCACCACCACGCGTCCAGGCTTGCCCGAGACGTCGAACAAATGCGGATCACCGTTAAGTTTGATATCGCCTGCAGGCACCTTAGTCCACGCGCTGCCGAGCACGACCATCCAAGCTATCACCAGTCCATGCGCTGCGCCCGGCGTTCGCCATCCGTTCGGTTGATGATGCATCGGATTATTTCCCTGCCTTGGATTGCTTCACCAGTTCGGCGAGCCGGTCCTCATCCACTTCAATGCCCAAGCCAGGGCCCTTCGGCACCTGCATTTTGCCGTCCTTGACCTTCAAGGGCTTCTTGAGCAGATCGACGGTAAGAAACTGCGGACCGTTGAGTGCCGCGGGCTTTTTCAGGCCGTAAGCACCGTACAAGGCCAGGGTCGCGGCCAAGGAGATATCAGGATCGGTCAGACCGCTGCCCAGCCACATGAGCCCGGCTTTGGTGACCAGTTCGATCTGTTGCCTGGCAGACACCAGCCCGCCGCAGCGCGAATGCTTCATCGCCACGCCATCGATCATCTTCAGGCGGATAAACTCCGCCAGGTCCACCGGTGAAATCACGCCCTCGTCCATGAGGATCGGCAAGGCCCCCTGTTTCTTGAGAGCCTGGTAACTGCTGATTCGGTTCGGCTTGAGCGGCGCCTCGAGCACGTCCACTCCGGCGTCTGCCAGCTTCGGCGCCGCCGCCAGGGCGACCTCGGGCGCGTAGCCCCCGTTGGCATCGGCCCAGAGTAAGCCCTTGGGTACCCGCTTTCGCACACGCTTGGCCAGAGCCACATCAAAGACTGGGTCCGGAGCCACTTTAATGTTGAAGTTGCGGTAACCCCGCTGCCACCCGGCATCGATCAGGGTGTCGACGTCGTCCAGCTTTCGGGGGTTAAGCGTCCAGCTCAGTGTCAGCGGCCCGCCATGTGGGCGCCCCCACATCTGCGCCAGGGATTTGCCCAAGATGCGCCCGGCCAAATCGTGCAAGGCCACGTCCAAGCCCGCGCGACTGATGGGCATGCCTGTGGAAAAACCACCGGCCAGCGCCTTGTCCATCGCAGCATGGGCACCGTCGATGTCGAGGGGATTACGCCCGATCAACTGGGGTGAGAAATAGTCACGGAGCACGATGGTCGCTGTCTCCAGCGTCTCGTAGCTCCACTTGGCGACTGGAACGCTCTGACCCCAACCCACCGTGCCATCGTCCGCAGTTATCTTAACGAGCACCGCAGCTCGTCCCTTGGAACCGTGCGGACCGGTAAAGAATTTAAAGTGACCCGTCATTGGATAACGGACGGGAAAGATTTCGACACGGCTAATCTTCATGGTGGAACTTTCCGAACGACCTGTTGCCTGACCTGCGGTAACAATGCACGGTAAAGTAACTGAGTTCTTAATAAACTGACGACGATTTATTCCTGATGATTCGGTGCGTTTTGTGTTCATTCGTCTGCATAACCATAGAGCTAATCCTGTCGGATTTCATTATTGTGTATCGATTGATTCTCTGCTTGGCATTCATTTATATCATATTTGTTAGTTCTGTATACCTCATTTAGAGAAGCATTTTTTATCAAACTCCGACACAGTTACATACGCCACTTCATGGTTCAAATTAAAAATCATGTCCAACCGAACATAAGGAAGTTTGAGCAAAGAGCTGTGCAATTATTGCTGTTTATTAACTTACAATTGACTGAAAAGTTCGTATGTGCATGTAGCGTACTATGATGATCATATGGCAAAGTTTGCAGTACCTTATTTCATGCATGGGTCTACGCTGCTGCCGCCCGAGGAAAGATTGGAATGAAGGGGCAGTCAAAATTAATGAATATGGGTTTAGTAGAAACGTAGAGATTCAGGATTACGATCGCTGACCATTACAAGCACCATCCGCATCACTCAAATCTAGAGAACGAGAATTTGAGATGACTGATTATAAACAGCATCTATTGGGGAGGGCGGGGCGCAAAATTCCGCAGGAAGCAAATGTCGAGCATGTGAAGAGTTAAAATGGCTGATTTTTTGGTCTTAGCAAGTTTCAAAAAAGCAGAAACCCACCGGATTTCGAATTAACCCATCCCACTTCCGTAACAGCAGAATATACCATGAAATCAATCGAACGTCGTAGTTTCATTAAAACAACAGTGGCAGCATCGGCTTTTGGTGTTGCTCCATTTAATATTCTACCGGCTGGCCCTTCGCCAAACAGCAAACTCAATATCGCATGCGTAGGTGTCGGCGGACAGGGCTCCGGCGATGCAACCTACCTCGCTAGGGCCGACAATGTGATTGCCCTGTGCGATCCTGATGAAGCGAGGCATAAGAAATGTATAGCCGACAAGAAGAGTCTCCATGGGATCAAATTCTGGAAAGATTATCGGGTCATGTTCGACAAAATCGGCAAAGAAATTGACGCCATCTATACAGGGAGCCCCGAACATGCGCATTTTGCGATATCCATGTTTGCCATAAGACGAGGAAAACATATCTATACCCAAAAACCGCTATGTCATACGCTCAATGAGGTCCGTGTTCTGACCCAGGAAGCAAAGAAACATAAGGTGATCACTCAAATGGGTCATCAGGGTCATTCGACTAGGAGCGCCGCCATTATAAGAGACTGGGTTCAGGCTGAATCAGTTGGTGATATTAAGGAAGTAATCGCTTATTCCAGAAAGAACTACTGGACCCAAGTTGAGCCGGTAAAAGGCTGTGAGACGCCAAAGACATTGGATTGGAACCTGTACCTTAACAGGGCGGAAGAAATACCATTCAGCACGAGTTACATGAATCGCGAGTGGATTCGATTCAGCCATTTCAGCGGCGTGGTCGGAGACATGGGGGCGCATATTCTCGACCCGGCATATTACTCACTCGACCTGCGGGCTCCGACCAGCGTGATAGCTGAAGTCAAGGATCCTCCGCAGTCCGGGTGGCTGCCGAAAGCTGGGGTCATTACTTGGGAATTCCCGGCAAGAGGCAAGATGCCGCCGGTAAAGATGAAATACTACCTGGGCCCGGATATTGAGTATCCCCGACCTAAGCACCTCGAGAAGGGCCGCAGGGCGGGATTCATGAACAGCGGATCAGCCCTAATCGGTGAGAAAGCTTCCATCATGGCGGGCAGTCACAGCCAGAGCGGCAGAATATTCCCCGAAGCAATCATGAAGGAAACACCAAGGCCTCTGGAGGTAGCGCACCGCTGTAAGGCGGGAGACCATCGGCAGAACTGGACAATGGCGTGCAAGGGCGAAGACAAGATAATGTCTCCGTTCGAGTATGCGGGACCATTGTCAGAATTGATCGTCCTTGGCGATATCGCCATGATGCATCCGGGCGATAAACTGCTCTGGGATGCCAAGAACATGAAGATCACGAACCATGAAGCAGCCGACATGGACATGTTCATGCGGCGGCTTGTCCCCCGCGATGATATGAATTGGATTTGATCCCCTGCTTTCTCCTCTCAGCTTTCCACTTAACCGACTCTTCGATAGAGACCCCCACAATGAGAGGGCCCAACTAGGCTGTTAAGAGCCTTCTTGACTCTCTGGCAGCAAACCAATCACCCTGGATTGCTACCGTTTCCTCTGAAAGCTCGCACTGATCTGCCAAGAGTCACGAGTAGAAGACATCGGAGTCATCAATATCGGGAATCCCGACCACCAATACTCGCATTTTGCCGATCGCACCGTGGACCACTCCTGGAGGAATGTGAATCATGCATCCGGGACGCACTTCTCGTTCCTCGCCATCGAGCACTACTTTTCCCCCACCTTCAAGAATGTAGTAAAGCTCGGTGGCGCGTTTGTGGTAGTGCGGTTTCGCGCCGTCGATATCGACAGCATGCGCCCAGGCCGCGACGCCGTCATCTCCGCGGCTGAGCAACCGGTAACGATAGCCACAGGCGCTGCGTTCCTTCTCCGCCTCGTCTTGATGGCGAAAGATGAGGTTCAATGGAGATGTTCTTTCAAGTTGATCAGACATAATTGCTCTATGTTCGGAAACCAAGTATCGCGAAAAAGGACGCTGTACCACAAAAGTTTTGGCAAGCCAAATGCCAAACAAGTTGTCGAAAACTGACGGGTAAGAAGACTCTGTTTGCGATGGTCTGGGAGGGAACAGGCCAGAAGGATTTGAGGGAGGAAGCGCAAAGCGAGGGCAAAAAGACTGCGATGCGCGTTGGGCGAAGAAGAACCGAGAAACGCATTTTAGGTATAAAAACCATGCAGAAATGAAGGCCAGCAGCGGCTGGATTGAGCGAGCCTCCGGTGCTTCCGAATGCTATTTCAAAAAAATCTTGTCAAGAGAACCCCATCACACGATACGCCCATATTCATGAGTGCCCTAAAACACAAAAACATGCAGACAAAAGTGGTTCTAAATTAATTTTGAGTTTATCATTTCTAATGAAGTTTTGGTTAATGAAATGTATTATTTGCCTCAAAGTCAGGAAACTTTGACTTTGGTCAAGGAACAAGCCGAACATCGGGAATAACATTGATTTCTGACTTGAATTGGTTTGATAGGTCTAAGTCAAATTGCGGGGATAAGGTGATAATAAAATGGCAATATATGATGCAGTTGTTTTCAGTTTGCTTGTGAAAAATTTCACAAAGTCTATCGCGATTGGATTTAATGAGTATTGGTTTGTTGGTTTGCAGGGGAAGTGAGGTCATCCGATTATGAGAAGTAATTCAGTCATAACGTCAGTGAAAATCGTAGTGGGTATTTGGGCGATGGCTCTGCTGGTGGCAGCGGTTCAGCCCGAACCAGAGAAAGTAATCCCAAAGGAAGTGGCCTTGGCTGTTCCCAAGGCTCAACCTCAGGAACCGGCTTCGTCTGGGGAAACCACTAAAAAACCAGCTCAAGGCGATGCCAGCCTGATTGCCACTGGCAAGGCGCTTTTCCAGACCAAGATCTGTTTCACCTGCCACCAGATCGATCCCAAGATTCCTTCGCCCGCGGGTGTGGCATTAAAGGCTCCCGGTTTCATAGGCAAATTCTGGGGCACTGAACGCGAGGTTCACGTGGGCGTGGTGGACGGTCCGATCGAAAAGGTTACAATGAACGAGGCGTATTTCCTTGAGTCTGTCGAGAAACCGATGGCCAAGATTCTCAAGGGGGCGATCCCCGGCATGGCACCCATGCCGACCACGCCCGAGGAACGAAACGCCCTGTTGGCCTATGTGAAATCACTCAGCAAGGAAGGCGGGGCGATCCCGGCAGCCGACCCCGAACCCGTCGCGGCCGCGCAGCCAACACCGACGGACACACCGAAAGCCCCCCCTCCTCCACAGTCGGAAACGATGTCGGAAGCAGCCCCGGACTCCGCACGGGTTGCCAAAGGCAAAGAACTTTTCCAAACCAAGGCTTGCTTTACCTGCCACCAGACCGACCCCGCAGTGCCTTCTCCGGCAGGGCCAGCATTAAAAGCACCTAATTTCATGGGCGATTTCTGGGGCAAGGAACGAAACGTGCACTTGGGTGTGGGCGGCCCAGTCGAAAAGGTCGTGATGGACAAGGAGTATTTCATGGAATCGGTGGAAGATCCGATGGCCAAGATTTACGAGGGCTCGTTGCCGGGCATGGCCCCCCTGCCGACGACACCGGAAGAACGAGAGAATCTGGCGGCCTACGTCCAATCGCTCAGCGGTGTAGAGGCGCAACAAGCGAATGTGGCATCCGCCGTTCCTTCCGGATATTGGCCTACTATACTAATCGGCATGGTGTTGTTGTTGGGCCTTACTTGGGTGGGGCTCAAGTCGGGTACCAAGGAAGTGGAAGTAAGATGACGGTAGGAACCAGTAATAACCAAGATACATTGAATGTGAGGAAAAATAGCAAAGGATTTGACGTTTAAATATGAATAACAAAAGCAAATGGTTTAGCATCAGCGAGGATTCCCGGTCATGGGAGGAGTTCTACAGAAAAAGATGGAACTATGACTATAGTGTGCGAAGCGGCCACGGCGTAAACTGTTCCATGGCCTGCAGTTGGGAAGTCTTCGTAAAGGACGGTCTTATTTGCTGGGAACTTCAAAAAACGGATTATCCGCAGATTGATCCTGACATACCTAACGTTGAACCCAGAGGTTGCCAGAGAGGCATGACCGCTTCCTGGTATCCTTACAGCCCCTTGAGGCCGAAGTTTCCGTATGTACGCAAGGTACTGTGGAATTATTACGTCGAAGAACTCGAGAATGGCAAGGATCCGGTCGAAGCCTATGCAAGCATCGTTGAAGATGAGGAGAGGTCAAATGAATACAAATCGGCGAGAGGCAAAGCCGGCTGGAAGAGAGTAAGTTGGGATCAGGCGACTGAGCTAGTCGCAGCAGGCCAGATTTACACCATCAAGAAGTATGGCCCCGACCATATGGCCAACTTTTCGCCCATCCCCGCGATGAGCTTGCTCAGTTTCATCTCAGGGCACAGGTATAATAATTTGCTGGGTGGCATCTATTGCAGTTACTACGAATGGTATCATGACCTTCCGCATGTCTCCTCGTCAATGTTTGGCGACCAGACGGAGAATTGCGAAAGTTCCGATTGGTATCTTGGCACCTACTGGGTTGTCGCCGGTTCAAATATCAACATGACCCGGACGGCTGACGCTCATTTTCTTTCGGAGGCAAAATACCGCGGCTCAAAGATTGTGGTAATGTCGCCCAACTATTCGGATGTGGCAAAGTATGCTGATACATGGGTTCCTCTTGTTCCCGGCAGTGACGGCGCGTTCCTGATGGCATGTATCCATGTCATCCTGAAAGAGTTTTATGTCGATAAGGAAACGCCGTACTTCATCGAGTATGCAAAGCAATACACCAACCTGCCCTTCCTGGTGGTTCTGGACAAGGATGGCGATAATTATCAGATGGGGCGATTCCTGCGTGCCTCCGATATCACGAAATATTCAAAAGAGGAAAATGCCGACTGGAAACTTATCATGGTTGATGGCGAGCGGAAACTGCATGTTCCCACCGGTTCCATCGGTTTCAGATGGGAGAAGGAGCCCACAGGCAACTGGAACCTTCAACTGAAAAATGCTGTAACCAATGAGGAGTTCGACCCGCTCCTCACTCTTCTCGGAAATGATGAGCAAAAGGCCATGGTCTCATTCAGCGACTTTACCGATACGTTCAGCATAAATATGGGCAAGACAAAGGGGAAAGGGCAGAAGGCAAAAGAGCTTTTGCGAGAAGTTCCCGCCAGAAAAGTAAAAATAAAAGGAGGCAAGGAACTGCTCGTAACCACCGCCTTTGACCTTACGATGGCGCAGGCTGGTGTATCTCGAGGGCTGGATGGCGATTACCCCGAGGATTACAATGATCCCAAACCCTACACTCCAGCTTGGCAGGAGTCGCAAACGGGTGTGGGCAGAGAACTCGCCATTCAGATCGGAAGGGAATTCGCTGAGAATGCCGAAAAGACAAAGGGCAAATCATTATTCATAACCGGTCCTGGAATTCAGCACTTCTATCATGGGGCGTCCCTGTATTACCGCAACGAGGCGGTGATGCTCGCCCTTTGCGGCTGCAACGGGGTAAACGGTGGGAATTTCAACCACTATGTCGGCACCCAGCACACTCGATTGAATGCCGCTTTCGTCAATATGGGCGCCGCCCTCGACTGGTCGAGACCGCCGCGGATGATGAATTCAACCTCCTTGTGGTATTTCCAGACCGGCCAGTGGAGATATGACAATATGACGCTTGATACCCAATGGGCAAAAGGAGCCAAGAAGTTGTCCAAGTTCAACCATGCGGCCGACGTGAACTCACTTGCTGTGAGATTGGGGTGGTTGCCATTCTTCCCTCAAGTGGACAAGAAGAATCCGATGGAGCTCTACAAGGAGGCCGTTGCCGCAGGCTGCAAGTCCGACGATGAAGTCAAGGATTGGGTTATGAAGCAGTTTGAGGACGGCACGTTGGATTTTGCAATCCGTGACGTGGATGCTCCGGAGAACCGCTTGAAAATGCTCACAGTGTATCGCGGAAATCTCATAGGAACCAGTATGCGGGGGCATGAATTGGCTCTCAAGCACTGGCTCGGGGCAGACAACAACGTCATGTGGGACGAAGAACCTGCCAAAGGGTTGGTAGACGAAATCAAATGGCATGAGGATTCCCCGGTCGGCAAGCTGGACTTTCTGGTGAACCTCAACATCCGAATGGACTCCACAGCCAATTATTCGGATGTGGTCCTGCCTGCCGCCTTCTGGTACGAAAAAAATGACGTCACCTTTGGCGACATGCATACCTTCGTTCACCCCTTGACGCCGGCAACGCAGCCACCCTGGGAAGCCAAGAGCGACTGGGAGGCATTCAAAATCATCGCCAAGCAGTTTTCGAAGTTGGCGGAGAAACATTTCCCCGAGCCCGTAAAGGATATTGTGTTCAATGCCACGTGGATGGACAGTCCGGGTCAGCTTGCGCAACCCTTGGGAGAGATAAAGGACTGGCGCAATGGCGATACGGATCCTGTGCCGGGAAAAACATTCCCCAGTGTCGCCATCGTGGAAAGGGATTACACAAAGATATACGAGAAATTGGTTTCGCTGGGTCCGTTGGTCAGCCAACCCAAAGGGTATGGCTCCAAGGGGCAGTATACTGACCTGACGCCCATCGTTGAGGAGGAACTTAAGAACAACGAAGTTCTGGATGTAAAAGACGGCCGGGTGCATTTTGAATCGGCGGAGCAGTTCTGTGAACTCATCCTTCAGATTTCTCCCGAACTTAACGGGCGGCTGTCGTGGCTCTTCTTCAAGGAAATGGAGAAGAAAGTGGGGCTTCCCCTTGCCGATATGGTTGAAGTGATCAAGGGCAGGAAGGTTCATTACAAGGACATCATTTCGCAGCCGCGGAGAATTCACACCACGCCGCAGTGGAGCGCCATGCTGCACGACAAGGAAGGAAAGCAGAGGACGTTTGGACCGTGGACCATGAACGTGGAACGACTGAAACCTTGGCACACCCTCTCGGGTCGGCAGGAAGTCTATTATGACCATCAGGGCATCAGGGAACTGGGAGAGGCTCTTCCGACCAACAAACCCCCGCTGGACATGGTGGCGATCGGTGATATCAACATGGACAAGGCCGGACCCAATTCGAAGGTGTTCCGATTTATCACTCCACATGGGAAATGGCAAATTCACAGTTCCTTCCGGGACCATTGGCCCATGATGCACATGTCGCGCGGAGGCCCTACGGTTTGGCTCAATCCCGATGACGCGGATGAAATCGAAGTGATAGACAACGATTGGGTTGAGATGTACTGCGAGAATGGAATTGAAGTGGTAAGGGCGGTGGTAAGCCATCAGGTGCCGAGAAACATGGCCATCACCTACCATCAGGTGGAGCGGCACGTGAACGTACCCTTTTCACCCCTTGCCAAGAAACACTGTTGCTCTGATCTGCGCGGCGGGAACAACAACGCCACCACCAGAATCATGATGAATCCGGCCACGATGATTGGTGGATACGCCCAGTTTTCATATTACTCGAATTACTGGGGCCCCAGTCCATCCGAGCGCGACCACGGAGTGCTTATCCGTAAAATGCCATTGGACGCCGACAATAAGCCGGTTTACCGAGAAAGCGAATTGCATAAACTACCAAACGAATAGGAGATAAGGCCATGAACGTAAAAGCACAATTAAGCATGTCCTTCAACTTGGAGAAGTGCATTGGTTGCAATACCTGCACGGTTGCCTGCAAGAACATATGGACAAATCGGGAAGGCGCCGAATACATGTGGTGGAACAATGTGGAAACCAAGCCCGGCATCGGCTACCCGAAGCGTTGGGAAGACCAGGAATTGTGGAAGGGAGGATGGGCAAAGGATGGTAACGATCTGAAGCTTCGCTATGGGGGCAAGTCCTACATGCTTTCCAATCTCTTCACCAATCCCCACATGCCTGAAATGAAGGATTACTACGGGGATGGCGACGTGTATACCTTTACCTACGATGACCTGCATTCTTCCGAACAGAGTAGGCAATCACCGGTCGGAAGGCCCAAATCCATGGTCACTGAAGAGGAAGATGTGCCTATCAATTGGGGCGTAAACTGGGAGGACAACGCCGGCGGAGCCCACGTCACGGGAAAGCATGACGTGAATTTCAACAAGATGAGCAAAACGGAAATGGAGGCGACGCTCAAATTCAGGGACGTTTTCTACTTCTATCTGCCGCGCATATGCAACCACTGCCAGAATCCTGGATGCGTGGGAGCTTGCCCGTCAGGCGCCGCGTATAAGCGGGAGGAAGACGGCATCGTTCTCATTGATCAGAACAGGTGCCGCAACTGGCGTTATTGCGTCTCTTCCTGTCCGTACAAGAAACCCTATTACAACTGGGCCAGCGGAAAGATGGAAAAATGTATCCTCTGCTACCCGAGAATTGAATCAGGCATGCCTCCCGCCTGCTTCCATTCCTGCGTGGGCAAAATCCGATCGTTCGGGCTCATGCTCTACGACATGGATCGGGTCAAGGAGGCAGCCATGGCAAAGGATATCGATCTTGTGTCGGAGCAGAGAGAAGTGATTCTGGATCCCTTTGACTCGAAGGTGATCGAAGCCGCCAAAGAGAATGGAATCAGTGACGATTGGATTGACGCGGCACAACGCTCACCCGTTTACAAAATAGTCAAAAAATGGGAAATAGGGCTTCCGCTCCATCCCGAATTTAGAACCATGCCTTCGTTGTTCTATATTCCACCCTTGGCTCCCATCACCACCAGCGCAGGAAAGGACTCTCCTTCAGATACAGATGTATTTGATATGACGAAACCGAAAAACGGGCCGCTTATTGACCTGGACGAACTGGACAAGATGCGTCTTCCGTTCGCATACCTCGCCAGCATGTTCGGCGCAGGGAATGAAAAAGTGGTGAAAAAGGCGCTTGAACGTCAACTCGCGGTAAGGCATTACGAGAGAAGCTTGAGAGTCGAAAAACAGCCCAACACGGACGTGCTCAAGCAGGTGGGATTAACCGAGGAGGACGCAAAGGACATGACTAGGGCGCTGTCACTTGCGTTCTACAACGAACGGTTTGTTGTCCCCAACACAAAACGCGAAAACGCAGACATCAGCCCGTATACCGAGCGAGGCGTCGCCGGCTTCGAGAACATGACTCCCTGGTCGCCATTGAAGCGAAGGAAGAGTTATCACAAATCCTATCACACAGGTTCGAAAAAGTATGAGTAAGGCGGACGCAAATCTGATATTGAAAGATGCTTATACGCTCATAGCCGAGCAGTGGTGCAGCCCTCCTGAAGCGGATGGGGACAGGGAGCAAGTCAGGAAAGATGCTGAATGCGTGGTTGACCGGATAAAAAGCATCGACAAGAAGGGTGCGGCGCTGCTTTCCAGGTTCCTCGAGGAGAACTCCCTTTCCGAGGAGGACTATGTGGATTTATTTGAACTGGCCCCCCAATGCGCCCTCTATCTTGGAAGCCACACCTACGATGAACCCCATACCTGTGCCAATGCGGCTGTTTCCGATAGAAATGGATACATGATAGAACTGGGTGGTATTTATAGACACTTCGGACACATTACGGATGGAAGGGAGTTGCCGGATTATCTGCCCTTGATGGTGGATTTCCTTGCCCTGACGATTGAATCAAAAGATGACACCGTTAGGGGAAAGTTTATTGCGGAATATTTCCTGCCGTTCCTGCCACCGATGCATTCCCGGCTGGAAGCACTGAAAACATCTTATCTCCACCTTCTTGAGGCATTGGAGAGAATCATAAATGTTGATCTGAAAACACAATCATTGTCAAAACAACCAAAACAACCAAAACAACCAGTACAATGGGAGAAAACCTATGAGCGCGTTTGATAATTTCTTTTTCATCGGCTTGCCCTACATTACGATCGTACTGTTCTTCGGCGGCATAATATACCGGGGCTTCAGCGGGGCTATGAGTGGACACAGAGGCAAGTGGGACTGGAGTGCTCGAGGTGATTATCTGTGGGCAACACGTTCCACCGGATTTTTTGGGCGCGCCTCCATAGGCCCGGCCTCCTTGTGCCTGCACTGGGGCATCCTCCTCCTCTTTCTTGCGCACGTCGTGGGATTTATTGGAGCAGCATACGCCAAGTATGAGTGGGTTAATTTTTTCTTCAGATGGGTGGGACTCGGGGGCGGGATGCTGTTGCTTTATGGGTTAATTTGGGCTCTTGCGCGCAGGATCGTTATCCCGCAGGTAAAGGCCATGAGCAGGGCAGAGGATTACATCATCCTTGTGTTCCTGATTCTCATCAGCGGTTTAGGGCTTTATCAATCAGCGGTGAAACTTTCTTTCGGTGCCGTGTCTATCCAGGCGGGACCCTGGCTGGGCAGCATTCTTAAATTGCAGCCGAATGCGGACGCGATTTCAGGCGCCCCACTTGTCAATAAACTGCACATCATCCTTGCCCTTATCTTTTTTGCGTACTTCCCCTTTACCAAGCTGGTGCATGTGTTCAGTTATCCGTTCGGATACATTGCTCGGCCCTTCATCTCAATGAGAAGTTACAAGGGATTGAAGCGATGAGGAAATAACGGCCGGACTGGTGTGGGTGTAAAAGTATCACAAATGGAGCGTGCTTTTTAACCGAAAGGAACCTCCCTTCAACGGCCCAGTCAGGCCATGTTAAGTTGCGCCTTTTGGTCCGCCTTGCCCTGAATATGCCAACTGTGAATTCGAAATATTCCGCCCATGCGGGATTCGTCTGTTCGTATCGAAAACAGCTCCTGAAACAACATTTATGAATAGATTGAGTGACAATGCAAAAGGAGGCAACCGCTACTTCACATAGGATACTTTTTTTAAACACACTGGCTTTTACGGTCTGTTTTGCCGTGTGGATGATAAATGGTGTCCTGGTCACTTATTTGGCCACAAATCAAGTCCCGCTTGCCTCTGACTGGGGCCCAATCGAGATTGGGTGGCTGATGGGAATCCCTGTTTTAACAGGGTCTATCTTTCGATTACCAGCTGGTATGCTTACGGATAAATTTGGTGGGAAACCTATTTATGGGAGTTTGTTGCTCATCTGTGCTGTGCCCATGTTTCTTTTGTCTTATGCCAATAATTTTTTCAGTTTTGCCTTGTGCAGTTTTGGTTTCGGGTTAGCTGGTGCCAGCTTTGCCATTGGCATTGCTTATACATCTGTGTGGTATCCGACAAAACTGCAGGGAACAGCTCTGGGGATTTTTGGCGCAGGCAATGCGGGGGCAGCCTTAACGACTTTATTTGCGCCGACATTGCTCAATACCTTTACAGCTAATGGAACAAATATGGAAGGCTGGCGCATGTTGCCGAAAGTCTATGCCGCAATATTGGTGATTATGGGGATCATTTTCTTTTTATTTGCCAAGAATAAAAAGACTGCTTCAAGCAATAAGACATGGGCAAAAATGCTCACCCCTCTAAAGAATGTCCGTGTATGGCGGTTCGGGTTCTATTATTTTTTGGTTTTTGGGTGTTTTGTAGCTTTTTCCCAATGGCTTGTTCCCTATTTTGTAAATGTCTATTATCTGTCCATCGTGACAGCAGGGATCTTTGCCGCTCTATTTAGTTTTCCATCCGGGGTAATTCGGGCTCTTGGAGGATGGATGTCAGATAAACTTGGAGCCAGAAAGGTCATGTATTGGGTACTGGGCTTATCGGTCCTCATCAGTTTCATGCTCATCGTACCCAAGATGGAAATCTATTCTCCAGGAAAAGGGATTATGGCACAACGATCTGGAACTGTAACCAGCGTTTCAGAAACAGAAATTGACATTGATGGAAAAAAGTATCCTCTGCAGGTCAAGCCCACGACATTTGAGAATTTGGATAACCAGGTATTGGTTTTCCCTACCAAGGAGGTTTGGCAGGAAAGCATGGTTACTGATGGACAAAAGGTACAAAAGAAGGAACTTCTCGCTAAAGGGGTGACTCGAATTTATTTCCAGGCAAATGTATGGATCTTTGCGGTGTTAATCATTTTCTTAGGAAGCATTTGGGGGATTGGCAAGGCTGCGGTATACAAACATATTCCCGATTATTTCCCGGAAGAAGTCGGAGTGGTTGGCGGTATGGTTGGTGTTCTTGGGGGTTTAGGCGGTTTTTTCTGCCCGATTATCTTTGGTTATCTGCTGGAAGGAACCGGATTATGGACCAGTTGCTGGATATTCATGTTTTTCTTATCGTTTGTTTGTTTGGCATGGATGCATCGAACGATCATGAAAATGTCCAAGCTTCCAAGTGGTTTACATTGAGCGGGTGATAGTAAATTTCTAATGGGAATAATCAATGAACTCATGGGGTCAGAATATGGGCAACCGGACATGTTCTTGATGTGGATAAGGGAAATGCGTTTTATCTAAAAAATTCAATCGTTAATTAGATACACCTTTAGGAGGAACTTAATTATGCCAACCAATCTTGAGAAATGGGATGTTGAAAACCAGGATTTCTGGGAGTCCACTGGTAACAAGATCGCCTCACGCAATCTGTGGATCTCTATTCCGAACCTGTTGATGGGCTTCGCCGTCTGGATCTACTGGGGCATGGTCGCCAAGTACATCCAGAA
>Ga0208128_1000448_pt1 | contig 16837 bp, 14 predicted proteins | sample ETNtaG_35_FD_185758 | JGI IMG/M metagenome (GOLD analysis project Ga0208128, IMG submission 185758) | Marine microbial and viral communities from oxygen minimum zone, Eastern Pacific Ocean - ETNP201306PF51B (SPAdes) (version 2) | ecosystem: Environmental > Aquatic > Marine > Oceanic ... | reverse complement strand
CCTGCTTGCGGTCTTCTTCTCTCGCTCCTCGCTTAATCTTTTCCAGATTAGCTCGCAGTGAAGCCAGGCCGGCCTCAGCTTGTTGGATTTGGGATTTAGTTCTGGTTTCGGATAAATCCTGAACCTGTTGCAACGAGGTCTCCACGCCGGATAAACCCGCCCGGGCTTGAACAACCTGGGATTCGACTTGAATTTTGGCCAGTTGTTGGGCTTGCTGGTAAACGGCTTTCGCCGAACGGTAGGTGGCTTTCGCTTGACGCAGATTCAACTCTAGTTCTTCGTATTCAACCACAGCTAGTAGATCGCCCTTTGTCACCTTTTGACCAACCTCTACGGGCAGGTTAATAATCTGCCCTGCGACTCGGGGAAAAATCGTTACTTTAGCTTCGGCATCTACCGTTCCAGACAGATTCAACTCAGAGCGAATGTCACCCTGTTTAGCCTCGACGATCTCCACCGGTTTAGCCGACATTCCCACCGCTGTGGACTGGTTAGATGGTAACGCAGACTCGCGTTGACAACCGATCAAGAAAACGACAATCATTAACACAGAACTGATGATTCGAAAAGTGCAGATGTATGAGGACGGGCGACGAAGTCGGTGAGGTAAGGATAATTGATCCATTTTATTCTGATTTTTGCTCCAAGGATGAGAGGGGTTGCCCAATTGCTTTTTCTAGGCGGGCCAATGCTATTGAGTAATCGTGTTGGGCTTGTAAACGGTTTACCTCTGCCTGAGTCAGAGCTAATTGTGCGTCGGTTAATTGAACACTGGTAATGAGTCCATTTTTATATTGCAGGTTTGCTAGGCGAACTCCCTCTTTGGCTTGATCGACCGTCTCTTTTTGGACTTCGGTTAGCGTCTGGGCTTCTAAGATTTGCAAATAGGCAGCACGAACCTCCTGTTCGATACCGTCCTGCAGTTGCGAGTGTTGAAGAGCCAATTGATTGACGCCTGATTTGGCCTCCTGCACCCGATAGTATGTCACTAAACCATCGAAGATCGGGAAGTTTAGTGACAAGCCGACGTTCCAGATCTTGTTCATCTCAACTAATTTTTCGTTGTCATCAATTCGGTAATTGGCCAGGAAAGAGAGGTTCGGTCGAGCATTAGCTTGGGTGACCTGGACCCGTTTCTGGGCGGATTTTTTGAGCAGATCTAGCTGTTGTAGGTCCGGTCGATGATTTAAGGCCAGATCGATTAGCTCGTCGAGAGTTGGCTCGACTGGCTGTCGCCTGAACTGGCCACTAATTTCAATATCTGTGGCTAGATCTAAATTCAGCATATTCTTGAAAGAATTTTTGGCTAGTTTGACCCCGTTCTTGGAACGAATATACGTTGATTGAGCGTTAGCCACTTGAACTTGTGCTCGGATCACATCGAAATTGGTTGAGACACCAGATTTCAATAAATTATCAGAAGTTTTTAGTTGTTGTTTAGCCAGATTGACAGTTTGTTTAGCAACTTTGACAAACTCCATACTTAGAAGTAACCGGTAAAAAGCATTGGCCACATCAAGGCCAAGTTGATTGTAAGCGGTATCTAACTCCGATTTACCGGCGGCTACAGCTAACTTAGCACTTTGGTAGGAGTAATAGTATCGCCCCCAAGCGAAAAGCGGCTGAACTAAAGATAAGCCTCCCTGAAAGGTATGATGGGCTCCAAACTCTAACTCGGTGATGTTCGACTCATCGTCGTCCTCTCGGGTTGGCAGTGGCGTTTGCCCCGGTGGGAAGTCGGTGCCCCGCATTTGAGCAAAAGGAGAATTTTCTCCGAAGTCGATAATCGATTTGGGGAGATCTTTAGCGTAGGTATAATTGGAGTTTAGACTGACCTGTGGTAAGCCGACCGGACGGGCGGACCGCAATAGCTTTTTGGTTAGAGCCAGCTTGTCGATTAAAGTTTTTATCTTCAGATTATGCCGGCGAGCATGCTGAATACTCTCAGTTAAAGTGAAGGTTAGATTACCAGCATCTAGATCAGCGGCTAAGGAAACGATAGGGGTTGATAAGTAGGCGACAAACCAGATCACCAGTGCGCCGGCGCAACGAGATAGATGAGTTTCTTTTATACTTATCAGCAACGCGACACTATAGTGGAGAAATCTCTGTTGATGATGAATTCCCCCGATCAGGTCTCTTCTCCGAGACCAAGTCTAGGGCAGAGCGAAGAGGCCAACTTAAACAGATATACACACTGACTGGAGATCGGATACATCCGCTAAGTCGAGGGGAAATTTCTGTTTTTATAAGATTCATCATTTAATAGTTTTGTGGCAATCCGGACTGGTGATCTGGTAAAACCTTTGAGCTAGCCTGTGTAGCTGATTTGTTAGAAATATGCCTCTAATAGCGCAGGATCGTTCCCCACTTTCCGACAGCCCAAATGCTACCGTCTTCCGACCGTGTAATATCCGACAAGTCATTAGAGGTCGGGCTTTCCTGAACTAGCCAGGTTACCCCGCCATCGTTGGTATATAACAAGGTACCACCGTCACCAGCGGCCCAGCCAGCGTTGGCGTCAGCAAAAACAACACCGTTAAGTGTTTTTTGCACCGGGGTAATTTGCCTTCCCCAACTAGTTCCACCGTCTTTCGTATGGTAAGCGGCACCATCAGTCCCAACGATCCAGGCTGTGTTCAAGTCAAGTGAAAATACCGCACGGAGTTCTTCTGGTCCCGTATACTGTGCGAACCATGTTTTTCCTCCGTCAATGGTTTTGGCAACCGAGCCGCCAGCACCGACTACCCAGCCGGTCGTATTGCTGACAAAATGAACCCCGAACAGGTTATTAAAGTCAATCTGCGGATTGTTGGTTGACTGACCATACCAGGTTTTACCGCTGTCTTCCGTCACAGCAATTTTACCCATCTCACCGATGCCCCAACCGTGAGTCGTACTTGGGAAATGCAGGTTATAGAACCCGAGTGCACTTTTCCAACTAGTCATTGGATCGTCAAAAACAATGCGCTCGACCGTACCGTGACCTTCGTCTCTAGGGTCATTGACCATATGCCATGTCGATCCACCTGTTTCGGTTTCAATCAGAGTCGCATTGCTACCGACAATATAGCCCTGATCAGCAGAAACAAATCCAACACCAAAGAGTTCAAAAGCGTTACCGCTAATCTGTTCCGTCCATGTTTGGCCACTGTCTGCACTATACAAAACCGCACCGGCCAAACCGATAGCCCAACCTTGATTTTCGTAGAAGGTGATTCGAGTTAGATCGCTGTTACTGGAAACGACCTCCCAGTTCTTACCACCGTCGGTAGTATGGAGAATGGTACTGAAATCGCCTACGATCCACGCTTCATCTACATTGACCAGGTGAACGGCGTTCAGTTTCTTCTGGACTGGTCGATCTGCCAGTGGTCGAGTGGTCCAAGTTTCACCGCCATCGACGGTTTGCAGGATAACACCAAACTCGGCCGCACCGTAACCGTGCGTCTCATTAGTAAAGTGAATGCCCCAAATCGGTTCTGGCATCCCATTGGTATTTGGCACTTTACTCTCTTGGCTATTCCAGGTTTTGCCGCCATCGGTAGTATGAATCATGGCCCCATTACCACCGGAAGACCAGCCAATCTGATCTGTTAACATAAAAAGTGCATCTAAGGTAGAAGCCACACCACTTTTTTGCGATTTCCAGGTTTTTCCACCATCGGCGGTATGGATTACTGTTCCACCACCACCAACTGCCCAACCAACGGTTGGACTTTTGAAATCGATGCCTTTAATCTCGTTATTGGTCTTGGTATCTTGAGCCGACCAAGTTCGCCCCCCATTGTTCGTATGCGTGACAAACCCACCGTCTCCACCGGCCCAGCCGTTATTCTCATCAACGAAGGTGATAGCACCCAGAACAGCGAAGGTATCTGTGTTCATCTTATTCCAGGTTTTTCCACCATCAGTGGTTTTAAGAACCGTACCGTTGTCACCACAGGCCCAACCTGTGGTTGGAGAAATAAATCGGATCTTATGAAGATCTATTTTGTCAAAAGAGGCGGGGAAAGGCATACTGGGCTGACGTTCCCAAGATTTACCGCCGTCAGCGGTATGGAGAATCATCGATTTAGATCCGACGATCCAACCAATTTGGGTTGACTCTTCCAGGAAGAAGACATCATTGAATTTTGCTTGCCACTTACCTCCCCTTACAACTTCCCACTGCCGTTCGGCTGAGACATTCGACACTGTCAGACATAACGCAAATAACGCAACGATCACACTTTTACTATTTCTTAACACCATATATTATCTCCTGTTGGACACAAGTTTTACTCTAAATCTAGCATCCGGAGCCAAACTATACCGTCGAATTATACTACCGAAAACACGTAAGCGTCAAGCCAGTTAGCCAACCGATTCCCCCAGTTTTTAGGGGTACTGAGTTTCAGAAAGAAAGATGTATGAGAAAGCATGTTTCCAACTTGATTAGGGAATTGATGAAGTTAAAATACTTTGCTCAGGCCAGACACAATCAAGTTCAGAGAATGTTTGGTGAAACTATGATGTGATCGCTTCCATGAGATATACCAGTCATAACACAATAAATAATCCAGCAGTTTTGTGAAAGATGTTTGAACCTAGCACCAACATCTATTTGCAGAAAAATCAGGGGTAATTCAGTTGAAAAAGCAGGGATTATAAGTTATGCTTCAAATCGGAATGATGCAGTCAGGCCCGTCGTTACGGGGCGAATTAACCCACTTGGAGACAATATAACCCGTTAGATCGTCGTCGGGATAAGGAACCAATAGATCTGCTAATTCGTCAGGCAAACGGTCTTTTGGATCTAACCACCGTTCGTGGTCCTCCGGTTTGATAATCACGGGCATTCGGTGATGTAGTTGCGACATAAATTGATTAGCTGCTGTATTGACAATGGTGCAGGATCTAAAACTGGTCGATCCGTCAGGCGATCGCCACTGCTCCCATAGACCAGCGAAAGTAAAGGGGCGATTCGAATTCATTCGGAGATAGAACGGCATTTTGGTTCCGTCCTTGATTTTGACCCACTCGTAGAATCCGTCCGTCAAAATCAGACAGCGACGCTTCCGGTAAGGGGTTCTGAAAGACGGTTTTTCAGCCAGCGTTTCACTCCGAGCGTTAATCATTCGATTACCGATCGAGGGATCTTTAGCCCAATGTGGGACTAAGCCCCAGCGAAAGTTGTCAGCTCGATATTTCCCATCGTTTGCTACGGCTAAGACCGGTTGTGTCGGGGCAATGTTATAACGAGGGGAGTGTATTTCCGAGAACGAAAAGAGTGGGAAAGTCTCCGCTAAAATTGACATCTCCGCCGTTAGTGTATAGCGACCACACATTTTGAACTCCTTAATTTTATTGGTTAAAGTTCAATCACCAGTTATCCAAACCTGTTTGCTGACTCTCAATACTAACTCAAGATTTTAGCATAAGCTGATGTTATAGAATAAGGATAATATTTTACCGATGCAGATCCAAGTTAAGTATTTCGCCTTCTTTCGAGAACGGTTAGGTCGATCAAGCGACCAAATCGACCTGCCTGAATCGGCTACCGTTTCAGATCTATTAGATTACCTCCATACCAATTGGCCACAACTGACCGATGGCTTGAAGTCGTCTCAAGTCTCGGTCAATCTGGAGTTTGTTCGACCGGAGACGCGATTATCGGAAGGCGACGAAGTTGCGCTGATCCCGCCGGTATCTGGGGGAAGCCCAGAAAATCTGTTCAAAATCACCAAAGATTCAATTGTGGCTCAAGATGTGATAGATCCTATACAAAGTGATAATGCCGGTGCCGTAATCACTTTTTTAGGTACGGTTCGCAACAACACACACGGCCGCGTTACCTCCTACCTGGAATACGAGGCTTATGCCCCGATGGCCGAAAAAAAGATGGCTGAAGTCGCTGGTGAGGTGAGGGAAAAATGGGGTATTGAAAGAGTAGCTATGATCCACCGAATTGGAAAGCTGGAGATTGGCGAGGTTAGCGTGGCTGTGGGGGTGGCTTCCCCTCACCGTAAAGACGGTTTTGAAGCCTGTAAGTACGCTATGGATCGGCTAAAACAGATTGTCCCCATCTGGAAAAGAGAGGTCTGGGCTGACGGTGAAGAGGAGTGGGTAAAACCAGATCCGGTCTTTTTTAATGCCGAAGCCCAATAATGATTGAGATCCAACCTGTCAGGAAGCCTGTCCAGGCAACCGTCAAGGTTCCCGGCTCCAAGAGTTATACCAACCGTGCACTACTGGTAGCCGCCTTAGCAGAAGGTAAGTCGCATTTATCAGGTGTTCTGTTTAGCGACGATACCGAGCGGATGCTAGATTCTCTGCAAAAACTCGGTCTTCAAATCGAAATTGACCGGGACAACTGCACGGTTCAGATAGTGGGTAACGGTGGACAAATTCCAGTCGAGACAGCCGACCTGAACATCGGTAACGCCGGTACAGTGGCCCGTCCTCTGGTCAGCTATGCCGCTCTGGGCCACGGCACTTACCGTTTTGACGGTGCTGCACCGATGCGGAAGAGTCGGCCCATGGCAGATCTGCTGATAGCCCTCCGCCAACTCGGGGTGACCGTAAAATCGGAGATGGGCAACGACCGCTTTCCACTAATGGTCGTTGCCAACGGATTGACAGGTGGTTCGGTTCGGCTCAACGCCAGCAAAAGCAGCCAGTTTCTAACCTCACTGTTGATGGTGGCTCCAGTAACTGAACAAGGGATGGAGATCGAACTGGAGGGGGCGTTGATTTCTCAACCCTACATTGATATTACGTTGTCGGTGATGAATACTTTCGGTGCATCTGTGACAAACCATGACTATCGTCTTTTTACCGTTCCAGGCGGACAAACCTACCAGGCACAACATTACACCATCGAGCCAGATGCCTCCAATGCCTCCTACTTCTTTGCCCTGGCAGCCATTACAGGTGGATGTCTCCGGATCGATAACCTGAATCGCAACTCCGCACAAGGTGACGTTAAATTCGTTGAAGTGCTAGAAAAGATGGGTTGTCGAGTCAATTACCTGGATAACGGCATCGAGGTGTCAGGAAACGGGACGTTGAATGGCGTTGAGGTCGATATGAACGCCATCTCCGACACTTCGCTGACACTAACCGCTATCGCCCCTTTTGCTACCAGTCCAACCACCATTCGCAACATCGAACACTGCCGGTGGCAAGAGACCGACCGCATCACGGCCATGGTAACCGAACTGCGACGGTTGGGGATCGAAGTAGAGGAATTTCAGGATGGCTTGCGAATTCAACCTGCCACCGAGATACAACCGGCTGAAATTGAAACCTATGATGACCACCGAATGGCGATGAGTTTTACCTTGGTGGGTCTGAAAAGGGCTGGTATCAAAATTAAAAATCCGGCTTGTGTCAATAAAACCTTTCCTTGCTACTTCCAGGTTTTAAGCCAACTGGTCGAAGGTTAGATGTCGTAACCTTAACGCATCTCTGCCTGATATGGAATCCGGGTTTAAACGGCATTTAGCGACCTTTTTCCAGCAAAAATCCCCTGACATAAAACGTCTAAGTCCAAAAGATGTACTAAACGATCCACCTGACCTGATCGATATCAGGACCTCCAGCGAATACCAGAAAGGCCACATCCCAGGTGCGGTTTCCATCTCCCTCTTTGATGAGGCAGAGCAGAAGACCATCGGCATTGCCTATCATTAACAGGGACGTCGACCAGCGCTAGGGATCGGCCTCTCCCTAGCTGTACTGAGAGTAGATCAATTTTAACCGGATTTTTTCGCATAGTCGTCAACCGGTGGGTTACGGTTGGCGGGGTGGGATGCGCAGTGCTAGCGTGTTTGCCGCGGCTACCTACTATCTAGACAAACGGGTGCGGACGATTGAAGGCGAATATAAAGGCTATTGTCAGGTGGTACTGTAACCCTGACCAGTCCCAGGAAAATCATGCTGCGGGGCGGCCAAACTGGGGCAGGGAAAACGGAACTGATCCAAGAGTTAGCCTCTGCCGGGGCACAAGCCACTGATCTCGAAGGTCTAGCCCAACATCGAGGTTCTGCTTTTGGCGGCATCGGATTGGGCGACCAACCCACCCAGCAAAACTTTGAAAATAGGCTGGCCCACGCCTGGGCAACAACGCTACTGGATGCCCCCCTGTGGTTGGAGAAGGAGAGCCGGGGAATCGGTCAGATCACCATCCCCTAGCCAATGTGGGAACAGATGCGGCTGGCCTCCACGGTGGAGATAGAATTACCTCAGATAGAACGACTTAAACGAATATTAGAGACCTACGGTTAAGTTACCACTGGATGCGCTGAAAGAGGGCGTGGCAAAAATCGAGAAGCGGTTCGGAACCGAAAACTGTAGACGTGTGTTGCGTCATTTAGACACCGGCGATGTCGAATCTGCCGCTTGCTTGCTTTTGACCAAATACTTACGACAAGTCCTACACTCATCCAAAGCCGAATCAACCGGTCCCAAAAGTGAGACTCGACCTGAGCTATCTCCCCCCACTGAAACGGGTCGCTAAACTGATGAAGGTCGCTGAAATGCTGACTTGATTGAGACTATCGATAACCGACGGCCGTCGACGTATTTTCCACGGCAGACGCAAAAACAGCGAGGACCAAAATTGGGAATCCCCGCTGTGACAGTAAAGTATTTCTTCCAAGTTTCAGGTCAAGACTTATCTAAATCTTGGATTTCAGATACCCCCAGGTGGTAGCCACTTTATCAGCCGGGTCAACAGCCAACTTGTTGGACTTGATTTTGAAGTTCTGCTTAACCTCTTTCTCGGTCAGGATTCGATCGTATATCCGAACCTCGTCGATCATCCCGTTGAGGAAACGCCCGTTATGCTCGCTGGCAATGCGTCGTTCATTCATGTTTTCGGGCGTTTTTCCGGCTTGCCCTTCTTGGATAAGTTCACCGTCGACATATAGTTTCAGACTTTTAGCCCCACCATCCTTAGGATCAGAAGTATAGATGATGTGGTACCACTGTTCTTCCTTGCACTTCATGCGGATCTTGACCCCATCATTTTTATGAACTTGGATTTCACCTCCCTCAAACTTGAAATGGACTTTACCTGCTGCCCACATCCAAGTTGAGACGATGCCTTGGATCCCGCTAAACTGCTTCTCATTAGCCCAGCATTCTATACTAACCTGCTTCCAATCACCCAGTTTGGGGATTTCGACATATCCTTTCGCCTTATACTCGAAGGCCTCACCGAATTTACCGGGCACCAATTTAGGTTTTTCAAAAATTTTCGCATCTTTTTTGCCAAAACATCATTAAGAGTATCACCTTTCACTGTATCTTTGTCAAAAGAGTAAAAAGCGACCAACCCATCTGTAACAAATTCCTGCGCTGGTGTTAAACCAGTGAGCAAGACCGATGCGGTGAAAAGCATTAAGAACAAAATCGTAGCTGTTTTCTGCATTCTCAAATACCCCTTTTGCCGTTAAATTGTGAATAATCTATATCTTCTTACGGGTAAAAACCACATATTCAAGATTGTCGTTAATACGATCCGATATTATACAGCGTCTAATTAAGTAATCGCAACAAAGAGGCGTAACCCCTAAAATGAATTTTAGGGGTCCAATCGGCCGGCAGGGGAACTCCACTTGGATTGCGGGTATGGGTATTTAAAGGCTTAACAAATGCAACCTAAACGTTCTAGTATTGTAAGATAAATTAACCACCCTAAAAAAACATGATTAAAAAGGAAAATTGCCAGAATATCATCTTGTGGATTGGTCCTTACCCATCAGGGCTCCCAAAGCTAAAAATGAGTCCGGATTACTGATGGTCAATACCTATACTCCATTATTGGGGTAGTAAAGGTCAGTTCGCTGACCTCTATACCAAGGATTCTTTGTTCGCATATCCAATGCTTTCTCTGGATATACGTCCTCAACTATTATACCTTCCTCTTCCCAGAGTTCTGATAGTAGACTTCCATCAGCATCAGTAATATTACTCCCCCCACGACATATAGATTTATTTTCATCTAATCCGCAGCAGCATGAAGAAGCGATAATCATCGAGTTTCTATATGATAGCTCTTTTACTTCTGCGTGTCCCCGGCTCCCTCTATTATTCATCCAAAAAACGATAGAACACCCTAATTTTGCATACGCACGTGTCATTTCTGGGAAGTCCCCGTCATAACAAATCATAAGGCCACAAGAATTCCCCTGATATTGGAATGTAACCAAGCAGTCACCTGCACTATAAAAACTGGGTTCATGCCGCAGGCCGTCTGCGGCCCACCAGAGGTGTGTTTTTCGATAGTTGGCTATTACACCATTAGCTGAGACAACAGGAGCCGATATGTAGTATTCGTCCCCGTCACGCTCTGTCAGTCCATAAATAATTAGCGAGCCTTTTCCACGCAGAAGGTGCTGAAATGCTTCTGTAGTTGGCCCATCCACGGTCTCTGCCAACTGATGTAGATCATTTGTATAACCCACTAGCATCTCTTCATGAAACAGAATCACGTCTGCATTAAGGTCGAGAGCTTGCAGAGCAAAACCGATTGCCTTTTCTCGATTTTCTTCTGGTTGACCAGGGTTCCCATTTTGTTGAACTACAGCAATTCTCATTTTCATTTTTCTCTCTATCGTCTACTTGAGCTGATAACAGCCCCTATTTTACTCAACTAACAGTAGACCAATTGAATCAACCAATTCAACAATTATATTTCTTCTCAATGTTTTGGCGGTGTGACCAGTGTGCCAACACTCAGCCTCCAACTGAGTCAAGCGGATTCATCTTCGACTTCATTGACGGCCTGGGTGTAAGTATGCGGTCATACCGGCTCCTCAAGGACGAAATTAGATACCCAGGCATTCCAACAATGTCCCAGATTATTCGTCTTCAACAAAAATTCGTTTCGACCTTTTTTAAGCTTTAGAGGTAGGCGGACTGTCTCAAATCGACCTTCACTTTGCCACGTGCCTCTTTTTTTCCCGTTGACCCACAAGCTTAGCCAATCATCAAAAGACAAGCGCAGGATCACCTCTTTATCGTGATCACTGTCTAACGTACTACTGGCGTACATCGAACGGCCGGTGAAATGTCCAGCGTGCAGTTGTGGGTCAATCCTAGAGAACCGGAAGTCGAGCCAGCCACGATTGGCGGGAATCGTTCGGATAAAGTGCTCATTGGCAGAGAAGTGAGAGTCCCACTGGTTTAGAGGAATAGACTCTACATCTTCCGGGGCGTTGAACGTGTCCCAATCATCTCCGTTTTCGTAGAAGCCGGTGACCAGCCACTGGTCTGGAGTTAGTACCGGCATCGCTTGGGTGTCAGGAATTTTGTAATAATAGGCTACAGTCTCAATATCGTCGTCGCGCGAACCGCAACGGAAGGAGATTGACGAATCGAAGGCGATCGGATCGGGGCCGAAGAAACGATAGATGACACCATCCTGGTCGAGACGCCCTCCCCATTTGTGATACGGTGACCCAATCCAGCGTCCATTCTTTACATGGAACCCCCAGGAAAAGCCGAAGTCGTCCTCCATGTTGGTGCCACGGATCACGTTAGGGGCACTCCCACCGTCGATTAGGATCGACATGCCCCCGGTATGATAGATCATATCAGTGTAATTGCGCTGCTTGGAACCGAGGACGATACCAGCCATGAAGCCGGTTCCATCAACATCGGCTATCTGGTAAGCGCTATTGCGGGGTGGCGCCGGCTTGTATTGGTGATGCTCGGCGTGGAAACGGAAGGGTGTTAGTAGAGCATCATCCTCATACTCGTGCCAGTCGATCATGGTGCAGACACTCCCGTGTAAACCCGCAACCTGCCCGCCGGGCGGCTGATCCACGTAGAGTCGAATCCGGCAAGATTGGCTAAAAGGGATGGGCATCCAGAGGTTGTAACCCGGATTGCCGGGCATCTGGGGGGTCTCATAGTTGGGTAGGACGGTGAAGGCTGCGTTGTCGACGAAGTAGGGGGTCCAATCGTGCATAATACCGAAGAAGGATTTGAGAGGCATGTCCACCTGGGGGGTTTCCGCTCCATCGACGGTGATCTCGATCCGTCGCCCTTCCGCGAAGAGGAACCAAATGTGGCGTATGCATCCACTTCCTTCAACGTCAAAGATATCAACGTGATAGGCCTCCGGCGTTGTCTTGGGAACGGTAGCTGTGTTGGTGCGACGCGATTTGAACCTGATCGGCAGTTGGATCATCGGGACTGCGGGATCCTGCATCGTCTGGTTTTTGAAATAATCAGAGGTCATACGTTGGTTCCTTATATTGTTTAGAGTGGAATTACCGTGCGGCGTTGCAATCAATGGTCACAGGACTCCATCGACCTGCTCGGCAATATTGGAATGGTATTTTCTTTAACCGAGTTCCGATTCCACAATAGTTTGATTAAAAGCGTGTCTGCGTCATCTAGTCCGGTAGTTCGGACAACCGATAAGCACGCATGGCGGTGCCGCTGAAGATGTCTGCCTTCTCGGCTTCACTCAACCCGGCTTTAGCCGCGATCCGTTTGAACGCATTCCACAATGTTCGGTAAGATACACATTCCTTATCGACTGGGAAATTGCTCTCGAACATGCACCGTTCGGGGCCAAACTTCTCGATGGCGTAGGCGTAGTACGGGTAGAGCAATTGACATAGCTCTTCAGAACTGATGGGAGTGGGACGTTTATGCATGTGAAACGGTGGTTCCCAAGGGCCGACGCGTTGTTGCGCCCCGCCGGCTTTCATCACCGCGTTTGGGCATGCGGCAATAGCATCGATGGCGCGTTGCCAACTAACGATAGTGTCCGCATCGGCATCCGGATCGATCTTGCCACCCAGATGATTGACGATGATCGTCACGCCGGGAAATCGGCTCGCCAGTTTGGCCAGGGTTGGCAACCGTTCGAAATCGGGCGAGTAGTTATCGAAACTCAGCTTGTGCTTGGCCAGCATGGCGAAACCGTCGAGGAATTCTTGGTTCAAGTCGCTCGGGAACGCACTTCGTATGCCACGAAAATAGGTCGATGCGGCCATATGCCCTTGCAATACCTCCTCGACGGCACGACCAAGTTGAAGGTCAGCGGCACCGAAGATACCGGTACAGAGTCGTGTTGGACCGTAGAGACCGGATCGGCTCATGGCGGCCATACCGTGAACAAATTCGGTCTCGCCTACGCAACGCATCGGTTCGGGGCCATCAGCGCGATAGAAGGCACCACACTGGGCGAAAACGGTCTGCATGATGTTGTGGCCCGCGTTGGTGATATCATTACTAAAGTCTTCGCATAGATAGACTTTTTGCTCGAAACTCGTATGCGGCTCAACCGTTCGTAGATCCCAAAGATGGTGGTGTGGGTCGATAATCTTAAGGTCGGGCTCGAGAACGGGTTCGGGGGTTTCCTGTTGTTGCCAGGTTTCTATGGCCTTGTTTTCAGTGCTCGTCGTCGGCATCGAATCCTCCTAGTGGTTGCCTTCAATGACGCTCCTCAATGGTAACGCCAAACGAGTTATTTTTTTGCATGAGTATCGGTGAGTTCGTCATTTTACTGGAACACCCTCCTGATTTTATCCCAAACCAAACTGAGCTTTCCCTCTGGTTCTACAGGAAAAGTACCCTAAGTTATTCGAGAGGGTGTCCGGATATTGTCCGCCATCATGGTCATCTTAGCAGTATGGTTGTTCTCCTGCCGGAAGTTTGCCCTGCTTGACGGCGCTCAGGCTACCATTGCCAGGACAACGCACGTTGATAATAGCTACTATTTTCTTCTCCTTAAATTGGGTTCACATGGATCGGAGCAAGATAACAATTAATGCAGCCAACAACCAATCTGGGATACTATCTTTATCTGAATGGGAGTTGATGCTACTTTCGGGCAACGGATGTTTGTCTAAATCCTTAAAATGGCCGTTCCCTATGCCGTGGTCGCCTTTTCGTCTGAACTTCGAATGATACCATAGAAGATACCCACTCTATCTCGGAACTTCACCACCACGCCAAAATCCCCACCTGAAGAATTTATCAACTGACAAATATACTTTAATACGGATCGGTTCAAAACAGCAACTATTTTTCTCGGTAGTGTAATTTGAAGATAGAAAGTGGTAAAATCAGACCGATAGAAGATATGGGCGTAATAACGGTGCCAAATAGCCCCAGTTGTATAGCTAAACGTGTGATCAAAAATGGACACACTCGTCGTCAGAAACAACCTTTACTTCCAAAGTAGGCCGCAAAAGTTACCCAAGCTAATCAAATAAGCAATGCGAAAAGAAAAACTGAGAACGATAGGAAATTTACCATGAAGAAATTTGTGCTCGGAAAGCTACTCGTGCTTATTTTATGGAATCTAATTGGAATCGCATGCCCAGAAATAGTAGCCTTCTGGCCAATGAACGAGGGTGAAGGTAAAACTGTACGGGATGAATCGGGTAATAAAGCTGATTTGAAACTGGTAGGACTGACAAAATGGGCTGATGGCATCAGAGGATCAGGTCTTGAATTCAACGGGCAGCCCAAAAACTATGCTGTTTCTAAAAACGCCAATATCAATTTTCCCGGTAGTTTCACCATTGAGGGTTGGTTCAAACCGCATCAAATCAATGGGTTCATTATCATACAGCGGCGGATATTGAGAATGGGGAAAGCACCAACGTGATTATCTGGGTGGGACGTGGGCTGACTAAAGACTGGAAGCCTGCTCCAGTACTAACGGAGCGTTTATAGACTCAGGAGGGATGGGAATCCTTTCTTTCGTCGAAAGCAATTCACCCCAATCAATGGTACCATTTTGTTTACGTTTTCGATGTAGATACGCCTGCACATCTACTCTACCTCAACGGGAAAAAAGTCAAGTCGCAGGCTACCAAAGGCAATCGACTGTTCCACCAAAACGGAAAACACAATGCTTACGTGCTCGGTGCCAATGCAGAGAATAACGATTTTGGTATACCATATAATGGTCTAGTTGACGAAATTAGAGTTCACGACAAGGTACTAAAGGGCAACGCGGTTAAGGAGTCGATGCAGGAGTTATCAATTGAACCAACAGATCAACTGCTGGTCTTAAGGTGAGCACAAATTAAGCGCACACCTTTTTAACGTCTACTAGCAACCTAAAACCCAGGATATCAATAGCGAACAATCCATCTGGGTTGGTGAAGATCTCAATCGATATTACAAAAACCTTATAGATGAGGTGAAAATTTGGAATCGTACTTTGAGTACTGCAGAGTTGGACAAGTCGAGATCAGGGGTGGCAGCTATCGATGCTTGGGCCAAACTTGCGACTTCATGGGGTTTGATTAAAATTCGCTATTAACACAAGTTGCCCCTTCAGGTTCTTGTACTGTATGATAAGACCTTTGTCCGCTCAAAGTCGGAATTAAATTCAAAGATAGTTGGTTGGCCGTCGTCATCCTAAGAGGAGATTGGTTATGAAAGGGGTTGTTTATCTAGGCGATAGTAAAGTTGAGGTCAGAGACTTTCCTCGGCCAGAGCCGGGACCAGGACAGGTTGTTGTCGAGATGAAGGTGGCGGGTTTGTGTGGTAGCGATTTGCATAAGTACCACAGCAGTCAAAAATGGGCTCAGGAAAGAAAGGGGATGATCTCCGGTCACGAACCGACCGGTGTGGTGGCTGAAACAGGATTAAATGTCGAACACATTTCGGTCGGTGATCGCATCGCCGTCTACCATAGAGTAGGATGTGGCCGTTGTGCCGACTGTATGTCGGGCAATGATGCTTTCTGTTATACCAGCGGTGCTTTTGGTCGCACACAAGATGGGTCACACGCCGATTATATGTTGGCCGACGCCCGCCATTGCTTGCCATTACCAGACGATATCTCATTTGCCGTTGGCACTCAACTGGCTTGTACAGCCGGAACTGCCTTTTCTGCTCTCGGTAAGATTCCGGCTCATTCGGGTGATACACTAGTCGTCTTTGGTCTGGGTCCGGTCGGTTTAGCTGCTTTGCTGATGGGTATAGGCATGGGGTACCGGGGGATTGGAGTAGAGATACAACCTTACCGCATTAAGTTGGCCCAGCGGGTTGGTCAGGGGAATGTTATCAATGCTCAGGAAGATGACCCTGTAACAGCAATAAAGGAGTTGAGCGGCGGAAAAGGGTGCGGTGGTGTAATAGAGTGCTCTGGCAGTCCCGTGGCGCGAAAACAGGCAGCCGCAGTGGCTGGTCGAGGGGGAACCGTTGTCTATGTAGGCGGCGGTCATCCACACATCACTGTTAATTTCGGTGATGTGCTAGGAAAAGATCTAACCCTCAGGGGTAATTCTGTTTACTCAGTCAGACACTACTTTGAAGCTATCGCCTTTTTAGACCAACATCCGGTAGCATTGGATGACATCGTGACCCATCGCTACAAAATTGAACAGGCAGTTGAGGCCTTTTCTACTTTCGATCAGGGAGAAACCGGTAAAGTGATCTTTGAATGGAAGAATTAAGGCATCGCTGAAACCGTCTACAAACTGGTTCTAAACCTTTCCAGCGCCACCAAATTTGGAAGTACTTTTCTTTTTCATATTAACTCGAGTTTAGAGTGAACAAGCTATTTTCAGGTTGATTATTATCAGCCTGTTCGAGTTGCTCTCTCTGTTACTATTTCCCATTTTATGCCCCTTTAGGCTGTTTTTCATCATAATCATGACTTTTGCCCGGATCAGGTGGCTGGAATTTTTGGCCTGTTGGACTCCACCAGTCCCGGATCCTAACCGGCCGAAAAATATAAACCAGTCCCTGGCATCTTTGACCTGCAGTTCGTGGGTTTTCATGTCGCCATGGTGAGTGACAACACAATCCATCCACAACCTCACTTTTCAAACTCCTCAATCATTGAACTCAGCCATAACCAATC
>Ga0208128_1000447_pt1 | contig 16851 bp, 9 predicted proteins | sample ETNtaG_35_FD_185758 | JGI IMG/M metagenome (GOLD analysis project Ga0208128, IMG submission 185758) | Marine microbial and viral communities from oxygen minimum zone, Eastern Pacific Ocean - ETNP201306PF51B (SPAdes) (version 2) | ecosystem: Environmental > Aquatic > Marine > Oceanic ... | reverse complement strand
CTTCAGTGTCATCAGCGCAGAAGGGCAGCCGTTTCACGATCCGGCAGCCGATGATGCCCTCTTCGCCGCACTCAGGGAGAAGTTGCGCGCCGACATCGAGGTCGTCGAACTGGACTGTGCAATCAACGATGCGGAATTCGCCGAAGCCTGCGCACAAGCCTTGCTGAAAAACATCAGCAACGGGGGCAAGCCATCAACCGCTTGACGGAGCGGACCTTATCGAGTTCCAAAGCTCCCCCTGGCTGCGATCCACCGTCATCGGACCGTCACTGTCTAGGCGAACAACTTGGTCACCGCCTCGCCCTTGACCAGTTCGCGCGGCTGCTTGAGGTGGTTGTAGACTATCGTGTCGGCGGGGATGCCGAAGGCGTGGTAGATGGTGGCCAGAAGCTGGGTCGGATGCACCGGATCCTCGACCGGCGCGGAGCCTGTCTTGTCGGACTTGCCGTGGACGTAGCCGCGCTTGATGCCGCCGCCGGCGATGACCGCGGTGTAGCAGTAGGGCCAATGGTCGCGGCCATCGGCGCTGTTGCTGTTGCCGGAGGTGCTCACGCCCTTCTGCGGGCTGCGGCCGAATTCGCCCACGGCGATAACCATGGTCTCATCCAGCATGCCGCGCTCGTCAAGATCCTCAATCAGCGCAGAGAGGCCAGTATCGAGCATCGGCCCTGACTGGTCCTTCATCCGCTTGGTGAGGCCTTGGTGATGATCCCACGAGTGATTGTCGCTGTTCGCGACCTTGGGCCATACAACCTCCACAACACGTGTGCCAGCCTCCACCAGGCGGCGGGCGAGCATGGCGCTTTGGCCGAAAGTGTTTCGTCCGTAGCGGTCGCGGATCTTGTCTGGCTCCTGCGAAAGATCGAAGGCGTTGCGGGCACGTCCGGAGACAACCAAGTCCAGGGCGCGAGCATAATAATCGTTGAGATTGTAACTGGCCACCGCCTTGTCGATTTCGGGCATGGCCTTGTTGATCGTGTCGCGCAGCCGGGCGCGTCGCCTCAGACGCATGGAAAAGACATCGGGCTGAAGCTGGAGATCGTCGATCTTGACCTTGTCCATCTTGCCCATGTCCATGTCACCGCCAGGTGGGTAGAGGTAGTAGGGATCAAACGCGCGCCCGAGGAAGCCAGCTGTGCCGGCCTTGCCAACGACGTTGCTCTCCTGCAGCGGGCGCGGCAGCATGACAAAGGGCAGCATCGGCTCGGTGACCGGCTTTAGCCGGATGATCTGCGAGCCGAAGTTCGGAAAATCCTTGGGGCTGGGCGGCTCAAGCTGGCCAGATGGGCTTACCTTGTCCGTGGTGTAGCCGGTCATCATCTGGTAGATGGCCGCCGTGTGGTTGAAGAGCCCAACCGGCGTGTAGCTAACCGAGCGGATCATCGAGATCTTATCGTTCACCTGTGCCAAGCGCGGCAGGATCTCGGTGAAGTTGACGCCCGGGATCCTCGTCTTGATCGGTTTGAACTCGCTACGCACATTATCCGGCACGTTCTCCTTTGGATCCCACAGGTCGAGATGGCTCGGCCCACCCTGCAGGTAGCAGAGGATGATGCTTTTGGCCTTGCCCCATCCGGGGCCGCCGCCAGCATTGACTTCCTTGGCCTTCGCCTGCAACTCGAGCATACCGCCGAGTGAGAGCCCAAGGACGCTGGAGCCCCCAAGGCGCAGCAGATCGCGTCGTGACATGCCCAGATGGCTGTCGCACAAGTCTTTTCCGAATTCACCTGGTACTCGTATCATTGTCTTGCTCCTTTTTTGTGATTCTATGTTATTGTGTCAAATATTTCGGCCTAGCGATTGAACAAAAATGCCGGGTTGTTAATGAGTGCCCAGGCGATGTCCTGCACACCGTAGAGACGCTTATTGTCGAGTTGCTTGGTGCTCAGGTCGACCGCACGCTTAAGGTCAACCAGACCGGGGTCGGGCAGCAACGGCTTCTCGGTCCGTGCCAGTTTCTCGCGCAATTCCGTTAGCTTGGGATCGGTGGGGCGCGGTTTCTTTGAGTCGGCCAGTTCTGTCTGGTGTTTCTTCAAACCGGTATCCTGGCCGCGGAAATGATCCAGCAGCGTCTTGTTTTGCTTGGCATCACGCTTTACAGGCACGATGGCCAACAGGTCGCTGATGTTTTTGGGTAAACCAAAATCCAGCGGTTTCGCCGAGTCGGTAAGTGAAAGGCGAAACTTACCGAGTTGAAATTTGTTGTCCCGATGCTCTTGCTTCATGACCACGGTGATGATGATGTCTCCTTCATGCTTGATCGGTTCCTTGAAATCAAAAGAGGCCAGATGATCCTTGCCCTTCTGTGGAGACACAGCCCAGCCGTTGTTTACGTCGGACAGTTTGCCATCAATGGCGGTTTTTACATCGTAGTTGTTCTGGCTGAAATCCGCCCGTGCATTCTCCAGTACAATTTTTTTTCTTTCATCAGGCCTGGCCTTGGGTGCCCAGTAAACCTCCAGCTCGGTCAGTACAAAGTTGCCGTCATTCGGCGCACGCCCTGGCCCGTTTTTTGGCAGGCGCTTGTCCATGAGCGCCTCAATGCGAAGGCCGGTGAATCGCGCAATTGTTGCCCCGGGGATCTTGAGCTTTGCGAGGGCGGCCTTGGCGGCCTTGGCGGCAGCACGTTTGCTGGCTGCTTCATCCCGTTTGACACTCAAATCCGCCTTGGCCTTTTCTTGAGCTACCCGGATGGCGGCGATTGACTTCCTTGCATCGGCAACCGCTTTTTGCGTTGTCTCGTAAGCGCCTCTGACCTTGGCGGCCTCAGCCTTGAGAGGGATTAATTCCTTCTCTGCGTTGGACTTGTTGATCGGCGCCACATCAAAGGCAGCGTTGGCTCTGGCCACCCGTGCCTGGACGACCTCCTGTTTTTCGGCGATGAGCTTGTCGAGTACGGTCTTGGCGGCCTTAGCAGCCTTGCGCTTGGCCAAAACCTCGGTGTGTAAACTGGCACGGTCTGTCGTTTTTTGGGTGGCTGCCACGGCAGCTTCAGCCGATTGGGAGGCCATCTCAGCAGCCAGAAATGCGTCAAGGGCATTCTTCACCTCGTCGTTGACACCCGCCATGGCCTGGTCGGCATTGGCTTTTTCGATCGGTGCCCTGGCCGAGGCTGCATTCGCAGCAGCAAGTTTGGCCTCGGTTGGCCCTAGCTTTTCGGAAACAAGCTTGTCGAACTGAGCCTTGGCCACAGCCTGCCGTTCAAGTATTGATGTCAGATCGATTTCCTGTTTCTTCAGTTCAGCGGCTAGTTTCGTGGTTATGAGCTCAACCTCAGTAGCAACTGAATCGGTCTCACTGGCCACTTCATTTGCGTATATTTCCGCATTTCTGAATGCGCTGTTGATTGCCCTGTTTGATTCGCCCTTGGACGTGCTGAGCCTGCTCTCTGCCGTAACGGTGAACGTGTCGTTGCCGTTCTTGCCCGTGGCGAAAATGACGCCCTCCTTTTCCTTCGTGAGCGTGGTGCCAATCTTCGACTTTAATTCCTTCGCTTCAAGCACCGTCCAGGGTGTCTTGTTGCCGCCGCTTCTTATCCATTTCCCGAATCGTGCTGGCACCGTTTTCTCGTAATCCTGCAGTACCCTCTCGGCTGCTGCGATGGCGTTCTTCTGTTTTTTGTCTGCCTCAGCCTCGCGCGCAGCAATCGATTTCTCATAGTCTTCCAAAATCTTTTTCGCCCGGACAATGTCCTCCTGGCGCGCGGCCTCACGCCTGGCAATGACAGGCGTGAGATCCTGCTCATACCTTGCCAGTTCCTTGAGCAAAATCTGATGCTCAGGCCCTATGGATTTCATGAGCTCGACACCGACCTTGGTTTCCGTGTCGGTGGCTGGGCGGTTCAGGATGCGCAAATACAACTCGTTGACGAGGGCGTGGTCATCCTTGTTTTCCTGCACCATCTTTACGAGGGCGTTCTTTGGGTCACTGAGGGCGGCGTTGACGGTGGGTCCGGTCACCAATGCCATCACGGGCCCGAACTGCATGCCACCGGCGCGTTCGCATTCGCATGGACTTTCGCGCGGTGGCCGGCCAAATGTCGTCAGAAAGCCACTGCCCTCCTTAATGCCCGAGTCGGGCAACTGCGCCGCGCGGGTACCTGGTGGCACGCCAGGCAGTTTCGACTGTGTCCCGGTGACCTGATAGATGGAGTCGTATAACGCCTCCGCCGGCAGGCGGCGGGCCATGGCGTGGGAATAGTTGATCTGGTCGTCGTCGTTCCACTGGTTGGCGACGATCGAGAGCTGATAGGTGCGCGACTGGCAGATGGTCCGGATGAGTTGACGCGTGTCATGTCCGCTGCTGATGAAGGTCTTGGTGAGCTTCTCAAGTAGTTCCGGGTTGGTCGGGGGGTTGCCGGCGCGGATGTCGTCGAGCGGCTCGATGATGCCGGTGCCGAGCAGATAGCCCCACATGCGGTTGACGAAGCTCTTGGCAAAGTATTGATTATCGGACGAGATAACCCAGCGCGCCAGTTGTTCGCGGCGGGTTGCTTTTTCGGGAACCTCGTACTTAACCTTGAAGGGAAACTTCGGCGGCGCCACCAGCCCGGTGGCCTCGTGCTTCACCTCGCCTTCGTTTTTATCATAGACCACCTCGTAGAGTGGTTTACTGCCTTCCACCGCAGTTCCACCGACGGTCTTCTTGCCGCTGACTGGATCCTTTTTCAGTCCGACTTGGGCAAAATAAGCTGCGGTCTCGTAGTACTGATCCTGTACCCAGCGCTCGAATGGGTGGTCATGGCATTTGTTACAGCTAAAACGCACGCCTAGGAAAAGGTGGGTAGTGTTCTCCATCGTGTCTTCGGGTGTCCTGTGAATCTTGTAGTAGGATGCTGGCGGATTTTCTTTGTTGGATCCCGAAGCAGTCAGGACCTGGTAGGCGAACTTGTCATAGGGCACGTTGTCCTTTACCTGTTGGCGAATCCAGCCGTGGAACGCCTTTGCGCCTTCCCCACCGAGGTATTTACTGTTGGACTGCAATAGGTCGGCCCATTTGTTGGTCCAGTGGTCAACGAAGGCGTCGTTGCCAATCAACCGGTCGATCAGCGAGTCGCGCTTCTCATGCGTCGGTCGCTTGTCAGCCAGGAATTGTCGCAGCTGATCCACCGTTGGAGGCAGGCCTGTCAGATCTAGATGGATGCGCCTGATGAACTCTGCGTCGGAACAGAGATCCGATGGCAGGGTCTTTGTGCGCTTGAGTTTGGCAGCCACGAGTTCGTCGATGAAATTGTTTTTGGGCGAATCCGCCCAAGTGAAGCCGGTGCGATCACCCATCACTGTGAGGGTGGTGGCGGCATAGGCGCCTTCGTAACGCGCCAGCACCGGCGATTCGCCGCGGCGTAGCGCAGTAATCAGGCCAGTTTTGTCAGACTCGGCGACATCAATCACACCGGCCTGGATGAATGCCTCGGCGGTGACGTCTGCTGTGTTGCCGTCCGGATAGATGGCGGTGACGCGAAACTGCTGCCTTCCGCCCTTCAACTGGATGATCGGGTTTTTGGGAAAAATATCAATGCGCGCCACCCGCTTTGATTTGCGGTCCAAATTGGCGCCATCAGCGATCCACTTATGAATGATCCGGTAGTACAAACTGTCGCGAGGCGCGACGTCCTTACCCTCGTGCGGCACCGCCGAGGAGGCCTTTAGCAACATCAAGCTATCGTGCGGCGATGCGCGGTTGACCCTGCGTGAGGCGATGTCGTCAGTGAAGGCAACAGTGTCCCATGCCGGATCGTTTCCGCGCAGGGAAAGCCTGAAGCCGGCCTTGCCTTTTTTTGCCCCGTGGCAGAGACCAGAATTACAGCCAGCCTTGCCAAGCACCGGCATGACGTCACGGATGAAATCCACGCGCAATTCCTCCTCCATCCCGGTGATCTCGACCGGCAAAGTAACCGAATGGCCAGCGAAGGAGACCTTGAGCGCGGACTTGCCATCACTGCGGGGTCTCAGCATGCCACTGGGCGACACGGCTGCCACATCGTCATTGATCTCGTAGCGGACCATTCGCGTGACATCGAGATCGTCGCCAGTGGACAATTTGGCTGTCACAAGCAGTTGCGCATAATCGCTAACCCGGTTGAAACGGATCTGCTCAGGCTGCACGTTCAACGTTGTGACCTCGACACCATTTGGAAGTGCCTCCTTGGTGGTCTCAATGAGTATTTGTTGACTAGTCGATGATCCTTTGTCGTCGCTGATCACGAGAGCCGATTCGTCGATTTTCATCGGCATGAATTCCTTGCTGATCTTGCCGTCAACCGTGTCAATAAGCCGGATCAGCCCATCGTAACCGGCCGCCGCCAGAACCTTGCCGTCAGGGCGAAAGCTCACTGCATACATCGGTGCCTGGAACGAAGCTTTCAGCGGCGGACCAACATCGGCAGTCTGATAGGCTTCCACCTTCTTTTGCTCCTCCGGAGAGCGCTGCGAAACTTGCTTTTCAAAGATTTTCTTGAGGTCATCAGGAACCTTGGAGTCGAACTTTACGCCATAAATGGCGACCGTGCCAACGCCGTTGTAGCTGTTGGCCGCAGCAATGCGCTTACCATCGGCACTGAAATCGACGGCAAAGACGCGTCCGTCCATGTTCGGGAATTTCCGGATCAAGTTGGCGTCGTCACCTATCTTACGTGCAGTGGTGCGATGCATCCGGTAAAGCTTCGGCGTACCATCGGCGCCTCCCACGAGAATCTCGTCGCGCTCAGGATGCCGAACCACTGAAGCCAGCCCACCGGCGAGCGCGCCTGGCGTGATGGAGGTGATGTTGTCGATGAACCGCTGGGTCTTCAATTCCGTCAGCTTGGCACTGCGGTCGCGCCCCACGGATACCACATAGTCGCCCTTTACGGAAAAAATGGTATCAAAAACCCAGTCGCTGTGGGCTCCCTGGTAAAGCACCTGCTCGCCGGTCTTGGCGTCAATGGCTCGGAGGGTGTTGTCACCACAACCGAAGCTGATTAGCTTACCATTCGGCGACCAACTCGCCCCATAGATGGTATCGAAAGTGACCGGCACCGAAAGTTTCAGTATCTTCCTCTTCACGTCCCAAACCTGCACCTCGCCCATTCGCGCAGGTTGCCCCCCTGTAACCGCCAACAGCTTGCCGTCCGGCGAAAACCGCACCGACTCGATCCGCTCAGCCAGCCCGACCAGTCGCGCCACCAGGCCGGAACCGTCGGCCTTGTGCAAAAGCACCTCGTGGAAACCGGCCACCGCCAGCAGTTCTCCGTCCGGCGAAAAATCCAGAGAGGTGATAACCGGCGCCTGGGTGTAGATGGGCGGGTTGTCCATGTCGTAGCGCACCTTGGCCCCTTCAGGAGTATCGTCGACCGCGCCCTCGGCGATCCACTGGCGAACCAGCGCCACTTCCGTCTCGTGCAACGGCTTGGCGTCCTTACCCTTTGGCATCTCGATTTCACCCTCCTCATTTGAGGTGATCAGCGAAAACAGATAACTCTTCTCGGGGTGCTTGGGAACGATTGCCTTTTCCTCGCTCTCCCCACCGGCAAGCATCTCCTTAAAGGACGTCATGATATAGTCGCCCTTGTCCTTGGCCGGTTGATGGCAACCGTGACATTGGGCCTGGAAAACCGGCCGGATGTCGCTGTAGAAACTGACCTTTTCCGGCTTGGCCTCCTCGGCATTGACACACACCGCTGCCATGGGCAGCACCGTCATGATTCCGTGCAAAAACCTCTGTATCATCATGTTTTCCCCGCGTTATGGAGCTATGCTGGACGCGCATCATCGCCCAGCCATTCAACGGTCGACAAAACAAATCATATTTTCAACCATTTTTCAATTTTTTTTCCGCCAAAAAACGCCCAGCCAAGCGATTGGTTTGGCCTCGCCTTGGCCAGGCGGGGCCAACATGATGCCCCGCCGTTTGCGGGAACGACAACAAGCAACCATGTTTCTCCGAGTCACAACGCTGCTGGCCCTGGGCGCGGCCGGCCTGTCGGCCGCCGATGACAAACTCAAATGGGAGGCGCTGCCCGATCTGCCCGGCGGGCTCGGCGTGGCCGGACCGTTTGCCGGGGCACACAACGACGCACTGATCATCGCTGGGGGGGCGAATTTCCCCGACGGCGAACCATGGCGCAAGACGGCCGACGGCATCATCCCGGCCAAGGTGTATTACGACACGATCCACATCGTGACGAGGGACGGCGATGGCCACTCGATCATCGAGGCCAAGGCCAGGCTCCCCGAAGCGCTTGGCTACGGTGTCTCCATCTCAACCACCAAAGGTGTGCTGTGCATCGGCGGAGAGTGGCGGGAGGGCGGCGAGACGCATCGCTCGGCCAAGGTGTTTGCGCTTGGCCAAGCGGATGGCCTGGTCACCATTGACGAGGATTACCCGCCGCTGCCCGCTGTCACGACAGCCGCCGCCGGGGCCCTGATCGGCAATACGGTTTACATCGCCGGGGGTGACAGCGGTGAAGGTGCGACCAAAAACTTTTGGGCGCTCGACCTGTCCAAGCGCGGCACGGACGATTTTATGTGGCAAGAGAAAACTCCGTGGAATGGCCCCGCCAGAACCCACCTCATCGCCGCAAGCCAAAGTGACGGAGCCGCAGACTGTCTTTATATTTTTAGCGGCCGCATGAAGGACGACACCGGTCAATGGAACATGCTCAGCGATGCCCACAAATATAATCCCAAGACTGATCGCTGGACGAAACTGGGAAACATCCAACCCAAGGGCGATACCCAGCCACGCTGCGTCATGGCCGGCACCGCCGCTGCTGTGAGATCGAACAGCCTGTTGATTTTCGGCGGAGCGAACGGGCAACGGTTCATCACGCTCGAGGGATTATCCGCCCAAATCACGGCCGCCAACAACGCCGGGAACGCTCAGGCCACCGCCGCGTTGGATGTGGAGAAACAAAAAATTCAGGACACGCACGTCGGCTTCAGTCGCGATATTTTGATTTACAACACCATCACCAGTCAGTGGCGTGAGTTCGCCAAGTTCGAGGAAGGCTCGCGCAAAGCCACCGCACCTGGCACGACAGATCGGGTGGCGATCGGCAGCCACGTCACGACCACCGCCGTCAAGTGGGGCAACTCGGTCGTCATCCCCACCGGCGAAAGCAGCCCCGGCATCCGCACGCCGAACATTTGGAAGATCGACCTCGCCGATCAAAGCCGGAGCTTTGGCACGGCGAACTGGATGGTGCTGACCATTTACATGGCGGCACTCGTCGGGATCGGCGTCTATTTCTCTCGCAGAAACAAAACGGTCGAGGACTATTTCGTCGGCGGCAAACGCGTAATTTGGTGGGCGGCCGGGCTGAGTATTTTCTCAACCATGCTCAGCGCGATCACGTACCTCTCCATCCCCGCAAAGGCATATGCCACCAACTGGACATGGTTCATCTTCAACATGACCATCCCGATCATGGCCCCAATCATCATTTTCTGTTTTCTCCCCTTCTACCGAAGGCTGGGTATCACCAGCGTCTATGAATTTCTCGAGATGCGATTCGACTCCGGGCTGCGCAAACTGGGTAGCGCAAGCTTTACCGTCTTTCAACTCGCACGGATGGGCATCGTGATCTTGTTACCTGCGCTCGCGTTGTCTGCGGTGACCGGTTGGGACGTAAAGTATTGCATCATCGCGATGGGTATCCTGAGTACAATCTATACCGTACTCGGCGGCATCGAGGCGGTCATCTGGACGGATGTCATTCAAACTGTCGTCTTGGTCGGCGGTGCACTCGTGGCGTTTTTCATTATCGTTGGCAAAGTGGATGGCGGCTTCTCTGCAATCATCGACTCCGCAGCTAATCAAAATAAGTTCGAGATGGTGAACACGGACTGGAAATTCATCAGTGGCATCGACACTATTTGGGTGATAATCCTCGGTGGAATCTTCGCGCAGATTCTCAGTTACGGCACCGACCAAGCTGTCGTCCAGCGCTACCTCACCACGCCCACTGAGAAGGATGCCGCCAAGGCAATCTGGACCAATGCCATCTTGAGCATCCCGGTGTCCGTTCTCTTCTTCGGCGTAGGCACGGCGTTGTTTGTCTATTACCAACAGCAACCGGCCAACTTGGAGCCGATCTCCAAGATCGACCAAATCTTCCCGCATTTCATTCTGGAACAAATGCCGGCCGGGCTGGCCGGATTGGTGATTGCCGGCGTGTTCGCCGCCGCCATGTCGAGTCTCGACTCGAGCATGCACTCGATCGCCACCGCGCTCACCACCGACTTCCTCTCGAAGGGCCGAGACAGTGATTCTCTGTTGCGCTTGGCCAAGATCATCACGCTCATCCTCGGTGCCCTCGGCACTCTCTCCGCACTCTTCATTGCTTTTCAGGATAGCAAAAATTTGTGGGACACACTAATGGGCTACGTGGGACTGATCCTTGGCACATTAGGAGGGCTATTTACGCTTGCCATCTTCACCAACCGCACAGCGAGTCTGCATGCATGGATCGGGGTCCTTGTTGCGACCTTGGTTTTGTACGTGGTGAAATTTCACACGGATGCTCATCCATTGACCATTGGTGCCGTGGGAACCGTTTCCTGTTTTCTCGCCGGCTGGATTGCCAGCCTCATCATCCCGGCCAAGACCAAAGACTTGGCCGGCCTGACTTGGTCGCAACGCAAGGCCCGGTAACCGGCCTTGGCCAAGCGGACTTGATGCTTTGTAACTTGGCTTCACCGGTTGGCTGGGGTAGGCAGTGGTTCGTTCCGCGGGAAGTAAACCCAGACGCATCCATCGACAACGCTCACTCCATCCATTTCGTCGGCATCTGTGGCACCGCCATGGCATCCGTCGCGGCGGCACTGAAGGAGCGCGGCGCGGCGGTCACCGGCTCCGATCATGGTATCTACCCGCCGATGTCCGCCTTCCTCGAGGAGCGCGGCATCGAGGCCAGGCCGTTCGACAAGGCCAACCTCGCTCAACGACCGGACCTCGTCGTCATCGGCAACGCCATCTCGCGTGGCAACCCGGAGGTCGAGTTTGTGCTCGAGCAAAAGCTCGACTACTGCTCGCTGCCAGAACTGCTCAAGCACCGCTTCCTGCGCGGCAAACGCTCCCTCGTCGTCTCCGGCACCCACGGCAAAACCACCACCGCGTCGCTGCTGGTCTGGCTGCTGGAGCACAATGACCTCAACCCAAACTTTCTGATCGGCGGCATCCCGAACAACCTTGGCCAGGGCGCGCGTTTCACCGATAGCGACTGGTTCGTGATCGAGGGCGACGAGTACGACACGGCGTTCTTCGACAAGCGCAGCAAATTCATTCACTACCTGCCGGAGGCCGTGGTGATCAACAACCTCGAGTTTGACCATGCCGATATCTTCGGCAACCTCGCCGAGATCCAGACCGCGTTCCGGCGGCTCATCAACATCGTCCCGCGCAACGGTCTGCTTCTGGTTAACGGCGATGACGCCAACTTACAACCGCTCCTCGGCATAGACCACTGCCCGGTGCGCCGCTTTGGCTTGGGCAGCGACTGCGACGAACTCGCCAGTCAACTCATGTTCAGTGAAAGTAGTTCCGAGTTTAGGCTCGGCGATACGACGTTTTGCATCCCAATGTCCGGCGAACTCAACGTCCGCAACGCAATCGCCGCGCTGTTGTTCGCGCGCTACGCCGGCCTCAGCGACGATCAGATCCAATCCGGCTTTGACACCTTTGAGGGCATCCGGCGCCGGATGGAAATTCGCGGTGAAGAGAACGGCATCATGGTCATCGATGACTTCGCCCACCACCCCACCGCCATCCGCGAGACGCTCAAGGCGCTTGGCCAGCGTTACCCCGGCCGGCGCGTCTGGGCCATCTTCGAGCCACGCAGCAACACCACCCGGCGCAATTATTTCCAAGACGAACTGGCCAGTGCCTTGCGCTTGGCCAAGCGCGTCGTCGTGGCCGAGGTCGCGCGGCTCGAGCAAATCCCCGCCGAGGAACGCCTCGACCCCGGCCGGCTCATGGAAGACATCCGCTCCGCCGGCACCACGGCTGATTACCTCGCGACCACCGACGAAATCGTCACCCACGTCACCGCCCAGGCCGAACCCAGCGACATCCTCTGCGTCCTTAGCAACGGCGGCTTCGGCAACATTCACCAAAAACTGCTCGACGCCTTGGGCCGGTAAAAGACGACCGATTCTTCAAAACCTACCGGCGGCGAATGCTAAACTTCGTGTACCGTGAGCTGGGCCGGTAGTGGGTGGGAATCCGATAGCCCGGAACCGACACCCGCGGGGTGAAGATGCTCTGCGGCCGGATGCGGATGCTGCGGTTGATGGCCTTGACCGTCGGTTTCTCCAGCAGTGAATAACGGTTCGTGTACTGTTTCTGTTTCTGCACCGCCTTGTAGTACGGCTCGCGCGCGGCCATGAACACTTTACCCTTCGGCGGGGCGGTGATGATCGTCGGCTTGCCCGCGGCCGGCTGTGGTTGCGCCTGCGGCTTGGCCGTTGCGGTTTGGAATGTGTCACCGGCAAGGCTCAACGACAGCGACACGCCGCCCGCCTCGATCCGCACCCGCCCCGCGGCGGCATCTACCGAGAGCAACCGAAGCAAACCGCCGGCATCCCCCTCGACCAGCGTGAAGTGAGCGGTGCGCACCGGCTCGGTGGTGCGGTCCACCTTGGCCACGCAAACCCTGTACTCACCGCGCAGCCGGTAGATTCCGGTCAACTTATAGTCGATGCCCTCGGGCAGCGACAGCGGCCCGGCCCTCTCGTATGTCTCCACGCGAAACTCCACGCCATCGGATTCACCGGAGTAAGACACGGTCGCCAACTTTCCGTCACCCTCGATCACCTGGCCAAGTGGCTGCCAATCGTCTTCGCCGGTTTTGCTGAATACCTGATAGGCCAAACCACGCTCGGTCTCGAACTCGAGCTGCACCGACTCGCGCTTGGCCAACGTCACGTCATCGGCTTGAGACTCGGCGGCACGGGCCTCGGTGAGCGGCACGGCCAGCAGCCCCAGGCCCGCCATGAATCCGGCGGCTATGGCTTTCATGAGTCCGAGGCTAGTCCCGGCCGCCCCGCTGCGCAAGCCTTGTCCATTGCCAACGACATAGGCTGGGCCTAGACTTGGCGCGGCCTTGGCATGAATGTTTCCGGCTCCACAATCCTGATCACCGGCGGTACCGGCTCCTTCGGAAACCGCGTCGCTGCGCATCTGCTCAAGCAGTCCCCCGCTGAAATCCGCATCTTCAGCCGCGACGAAAAGAAGCAGTGGGAGATGCAGCAGGCGTATCCCCAGTTCCGGTACATCGTCGGCGACGTGCGCGAGGAGGCCAGCCTCGCGGAGGCCATGGCAGGGGTGGATCTCGTCTTCCACGCCGCCGCACTCAAGCATGTGCCGTCGTGCGAGAAATACCCGTACGAGGCCTACAAGACCAACGTCACCGGCTCGCAGAACGCCTGCCGCACCGCCAAGGCCGCCGGTGTCAAGACGTTCGTCGCCCTCAGCACCGACAAGGCCGTCAAGCCGCTCAACGCCATGGGTACCAGCAAGGCAATGATGGAGAAACTCCTTTGCAGCCAAAACCAAAACGGCGGCGACACCAAGTTCTGCTGTGTACGCTACGGCAACGTGATGGGCAGCCGCGGCTCGGTCATCCCGCTGTTCAAGCGGCAGATCGAAAACGACGAGCCGATCACCGTCACCGTGCCGGAAATGACCCGCTTCCTCATGACGCTCGACCAGTCGGTCGGCCTCGTGCTGCACGCGATGCAACATGCGACTGGCGGCGAGATTTTTGTCCGCAAGGCGCCAGCCAGCACCATCGGGAAACTTGCCGAGGCCGTCTGCCAGAAGTTCAGTCGCAAGGGCACCGATCATCCGATCGATGTAACCGGCATTCGCCCCGGTGAGAAACTGCACGAGACGCTCGTCAACGAGTATGAGATGCAGCGCGTCACCGAGGAGGAGATCTTTTACGCCATCCACCCCGAGTACCACGTGCCGGAACACCGCACCGAACAACCGCTCGGCACCGAGTACACCTCCGCCAACACGCGCCAGCTCGACTCCGCCGCCGACATCGAACCGCTGCTCGACAAAATGGGCGAGGTCGAACTGTATATCTGAACCCGCTTGGCCAAGCGCATGCCGAATCCGCTCCGACAACTGTTGCGCCCCTATTCCGCTGCCGATTTTACCGCGCAACTCGTTGCCACCGGGGAGGTTAAGACTGCTCTCGACATCGGATGCGGCACTCTCTCGCACCTCAGCTCGTTCCGGCCCGGTGTGCAGACAACGGGCCTCGACGCCCACGCCGAGGCCATCGACCTTGCCAGGCAGCGCAACGTTCACGACCACTACATTCAGGCCGATATCCTCAGCGACGACCTCGACGCCACATTCGATCTTGTGACCCTTTACGGCCTCATCGAGCATTTGCCGAAAGCCGAAGGGCTTGAGTTGCTCGACCGCATCGAAACGCTTTCGGCAAAATATATTTTACTCGAGACGCCGAACGGTTTCGTGCCGCAGGGGCCGGAATTCGGCAATACGTTTCAGCGGCACCGCTCCGGCTGGTTCATCCACGAGTTCGAGGGACGCGGCTACACGGTGTACGGCACAACCGGCACACGCTACCTGCGCGGTTACATGGCCGGCCCGAAATGCAACCTTCCCGGTTGTCTGCTGCTCGACGAGGCGCTGACGCTGCTGCTTCGCATCAACCGAAAACCAAAACACGCCTTCAACCTTGTCGCCGTGAAGGATGTGCGCGGCGTCCCCGCACGCCACAAAAAGGAGGCACAGCCTTGAGGCTGCTCATCCTTGGCGGCAGCGGCATGTTGGGCCACCAACTTTGGCGCGGCCTCCACGCGCAACACGACACTTGGGTGACACTGCGCCGTCCGGTCGCCGACTTCGCCAATCACAATTTATTCGACGAAGCCAAGGCGATCCAAGCCGATGACATCACCGATGACGAATCGCTTGGGCACGCCCTTGGCCAAGCGAAGCCCGATGCCGTAATCAACTGCGTCGGCCTGATCAAGCAGCGTGACGAAGCCAGCGACGAGGCGCTCGCCCGGCGCGTCAACGCCGAGTTTCCCCACCTCTTGGCCAAGCGCTGCGGCGAAGTTGGTGCGCGATTGATTCACTTCAGCACCGACTGTGTCTTCTCCGGCACCAAAGGCAACTACACGGAAGACGATCCCGCCGACGCCACCGACCTTTATGGCCAATCGAAGCACCGCGGCGAAGTCGCCGACGCCCACTGCGTTACCCTCCGCACCTCGGTGATAGGCCACGAACTCGACACCAACCTCGCGCTGCTGGATTGGTTTTTGAGCCAACGCGACCAAACCGTAAACGGTTATGCCAAAGCAATTTACAGCGGTTTCACGACGCGCGAAATGGCGCGGCTCGTCGAACGAATTCTCACCCGTCACCCGGAGCTTTCCGGCGTGTGGCACGTCGCCAGCGCGCCGATTTCCAAGTTCGATCTGCTGAAACTTTGCCAAGACAAACTGGGCTGGAAGGGCGTCATCGTGCCGAATGACGAGTTCGTCTGCGACCGCAGCCTCAACGCCGATCGCTTCAACGCAGCCACCGATTACTCACCGCCAAGTTGGGAGGCCATGATCAGCGAACTCGAGCAGCAACCATGAGCGATCGGACGCGCATCATCTCTGTCATCCCGGTGTACAACGGGGAACGCTTCATCCGCGCGACGCTCGACTCGCTCGCCGCACAGACGCTTCGCCCCGACCGCGTGATCGTCCTCGATGACGCCTCGACCGACGGCACCGCGCAACTCGTAGAGACATACGAGCCGCTCGACTGCGAACTGGTCCGCGGCAAAAAAAACGAGGGGCTGTTCAACAATTTCAATAAGGCTCTCGGCTACGCCACCGGGTGCGACTACCTGCATTACATCTGCGCCGATGACGTGCTGCTGCCGGATTTCATGGAGCGGATGACCGCGGCACTCGCGGAAGTTCCCGCACCGTCGTTCAGCTACTGCCTGCCGGAATTCATCGACAAGGACGGCAACCGGCTCGAGCGTACAGTGCCGAAGCCGTCACAAGCCCACGCCGTTTCCGCCAACGCCCTGCTTGCACAACACAGCGAATGCGACTCGCTCATGCTCGGCGGTGTGCTCATCAAGTCGCTTGGCCAGGCCTGTCCCGTCGCGTTCCGCACCGACATGCCGCACGCGGCCGATTGCGTTTTTTATTCCGACTTGGCCAAATCCTGCGAACAGCGCATTGCCGTTCCAGAGGTGCTGCTGCAGATCCGGCGGCACGCGTTCAGCATGACCAAGCGCAACGAGGAAAACATCCAGAGCTGGGTACTCGACGAATGGGACGCCATCCAGCACGCGTTTGGCTTGATGGATCAGGCTGGTTTGCCACGATGGCTGCGGCGACAAAAACTGCGCTGCATGTTCGCCGCGCGCTCCCGTGTCAAGATGCAGCAGATGGCCGATGAAAAACCGGAACACGCCCGGCATATTTACGAGTCGGCCCGGCCCAAGGTGCCATGGCTTCATTGGCAACTCGGGGTCGTCACCGTGTTTTTGCGCGACCTCATTTTCGGCTCGTCGCTCAACAAGGAGCAGTGGCAGTAAACCAACACTGTGAATTTACCGTTTCTCTCAACTGAACGCTCAACCGGCTGGCTCAAGCCGTTCGGCGGCGCGGCCGCGGTGCTGGTTGTCGTCACGCTGTTCCTCTTTTGGGACAGCTTCGACCCGGCGCTGATTCTGTTCTCAAACGACGGCCCGCTCGGCTCGATCAGCACCGACGCGACCGAGATGCCCGGCACGTTTTCCGGCTATTGGCACGACCTGAACTGGCTTGGCTACGAGCAGCCCAGCGCCTCGCCCGGCATTTACATGGCACTTGGCCT
>Ga0208128_1000445_pt1 | contig 16869 bp, 11 predicted proteins | sample ETNtaG_35_FD_185758 | JGI IMG/M metagenome (GOLD analysis project Ga0208128, IMG submission 185758) | Marine microbial and viral communities from oxygen minimum zone, Eastern Pacific Ocean - ETNP201306PF51B (SPAdes) (version 2) | ecosystem: Environmental > Aquatic > Marine > Oceanic ... | reverse complement strand
CCTGTGCTTCGTAGTGCTTCAGGTCACTGTTGGATAGCGGCTGGAATTCCTCCAGATTGTCTTCTGGGTTCAGATTGTCGTCGTCAATAGGCTCCTGTCTGATGATCGCATAGAAGAAGAACCCGCTAACGGGCATGCGTCCACTCGGTAGAACGCTCATATCACCGCAAGAGATCGCCATTAACATCCTTGGTTGTATTGAAGTGAAGTGCTCCGACACGAGCAAAGCCTGCCCCCAAGGAGTTTGGAACTCCTTCCAGTTTTCGTTGCGGAACCCGAATATCGTGCCTGGCGCCGGCAGGGAAACGACATCAATGCCTATAGCGTCCATTAAGTCCTCTTCGATTTCACCGAGCATCTGGTAAGGTTCGCAGACTTTTGTCGGCCGCTTCTCAAGGCCATAGTAATCCCGTAATTCAGCGACACACGTGACATGCATTCCCGTCACGGGAGTGCTGCCAAAATCTACAGCCACACGATCTGGAGTCTTGTGGTTTAGAGTGTGCTTGACCCGCTCCTTGTTGGTCATCATTCTCTCCGTTTCAGTGATTCGGTAGTGCTGTAAAGATAATTAATGATTCTAGGATTGCTGACTCCACTCTCATCTCAACCCTCTTCTCTTGCTAAAGGTGTATTTTTATTAAAAGGCCATAAGGTCTAAATAGCAGGTGGAGGGTTTCCTTAGTAGACCATTACCAATTGATTCTAACGTTAGAATCCACCGTATTTTTCTCGCGCACGAAAAAAACGGTGAAATGATTTGTTATATGCTTAATCGTTGTTTGAGATCGCCTCAATTGTTTGGATGGAAACTGGGTCATCTTAAGGTGTGATTGAGTTGTAGTTTGTGACTGAAGATTTCTGCTGGTGTCTTGTAACTTAATGCCTAATGAGAGCATTGAAAATTATAACAGTAAAAATATTTGGTGAGGCCACCACACGGTTCCTTTCCATTACTGTATTCTCTAAGATAAACATTTTCATGTTTAATTGACCGTCAAAGCCTTTCATCCAAATATTGTCCTCACACCTATCTTTCCCATCCATGCTATTTGTGATACCATGTCACTAATTGAGATTACTAATTGAGGCAGATTGACGTCAAATATCCTTTTTTCAATTAGCGGCCGGGGGCGCTATGAAATTGTCGCACGTCGTCCACAAACACAGAGCCAAGACGGGTAAAGAATTGAAACGACCATGAACTGTGTCCTATGAAAAGAATCATCAAAGTCGTGGGTTTGCCGACAGTTGGATTTGCCATCGTCCTGATCGGTCTTGTTTACGACACCTTTTTGGCTGGGATCCTCTATCAGGATCCCGCGCCAGAAATCCAATCTCAATGGGAGTTTCACAGATCTGTAGCAGGTTTGTTTTACGTAACAGGAGGAATTATTTTTCTGCTGGGTCTTTTGGCAATCCCAATTATCTGGATAAGGACAAAAGTGAAATACCAACAATTGAATCACACACTATGAAAAAACAGATCCTTCTTACGGTGATAGGTGGCCTTGGTCTCTGTAGCGCGGCCGCGCAGACGGTCGCGGGACCGCTTAAGGTTTACCTTCTTGTTGGTCAATCGAACATGCAAGGGCACGCCCATGTGCGAACGTTCGACCATATCGGCATGGATCCGAAGACAACCCCGATCCTCAAGGCGGTTCACAATGCCAATGGTACACCCAAGGTTTGCGAAGATGTGTGGATCTCGTCGGTCGATGCGGCGGTGCCGGAAGGCGGGCGACATGGTCGATTGACCGCAGGGTACGGCGCATCGGGCCATGGCCCCAAGATCGGGCCGGAGTTGACCTTTGGCATCTATATGCAACAACATGTGAATGAACCGATCCTGCTTATCAAGACTGCCTGGGGCGGTAAGTCGCTAAATACGGATTTCCGTCCACCTAGCGCCGGTCCCTACGAATTCAACGCCCAACAGTTGGAGAATCTCGAGAAGCAGGGGAAGGACATTGCTCAGGCCAGGATCGACCATGCAGAGAAGACCGGCCAATATTACCGACTGATGATGGCACACATTGAAAAGGTGCTGGGTAACATCAAGTGCATCTATCCGGCATATGACGCTAAGGCGGGCTATGAATTAGCCGGCTTCGTTTGGTTCCAGGGTTGGAACGACATGGTGGACCGCGGCACCTACCCAAATCGCGGAGAACCGGGCGGTTACACTGGGTATAGTGAAGTGCTGGCCCATTTTATCCGGGATGCGCGCAAGGACCTCGCCGTGCCAAAGTTACCCTTCATCATTGGCGTCATGGGCGCTGGCGGTCCGGTCGCAAAGTATGGACCGGATCAGAAACGATATGCGGACATCCACAGTGAATTTCGTCAGGCTATGTCAGCCCCGGCGAGGCTCCCGGAGTTCAGGGGCAACGTCACGGCGGTATTCATCGAAAACTACTGGGACCTTCAACTCACCGAGCTTTCGTCGCGGATGGATAAGGTGAATGTTAAGCGCGATAGCCTCGGAAACGATAAGGCCCTCAGCACTGAGGAGAAAAAGAAACTTGTAGAAGATTACAAGGCCGAAGTGTTCACAAAGGAAGAACTCCGTATTCTAGAGACCGGCATTTCAAATGCCGCTTACCACTACCTAGGTTCCGCCAAGATCCTCGGCCAAATCGGTAAAGCTTTTGCCGACGCCCTAGCCAAAATGCAATAACTTCGAGTAACCATAAAAAGTGAAATAGCGCGGATATTGGGCCAGATCGACTGCGATGCGTACCATAACCCCCAGTACCTGAATGATCCGTTTAGCTATAGCATGGTCAAAACGTTAGGCCAAAATTGGCTGCTAGCAATCTTCCGGTTCTGGTTAAAATCTTGGAAAGGGCTAACGCTATAGTGAAAATTCAAGCTCAGCCTAGACTCAATCGGATTCAAGGAAAAGTGACCTAAACAAGATTGAAGGTGAAGGTTAGAGTGGACAATTCAACGAGGAAGTTAGTTAAATATCTGACTGAAACATGGTTGTCGCAGTCAAATAAACCGCTGATCATCGATCAATAATAACAACGGATTTGCTACGGCATTGATGGGACATTGATCGATGTTATCTACTATCGGCCGGATGCTGTCTGGCAACCAGTTCATCGGCATCCATCGGTTTTGAGGAATCTATCCCATTATTTCTTAGATGCTATAGGCCTGAAAGAGCAAAGGGAAACAGGATGACCGGTAGTTTTGGTAGCTTAAATGATGAACCGTGGCGGATCTGGTCTTTATTTTTTCCTCCAGACAACAGAAGAACAGGACAACCAGCAGTCAGTCGAAGAAAGGTCTCTGCGGCACCGCTCAAGGGAATGATCAACTGGCAAACATCAAGTCTAGATGGCTCTAAAATGTCTGAATTTCGACGGGGAGGGTCGAAGGTAAGAGATTTGATTAATTGACTAAGGCGTTTAATGAGTCAAAGGACCAAGTTAGGTCGTAACGTAGTCCTCCTCTTCGACAATAATCTCGGTTTCCGGTTCGACAGCTTCAATCGCTTTGGTATCACTCTCCGTTTGCACAAAGTTCCCATCTTCATCACGTGTTATTTCCGTGTCGGTAATGGGGTCGAAACTTTTAGCAAAGTGGCCGTCAATAAAGAGAGTCACTTCACTGGTCTCTTCGCTAACTATTATAGCCGCCATGACTTCCTCTAAGGAGGAGGCATAGATGGCAGCGTTGTGACGGGCACTTCCCTTAACTAGCTGTTCAACTTTATCATAGACCCGATAGGTACGAACACCCTCAACCATCATACAAGTCCGAAAAGTAATCCCCTGTAGATCTATTAGTAAGGCCCCGTCTCGTTCTTCATGTCCTGTCACTTTGCCTGTTTCGTCTCGTAAAATAGTTCTCTCTCCCATAAAGGAGAGTACATCTTGGACCTTGGTTGAAAAAATATGCGGAAGTTGGTCAATGCCTTTATATTTACCTTGATCTAGATGCTCAACCTGTCCATCGTGAAATTCGGAGAAGGTAACCCCTGACATATTTCGGTAATCTGCTAGAATTAAGAACAATCCCCGGTTATTGTCCATTCCACGGCTTGAAACAGCAAAGTGACGAGCAAGCGAATACAGCTTGTCGATATAAAGCTGTATTAGATCTGCTCGATCGGCTTGTAATTTATCAATTTGTGACCGACTAAGGCCGATTTGCTTAATTGTCTCCTCAATTACGTGTTCTATACCCAGTTCAGCTTGATCTTTTATTTCTTGAAGTTGCACTTCCAGTAACTTGTAGTTTTCAGATAATTGGGCCAAGTCAATTGAACGTTCTTCCAGCTCTTGTTTCTGTTCCTTGGTAGTCTGCGATAACTGTCCTTTTTCGTCAGTCAAAAATTTAACTTGTTCTTCTAGCTCCTGGCAACGATCCTGTAGCTGACTCTGTTCGGTCAGCATCCTTCTATATTGCCGGCTTCCCAGAATCTTAAACATGAATTCTTCCTTTGTTTTCTTGCCGACGGTAAACGATCCCCCCAATGATGAGTAAAAATATGAGGGTAACGCCTGCAATCATATAGTAATAAATCAAATAAAAGTCTCTCAGTTTTTGTTTTGCCAACTTATACACTAGACTTCCGTTCTCAGCATTATTAAGCGTTTCTCGCCAGTAAGCTTTGGCAACGGTCGGCAGTTTTTGTCTCCCGGCCAACTCTGCCATTGCCGCTAAATATGTGGCTGGTACGTCCACTTGGTTCAGTGTTTTCAAAAATGAATCATAGAGCATTTTGGTAAACGGCCGAGAAAGAGGAGGAAATTCCAGGCTATCTTCGATACCGTTTTGAAAGGCCTGAATTGCATCTTCGTACAGTGCTAAGTCATACTGTATCTGGGCTATCTGAAACCAAGTTTTCTGTTTCAACTTGAGATCCACTCGAATAGATTCGAAACCATCATAAATGAAATTAGCTTCTGCGTAGTAGCGCTGGTTGCCTCTTGCCACCAAGGTATAAGGTTTGTCAGCTTCCAGTTCTCCTTGATCCCATCGATTGAAAGTGTATTGACTAACACCTGACATGGTTTGCTGATAGGGAGTGCCCAAGATCTTAACTTCAACCGAACCTGCAACTGGTCCAGTCGTCTCCACCTCAGACCAAGAAATTTGGCCTTGCACCGAAATGGGTTCTAAACGATAGGTAATCGAGTTTTGTTGTCCTAACTGCTTCGAAATTGCATTCAGAGACAACTGCTGAAGATTATATCCCGCTTTCCGCAATTCGACGTTACCTGTTAGTCGGTGCAGATCTTCAGTAAGCCGAAGCTCAGTGACCCCGATTTTCCGCCCATTGACAAAAATGGATACTTCGTCTGGTTGTCCCCAAATTTTGATCATTGCCGGCAATTTCATCAACACCATTTCCAGGTCTCCAGTGGGGACGAAGATCCCCGGATGCAAAAAGCCTGATGCCAGCGCATCATAGACTTCATCTAGCGCCAACTGACGGTTATCATTCAGATCTACTTTGGGCGATCCGACGAAAGTGCCAGAAAGAATTGAAGCTAACCGGGAAACCACATTTAAGTTCGAAGTTTCAGTTAAAGGCTGGCCGAAGATAGAAACGATTGCTGCAGTTCCCAATAACTGACGGTTAGCGTAAAAAGCTTCCAGGTTAGCATCAACTGTAAAGCAGTCTAATAAGACAATGGAATTGATCCCCTTCAACCATTGATTAATCTGGCGACTGCTGATCAATTGGTCGTCCGCAACAGAAAAGTAGATCTGATTGCTATCACTTGGTTTGGTTATCTGACTTCGAAACAGGAAAACTAAAGTGTCTTCGGTTGCCGCCTGATGCTTGATCCGAGTAATTACCTTTTGTAGATTAATCACCTGGCAATCTGAACCGGTAAGATGATGAAACTGCGAGGTTTGGCCAATTGAATCTTCAATCGTAGCAAGGTGTTTGTCGAACACCGAATTGTCGGCAACATTAGCAGCCAGCCACCATGAAGTACCAGTTTTAGCTGGTATTTCGCTCGAAACTCCAAGGCTCCATCCGACTGTCAATGAGCCTATAAAGAAAACGTGCAATATCGAAACGTGTTTCATCTAATGTTTCAGTAACATCGCAAACTAGAGATAATACACTCATTCCTAAATCAAGATCTCATTCAGGCTGGATTCCCGCATCTACCACAGGATTAACACGTGGATCCAGCACCTCGTCTACACCGTAGAATTGCTCACTGTCTCGACTTTCGCCTTGCTCAATAGTTGCTGTTTGCTTATTGCCCCGAATAAAATTATCTTGCAGTCGTCCACCTTCATAAACCGCCCAACCACTATTCATAGTGATGTTATTAGAAGTAATTTCTGGTTCGGCGGAGGCGTAACAAACAATACCGTCCTGATAATTGGTCGAGATTTGGTTGTGATGAATTTTAGGCCGAGCATCATCGTTACAAACAATTCCGTATTCATTAGCCTGAATCGTATTATAAGAGATTTCACTTTCGGCTGTCTGGTCACACTGAATTGCGGTTCCATTTTTATTGAGTTCATTTTGAGTAATGAAGGGCGACGTGTCGTCGCACGAAATACCGATCTCGTTTTCAACGATCAGACAACGCTCAACGTGAACAGAATCGGCTTGACATGTAATAGCGGTCGCTGCATGTTGGATTCGACAAGAGGTCAGACGAGAATTTGGGCTGGTTGACATGATCTGAATTCCAGCCCAGTCACCTGCCTTTGGTACTTCTGATTCAACCTCTGTCCCGAGCGAACCCAGCACAATCATCCGCTCCGCATTTCCTTCCGCATAAAAAGAGCCATGAATAACCAGTCGGTGAGTGCCTACCAGCGGATCAAAACCGACAACCGTACCGGGTCTAATGGTCAAAGTGACACCTACCGGAACCACAACATCTCCAGTAATTTGGACAACTCCTGCCCAAACTTCATTTTTTTCTAGTTCACCCGATTTTTGTAGCGGTTTATTTCTGGTTCCGACTTTGGATGACGTAGTAGCAAGACAACCGGAGGTTGGACAGCATAAAGCTACCAGGTAAAACACGGTGAGGAAAACCCGAGAGCAACGCCCGACTTGGGCGAACCGGTGAGAACTACGAGGCTGACGTATCGTGTAGGTTCGATTCTGTTGTTTCTCGTCCCACTGTCGGTGTGTGAACGAATACATCAACCAGGTCATTTAACAAGAAATTGAATTACACCACGAGGTTCACGGCCATCAGGGGGGTTAAGGTATTGACGCATTCCATTGAGATCATCGAGTTGTTGCCCGTCAGCTTTAGTTAACACAGGTGTCGTGCCAATTAATGACTTAACTCTGATATTGCTAGTACCTGCTTTAACCGCGCGAAACTTAGCAATGGCAATGGATCGACCTTTGCGATCTATCGCGATTGGTTTTTGCCCCTTGGTCAGGGTTAAGGCAATTTGCATTTTCCCCGGCCGGGAATCCAAGTTCAAGTCGTGGAAAACTGGCAGGCCCGACTTCGCAAATTTGGAGTCAGGATGGACTTCCACATCCAAAGGGAAAAATCGGCTCCGATTATACTCTAGTTCCAAAGCGACCCCAAATAAATCTGTAACATTTTTGAGGTTGATACTGACGGCAACTTCATCGCCCACGTTGTAGGTTGCCTGCGGGCTGCTGATACTCATCAGAGGTAGATCAACAGGGTCAAGGGTAATATCGGCTACGGCCAACTCGTCTCCCAAATAGTTAATAACTTGGCGACCTGAAAGTACCAGATCTCCAAATTCGTACCCTTTAATGTCGATAACCCGTTTAGTTCCCATCGGAACTTTTAATTTGGTAATACGTGATTGACCTATCTTCAAGGAAAATGCATCTATAATTGGCGGATCAAAGGAGATTTCCTCGCTATATCGGTCGAGCATTAACACTTCAACGACCACTTCCAGGTTCTGGAAGGGTGACGAACCGCTAAACAGCGAAGGTGCCAACATAACTTGAACTGATGACATTTCCGTCGGTTGAGTTGTTCTTGCTTCCCGGTTGTAATCTCGTTCGCAACCTGTACCTACTAATAAAAAAGAGAAAACGGTCAGCATAGTGAAAAACAGTGAAAAATAGCGAGTGATCATCAGTACAACGCCCTCTACTTTAGAATTACAAAACGGTGTTGGTCGGAGAAGTCGACACCTTCAGTGTTTTGAGCCGACCTTTCGGTTTTAGCAACCAGATGATAAAAATAGACTCCACTTGAAGCCGCTTCACCATTCTCATTCTTCCCATCCCAATGAAGCGCGCGCGATTGGTCAGTATAGTAGCCAGCCCTCTGATAGCCAAGATCCAGTGTACGTATCACTCGACCTTGTAGATCGTAGATCTTAACCTTAACAGTCGCATCATTAGCTAACTGGTACGGAATCCAAGTTTCAGGATTAAATGGATTCGGATAGTTGGGCAGAAGTTTACTGATCGTTGGAATTACATCGCTTTTTAGGCGTTCAATTATCCGTTCTAAAACAAACATCAATTCAGTATTTCCACCGACATCTTTCAGCCTTTGATAGAGTTGGTTGTAGATCTGAAAATATGGGGTGGGAATGCTGGATATATCAGCTAAACGATCGAGTTCTGTATGGGTTGGAGCCGCAGCATTTTTCTCTATTTGACGGCTCTTTCGCCAATTCTCACTGATTGGAATAATATCGTCCTGGTTGATGACACCATCACCGTTGGCGTCAGCATGAGTTGCAAGCTTTTCTTTCCATGCCACAGCAGGTTGGAGTCGCCATGTATTATCGCCTTTATCTCGTATTGGTCCTGCGTCATTCCAAAACTGCCCCAGCGGTAAAACATCAACAACGTCAACTTTTCCGTCTCGATTGGTATCACCAGGCCAGACAACCAGTCCGGTTCGGAACACAATATCACCAGCCTGGAGGTATTTACCAGCGTGATCTTCGATTACACTACTAACCCGTACAGTAATCTCCTCTTCTTCACGGAAGATAGCTTGTGGGTCGAAAAGTACCAGGTTAGGCCCCTCGATTTTAAACTGCGACTGGTGACCAGAGTAGGGTTTTATCGATTGATCTGCCAATTGACCGTGTACTTGAATGCTGAAAGGGGTGACTGTTTCTTCTCTCAGTTTAGAAAAGGTTGGCATTCGGATTCGGATCTTAGAAGTTACAGCCACATTTTCTAACTGATTGGGGGCTACAAGTCGCCAGATTTCTCCTTGCTGGAGTACGCCTGCCACCTCTCGCTGAATATTCCATAGCAAAACGGTTCCGTCACGAGAACCAGAAGCGAGGATATTAGTTCCATCAGTCAATGTCGTGAAGGTCAAACCAGTAACGGTATCCGTATGCCCACGGAACAGCTTTGGTCCTTTTTGGATGCTGGCATAATTCCAAACCCAAACGGCATCGCCAATAGCGGCTGCAAAGAAACGGCCGTCAGCGGAGACACTAACCGCATTAACTCTACCTTGAGAGATATTGCGATCTACGTTCAACTGACCAGTTCGTCCTACCTTGCCACCTGCCAAGATTTCCCAAGTTTGAACCGCCCCATTTTCTAGTCCAACAATAAACCTATTATCTCGCTTAACAGGGCTAAAGGCAATCTTAGTCAAAGCCCCACCAGTTGGAACCATCGAGATTTCCTGTACGCCGTCTTTGGATGAGACACTGAAAACTGCGATCCTCCCATTTTCAGTTACAACCGCCATCAGTGTTCCATCGTAGTTGAAATCGACATCCTGGACAGATACACCGACGAAAATATCGTCTTTGTCAAAGGAGGTTGCCCCTTTTCGTCGAATACGCAGACTTCCATCGTTTGCTACTGATGCGACCCAGTCATTCTGATCTGAAAATCGAACAGCATTCACGGTTGTTTGTTCCGGGTGCGTGTTGCCGAACTGTTCATTGATGTTCTTAGGAGGATCAGCAGATAGATCGTTAACTTCGACCTGATTGGTCTTAGTAGAAATTGCAAGGTCTAACCCTGAAGGGCCATAATCCAAACCAATAATCTGGTTTGGGGCTGGCAAAGTAATTATGGGGGTTAACTCCTCCTGGTTCCAAATTACCACCCTTCGCGACTGGTATGCTACGGCCAGTTTACCGTTTGGTTGGTTAGGGAAACTTACGCCCACTACCTGTGAGTGAAAGCCGCGGAGGTTTAGTACGGTGCGGACCGGGACTTCGGCTTTACCAATTTGAAGGTAGATCAGTGCATCTTCAAAAGGGTTATTATCGGCACCGACAATTAGATCGGCCTGGTACGGATGAAAGGCCAGTGAGATTCCATCGGCCACAAAGTCCCTTTTCAAAATCTGTGGTGGCTTGGGCGAGGCATCTGACGCGTAGAGTTCCCAGATACGCAGGGTTTTATCGGTTGCGTAAGCCAGCAGATTTTTTTGACTGGAATGGAAAGTCAGGTCGTACAGTTTTTCCGCACCAAGTTGCTGCCAGAATTGGGGTTGAGGATTTTTAGTCTCCTGGATGTAGATATCCGAGGTGTCGTTTTTGGCATCATAAGTCCCAACAAATAGGAGTTTGCCATCGTGGTTATACGCTATCTTCTGAATTTCAGCGCCTTTTGCATAGATCCCTTTTTGAATACTACGATACACCGATTCATTTACGCCTTTGCGCCAGAGATGTAGTTCCCGGGTTGTTGCAACCGCTAACATCTGGTCGTATCCACTGGGGGCCGGGTCAAATTGTATATCTTTAACTGTTCCTTCTAAACTCAACACCTGTGCCTGCGCAAAAGTCGGCTGATCGTTGCCACTTTTCTTTCCTTCAATCGTGTAAATGTAAATTACACTAGCAGCTAACTTCTCATCAGCCCTATTCTCCGTCAGGCCAACGACCAACCAATTACTATCAACACTAACAGCAACCGAATCGATAATTCCCCCCTGAATTAGGGTGGGTGTTGGAATGTTCTGACGTGGATCTAGTAGATCAACAAACTTAACCCCACTATCGGTGGCAATTGCTACCAATTGGTCAGAAATGAATGCAATATCACTAATATATCCATCTTGACGGTAGAATCCGATTTGTCGCTGAGTTTCAGTGTTAATTAGACGAAGACCAATCGTAGTTGCCACAGCTAGCAGTTTTCCGTTGCCAGAGTAGCTAACCTTCCGAATCGTACCGTAACCAATCCGTCCGATAGATCCGTCCGGTAGGAAACTGTTGGCACGCACGAAACAACTCGACATCAGAAGGACAGCAATAATTCGAAATAGCAAACGATTTGGTCGATTCAAATTCACTAGAATGATCCTTAAATTGTAAATTCTATTATGTTGATTGTTGCTATGCCGCTACTGCTTCAGAGTCGACCAACGGGTCAAATGTTTTCGAGCCAAGTCTGAACGAAGGCTAGCTTGTATCACCAATGATTTGTTCCGAGGACCATCGAAAGCGACATCTTCCAAGTAATAAAAATAGGAGATCCCATCTTCGACATCATTGTCAGTAAAAGTATAGGTTTGTGCCATTGCTGTTGTCCCAGCACCACGAATTAAGACCGGATTGAGGCGTTTAAATTCGCCGTTTCGCTGGGAACTGCGGTAGATCCAAAATCCAGCATTATCGGTTTCAGATTCCGTTCTCCATTGCAGTTTAATTTGGTCTTTAGTAGCGTAGGCGGTAAAGGCTGACAGTTCTACCGGAAGTGAGGAGTCGCTGGCGGTATCGAAGTAGAGTTGGTCAAAACGTGCTCCGGTTCGATGGTCCCCATCGGAGGAGTGCTTGGCCATAAACCCAAAATAGCCATTGTCAAAATTAGTGTAAGAACTGTCGGTTGCACTCCCCTGATTGATGTCGGTATTAGTAGCACTTGGGATGCTTGTTGCCGCATACCCACCCCCATTTGCTGTCGGCAGTGTGGAAGTGTACAGCGTCCAAGTAGAAGAAGCATTTCGCGTCACTCTTACTAAAAAACCGAGGTCAGAAGTATTATTTGGAATAGCCACGGAAGAGGTTATGACTGTTGTGGCACTTCCATCATCAACCCTCTCTAAATAAACTTCGTCATCGCCACTGTTATCGCCAAGCCGAATTCGGTATCCATCGGTGGTATTAGCAGATAGGTCAGAGGCGTTTGCCCATAGCCAGACGTAGCTGCGGTTGCTACTTGTTGCAGGTGAGTTAGACCGGCGACCGATCCAAGCGCCCCAAGACTGTTCAGTCCCCCAAGCCTCTGATCTTTGGGTGCTGAGGTATTTTGTGCCGGACCCAGCCGACACATCCAGTTTTAGCACATAGGCGTTGGAGGTATTGGGACCTGCTATACTGTCTTGGCTAATTCTCCATGAATCGGTGCTACCAGACCAGGTTGGGTTGCTAGTGAAATCACCATCACTGAAAGTATCTATCACTTGCCCCCAAACACCAGCTGCGAGCAAGAAGAACACTAAGATCTGCAAAATCTTCATCGAGAAAATCCTCCTCTAAAAGCTAATGGCTATAATTTAGCATAGGTACACCAATGTGTCAACTATCAAAGCTAGCAAAACTAGAAGGTAACTGATTTAAAGGCTTGAATTTGTGCCTCTATGGCTCTCTCAGTTGGTAGGCGTTCGACACTTGAGGCTCCGTAAAAGCCAACAACTCCCTGCGTATGATCAAGAATATACTGTGCGTCGTCTGGTTCGGCAATCGGCCCACCATGGCAAATTACCAAAATCTCTGGATTAACACCTCGGGCCGCATCATGGATTGATTGTACCCTCGTAGCAGCCTCCTCTATTGTTAATGCAGTTCGAGCTCCGATGGAGCCCTTGGTTGTCAATCCCATGTGAGCCACCAGAATGTCGGCTCCAGCATCGGACATCTGTTCAGCTTCAGACTCGTTGAAGGCATAGGGGGTTGTCAGTAAACCTTGTTGATGGGCTTGACGAATCATCTCCACCTCTAAACCGTAACCCATGTCGGTCTCCTCCAGATTTTGGCGAAAGATGCCATCGATCAGTCCAACAGTTGGAAAGTTCTGGACGCCGGAAAAACCAACAACCTCAACCTGTTGCAAGAATTTGTCCATGATTCGAAATGGATCGGTACCGCAGACTCCGGCCAAAACGGGAGTGTTTTTCACAACCGGTAGAACTTCACTAGCCATTTCTATCACAATTGCATTGGCATCGCCATAGGGCATCATACCAGCCAAAGATCCGCGTCCGGCCATCCGAAATCGCCCTGAATTGTAGATTACAATTAAGTCGATTCCACCCACTTCTTCGCATTTGGCTGAAATACCCGTACCAGCACCACCGCCGACGATTGGCTGACCTGCATCAATGTTAGTTCTCAGACGTTCTAAAACCTGTTCTCGTTTGAATTGCATAGTTTCTCTAAACTCCTACAAAATTATAGATCTAGTGGCTTCTCATAAATCATTCGCACAATCTCTTCGATTTCTGGTTTCTGAATCGAAACATCGGCCACGTTGAATTGGGACAACATATTTCGGATCAATTCAGCCGTAGCAACCTGGTCGGTTGAAAACCGGTAGTGTACTCTCTGTTTCTCCCGACGAACGATTTGAGCCTTAGGCAAGCAGATGTCATCATAATCTTCAGCAAAATCAACCACTAACAACCGCTCTGTTGAAAGTGAATTTCTCAGGGCATTTAATTGGCCATCGAAGATGATTTTAGCTTGATCGATCAAAATCACTCGACGGCACAGCTTTTCAACATCGTCTAGATCGTGAGTAGTCAGAATAATGGTGACACCACGTTCTTGATTGATCTGCGTGATAAACTGGCGAATCCGGTTTTTGACCACGATGTCTAGGCCGATCGTCGGTTCATCTAAGAACACGATCTCAGGATCGTGGAGTAATGCTGCTGCTATGTCGGCTCGCATCCGCTGGCCAAGGCTTAACTGGCGTACCGGTGTTCTGAAAAACTCGTCTAACCCCAGAATCTGATTAAATAGATCCAGGTTCTCATGGTACCGCGAAACCGGGATATGGTAAATGTGTCGTAATAGATCAAAAGACTCTTCTACTGGAAGATCGAACCACAAGTGGGTTCGTTGACCGAAAACGACGCCGATTTGCTTCGCATTATCAGTTCGCTGTCGATGCGGTATGAAACCGTTAACATGGACCTCGCCTGACGTTGGAACTAAAATCCCCGTCAGCATCTTAATAGTAGTCGATTTCCCTGCCCCGTTTGGGCCCAGATAACCGACAATTTCTCCTCGATCAATAGTGAACGATATTTGATTTACTGCCCTAACCAATTGATGGCGGCGGGAAAATAGGTTAGCGAATGCTCCCATCACCCCCTTCTGGTGTTGGTAAACCTTGAAAGTTTTTGTCAGATTCTGAACTCGAATCACGATCTCGATTACCAAACTGGTAATTCAGCCGCTTACTTTGTCTCACCGAAGAAGCGGCGTTCTGGTACGCCAAGTTGATCTAACATGTCAGTGATCGGCTCCAGATAATCGGACCGCCCCACTAATATATCTTCTTCAATTGGACCTGTCTCTGGCTGGTCAACTGCCAGAGACAGAATGTTGCGTCTACTACCCAGCAACAAGATCGCGCTAATCGCTATCATGACTCCACCAAGCACTTTGCCAATGATCCCCGCGCTGAAGAAAGGAACACTAAGTGGAATCAGAAATATGCCTGAACAGCCAGTTAGTGCAAGGTCCGGTTTGACAGTATAAGACTGAATGTTGAAAGTCGAAAAGGTTCGTGTCCCAACAACCAGCTGTTCGCTGTCGATGGAGATATGTCGATCGTGGTAGGCAGGTTCAACAGTTGATTGCTCGCTCAACCCGATAAACCTCGCTCGTGTAGGTTGAATGCACCAACATCTCTGTCAATCGCTTGATGTAACGACTCGGAAGGCGTACCTCAACGGCGACACCTTCTGTCCGATAATCGGTTTCAAACACCTGCCCATTCTTGTAGACAAAGTCGAGTGCCTTCTGGTCTTGATAAGAGAGTTCAATCTGTAACCGGATGTCTTGTCGAGAGAGATGATCTGATAGATGGCTCAGCAGTTGGTCGAGGCCATCTATCTCAATAGCTGAGACGAACATGCTGTTTGTATATTCCGTCTGGAGCAACTTCAACTGATGATCGTCAATCAAATCACATTTATTAAACAGGAAGATAACTGGTACTGCATCTGCGCCTAGATCTTGTAGTACGTCGTTGACCACCTCAACGTGTTGGTGTAAGTTTGGGTGGCTAGCATCCACCACATGTAATAATAGATCTGATTCTGCCACCTCTTCTAAAGTGGCTTTAAAAGAAGCAACCAACTCATGTGGTAATTTTTTGATAAAACCAACGGTATCGGTAAGCAAGAGACGATGGTTGGTTGGCAGTTGTAGCACACGAGTGGTTGGATCCAGTGTGGCAAATAATTTATGCTCGGCCAAAACACTCGATTGTGTCAAGCGGTTGAAAAGTGTCGATTTCCCAGCGTTAGTGTATCCAACTAGAGATACATTGACCATCTCGGATCGGTGTTTGCGTTGTTGCTGACGGCGTCTCTCAATGACCGCCAGTGTACTACTCTTTTTTGCGATTTGGCCTCGGATCAATTTTCGGTCGATTTGGAGTTGCGTTTCGCCAACTCCTCGAACTGCCCCGCCGGCTCGACCCGATCCACTGGAACTGGCACCACCACCACCTGTAGCTTGGCGAGAGAGGTGGGTCCACATGCGAGTTAGACGAGGAAGCGCATATTGGTGGCGTGCAATATCAACTTGCAATTTGGCCTCAGTGGTACGGGCTCGCTGAGCAAAAATCTCTAGAATTAGTCCAGTTCGGTCAATGATGATGGTGTCCAGACACTTCTCCAGATTCCGAGTTTGTGCTGGAGATAAACTGACATCAAAGACCACTGAATCTGCTTCTATCTCGCTGATTAATGATTTCAGTTCTTCAACTTTCCCTTTGCCGATGAAAAATGTTGGGTTGGGTTTTGGCAACGATTGAATATGCTCACATAAGACCTCGATATGAGCCGTTTCCGCTAGTTGGCGTAGCTCTTGTACCGATTCTCTCACCTCGTTTAGAGAACCGGCCTGTTGTAATTTAACACCAATCAAAATGGCGCGGCACTCCGCTATAGAATTACTATAAATGTCGCTCATTATAAAATATACAAAGTTAGACCGGCCCCTATGGATTCATTCTAAGATGTCATACTCTTCGGCGAAAATTTAATGGGCATCTTACACTTACATTCTATAAGTCGGAATATTCCTTATGGCTTTTGAGTATAGGCTAAAAGGATCGAAGATGTCAAAAAATTATCACCTAAAGTATACCCCTAATCCAAAAGAATTAGTGTGAGACGCCGATAATTCTAAAATGCAGAAGATAGCAATTTTTTCAGATCTTGCTGTTGTTTTGGAGGCAGGTCAAAAAAGGGGATCTTTCTAAAATAGACCAGCCTGACGATTGGGTTCTGCCAGATTCTAATGGCTATGCCGGTTGAGATATTCCGGCTCAATATCTGAGGTTGGCAATCGCAGCAATAATACACTCCAGGTCTAACCCTAGTTTCGATCTTTCCCCCAATCGGTTTCTTTGACAAGGCGGAAAATCCGGCTCAGTCGATTGAAATGCTGGATTGGAATTCTACCACCGGCCAACTCTGGGTTAAATTTCCCGGCCTCACCAGCCAAGGGTTGATTCCAAGTTTTTTGATTGGTGTGTAACTGTTGACCTGTAGCTTAGCTAGCCCCTGGTAACCACTATCAGCCATATAGTCTATTTCAGCTACAATTGGCAAACGACTTTCTGTGAAAATTCGGCCAGTATGAACTTTGCCTTTACGGCCGACAACCGACAAAGGGCATTCCACCTGGCGTATCATCAACTTTCGTCGTTTGTTGTGTGCGGGATATTGGTGG
>Ga0208128_1000441_pt1 | contig 16944 bp, 14 predicted proteins | sample ETNtaG_35_FD_185758 | JGI IMG/M metagenome (GOLD analysis project Ga0208128, IMG submission 185758) | Marine microbial and viral communities from oxygen minimum zone, Eastern Pacific Ocean - ETNP201306PF51B (SPAdes) (version 2) | ecosystem: Environmental > Aquatic > Marine > Oceanic ... | reverse complement strand
ATCGGTCATTTGTGTGAGGATTTTTGAGACGTAAGTCCTGAGGGGATCTCTTATCTTGGTGATGTTTGGCGACTTCCAAAATAACGGCTACCTTCTTCTGTTTCGATAGTTATCTCAGGCCAGATTTATGTTGATGGCTGGTTTAAGCGATTGCTTTATCAAAAACTGTCCACCTCATTGACCAAGTACCAGGGTGACTATAATTATTTTTGACTGAAGGCCAGCCAACCCAATATAGAGTATCAAAAGGAACGATTTTTCGAGCCTGGGTAAGCGGAATCACCACCTGTTCGGACACAAAATGGTTCATCGCTTCCGCAACCAAAGGCAGGATTTCCGCATCACCTAAAGGCAAGATACCAATTCTAGCCACGATCTGGCTGTATTGGTCGGCTTTTTCCCCCTGCCAGCGAACGAAATTATTGTTACTCGGTGCTCTTTCATCAATTGGTCGCCAGAACTGGCTGGTATAACGATTCAATGTAAACCACGGCTCGTTGACGGAGCCGCAGGCGTCCCAATCGATAACGGCTTCAAATTTACCAAAAGCCTTATTATCAGTCCAGGTTGATCCGGCTAAAGCTCGGGTGGTAGCGTTGATGCCTACTTCCCTCAATTGTTCTACAATCACTTCGGCAATGCGTCTTTTCTCGATAAACGCTTCGTGGGTTTGAATGTTGAGTGATAATTCTTGGTCGCCTTTCTGATAAAACCCATTCTTCTTTAAGACCCAACTATTGGCTTCGATCAAGGCTCGGGCGGCGGGTATATTACCTCTTGGAGCAACCCACAAATCCCTGATGGCGTCGATGTAAGGTTGCATGGCCGGATATTCGACAAAGATCGTCTTAGAAGCCACAGAAGTCCCCTCGTAGGCAATCTCGATGATCTGTTGCCGATCGATAATCAAGCTGAGTGCCTGTCGCATTTCCACCTTATCCCAGGGCGGAATCGTATGGTTGACAGAGAGTTGGCGCGGACAAGCCCCCATCCAAGCGTAAGGCATATCGTCGTCCCAAGCTATAATTCGTGGATTCTGGTTGCGGATGCTCTCAAATGCTCCCAAGGTAATATCCATCACGCTATCCAGCTTCGACTCGGCGGCTAACAGGGCCCTAGTCTCTTCAAGACCCGTTACGATCCAGACGAGTTGTTCGGGGGCTGGCAGTGGGCGGAACCCGGTTTCCACTCCCCACCAATCCTGACGTCGACGATAAATAAACTCTGTTTCGCCGGCAGCGACCAGTTGGTAAGCACCGGTACCGATAGGCCAACCTTTCTTCCGGTCGTAAAATTTGAATGTGAATGGATCTTGTCCATCCCAGATATGTTGAGGCAAAACGATGATTCCACCCCAGACACGGACCGAGAAATAGTCGACCTGAAAACGGGGGTTAGGTGATTTCAAATAAAATCGAACTGTTAAAGGGTCTACCTTTTCAATAGCGTCGACCCACTGTTGCATACTTGCAGCTTCGCTAAGCGACTGCGAAGCGTCGTTCAGTAAAAGGTTAAGGGTGAAAACAATATCATCAGCATCAAATGCCTGCCCATCCGACCAGCGAACGCCGTTGCGGATGTTGAGCGTCCATATATCCAGACGGTCGTTAACGATAAAACTTTTGCCCAGCCAGGGGTCGATTTTCCCCGTTGCGTAATTGAGGATAAAGAGTGGTTCCCAAACAGCCTGGTGCATTCCTTGGTTGCGGCTGGTACCAGGCACCATCCAGTTAAAGTTGAAAGGGTCAGAAATGGAACTACCGTCAATGTCGAAGATAACCGTATTTTCCCGGTCTACGGTTGTAGGATTCGACCCAATTGATTGGGGAGCAATATCATCATCGGTACAGCCGAGAAAAACCAGAACCGTGACGAGCAGTATTGCAGCCCCACATCTAGCAGAAGGTAAGCGTATTGGATAACGCATACTCTCTGCCAGATGTGACTGATTCAATTGTTGTTGGGTGTTCTGACTTTTTTTAGGGCTAGGCTTTTTATTCTGAAATCTCATATTGAGAGATCTTACTTTCGGATAACCGGGGGAACAGATATTCAGCATCATTTTTTCGTGACGTAGAATCCCGTGTTAGTATTATAGCAGTCATAAAAAATTACTTCTGCTCCTGTTGTGACCGCCTATGTGGCTGAGAGGCAAACGTATTTCCTATCCAGCCGATAGGAGGTAGCAATAGATAATTTACCTCTCGACCCTTTAAAACCACCATTCGCCAATTAATCGTCGCAATAGCTGAGGACATCAATCTATGAGTTCAGGTGAAGCGACTGGACAGGTAGAAATGATTGCACATAGCAACAAATTTGTGCCACAGGACAGAGGGAAGCATAACTGCGTCCGGAGGAGGGGCAGCGAGGACTACCCGGTACCACTGTGAAATTGCTGCGATCTGTGTCGGATATAGCTAAATCATTATATACTAAAAACAGAATGAAACCGAAACTTTGTGGGAGGCTAAATTGAGGTGAAATCATCGCACTAAACCGAGCTAAGGGGTAGAGAAATGATTCGTCCAGATCTCAAAGTGAGCTCAAGATGTAGAAGATCTGCGACCTTTCTCACTAAAAACACCGCATCCCCCAAGCCGGGAACGGTTTCAAGCAATGTATATAATAGACCGCGGACAAGAAATGCCAGTCAGTAGGCCAAAAGATCCAGCGACGTCAACAAACGATATTGTATTGGGTGCCCCAATACAACGCCTCCGCTGAAAGCGAAGTTAAGTTGGTTTATTATGAAACGTGTTGAAGGTGTACAGAAGCTAGAACCAGTTTGTTAAAATCCATTGAGATATTCTATGATCGGTTTAGAAAACATCCAACTCTGAGTTACAAATTACCAGAATAAAGAACTAAGTATGAACAATTAACTTTCGAACAATCAGCATAACTTCTCTACGTGTCCGTTTTTTGTTGCAGGATCAGTGTCTCTGTTTGCCTGTGGGGCAAGCCCTCGTGCCCGTGTTAACCCACCGGGATCATGGATAGTTTGATAACGAGTAATTCTATTCCATCTTGTCAACGCTTTTACTGATCGTTCCCATCTACTAAGAAAACTAGAACAGAAGCAGTTGGGCTAAACCGAAATTAGGACAGAATGCCCAACACATCGATAGCAGTGGTAACAAAAGGAACCAATAGCAACAGCCGGATCCACATTGATATATTTGAACAACAAGGGGATGATGGTACCAACTGTAGCCGCAACTACCATATTAGCACAAGTTGCCACTCCAACGACCGTCGGAAGTCGTCAAGAAGCTTCCTCGGTCGAAAAGTCCCAAAATGGGAGTCGAGCGAAAAGAGATAGCATCAATCCATATGTCAACCCGATAGAGGTGCCATTTACTAACTCACGCCAAAGTACCTGCCAGGTTTCTTTGAGATTAATTCCGCCAGTTGCTAGTCCTCGAACTACAATAGTCGAAGATTGGGTGCCGATATTACCGCCCATCCCCATGATAATTGGAATGAAAGCAGCTAAGGCAGCTGCACGTTTGAGTTGAGTTTCAAAGTTACCGATAATGTAGGCGGCCAGGATCCCACCAATGAAACTAGCAAATAGCCACGGCAATCTAGCGCGTGTATTTTTCAGGATTGACCGTGAAGTCAGATCTATCTCTCCGGCTCCGCTCATTTTGAACATGTCCTCCGTATTCTCCTCACGGATCACATCGATCACATCATCCACCGTAACAATACCGACCAAACGACGGAGTTGATCGACGACCGGCACAGCCATGATATTATATCGACTGACAACCTGTGCCACCTCCTCTTGCGGGGTGTTGATATGAACGGTATAGGTTTGGGCTGATATCAACTCTCTCAAGGGTGTAGTGGGGGCAGTTGTCACTAGTTGGCGCAGTGAAATGACCCCTTTCAGCCCGTTTTGCTTATCAATGACGTAGACATAAAAGACCATCTCGACGTCGGCTAGTTGACGAATTTCCGCAGTTGCGTCGGCGGCAGTTGTATTTTCGGGCAGAGCAAAAAAATGGGTTGTCATGATGTGGCCCGCTGTTTTTTCCTGGTACTGCATCACATGCTCTGCCCCATCGACATCTTGGATCAGTGCCAGGATTTTTTCCTGCTGGTCGAGGGGTAAACTACCCAGAATTTCGTTCACGTCGTCTGTAGGCAGTAGGCGAAATATCTCCACTATCTTTTCTTAATCCACTACCTCCAGCAAAAAATAGCGGCGGTCTTCGCCGGACAGTTCGCTCAAGACTGGCCCCATTAATCTAGCCTCAATGAGCAGGTTAAAAAATGTACCTTTTCTTCCTGACGCAGGTGCAGGACAATACGAGCTAGATCTGCAGTATGGGTTTTAGCGATGATATTTTTTAGATTGGGAATTGCATTCCGCTTTAGCAACTTGATGACCATGGAGACAAGAAATTCGTCACGGTCGGGAGTTGTAATCATGAGTTTATCGGTTCACTCGATCGAGGTGTATTTATCTTTACGATTTAAGGGAGAGTTTTAGCTTGTTGCCGTAGGTAGTGATCGACCAACACCAATGCCATCATAGCTTCAACGATCGGAATGGCTCGAGGCAAAACGCAGGGATCGTGTCGTCCACGAGCGGATAGGGTAACCGGATTACCGAACACATCGATGGTCTCTTGATCTCTGCGAATGGTGGCTGTCGGTTTGAAAGCCACTTGCAAAACAATGTTTTCGCCGTTAGAGATACCACCTTGAGTCCCACCAGAGTGGTTAGTACGTGTGCGGATATTTCCTTGGTCGTTATAAAATGGGTCGTTATGTTCGATCCCTGTCATCGAAACACTATCGAAGCCAGAGCCAATAGTGAACCCCATAGTAGCGGGTAAGGACATCATCGCTTTGGCTAAATCGGCTTTTAATTTGTCAAACACGGGTTCACCCAAACCGACAGGAACACCGCGGGCAACGGCACCAACGATCCCGCCTAAAGAGTCACCATCATGGCGTGCCTGGTCGATACGTAAAGCCATCGCCTCTGAGGCTTTGATATCAGGACAACGAACCAAACTAGCCTCTACCTGTTCTTGTGTCACTGCGCCGGTATCGACCTCGGTTTTGATAGCGTGGATTTGCTGGACGTAGGCCACAATTTCCAGATTGTGCTGCTGGTGTAGTATTTGTTTAGCAATTGCTCCAGCAGCCACGCGACCGACAGTCTCTCTGGCACTTGATCTACCGCCACCTTGCCAGTTGCGAATCCCGAATTTTTGCTGGTAGGTGTAATCAGCGTGAGAAGGGCGGTATGTATCCTTTAGATGCTCGTAGGATGAGGGGCGGGCGTCCTTGTTCCAAACCAACATCGAAATTGGGGTTCCTAAAGTTTGCCCTTCAAAGACTCCAGATAAGATCTCTACTTGATCAGACTCCTGACGAGGCGTAGTCAGGTGGCTTTGCCCTGGTCGGCGACGATCCAGATCGGCTTGAATGGCAGATACATCTAGAACTAACTGCGAAGGACATCCATCCACTACCACGCCGACTGCCCCGCCGTGCGACTCCCCCCAAGTGGTAATCCTAAAAAGATGACCAAAGGTATTTCCCATTGATTCCTGACCAATTTTCCTTTATATCAGCAACTCGTTTGAACGGCCTAAATATAGCATATCCAGCATCGGGTAGCAACGCCTATTCAGAGGGCTGACTAGGCCAGCAAATGCACACAACACCTGAACAGGGCAAGGTTGCAATCAACTTTGACAATGTGCTATCATTGGCTACTTTGATGGGTATGGGGTTGAAGTGGCAACATCCATTCAGCAGAACATAGAAGCCGTTCAGATGAAGATCGCTAAAGCGACTGAACGAAGTGGTCGTTCTCTAGATCAGATTCGAATGGTTGCGGTTTCAAAAAACCAACCGGTTTCTATGATTCAAGAAGCGATTCAAGCTGGCATTACCGATCTCGGTGAAAATAGAGTTCAAGAAGCGACCCTTAAACATCAACAAATCGAAGCCGCCGTCGATTGGCATTTGGTTGGACATTTGCAAACCAACAAGGTTCGGCCCGCTTTAGAGATCTTTGATCTGATTCACTCGGTGGACCGACTTCGACTCTTAGATCGAATTCAAAAACAGGCCGAAAAAAACAATCGACAAGTTGAAGTCCTAATCCAAATTAACGCCCCGGCTGATGAGAGTAAATTTGGCCTCGATCCCGAATACGTTCTCAACTTCTTCGAGAGTGCGGCGAACCTGGATCGAGTGCAGATCAGTGGGTTAATGACGATTGGTAAGTTCTCGCCAGACCCGGAAGAATCGCGCCCGTTCTTTGCCCAACTACGGCATCTAATGGATCTTGCCGAAACTCAGCATTTCCCTAACTTTAGACCTAAATACTTGTCGATGGGCATGAGCAACGATTTCGAAGTAGCAATTGAAGAGGGGGCAAATTTAGTGCGGATAGGTACAGCTATTTTCGGTGAGCGGCAAGAGGCCTAGCCTGCAATTTGTAATGACGAACGAAAATGCACGCAGCACTCAGCGTCGGTACCAAATTGGTTTTATCGGCGTCGGTAATATGGGAGCAGCAATTCTGCGTGGCGTCTGCCAACAGTTATTCCCGCCAGAGCAGATTGCCATTACTGATGTTTATCGGCCAAAGATAGATCAACTATGTCAGGAACTAGGGGTTCAGTCTACCAGCGATATCCGGTCGCTGGTTCAAGAGAGTCGGACGATTTTGTGTGCAGTGAAACCGAATAATATCCCTGACATCTTACCAGAAATTTCGGTGGTAATCCAGCCGGACCAACTATTGGTCTCAATTGCAGCCGGGATTTCAACCCGGATTCTTGAATCTTATTTGGCAGAGAAAATCCCAGTTGTCCGTGTGATGCCTAACCTACCAGCCTCAGTTGGTCAAGGAGTGGCTGCCCTATCAGTGGGTCAGGCTGCTACTCATTGCCATTTGGAAACTGCAGAAGCGATTTTTAATGCTGTCGGCGCTTCAATTGTCGTGGACGAAAAGCAGATGGATGCGGTGACGGGCCTGAGTGGTAGTGGACCAGCATTTGTCTTTTTATTCGTCGAGGCCTTGACCGATGCGGGTGTTCACGTAGGGCTAGCCCGGCCTGATGCTCATCAACTAGCCGTGCAGACGGTTTTGGGGGCGAGTCAGATGTTAGCGCAATCTGACATTCATCCCGCCGTCTTAAAAGGACAGGTCACGACGCCTGCCGGGACTACCGCAACTGGACTTTTTGAACTGGAACAGGGGCGATTCCGATCGCTGATTGTGTCAGCTATCACTGCGGCCACGCAAAGGTCGGCTGAGTTGGCAGATTCAGTCGCCTTAGACTTACCTAAACTCGATAAATAGCCGGAATAGATCTATATGAGTCGTTGATATGGTCGAGCAGATGATCGCCATCATTCTAAGGAGAATTCTTCAGATTTTCCAACTTGCCCTCTTCGTTAACATTATCCTGTCTTGGTTTGTTCACAGCGCACCGAACATGACAGTACGCCAGATTTACTGGTGGACAGGACAGCTAGTTAACCCGGTTTTAGATCCAATCCGACGCATACTTAGACCTTATCAAGGTGGAATGCCAATCGATTTTTCGCCCTTGATTCTATTGATTCTACTGGACTTACTATCCAGAGTCCTATTAGGGTAGGGCCGATAGAACAGGGATGATGACAATGCCAACTGAAATCCTCAAGCAATGGCAGGAATTAGAGCTCTATCAGCGACTTCGCCAATCTACTGCGTTGGCTAACGAGTGTGTTCAGCCAACAGTTGATGAGCAAATTCAAGACGGCGGTAATCTCTCTTTTCATATCCATGAAGTTCCACATCCTGTTAATACTACCCCGTTGACCTCTTTTGTTCCTCGGATACACCAAGATATTTTTCTGAAATATCAACTTCAGAAAGGTCGTGATGTAGGTTTCACCCCGCAGTGGCAGCAATTCTCACCCTCTGTTGAGGCAGAATCGGCTTCACCGTTGGTAGTCGGAGATACCAACCCGAACGAATGTGCGCAGGAACGATCGCCTCTATTGGAATATCGTGAGGCTCGCCAACCGACTTTACAGCATATTGTCAGGATTCGCCAACAAGAGTTAAGGAGGTTAGGGATATTTGCCAATTGGAAAAAAGGACGGGCTATGACCAGTCGGCGTGATCACGCCAAAATGGTGACCAATTTCAACCGATTGGTAAAAGGCGGTTATATCTCTCAAAGTCAAGCGTTTCATCGCTGGTGCTGCCGGTGTCATACGGCTCTCTACGAAGAAGACGTCTCAGCAGGTAAGACTGAGACGTTAGCCGGCTTGATCAAGTTTCCCGTTTATCACGGAATGGAACAGTTCGGTGTACGGGTAAATCTAGCCGTCTGGATCAGTGAGTTGTGGCAACTTGTCGGATGCGTCGCCATTTATCTTGACCCAACCGAAAAATATGTTTGCTGGCAACAAGAGGACGACTGCCTCATCGTACCTCAATCTGTGCTGACTTCAAAAAGGAAAGCACAGTTGTCAGTTCACTCCAAAGTAGGGATTGAGTCGAGGTCAGACACTTCGGGCGATACCCTTTGGTTGGACATGCCGGAATCAGGCTTGACCCCAGTGGTCATAGAAGAGATTTTAGCCGCTCACTGGGCCCATCCCTATTTGGACATTGGGGTCAAGGTAATTGCAGTGGAGCAGCAGCATACAGCCCATCCGGCTAAAATCCGGGGGCTGGTACCGGGCCATATACAACAAGATTATCAACTGGCACAGCGAGAAAGTTTACCCACGCCGTGTGTTCTAGACGAAGATGGTCGATTGGCCAAAAACATAGATCTTCTGGAACAATTGACGATCGCAGAAGCGAATCTACAGATTTTAGCCGAATTAAACCGCCTAGATGCTAATCTAACCGTACAAAGGCACCAAGTGCCACAGAGCTGTTGCCGAACCTGTGGTCAGGTAGCGACCTATCGTCCAATACAAGAGTGGATCTTCTCGCCAACCAAGAAAGACCTCGATCGGGTATCAGATTTGCCAAGTCCAACCGATGACACCGCACCATCACAACTGCTGAAATCAGAATCGATACCAATTTCGACACACCGTCAAAATTGCGTTCCACTACCGGTTTTTCGATGTCAGCAGTGCGGAACATCTCTCTGTACAACAGAGATCTTGAAAGCCGTGCGCGACTTAATTTCACGGCGTGGGACTGATATATGGTTTGCCTTAGAGGCGGAGGAGATAATACCCGCTAATACGACTTGTACCCATTGTCGTGGCAACCAGTTTCAAACAGAGTCACTTTTCTTTGACGGTCGGTTTGCCATGTTGTTGTTCCAACTTACACAACTGGATAATCTGCCCAAAAGCCCCGATTTACAGCATGTTTACTTTTCCGGGCGGGGATTTTCGTCAACGAAACCTACTGGCTGGTCGGAGCAGACTTTATTTCATGGCTGGCTTCGACAGTTCTCTTTAATTGGGTTAGCTATTCAGAATCGGTTACCTTTAGAAGAAGTCTTGTTTTTGGGGACTGACCTTCCAACCTTGCGGCAGGAAAATTTCTGCACAGAACTCTTGGATCGGTATCCGCCGGATCTGTTGCGGATTTCCCTATTGAAAACGACAACAGAGGGTACACTGGATTCTTCGATTCAGCGAGCCCAGGTTATCTATGAAACAATCAACCGTTATCTATCCAACCAGCAGAGGCTGATCAGTAGACAGACCCATGCGATTCTTGAACAAGTTGATCAATCAAATCAAATAGAAGAGAATTTACCGGATAAGTTCCCTCGTTACCCCGATCGTGGGGAGAAGAAACTAGGTCGGCGACTCGAGGAGATAGATCAAGCCTACGAGATGAACGATTTCCGGCTAGCCCTGCAACTGATCTTCGACTTAACCACGGCTACAGATGCGAGTACAACTGTCGCTCTTATCCTACCGATGGTCGCCTTTCTTCAACGGCTTGCGCCGATCATGCCGTTCTCATCCGAACAAACTTACACTATTCTGAAAGGGTCAATTGGTGCTGTACACCATACTTTGACCGCAGAAAGCATTTTTCTTACCGACTGGATTGACTATGATGCAGAGACCGGTAGAGACGTTGCAGGCAACACCTCTACTTAAAAATCTACCTCCGCTGCTACTGGTAGCAGTATTAATCTTTATTTTGGATCAATTTACCAAATGGTTGATTGTGCAAAAACTGAAAACTAGTGATTATATACCGGTGATTGACGGCTTTTTCAACATTCATCATGTCCGAAATCGGGGGGCGGCCTTTGGAATTTTGCAGGGGCAGAAGATGTTACTGGTTGTAGTTACTATCGCTGCTTTGGGCTTGATCGGTTACTATTATTTTCATTACCGGCAAAGTCTCTGGATGCGGATAGGACTCGGCTTTCTACTCGGTGGCGCACTTGGCAACCTAATCGACCGTATCCGGATGGGAGAGGTAGTCGATTTTTTACAATTCGGCTTGCTCCCCAACTATGCCTGGCCAACGTTCAACGTAGCTGACATTAGCGTTTGTGTTGGAACCGGGATGATCTTTATTTTATTCTACTTAGAGCGGAATGAGACGCAACAACCGGACGAACCAAACTCAGTATAAACTTGAGAGACCTGCCAAAAACTGGTGGGCCATCGGCCTCCAATTGTGGATCTTGGGAGTTTTACTGTTGTTCCAGATTGTGGCTTCAGGACAGACCGATCGATCCACAGTCGATCCGGAAACACCTCCACCACCTGTTGACCAAGACACCACCGGCGAAGCTCTTTTAGACACACAGGCTAGCGAAAACAGCGAAAAGGATCAAGAAGTGGCTGAAGAAACTGTCGCTGAGTCTGAGGCAGAACGTTCTCTAATTGAGCAGGCAGGTCTATCGAGTACTGACGAGCCTGCAGAACCAGAAATTTACCACGAAAGTCGTTGGCGTCGATTTGAAATTATTACCTTGACCTCGTTGCCATTTACCGCCATACATAGTTTTACTGCCATCCGAGGGATTAAAATGGTACTCCAAAACAGGTTTGCGCCCAAACTATCCGATCAAGACTATCAGGTAATTGGAATTTGTACTATCACCTATTCTGTGCTGATAGGTCTGTGGGATTGGTATAGTACTCGTGATGGAGACGCGTCAGAACTACTGATTCCAGAAATCCAATCTCCTCTGACCCGACCGTCTACAAACTACCCATCTAGCTGGAATCAAGACCTAGAGACAATCCAGATATATGCGTCTAGACCAGCGTCGGCTTCAAGTGCTGATATATGCGCTGTCAACCTGTTTCAGATCAAATTTTAACTATGATTAGATGTCTCTTCGCCCTAAACGGGGGGCAGAATAGGTGGTATTAACAAAACAGGTCAAGGACCGATACTCATTAGCAAATACCTGGGCTATAGAGTGAGACCACTGACCAGATTAAGGATATCAAATGGCGATCTTTGACCTCCGAGTGAATGAAGACCCAATTCTACGCCAAAAGGCAACTGAAGTCCAAAATTTCGATACCAGCCTCTCAGTGTTGACTAACGGGATGTTTGATACCATGCATGAAGCAAAGGGAATCGGGTTAGCGGCTCCACAAATCGGGGTCTCACAGCGAATCATTGTGATTGACATTGAAGATGTAGCTCCAGATTATCCACCAATGGTACTGGTGAACCCTAAAATTACGCAAGCTTCAGGTGAAGCATTAGGAGAAGAGGGATGCTTAAGCTTGCCTGACTTTCGAGCCATAGTACGTCGAGCTACTGAAGTTTCCATTCAGGCGCAAACTGTCTCTGGAGAGTCGGTCGGTTTCGACGCTGAAGGACTAATGGCACGTGTTTTACAACACGAAGTTGATCACTTGGACGGTATTTTGATTACGGACCGTCTGTTACCGGAAGATCAAGAACTTCTGGAAGACGCTAACTAGAGAAAAGCGAACAAATGAAGATCTTATTCATGGGAACCGGTCAATTTGCGCTCCCAACACTAGAGTTATTAGTCCAACAACCGTGGGAGATTGTGGGGGTGGTGACACAACCGGACCGGCCTAGCGGACGAGGCCAAAAATTTACACCTCCACCGGTCAAGATCGCCGCTCAACAGTATCAGTTGCCAATATTGCAACCAGAGAAGATTCGACAAAGATCGGTCGTTCGCCAACTCGAAGATTTGGCACCTGACGTCATCGTTGTAGCTGCTTTTGGCCAACTATTACCCAAATCAATCTTAGACCTTTCTCCTTGCGGCTGTCTTAACATCCATCCGTCGCTGTTGCCCAAGTATCGTGGCGCAGCACCGATTCAGTGGGCGATCATCAATGGAGAACAAGAAACAGGGGTTACGATTATGCTCTTGGATGAAGGCGAAGATACCGGCGACATTGTATTGCAACAACCGGTAGTAATCCAACCTGACGAAAAGGCCCCTACTTTACACGATCGACTGGCGAAGATTGCTTCTGAGCTGCTGGTAGAAGCTATACAGCAATCCAGCCAGAATCCACCACTAATGCAAAAGCCACCTCATCGACCACAAAACAATTCGGAGGCCACTTACGCTCCTCGCTTGAGTAAAGAAATCGGTCAAATTGATTGGAGTCGCAGCGCTGAGCAGATCTATAACCTAGTGCGAGGTACCTTTGGTTGGCCAGGCGCAACTACTACCCTGGCCGGAACAACGGTTAAAATCCTCGACTGCTCAGTAGCAGATACATCCTCGACCCAGCGAGAGGATCCGCCCTTACCAAAGGCGCAAGTCGAAGGTAGGCTCCGTGGGCGGGCTACGGCCGGTGAATCTCAACCCCCTATCGGTCAAATTAAAGTCATCCCCACTCCTAACAAAAACGATGGTCCTAGTCTCATCGTAGGTACCTCAGAGGGGGAGTTGCAGTTGAATCAAGTTCAGCCCGCCACTAAACGACCGATGTCTGCTGCTGACTTTGTCAATGGCTATCGCATTCAGACTGGTGATCAAGCGGATACTGGTTCGAATATATATCCGTAAGCATAGATGTGTGTGAATTGAGAACCAAAAAATCACCATTAACAAGAGCTCTAACCGCAGTTTTTGTAACCATGCTAATCGGTTTTATTATCGTCAATGCAGTGGGGGCAATAGTTGTCTTTTGGGTCTTACCCAACAAAGTCAGAACACCAGATATCGAAGTACCCAACGTTGTGGGGCTCAACTTAAATCGAGCTAAACAGTTGATTCGTATTAACCGATTGGCTTTACAGCAACCACTGATAAATCAGGCCAGTTCTACAGTAACTGCTGGCCAGATCATGTCGCAAACGCCGTCAGCAGGTTTCAAAGTTAAGCCTAGTCGTATGATCCGCCTAGTAGTCAGTAGTGGAACGGAGATGATAACGGTTCCTAACCTGGTCGGCCTGGCGGTCGAAAAAGCTGAGCAACTAGTAAATCAAGCGGGGTTAGTCCGTGGTCGGATTGCAGCAGTTCATTCAGACCAGTTTCCAAAGGCAAATACGGTGATCGCCCAAACGCCGCAGAATGGGACGTTACGACAACGTCAATCGCAAGTCAGCTTATTATTGAGTCTGGGGTTAAAGCCAGTCTCTTTACTGATGCCGGATCTGCAAGGGATGGATCTAGATCAGATACGACTTTTATTCGCCAAAAATGGGTTGCAGATTGGAAAAGAGGAGTATCAGCCACATCATCAGATCGGGCATGGAAAAATTATCGACCATCAGCCACCTGCTAATGCCATTATCCAGCCTGGACAGATAATAGATCTACGGGTTAGTGGCACTCACAGTTCAGAAAGAGATGACAGCTATTTTGTCGAAGTAGTTCATCAGGTTTCGTATCACCAAAACAACGAACAGACTCCCCTTTTAACCAAAAAGTATGTACAGATTATCATCGAGGATCAACACGGTCAGCGACGAATCGTAAACTCGAAGTATGAACCGGGTATTTTGATTCGAAAGCCGTACAAAGCGGTTGGTGAAGCCGTAATGCGGGTTTACGAAGATTATGAATTAGTGCGGGAGGAGAAATTAGAGTAGGTGAATTCTGCAGCGATGGTAACTAGATCTGAAGACCTGAAAATTGCCCCGTCTTTGTTGGCCGCAGACTTTAGTCGATTGGCAGCGGAGGTTCAATATATCGAAGATGCAGGCGCCGATCTACTGCATCTGGATGTGATGGATGGACATTTTGTGCCTAACTTGGCATTGAGCCCAGGTTTGATTAAATCTTTACGCCCACTGACGCAACTCCCCTTCGATGTTCATTTGATGCTAACACATCCACAAGAGCATATTCCAGCGTTTGTCGAGGCTGGTGCAGATCGAATTACGGTTCACTTGGAGGTCAATTCAACACCAATTTTAGCTTTAATCGATCAAATTAAATCCTACGGTGTTGAGGTTGGATTGGCACTTTGCCCACCAACTAAAGTCGAAACAGTTAGCCCCTTCCTATCACAAGTAGATCTGGTCCTACCGATGAGCGTCAGCCCTGGATTTAGCGGTCAGTCGTTTCAGTTGCCAGCATTGGAGAAAATGGATTGGCTAAAACAGAAAATCAAGCGAGATAATTTATCGGTTACCATTCAGGCTGATGGTGGTGTCAATTCAGACACCGTTGCGGCAGTAGTTGCTAATGGTGCTACCATTTTGGTAGCGGGATCGGCTATTTTCAAGTCGGATGACTACCACGCAGCCATTCAGGAACTACGACCAAGTAATTCACCTCGAGAGTAAAATTAGCGAAGTGATACGATTGTCGATCTCGTCGACCTTCCACCGGGGCGAGGTAGCAGAAAAAGGAGTTTTAATAGCCTCAAACTGGCAAGCTTTTCCCAATTAAGTCGAGGGGACTGACCGGAGATTAGAAACTACGGATTAAGGATTATGAGTTGGCAACAAAGCGACAAAACCGAATTGCCAACAGCCGTCGTGTTAACGTTTGGCTGTAAGGTCAACCAGTACGACTCCAACGCTATGCGATCAACTATGGTTCGGAATGGTTACCAAATCGTACCAGAGACTGAACCGGCCGATGTCTGCCTGATCAACACCTGTACGGTGACCAATATAGCCGACCAAAAAGCGCGTAAAATTATCCGTCGGGTGGTAAAACGGAACCCTGAGGCCAAAGTGCTTGTCACTGGATGCTATGCTGAGAGTGATCGCCAACAAATTGAGCAGATTGAAGGTGTCTCGCTAGTTTTTGGCAATCGAGAGAAAGCAGATCTGGATCAATACTTGGAGTATCTCAGCCTACAAACGCATCAACCCACGTCTGGCCTGTTGCAAATTACACCTGTTCAGCACGATGCAATTCGAGAACACGCTAATTTTGGCTTGAGTGTTAGTGACACTGGTGATCGGACACGCGGTATTATCAAGGTTCAGGATGGGTGTAGTGCTTTTTGTACCTACTGTATTATTCCGTATGTGAGAGGGCGAATGACCAGCCGTCCAATCTCAGAAATTGTCACTGAGGTAGAAGAGATTGCTGCAAGTGGTGCCAAAGAGATTGTGATTACAGGCGTCCATTTGGGTTCTTATGGTATTGATCGTCAAAATGAACAATTGCCCAAAGATGGTCGGGTGTCAATTGCTGACATTTTGGAGCAGATCCATCCGGTTGATGGTATCGAGCGGATTCGGCTCAGTTCCATCGAACCTATGAATTTCCCTGAAGATCTCGCCCCTACAATGGCAGAGTTGCCTAAGTGCATGCCGCATTTTCATCTGCCGTTGCAAGCAGGTAGTGATCGTACACTAAAGCGAATGCGTCGACGTTATACCACCGACGAGTTTTCGAAACTCACTGAGCATCTGCGATCAGTTTTCCCGGATGCTGGCTTAACTACCGATATTATGGTTGGATTTCCTGGTGAAACTGATCGTGATTTTGAGGACTCGCTACGGTTCGTCGAGCAGATTGGTTTCAGCCAGTTGCATGTGTTCCGTTATTCGCCAAGACGAGGTACTCCGGCCGCCGAATATCCAGATCAACTTGCCCCACATATCTCCGCCGATCGGAGTCAACGGATGATCGTATCAGGGCAACGATCCAGCCAAACTTTTAGACAACAGATGGTAGGAAAAGAGGCAAAAGTCCTGATTGAAGATCTACGACACGGCGATCTTCTGATGGGCTCGACCGGAAATTATCTGCGAACCGCTATCGATGTACCCGATTCTCAAATCAATCAAGTTATTCCGGTAACTTTAACAGGTGTTGAAAACGGCATTATGTTGGCCATTCCTCAAAGTTAGAACTTTGGAATAACCTTTTCGCCCAACTGAGGCTGGCTAACTTCTATTTGGCCTTCACTTCAACCTTCAACAGCATAGAGCCGATTCTCAGCCGTCAACGTTAGTAATTGCGAATAATGTAACACTTCAGTCGTTTCGTTGATTGAGGTTGGACTTTCAATTACAAAATCAGCAAAATCTGGAGCGTTAAAAGCTACAAAAGCCAACCGGATACTGTCTACAAACCGTTTGTAACGTCGGCTCAGGTCGGGTAATGCGATGGGCCCCGTGTCCACCTGATAGAGATCTCGTTGTCGGTTGGTATTAAGCGTTTTGACCGGACATTCGATGATCGACCGTAATTTGGTCGCCTGATTCCAGATTTCGGTTTGAGAAACAATAGGTACAAATCGGTAGGTGGCCTCGCAAATTTCGCGGTTAGATTTTAATTCCGTTATTTTCTGGCCTTCGGCCAAACGATATTTCTGGCCGTTCCACATCTCTATTGCCGGCAAACAACTTTTGTACCCAGAGGTCAGGTGGGCTTTACGCCGAAAAATGATGCCATCATCTGGCCCAAAAATGGGCATAAAATCGTAGTTGTCCTGATAAAATAGATTTTTAGCGGCAAAAGTATCTTCGCTTTTGCAGGATCCGGTCTGAACATAGTCTTTGTGTTGGCCGGTCTCTTCGTCAATGATGCGGGTTCG
>Ga0208128_1000437_pt1 | contig 16991 bp, 10 predicted proteins | sample ETNtaG_35_FD_185758 | JGI IMG/M metagenome (GOLD analysis project Ga0208128, IMG submission 185758) | Marine microbial and viral communities from oxygen minimum zone, Eastern Pacific Ocean - ETNP201306PF51B (SPAdes) (version 2) | ecosystem: Environmental > Aquatic > Marine > Oceanic ... | reverse complement strand
AAGGTTTGGCAAGTTCGAGCGCGATTCACACTCATCTCCTTCGCGGGGCGGAAAGTGGTTTTTTGGTTACTCTTTGGCCGGCCGGACTGGCTGAATATGATGAAATGGAGGGTCTCTCCTGGAAATGGTCAAGCATCGGCGGAGCCACGGTAAAAGCTGCCCTGGCTCCAGAAACAGTCGGTCCGAATCCAACCGATAGGGGAAAAAGAGGAAGCCGGCCAAACTTGTTAGTCGACGGCCGTGGAGTCGTCTTGTCACTGGTCGTAAGCGGAGCAAATCGGCCGGATGTCAGCCAACTGGAAATAGTCTTGGATGAAATCGTCATTGAACGAGCTGATGATATTGAACCGCGGCTAGGTGCCGATAAAGGTTACGACGGTGATCCGGCTTGACAGATAATCGTCTCTAAAGGCTAGACTCGTCAGGTGAAATCAAGGGGGGAGGAAATTGATAACAAAAAAAGAAGCCTGGTTATAAATCGAGAAGATGGATGGTCGAAGTCAGTCATTGCTGGTTCAAGCGGTTCATGAAAATCCTGGTCGGCGATGAAAAATTCAACATAACTTACCTGTCATTGCGACACCTGGCAGCGGCTATAATTACAGACCGAAAAGTAGGATTTATTTACGGATAGGTTCTAAAAGTGCCCGATTAACCGAAGCAGATATTGATCATCAGCTATAATTGTGCTAGGATCTACTGAAACCGGTTCGTTGTCGGCACAAACAATATGGTTGGCCTTGAGCAATACAATTGACGATAGAGACTGGGTTGGATAATCCGATACTGAGTTGAAACGAGATCTTGATAATCCCGACATGCGAACTAGAAACCGTGAAATTATAAAAGGATGGACAGCGATGCAGGATAAAAAATAAAGCCAACACGGGTTTCAAAACACATGCCTTCTATGTCTGGTCTCCATCGCCACCTGTTGTTGGTTGATTACTGTTTCACCACTTGATGTTACAAGTCCGACTCCTTTGTTCAACAATCCTGGGATAATCTCAGGACACCATCCCAATTTGGAACTCCTCCTTAAATCCTAAGGGTATACCACAGGTTTAACAGATTTCACACGATAACAACAGATATATGCCTCTTGACATTGTAAGGAAGAACATGGTTCATCATAAAATCAGTAGTACAGGTGACATTTTAGCAGATCAAGGACGTTGGTAATGAATATCTTAATTACAGGTGCGGCTAGTCGACTTGGTCAGCAAATTATCGCGGAATTGGTTTCCGATCATCAACTTCGCCTTTTAGACAGCACTATGCCAGACATCAAATATGAAAACCTTGAGTTTATTCAAGGAAGCCTAGTTGAGCCTAATATAGCCCATGAAGCAGTACGGAACATTGATGTTCTAATCCATACCGGTGAACCGCCTCAAAGTCTACCTCAAGACCCGCTTAAACGCGAGCAGATGCTGATGGATCTCGCCACACGAGGTACACACCTACTTTTCAAGGCTGCAGTTGAAACTGGAGTCAAACGCTTCATCTATGGTAGTACGCTTGAAATTTTCAGTAGCTATTCCGACGACATCTACATCAGCGAATTTTATAAACCGTTGCTGAAGCCGGAAATTCATCAACTGACGCGCTATTTAGGGGAACTGACCTGCCGGGAGTTCGCCCGATCATATCTGGTCACAGTTACATCACTGCGTCTGGGCAAGCTGGTATTGGAAGAAGAGGTTGTGGATCAGGCTCTGGACCTGATGTGGCTCGATTTGCGGGATGCGGCTCGGGCTTTTCAAGGAGCCTTGCAGCGTGATCAAAGTTTCTCCGTCCAGTGGACTCAACGTTGGGCTGTTTATCACATCTGCGCCCCGTTTGATAACCCCAAGTTTCTGATTTCTCAAGCCGGTCAAATCGGATACCACCCCCAGCATAATTTCCAAAGAGAAAAGAGGATCACATGAGAAAGAGAGTGTTAATACTAGGTGCCTGCGGTAACATTGCTCCCTACCTGTTGCCAGGACTAGATCCATACTATGATCTCTGTTTAACTGATATTGTGGTTCATCCAGATAACAAGCCAGTTATCAATGTTGATATCACCTCATACCAGCAGGTCTACAATGTTGCACAAGGTATGGACGCCATTATGAATTTCACCGTCATTCGGGACGATCCAGATCAAAGCTTCCATGTCAATACACTTGGTGCTTGGCATGTCATGAAAGCGGCATCCGAGCTAGGGATAAAAAAAGTTATTCATACCGGGCCTCAATCTATTCGCAACGCCTATGACCAAGATTTCGACATTGTCGATGTGCCCCGTTCACCTGGAACAGGATATTATGGACTAACCAAATTCTTGGCCCTGGAAATCTGTCGTACTTATGCCCAAGCCTACGATATTCAAACCATCTCATTTGTCTTTAACGGCCTGGGACCTCGACCAACTGAAAGAGTCAGCGGGCAAGACTTTCCTCCGTTCACCATTGTTTGGGAAGACCTGCAGTTAGCGTGCCGACTGGCACTCGACATTGAATCGGTGCCGGACAATTTTCAAGATTTCAATATGCTGAGTTATGAAGGGCATGGAAAATACAGCGTGGAGAAAGCCAGGCAGATCCTGAGGTTCGAACCGACGGAAAAGTGGGAAAACTACTTTAAACGTTCAATAGATCTGTTGCATAAATAGTAAAGCTCACCAGTATTTAAACACGCAGGACAACTATGTGACTTTCTTTCGCCAATCATAAGTTACTATGTTGATTCTATTCGTCAGGCGTGGTATGTATTGTAGATCGAAGTTGATGAGAAAACTCATGGGGTAATTCTAACTCGGATTATGGAGGCATGACAGGATGAAAGTAGTTGATATTCACAAGTTTTTGGTTGGCAACGTACCACCGGTCATCACCGCTGAATTGCTTAAATAGGGAAATTGCCGATGATGTTTGACCCATTTCCGCCACTCTTTCTCAGCCACGTGATATTCCATTACACCCTCTACAAACAGGCCAAGGAAAACCCACTGGAGGTTGAGGTTAGATTCCCCGTTCTATCCTCTCGTAACGCCTGTTTACCTGGGTTTGATGTTCTCTGAAAGGCTACTAATTTGACTGGCCTACCACTATGGATTTTTGTATTGTGGATACTGGTCGGTCCCAAAAAAGGAGATGATAATATGTCGCTACAAGCTTGGATGCGTATTGGCCAACCTCTCGAGCCTGTAATGAACGATTACGAGAGGATTTTCGATGCTTGGGAAGCAGGAGGTGTCAGCGGATTTGTCTTTGGCCGCACACTTTTTGCTGATGATCAAGGGCGGTTCACTGTTCCTGCCTTTCCCTCCAACCCCCAAGCCTATCGGAATCGTGGCTTGGAACCAAATGTCCGTCAAGCAGAAACCGATCCGGCCAAAGAAAAACGGCTTCATGCCATGCTTGACAACGCTAAGGCACGGGGCTGGACGATTTTTATTTTTTCCCCTGGTAACGGGGCAACAGGTGCCAAATCCCTGCCATTGGAAGAAGACGCCTATGGTGCAGTCTCTATGGCCGCCGTCTGGGATGAAGTTTTCAGCGCTTTCCCACAAGTTGATGGCGGTATCATGGACGGTTGGACGGAGTCGGCCTACGAACTAAGGAAACATCATGGGAATGCAGTGTTTGCGGATATACCCGAGTCCACCAGTGCCTTGGCAGCGGCTAGAGGTTACGACACCGCCAAACTTGAACGAGGAATGTTGCATCTGCGGAAGCGGTTTCAGTGCTTTTCACCAGCCCAAGTTCGCTACTATGGTACTCACGGTGTGCTATCTGCTATTAACCTTTTCGATATCAATGAAGATGCCATTTACTGGTTGCGCTGGAGAAAGGAAGATAGCATTAAGGCAGGTCAGGCCCTCCGTCGCCAACTCGACACCTCTCCACGCCGCCTGTTGTTGGGGAACGGTCCACGTTCAGCGGTATTCTCCGGTATGACCGGACTCGACTTCCACGCCTGGGATAAAATTGTTGATGTTCTGCTGGTCAAGCACTATTTCTGGCACCGAGGCTTCGATGGGATGTACGGCACTGTCGCTCGGTGGGTATCACAAGTTCATGCCTGGAACCCCGACCTGACTGAGCAGGATTGCTTTACCGTGGTCAAAGCCTGGTTGGGTGTTGATTTGCCCGAAGTGAACTCTTTAGCCGATATGGACCTTGGATTTCCCCTAGCATTCTTTGAACAGGTGGTAACCGAGGAAACACAACGCACTCTGGCAGCGGTCAACTGTCCGGAGAAGGTGGTTCCCTGGGTGGATACCGGTCGGATGCCGCATGGTGGGGACCCGATGACTTCGGGTGATCTATACAGAATTCTCGACGCCTCCGAAGGGGTGGGCTTGAAGCGATTCCTCTTTCACAATCATGCCCATCTGACATCGGCCGAGTGGCGTGTGATTTCGCAACTGTGCGGTACGGCTTGGAACGAAGCCCCGAACGGGTACTGGCCACCCGCTACGCCTAAACCATCGAGTTACTGAAATAATACAGAAGTCAGGAACAGCCGAGCATCACTCGAATTGACAGGAGATATTATGGCAATTTTAAGACTTCCAGTTCGTTGGTATAGTAATGAGACTCGTTACGGAGAACTCGATTTGGAGGTGAAACGCACCGCTTTCATGATTGTCGATAGCGATTGTGGAAGTGGTAATGAATATGTTGAAAAAGGCATCGCCCCGGCGTTAGCAGCGGCGCGAGGAATCGGTATGAAGGTAGTCTTTATTCATAATGACTTCTCTCTGGTCGATGAACCGGGGAGTATTAAACGGGAAATCCATGGCACGCGTTGGGGAAATACGGAAGCAGCCACTAAACCTCCCCCATCGACCAGACTCCCTCTCAACCCGAATTATTCCCCTTCTATACAACCCTTACCGCATGAGCCAGATTTTCCGAAGCGAGAGTGGTCGGGTTTTCACCAGACCCATGTGGATTATCATCTCCGGTGTTACGACATCAAGACGTTGATCGCGGTTGGATTCAGCCAAAGGGCTTGCTTGTATCAGACGCTTGCTGGTGCCGTTGAGCATAACTACCGGGTGGTTATGCTACGGGACTGTACCTATTCGGCCGAGTACTCTGACACTGTAGACGAAAGCCTGGCCGAAGGGGGTTGGTTGCGGAAGGTGATGTTGCGAAATTTTGAGCACATCATTGGTTATACCTCGACTTCACAGGAGTTTGCCACAACCTGTGAAACGGTAAAAAATAACCACCATTAGTCCTCGATCTTCTGTCATTCACATATAAAAGCAAAAGGGTACCACGATCTTGGACAACCATCGAATTGTAAATTGGCGACACCCTCTAATGGACCGAGCCAATGATCCAGCTAGTATCCCGGACGAAAGATTAATGGCTCTTTGGGATCTTTCACGATCCTCAATTGGCTGATTAATCAGGTTAATATTGAATATCCTTCAAGGTCAAGATAGACTCTTTGAAAGATCTGTTCGGGCTTTAATATCCCGTCGCATCGACGTTTAATAACTTTGATTCTGTTATTTAATCCTTCTGCAAAGGCAGTGTCAGATTAACTGTAAAAACCTCCTAAGCGACAATAGCCACGGGTGATTAACTAGTGGTTTTTGACCAATTGAACTCGCCGAGGACAATTTGAAGAAACTCGTCGATGGACGGCAGATCTGCAGGTCCTCCTGTGGGATTCGTCGGAAATTGAAAAGTGAGAATTGGATTTTCCTGTTACGATTGATAGTGATGAGGTTACTAAATTTCTGCAACAGGGGTTTGCTGTCTAATCTTCACACTATCGGACAGTCTTGGGATGGGAATTTCAGTAGCAACACCGAAACCTCGATTTGGATCATCCAGCAGTGGAAGACCTGAAGCACCGCGCTATCTTCCGGATCTTCGAAACCTTTTCAGACACAAAATTAAATATCTTTTTGGTTAAGCTGAACTATTGGCTGGGGGATCTAGTTTTCTATATGTTGGAGGAAGGCGTAGACTTTGCGCAAGGTTGGTTCGGACTTTTCCCAAAGTGCTACCTGTAGTGGCATCTCGACCTTGGTATAGCTATTAAAATAGTACGGTACCGCACGGTATTCCTCCTTGTGTTTGATTAGGCCAATATTATCGGGTGGTGATGCCCCAAAATCGACCCAGCTATAACCGGAGGTGCAAGCCCAGCGGATAATGTGGTGGAAAATGGCGTTATTAGGCCGAAACTCCCAAAACTGCGGATCTGAAGCACCCGCCCAGAGGGTTACCGTTTGGTTGAAAAAGAGATACAGCAACCCGGCTATCACTTTTCCTTCATGTTTGGCAATGGCTAATTTAGCCAAATCACTCTCGAATAGCTGTGAAATTAGTGCGAAAGGCTTAGGTGTACCGTCAAGCCGTTGTTGTGTCTGGAGATAGATCTGATAAAATTGATTTAAATCTACCTGTTCCGTCGTATCATAAACTTTCACCCCGGTTTTCTCCGCTTTCCTGACAGCCCCCCTGACTCGTTTATTATATGCGCTCCAGAGCAGATTATAGTCGGTACCTGTATTCAGCAGATGGGTGAAGTGGCCGGTCTCCTCACGGTAGGCGTTTTGGATTAGATCAGTACCCAAATCTTGTGTCCAATCGGGAACAAAGGTTATTTGGCATATCTTCTCAGTGGTAATAATATGCCGTAGATGCTGATGCAAATCACAATAAAGTTGGGAGTGGTCAACCCCGGTATCGGGAAGAAGGAAAAACCCGCCGAACAGATTCCAAGGGAGAGAATACAGCATTTTAACCGTCGGCATCGGTTGGAAGATAAAGGTGGGGAGTCCACCGACAAGCTCTGACTGAGATGTCTGTTCGTTCGTGGACTTAATCCAGAAGTAGTGAGGCGTTAATTGTTTAAAAGCTGTCGCTAGTGCCGACCGCCAGGTCCAGGTCTGAAAGGCAGTGCTATTTTGGCATTGTTCAATTAGCTGGTCCCAAGCTTCGGCCTCCGAATCCGAAACAGGCTCAAAATGATAGTTCGCCATCGCCAGCGGAATTAAGGTGTCTGGCCGTAGTCAGCGTCCTTAAACGACCGGGTGATTTCGGGGATACTGGCCTCACAGGCGAACCGTTCGATCGACGAGGCACCGACGAAACCAACACAACTGGTGTGCTCGGTGATGTAATGTGCCTCCTTGGCGGTTGCTATCGGTCCACCGTGTGACATACAAAGCACCTCTGGGTTAATGCTGGTTGCGGCATCACAGATCTCCTGCACTAACGGCACTACCTCTTTCAACCCAAAAGCAGTATCTGCACCAATCGTACCACCGACTGTAGTGTGCATGTGTGCAATGACCACATCAGCACCGGCTCTAGCCATGGCTTCCGATTCTTCCGGGTTAAAGACATAAACGATGGTGAAGAGGTCCATTTCACGAGCAATTTGAACGGTTTCAACCTCTTTATAAAACCCCATTCCAGTTTCTTCCAAGGTAGTACGAAATTTGCCGTCGATTACGCCAACCGTAGGAAAGTTATTGATGCCGTCGAAGCCAATATCCCTAACCTGCTTGAGGAAATTACTCATTCGCCGGGTTGGGTCCGTTCCGTTTACCCCGGCGATGACGGGGACTTCCTCGACTACAGGCAAAACTTCCCGTTCACCCATTTCCATCACGATAGCGTTGGCGTCGCCGTAAGCGAGCAGGCCGGCACAAGAGCCAAACCCCGACATTCGATAACGTCCAGAGTTATAAATCACGATTAGATCGGCACCGCCTTGCTCAGCGAACTTGGCCGTAATGCCGGTTCCCGCACCAACAGCCAACAACGGTTGACCTTGATCTAAAGTGGCGTTAAGTCTATCTAAAACTTCTGTTCTGGTATAGTCTGGCATGATTTTTCCTTTTCCCTGTTGCGAACACTGTTTATTTTATCACACCCGTATAGGGCTGTCTAGCCTCCCAAAAACTCGATAGCGCATCATAACAAAAAAGTAGATAAAGCCTCTGAATTTATTCGTGGGGATGAATTTACCCTTTTTCTTAAAATATGAGTTACTACACATAATATCATGTATGAAGTTAAAAGTAGATTTTAACTCTATAATTCCAACTTATCTACTGTTGAGGGATTTGAGAGATACGGTCTAGTGCTTTCTTGTAGGCTCCTTGGACAGCAGGATCACTATCACTAAGATTTCGATTTAGAACTGCGGTAAGTTTATTACTGGGAGAGTCCAAGGGCTGCTTTTTCCCCAAAAACAGCTCTTCATAGAAAACTAAAAAACGTAGCGCGTGAAGTCGATGTTCTTTCGTTTTGTTGCTATCATCTAGTGTTTCAAGCAAAAAAATTGGGGTATATGAACCAAACCGTTCTAATAATCTAATGCTCATTTCATATTGATTCAACAGTGTATGTGTTTTCTGTAGCTGTTTTTTTTTAGGTTCCAGCAGTTCTGTAACTGCATTGAGAACATCTTCCCCAGCATTCTCTAACGCGACCCGATACCGTCTTTTTAGATCATTACGCTGTTTCAGTGTAAGCTCAAAAAGTACCGGAACAGTCAAATTGGGTTTAGTACTAATAACACTGTCCCAAACCTTTTTATTCATCGAGCGAACAAGAGTCTCTTCATCTAACATAGATCTAATTAGAGTAGGTAAAACAAATTCCCAAGTGCTAAGACCGGCCGCATCGTACTGGTGCTGGTCGATAATTTCCCCCAACATTAGCAATGCATGTTGTCGGTCGCCGGTGTTAATTGGACGATCAAAGCTAAGGTCTTTGCCATCTATCACGTTTTCCAAAAACTGGAGTGTGTCCCGCCGATCTAATCGCTGCAATAAGGTGACCGTTTCAGTTAGAGGATCGATATTCTCTTCAACTAACTTCAAGGAGTCTTGGTGTCTAGAAAAGGTGAAAAGTGCAGGATAAAGCTGTTTACGGGTCTCAGTATCTCTGAGAGAAGCCTCTGCCAAAATTCTAGCGGCGTTTAGCCGAATCTGGTCTATTGCGGTAGATGTCTGCCGATTTGCCAAATCTCTCTCAAGTGAGACAAACTGTGACCGAAGTCTCATCATATTCCTCCGCCCATCTTCCGTCGGCTCAATTGGTACAATTTCAAAATCATATTTACCATTCTGTCTTTGATGACCACTGTAAAGGGCACTTTTTAATATGCCAAGTGCCAGATCGGAAGTGTTTTTAGTTTTAATATCGTCGATGACGATACTACTCAGTGCTTGAATGGCTGCAGTTTGAACTTCTGGACTTGGATCTGCCGCTGATAAAACCAGTTCTGTTACTAATCCTCGAACAAAGTCAGAATGATTTGTTCGCAGAGAACCAACAGTCTTCCGCAGCGCTTTTGCTGCTGTGGATCTTACTTCCGCCTGAGAATCATTTCTCAGATACTGTCGTAATGTTTCCCCAGTACCAAGTGGATCAATCTGCGAGAAGGCCGTTAGAATAACTTGACGAGTTTTAACATTCCCCTGATTTAAAGCTTGGAGGAGAGCGAGTTTGGCCAGTTTTGCATTGGATTTCTGGCCTGCCAAAGTCCGAATCGCCAAATGCTGATTTTGCGCGTCTTTCTGTACCGTTAGTGCCAACTGGCGAATGATATCCTTAGGGAATAATTCTCGATCCATAATTTTTTCAATGCTAATGATCACATTGCGTCGAACGGTAGTGTCGGTATGATCCAGTTGTTTAACCACATTCGGTAAAGCCAACTTAGCAGGAGGACCAATTTGGCCCAGCGAGGCTACGACCGCACGTTGAGCAACGATGCTACCACCAGTTAAATGCTCGCTAAGGCTCGACACAACAGATTCAATATCTATATCTGAGATTGGTGAGTCGAGCGAATCGTCCTTTTTTCGACGATCGGTGATGCGAAAATAGGCTGCTAATCGAGGTGATGGTGTCAAGGTTGAGGGACGAGTTGTAATCGGTCGAATCAGACAAAATGGTTGGTCGGTTATGTTGGCCTCGAAGACCGTCCAATATGAACCTGTTTGCTGCAGGTATGCGTTGCCCGGGGGAGGTAAAGGCAACTTCGCGTCACTAAATACTTTACGTAGATCCTTCGTCAATTCGAGCCGCTTTAAATCTTGGTGAAAAGTTGTCTGTTGAGAAACTTCATAGGATCGGTTCTGCGGACTCGCCTCATCGTTATAGGAGCGAATTTGGCAAAACGCTCGCCCTCGGCTATCCGCAATAGCCCAGGTACGACCCGGTCGCTTGACTTTGATTACTGCGTCGAGGGGAAGTGTCAATCCTGCTCTGGTGAAATTATCTTTTAGCGTTTTTGTTAGTTCCAAGGGAAAGGTTGACCAATTAAAATCATCTGGTAAGGGCAACTTTTTCTCTGTGGGGAAAGTGAAGGCTTGGTATTCATTGTCGATTATCTTACCAATCGCGGTGGCAACAACAGGAATAAGTTGTGGGTTTTCCTTGGGAAGACTCACAATTTCAGGTAGGTATTTATAGGCTGGATGACCAAGTTCTCCCAAGGCCATGACGGTAAAAGATTGCAATCGATTCGCATGTTGAGTTGACATATTCGGATCAGCACTGAGGTTCAGGTAGTGGCTTAATATCTCGGTAGCGGGATTGTTAAAGTTGTAGGGAAGTCCGGCCAGCAAGGGGATACCGGTTTGAGTTGGTGGGCTCAATACATCCGGTCGGGTAAAGGATTTCATACTCGTAGTGACAGTTTGACAAACGGCGTCATTGGGGTCCGTTAGTTTGTTTATTAGGAAGGATAAAACTCGCTCTATTCGATCTGTCGAATCCGATTGCTGCCCCAACTTCGCCATTGCCAGGATAATTTGCCGCCGAATTTCCCAGTTCGGATGATTGCGCAAGACCTTAATTTGGGGGTTGGGGTCTTGAGTTAGTTGAAGAATATAGCTCTGAGTTTTATTCGATTCAGGGTTGACCAGCGACCAGGATTTCGCTTGCGTCGGATTAATAACCGTATTTGTCGTTGGTAAAGGAGAAATCTTGGCAAAACTGGATAAACGACGCTCCCTCTTCTCAAATTCATGAATTAAAGTAAGAGCAATACTTTCTCTCACCACTTGCAGTCTTCCGTTAGAATCAGCTGAGATCTTAAAAATCTGTTGACGATCGGAATCCTTGATGGTCCACTGCTGGTCCTTCTTTTTAATCCGAATCGCCGATTGCCTTGAAAGAGGGAATCCTGCTGCTTGAAATCGATCTCGCAGAGCAGGAGTTATCTCTGTTACAAGCACTGAATCCAAATCGGTGCGGTATTTGCCTGGCAGTGTGAAAATTGGAAACTCATTACCTTCCATTAATTGTTGCCGGTAGTGGCTTGGCAGGTCGAACTGAAATTGACTGTATAACGAATCCAGTTGATCAAATACCAAGTCCTGTTGGCTTAATCTGATTCGCATCTTAGCCAAGGCTTGAATGGCTTCGCTCTGCACCATTGGGTCCAGGTCTTTCATCGACTCGACCAGTGCTAAAACAGATTCTTCGGCATCAAAGTTGAGTTCACCTAGTGCATAGGCGATGTTACGTCGAATATTAACATCTGTATTATTGAGCAGTTGAAAGGTCAGGGAAAGTTCATCGTAGTGAGCCAAGGCATCTAAAGCTTGTTGGCGAATATCGGGATGACTAACTGTTAGAGCAAATGAGAGGGTTAGGATGGAAGAAGAGAGTGTTGTCGATTCCCCGGTCGGAGTCGAGGATCTCGGTTTGGTGATCAATCGCGGCTCAACGAGTAGAGCCGTAATATACTCCAGTTGCGCCTTCGTCTCTGGTTTTAGGTTACGATTTGGTGGATTATCTTGATCGAAGGTCGTAAATTTTTGCCGAATAAAATCGTAATCTTCTTTCGTCAGTTCCTGCTCGCGAAGTTTCTGAAACGCAAACTCCCGAATCAATGGCTTGGGATCCCCTAGCTTTTGCAGTAGTAGGATCGAATTTCCCTGGGGTTGAGAAACTTGGGTAGAAGCGATGCTGGCCAATAAGAGCACAATCACCAAATAAACTGACGTGGTTCCATGCATTCTGGTTCTACAGCCTCTCCTCAGTCGGTCTTATTCGGTGTTTTATTGTAAACAGAGAGCCATGCGCTTGGAGCAACCAGTGGCTCCTCTTCAATCGTTTCGCTGGGCTCGCCAACCTGAACGCTACGATCCTTGTTCGTTTTACTAGAATCAACGACTGAAGAATTTAAGTTAGAATCTCTCGGGCCAACTTCAGTTGGCGTCTTCGAAAACGGATCTTCGGTGGTCACTTGTTGCTTGTTGGCTCGAGAAATAGCATCTATACGATGTTTCTCAGTATCCATCTTCGGAGATGCTTGATCACGTTCTTCGACTAGTGAAATTAGACGTTCGAACTCGGTAACCGGATTTGGAGGATCTGGAACCTGCTGTAAAAGTTGAAGTGTATCGCGAGCTATCATCAACCCTTCGTCGGTAGGAATTGCCAGGACTTTGACCTCAGCTTGATCTTGATGGATCGCTTTCTCTCGGCCTTTGGCGCCATTCTGCTGATTGCTGAGTTTAATCCCCAAAAAACCGAGCTTATGACAAATCTTTGTTCGGATACGAGGTGCATTCTCACCGATACCACCTGTAAAGACTAAAACATCTAATCCACCCAATGTTGCTGCATATTGACCAATATACTGGCTGACACGATAGCAGAACATATTCAGGGCAAGTAACACTCGTTCGTTAACAGCCTCCTGTTCTGACAGATGATCTAGTAGATCTCGGATGTCCGCGCTAACCCCCGAAATTCCCAATAACCCGCTCCGATTATTGAGCATCTGTTCAATTTGATCCACCGACATTTGGTGTTGGTTAATCAGTTGGAAAATCAAGGCAGGATCAATATCACCACAACGCGTTCCCATCATCAATCCCTCTAGCGGAGTAAAACCCATACTGGTATCAACTGATTTCCCGCCATCAATAGCCGTTACACTAGCACCACTGCCCAAATGACAAGAGATAATTTTTAGCGATTCTATTTGTTGTCCCAACATATCAGCCGCTCGCTGTGCCACGTAACGGTGGGAAGTACCGTGAAAGCCATAACGCCGAATATCATACTCCTGATAGAAATGGTATGGAATTGGGTAGACGTGTGCATAGGCGGGAATTGTCTGGTGGAAGGCGGTATCGAAAACGGCGACCTGCGGCACCTCTTTCAAAACTTGTGCTGAAGCACGAATACTCCGGAGACTAAAAGGATTATGGAGAGGGGCTAGATCCGCATGTTGTTCAATTAAGGCTTCTACGGAGGGGGTTATTAAAGCCGGTGAGGAAAAGTAGTTCCCTCCATGTACTACGCGGTGGCCTACGGCTGTAATTGCGCTTAGATCGTTGATAATACCGTATTGTGCATCAGTGAGTGTGGCACAGATTAGCGGTAACCATTTTTCGTAGGGTTGTGCTTTCAATTCGAGTTGGTAGTTGGCGTCATCATGACGGCGATAGGAGAGTTCGGGGGTCGCCGAGTTAAGCCGATCGATTTGACCTGTAGCGAGACAAACCTCACCCACCATTTCAAAACACTGGTATCTGATAGATGAACTGCCGGTATTGACAGTTAAAATGATCGGCATCTGAACCTAGCAGCTATGCCCTCAACTAGATTAGGGGGAAGCGATGCCCAATCTGACCAAGAAGTCAGTTCTTGTCTCCCAATTGGGTCGAAGGTAAAGTTTTAGAATCCCATCAGGCCGCAACATCGACGGCAAACGGGCATTATGCCCTCTTGGCTGATCGACTGACGGAATTTAATTGCCATAGGATTGTTCCACATATCCTTAACACGATCAGTTTGGATATTGCCGATTACGTAATCGTGATAGTCACGGCAAAGACTCACAGCCCCATTACTATCAATTTCTAAGGTCATATAAATACTAACGCACTGGTTATAGTCAAAAGTTTCGGTATGATCGTTATAGTAGGTATTGATGTCTTCCTTCGTCGTCAACTCGGGCATCATCATTGGCGGACATTTACCAGTTTTATTCGATATTTCGATCATCTCCATGTATTTATCTAAAATGACCCCGTGATCGAACTCTTTCCAATCGCCAATCCAACCATAGTGCGTTTGGGGTTTACCGCCAAAACGTCTTTCATAGTCTTTGGAGTGTTCAATTGCAGATGCTTGATCAATCCACCAGGTTAGATAGAGGATTTGAGCGTCAGCATACTGGCTGGTGAATTTGTAGAGATCAACAACATAATCGATGTTGTAGGCCGTAATGCAACTCAACGGCACAATATAGGGGAATAGGGAACCCCGCTCCTCCTTTTCAGCCTTGACATCATTCAAGGCGGCTTCTACATCTTTGAAGTTACTGTAGCTGCTTGATACCGCGGGGCGTTGATTGTCATGGATTTCGGCGTTTGGGCCATCGACGCTGAGGTACAAAATGGTACAGGTGTCCGTAATCTCCTTGGCGTATTTAGCAATCTGGGTTCCATTGCTCACCATTGAAATTGGCATCCCCTTATCGTTGATGTAATACAGGAGTTCAATCATGCCCGGATACATCATCGGTTCACCACCCCAAATATACCAAATCGGGGACCATCCTTGATCTGCGATTTGATCGACCAGGTTCTTGTAGTTTTCCAGAGGAACTTCACGTGCTTTCAGTTCCTTCATCCCGTATTCGTGCAGGTAACCGTTATCCCCCCATTGTCCACAAGTATGACAACGCAAATTACACATATCGGTAATTCGAAGGCTAACGAGTTCAACTGCATCTCCTCTCCCGTGAGGAGCCCCAAACGGATGTCGAATGTTGAAAGCTTCCTTCGCCATTATTTGGTATTTGAAGAAGTTGAAAGCAAATCGAGGATCTTCTTTGATAATAGCGGCAATCTGTTTAACAAAAAAACGGGGGGAGATTCGGCTTCTTACTCGCATATTGATTGGATCTGTTAGAAAAGGTGTTGCTATATATGCAGCGCCTATATATCCTTTCTCTTCTCCTATCTAAAGTCAGGTGTCGTTTATATAGTTTTAAAGTCGATCGCATTCAATCGGCTTGAACTCGTCCGAGGACTTGTGACGTTGTAGCGGATAAGATCTTGTACCGCACGCCTCCCCAGACAATCTCATTTTTGAAAAGCGTCCAAATTGAGTTGAAAGCCGCCACGCCGGTCGAAATAGGGGCAACAAAAGACGAGCGACGGATGTTTCCCAGCACTTCTGGATCGGATCTCAGCCATTCCGGCAAAGAGCGGAACGTGAGTCGATAACATTGGATTTCTAAAAATGGGACTAAAAATACTAGCGATAGCGGAACCGGACCAAATAGAAATAGCCCCGGTAGGGCAAGTAACAGGATCAGAGTTTTCGGTAAAGATCCGATCAAGGTGCCGATCCACTGTTTCCGATGCCCCATCCAGAAGGTCATGATCATCTGCCGATTAGTAAACTCAAAGATTTGTTTCCAGGTTCGATCCGCCGTCCGATTGAGGGTAATGCAGTCTGGTACAAAGTGAATTTTCTGTTTTAGATCTTTGACCGCATGTGTCAGGTTATGATCTTCAATAGTAGCATTTGACCATCGGCTGATAACCTGCCCGTCTTCGATCAGATGCCGACGAACAGCGTTTGAACCACCCCAAACCATAGTTATAGTCGGATTAGCTTGGAGGGCAATCTGAAAATTGATCCAAGCGGCTTCGATGTATGTGGCAATACCCGACGAGCACGGAACATATAATCGTGCGCCAACCGTTGCACCGATTTGGGGATTTTGTAACGGTTGGACTAAATTAGTCAACCATGTTCGATGAACAAAGGCGTCGGCATCGACAAAGGCGATAATCTCCACATCCGACGGTAGATTATCAATTACAGTGATTAAATTCTGAACTTTCTGCGATCGCGGTAGGCCATTATCAACAACATTGGGAGCCAGCAAGACCTGAGTGTTAGAGGCATCTTCAGTCACCTGCTTTAGATATTGAAATGAAATATCTGCGCCCTGATTATCGATGGCATGGGTAACGAAGTAGATCTGGTAGTCGCCGCTATAATCCTGGCACAGTAGTTGCCGAACATTCTGTTCTGTTTCCTTGTCCCAACCATAGTGTGGTGCGAGCACTGCAACTTTGGGGAAGTAACTATCCCTCTGTTGACGCCGCTCTCTCCGTACATATAGAAACGAGCGCAAGACGACGTAAAACTCACACAGTAGAGCCAAGTAACAGGTTCCAATCAGGTATAATTGCGTTGTCATTATGTTAAATTTACTGTACGAAAACCATTTCGACTAATCTATCATACCCTTTTCTTGCCGTCAACCTTATTTTCTTTCTTCGGTCCAAGGGCAAATTTATATAGATATTTCTCCAATTTACCCCTGACCAATCTAGTAGAAACTCTGTTATTTTTTTCGACAAATTGATAAACCACGAGCTATTTATAGAATGTTAGTATAGCCTGAATTTAACTGGTAGATATAAGCGCCTATATTTTAATCCAAAGAATCATCCAAAAAAGTGATGTCCCGCATGGCCAATGCCAGTTTATTGGTAGGGTGAGATTTAATGTATTTGGTTTAACATATCGACGGCTTGATTAATTGTAGTGATGAAATCCTCCCCTTCCGAGATCGCTTCGATAGCACACCACGACACACCAACGATTGAGCCTGTTTCCCGATTGCGTTTTTTATGGCGCCGGTGTCCCCTTTTCTTTGCCACCGCTAACCTTCATCGGCTAAAAAATTAGAGTTGCTTTTATAGTTTCCTTTTGAAGGTTCCACCGGTATATCATTATCGAACTTCTACGAAATTTTTTTGCCGGCCGCTACTACATAAATCCGGAAAATAACCCAGTTACAAGCTAAATTCACTGGGGGGCACGGTGAATATCAATCAAGATCAGTCAACAAATGAGAGTAAACATCAATATTCGTTTGGAGGAAAGCATTTGACCATCTGGCTGGCTTCATCATCGACCTCGTTGCGAGGCTTGAGCGGAAGAACATTTACTCCT
>Ga0208128_1000436_pt1 | contig 17059 bp, 8 predicted proteins | sample ETNtaG_35_FD_185758 | JGI IMG/M metagenome (GOLD analysis project Ga0208128, IMG submission 185758) | Marine microbial and viral communities from oxygen minimum zone, Eastern Pacific Ocean - ETNP201306PF51B (SPAdes) (version 2) | ecosystem: Environmental > Aquatic > Marine > Oceanic ... | reverse complement strand
AGCTGTCGATTTGGCCGAAGATAAAGTTGTTGGCACACGAACCTACAATCTCAAGACGGCAGAGATCAAAGCCAAGCGCGCCACTATCGACGTGACTACCGACCTGAAGGCGGCAAGCCAAGTCCTGGCGGTTTCGGGAGCAGTAACGCTAGAAAAAGGTGAGGTGGTAGCACCAGCCGGCGTAGAAGTAGTAGTTGAGAACACGGGAATTGCGGGCGAGAAGTCGGTGACAGTAGACGCCAGCGGAAACTATACAGTCACTTTCTTCAATCCGCCGAAAATTGTAGCCGAGTCCGGGAATCAACTCAAGATTACGGTTACCGATTCGTTAGGCGAGGCATTCCAATCGACCCATTCGTTAGCGACAGCAGAGGTTAACGTCGGCAGAGCCGAGGTCGATCTCGAGACAGACCTACCGGCACGAACAAACAGCTTGACCGTCAGTGGGCAAACCTACCTGGTTGGAGGTGAAGTCAAGGCGGGTTCGGGTCTGACAGTCACTGTTTCAGTTGGTGAAACCAAAAATGACAGCACAACCGACGCTACTGGATCTTATAGTGTGACATTAGGCGACGGTACCTCTTCGATAGCCAAAACCAGGTCTAAAGTTGTCGTTACAGTGAGTGATGGAACTACAGATCGTGGATCCCATAGCGATCGTTTGACCGTCGCCCAGGTGGTTGGTGGCCAAACTACTGTCGATGTGGTAACAGACCTGAAACAAACCACCAACGTTCTGGCCGTCAATGGCTCGGTCCTGTTGGTGGATGGGGTCACCTTGGCAGAAGCGGGTTTAAAGATAGAAATCGAAAACACCGCCACTGATCGAAGTTTTAGTGCCAGCGCTGCCACAGAAGCAGCCGGCTCTTTTACCGCCACCCTCTTCGACCCACTTAGCATTGTAGCCGAAACTGACGACCAGCTAGAGGTTAGTGTCACCGATGCCGACGACACCGTCCATGCACAGACACATGTAGTAACCTCTAAAGAGGCGTTGGAGGGACAGATTAACGTCAACCTGGAAACGCCTTTCCCGGCCCGAAATACAGCCATCGAACTCTCGGGTAGCGTCTACCGCGAAGGTGGTGAAATCCTGGCGCCTTCCGGGCTAACGGTTACCGCCGCAATCGGTGAGGCGGCCGAAACCACGACCACAGCCGCCGACGGCAGCTATAGCGTCAAAGTTGATACCGCCGTCCAAACGGGCAGTGAGGTGTCGATTGCCATAGCCGATGACAGCGGCCAACGTGGAAGCATAACCCGGATTCTAGCCACTGCTGAGGTTTCTGTTGGAACTGTTAATGTGGATGTTCCTACCGATATCGGAGCGACGACTGAATTGTTGACGGTGACTGGGCAAGTTACCGATGAAGACGGAAATCCTGTCGGGTCAGATGTGAAAATCACAGCCACCTTGCGGGAGACAACACAACAGGCTAACACCGAAATTAACGGTAGTTATTCAGTCGCTTTTGTGAATCTACTGGGAACGGTAGCTGAAAACGGCGATCTGCTTGAATTGCAGTTATCGCAAGCCTCGACTGGCGAAACTTCCAATGTTCGTGTTAGATTAACCACCAAGCAGATTATCAATAAAGTGGCGACTGTCGATGTTCAGTTCAGCGGCTTTAATTTGTCAGGGGCGATTGCTGAAGCCGATGGGAAATTGCTACAAACAGACTCTGCAGTTGTGGTCAGAGTTGCCAATACCGTCTCAGGTCAAACAGTTCAGGTCAGTACGCAGGGTGGCGGTTACATGGCGCAATTTACTACAGCCGAAACCGAGTTGTTTGCGGCTGGCGATGTATTCGAAATTCACACGTTAAATGCTGCCAACCCTAGTCTGGTTTACGGTACAGGTTCTTATGAACTGACCGCCGCAGACCTGGAATACAAAACAGGTACAGCGACAGAGATCACAATCGATAGAACCTCTACTTATACCGTTCAGGGAGCGGTACTCGATCGAAATGGCGAGGCGGCCGTCGGTGCGACTATCATTGCCACCGCGCCACAGGCACAGGTCTCAGCCACTGCCGATGCCAACGGGAAGTACCGGGTCCGGTTTGTCGATTTGGCCACCAACCCCGTAGTAGGCGATGAGATTGTGCTGGTAACACAGATCGAGGGGGAATTACCCCGTCAGACTATCCTTCGTGCCTTCGAAACCCCAACGCGGGTCATTGAAATTGATCTGATCCCCATGCGATTGGGCGGACTGTCGATCAACTCTGGTCAGTACCGTGACTTTATCGATAGACTGGTCGCTAGAGCGATTGAAAAAACCAGTGTAGGCCAATTGCTACAGGGCGAACTGATGAAGCTGATTCGCAATGACCCCGGTTTGCGGGCTCAGATGACCGGTTTGTTGAATAGTATGGTGCCGGGTGGGTTGTTGCCAACGCAAGTATTACTTAGCCCTGAGCTACCACTCGTTTTTGCCGACCCGGAAAATAAAGATCTGGAAAACTTCGGTAACGGTGTGGTGCCTGCCCCGCTATCGGGCTTTTTAGAGGGTCTTGGCGAGCTAAATATGGGTCTTACCCCCTTTGTTACCAGTGATAAGCTGGATCTATACCTCTCCATCCCAAATCCGGCGGTAGCCAAGGTCGAGTTCGAACTAAACGGTCTGCAGTCGACTACCTCTGAAGCTGAGAAAGTAATGACGGGAGGAACTTTCCCTCATACCTTCCAGGTCGAAGAAGAGTTAGCGGCCGCTTTCTTACCGGTTTATCCCAGTGGCGATAGTGGCCAGATGTTTGCCGGTGTCACACTCCGTTATGCGGAAAAAGATCTGCCGGAACCGACAGTGGATGAAGGGCCAAAAACGCTGGAAGAACAGATTCAGGAGAAGGTTGACCAAGTCCTGGAAGATGTCACTGACATTAGTGATAGTGCTACAGATGTACTGGGTGATTTGGCGGCAGTTGAACTGCCTGCGGCTCTTCAGGATCAGTTAGGCGATATTACCAGTCAATTGGATTCACTGACCTCCGCCGCTTCAGGTGGTGATGTTCAAGACTTACTGGAGGATCCCAAACAGATTGAAGCTGTTAAGGAAAGCGTCCAAGATTTCTTGGTCGAAGTCACGGCAGCGGAGACGGTTCCAGAAGAGTTAAAAACGCAGGTAGCCGATCTAGAACAGAACCTGGACGCCCTGGATGATGTGTCCAATTTAGCCAGTTTGGCCGGCGGTATGGATTTAAGTGCGTTGCTCGGTGGTGGTTCACTTAACCGCCTGGTTGGTCCCGTAGCCTACAACCGTTTAATTGCGCCGCCAACCGCCGCTGAATATTCTGGTAGTGCAGCTATGCAACCTCGCCAGATTGGTGACCAGTTTATTTGGGAGACGGCTATTAATATAGAGCCAGCTAAAATCTACTACTACTATTTTGAAGTTGAGTTTGCTAATCCCGTATCTATGGAATTAGCTGGCATCTCTCTGGATAATCTTTCCCAATGGGTAATGCCTGACCTGCGAAATATGCAACTCGATGACCGGGGCTTGATTGAGCAGTTGCTGACCGAAGAGGTTCAGGATGCGATGGGACCGATTCTAGATCCGCTCGTTGGCGGTATCGTCGGTGGTGGTGGTGTTGCGTTGGAGATTGCTCCTGCTGATCAGGATAAATTGGTCAGTATTTTGACCAAAAATGCAACCGCCCTATACGAAGATATTTTGGCTACGCTGGATCCAAAGTTGGTTTCACTCTTTGCCACACCGAGGATTGCAAGCGATGAAACCCTGTGGGTGACTAAATTCGATTTCGACGCTAATGCTGATGGTGAATACCAACTGGGAGCTGCCGCTTACGATAGTACAGGAAATACGCTTGACCGGTTAAGTCCGAAAGGATTCGTTTTGGATCGAACCGCACCAATCTCCGCGCTCGAACCCACCGTAGGCGAAAATGCTGGCCACTATATGACCAATGATGGTGTACATGTCGCTTCAGCGATTAAGCCGGGTAGTATGGGCGTTCTAAACCTGCACAGTAAGCCGACAAATTCTCAATCAGACCTTGTTGGTTACCTGTATTACATGAAGCAAGACGACGATGATCCGACCAGCACCTGGTTCTCCTTACCGGTTCCCGAATCCGGTGACCGTTTCGGTGCTAGCCAAATGCTAACGAACCTGTTGCCGGCCGATCAATTAGCGGGGCTTGGAATCGGAGGAATGTTAGGCGTATTGGATACTGTTCCAGCCTCAGTTAGCTCTCCGCATCACATGGATATGGCACTCAGTGTTATTGAACCTGGTGACTATCTGGTTCGTGCCATTGGCGTAGACGGTCTTCTCAATGTTAGTGCCAATGCGCCGGCAACCCAGATCCGAGTTGCTGCACCTGAAGCCGACACTATCAAAATTGCCGAGCTGCTAATCGGTGAGCGTGAGGGGCAAGACACTATTTTTGAAGATACGCTGGATCTGGCCATTAAGCTGCGGGTCAGTAATCGAACAGTTCACCCACTGTCGTCGGTCATTGTCAGTTTAGACGATACTGAAATCGCATCCGTAGAGGCAGAAGCCTTAGCTTCAGCAGTTGCCGCTAGTGAGTTTGATATCACCTATATAATCGATAATTACGATGAGTTGTTAGCGGCTGGAAATGCGATTTCGCTTAACGTCACTACGACCAACGCACTTGGTATTTCAGATACCCAAACCGTTGATTTGAAGTTGAGTGAGGGATTGTATCCAGCAATGCCGGATATACTCGCTATACAGATTGAGGTAGACGAAACCAGTATCGATAGTGGTGCGGCCAAAGGGGGCGTAACCATCTATGCGGCCACCCCGGCCAGGACTGTTCCGGAAACTGTTTCTGTCGAACTACAAATTCGTCGTACTGATGAGACGGAATGGAAAACACTGGCAGAGGTCACGGAACCAGTTCTCGATGGAAGACAAAATAAGTGGTCTGTTAGCCTGGATACGCTGACACTGGACGATACTATTACCACCGACAGTCCAGCCACACACGATGTGTCCCTGGATGATAACCCCTATCTCATTCAAGCTATTTTAACTGATGCGGAGGGCAAAACCTATACGTCGAGTATGACGCCGGCACTGTCTGTCGATAACGTCGATGATGTCGGGCCAAGGAGTACGTCCAAGATCCTCAGCGTTTCAGACGCTTACGACCTATTGGAAGCCGTAGATGGCGTTTATGTTGCGGGTGGGCTACTGGCTGAAGGAGTCGAAACCCCCATCTTATCGGTTACGGCTGAAATAACAGCCGATCCGGCTACCTTTGCTTCGGTCAACCTGTTTGTCGACGGTAACCTAATAGTTCCCCTGGTTCCAGATGAAAATGGGACTTATGGAGTGGCGTTAGATCTGCAACTAATTGAGAACGGATCCCATACTTTTCAAGTTCTAGCCGTCGACGACGCCGGGAATAGGGAAGTAGAGACAGATAATTCAAACATCACCGTTCGCGTCGAAAACTTCACCTCCCCATTTATCGAAGGGGAAACACTACCGATCGACATAGGCGGATTGAGTATAACCGAGGTGATCGCCGCATTCCCGACAGGATTTCCTGTAGCAACGGAATTTGCCTTTACCCTAACATTGGATGGTGTCAGCGTAGCAGAAATTGACGTGCTGATCGACGGGAAATCGGCCAGAGAACTAGGCTTACTAACGGTCGAAGTGGTTCAGGCTTATCGTTCTACTGAAAGCGAAACGTTAAGAACCTTTGCCGTGTCGCTGGATAGCTCTAACTTCCCGGAAGGAACCTTCGAAGATCTGGAAGGTGTTGTGAAAAAGAAAAACGGTTCGGTCAGCTTCCCGCTGCCACCAATTAACGTCGACTTGACCGCTCCTACGATTACAGTGTTATCACCAACTGCCGGACTTGAAGTGAGCCCTTTACCAACCCTGTATGCCGCCTATGATGATGGTGCAATTGGAACCGGCGTTGAAGTGGATACGGTAAAGCTCGAATTGCACCATATCACACCAGATGCAGTTCTGGTGGAATTGGATAGTAATCTGTTAAAGATCAACGACAAACGGTTAGTCTTTACCCGCGAAACCCCATTAGATGGCGGGGCTTATCAAGTAACAGTCAGTGTGACGGATAAAGTCGGAAATGTTGGTACAACTTCGGTTGATTTCGTAGTTGAAGGTACCAAACAGCCGGATACGACACCGCCAATCTTAGCACAGGCTAGCCCACAAGGTGTCGTCACAACTTCCAATGTGACGATTTCCGTTCTGGCCTCAGATGAACAATCCGGTATTGCAGGGGTTAACCTGACACTCGATGGTAAAGATCTGGGTGAAGGTTCATCGCAAAGCGTGAAGAACCTGGTGGACGGGACGCATCAGGTCGTTGCCGTGGTTACCAACAGTGACGGGTTGAAAACGACCTACGAATGGTCTTTCACTGTTCAGGCCAAAGATACTACACCGCCAGTAATCTCCGCGGCTAGCCCGCAGGGGGTAGTTCATTCTAAAGACGTTACCCTGACCGTGTTGGCAAGCGACGAACAATCAGATATAGCCAAAGTGCTGTTATCGGTTGATAGTGGCAAGGTCAGTGAAGGCACGACCTTGGCTCTAAAAGGCTTGGCCTCCGGTCAACACCAAGCCAAAGCTGAAGTAACAAACGGGGTCGGTTTAACGACGAGTTATACCTGGACTTTCAGTGTGGACGTGGATACAACCGCTCCTATTATTTCTAATCCGCAACCATCCCCCCAGTCGATTATCGGGGACTTGGGTGGAAAAGATGTTGTGATCTCGGCCAATGTGACCGATGAACAATCCAAGGTTTCCAAAGTTACTGTTAAACTTGATGGTAGCGCTAAAAGCGCTAAAATATCTGACGGCTTGGCCTTTGTTAAAGTTTCAGGACTTCAGGCTGGACAACATACGGTTGAACTCCGAGCTACAAGCGCAGGTGGTGCCTCACTCCTCGAGTGGACATTTGAGGTCGACGGAACCCCACCGGTTATCTCCAGCGTGGCACCGCAGGGTGTGATCCGGAGTGATTCGGCTAATGTAAGTGCGACTATTAGTGAAGATCGATCCAAAGTGACGACTGTCACGATTGCGGTCGATGGAAAAACCACTAAAGCTACACTAAAGGATAGCGCAGTTAACCTCAATATTTCTGGCTTGGACGATGGAACACATACCGCCACTGTCACGGCAGAGAGTATTGGCGGTAAAAGTTCTCACTCTTGGACATTTACCGTGGAGCAGGATAATACACCGCCCCAAATTACGGTGACCGATCCACAAGGTACCGTCAGACTGGAAAAACCAATCGTCTCTGTATCGGCAACAGACGACCTGTCTGGTGTGGATTCGATTAAGATTAGTTTGAAGAACAGTAGCGGTAAAGCCGTATCAGGCCGAACAAAGTCGAGTGGTGGCGGTAATTCAGCCGAATTCAAGCCCAACAGTGCATTGAGTGCGGACACATACACGGTGGCCACCACAGTATCTGACGAAAACGGAAACGAAAGTCAAGCTCGCTGGACCTTTACCGTCGAATTCGATACCATTCCACCGGTGATTGACATCGTTTCACCAACAGGTGAACTGCCGGTTAGAGAGACACGTCGACCTGTTATTTCGGCTAAGTATAATGATGCTATTTCTGGAGTTGATACCAAATCGGTAAAAATGTCTGTCAATGGAGCATTAATTACTCCGCAATCGGCAACAGCGGATCAGGTGACATATACACCGAAAGGAGATCTCAGTTTTGGTCGACATACTGTCAAAGTCGAGGTCTCTGATACAGCAGTACCAACGCCGAATAAAGCGACCATTGAATGGACCTTCATTGTCGAAAGTCCAGATGACGCAGCAACGGTCGTACTCAATGCGTTAAACTACCCAAACCCGTTTAATGAGAGTACAACGATTACTTTCAGTGCTTCAAGACAGGCGAAAGTAACCATCGAAATCTTCGATGTGTCGATGCGTCTAGTGAGAACGCTGGAGTCGGCAAAGACGGTAGAAACAGGCGAACAGTACAAGAAAGTTTGGGATGGGAACACAGAAGATGGCAACTCACTTGCTCGTGGCGTATACTTCTGCCAGGTTACGGTAACCAGCGATCTCGGAACCGAGTATCGTCTCCTGAAACTGGCACTTACCCGCCCTCGATAATATTAGGTGCATAATGGGTGAAGTGTGGCGGGGGTTGCACTTCACTCACATCGTACAGGAGAATTAGATGTTTCAAAAAACAGTTCCATACACAATAGTTTTGTTTTTACTTTTTGTCACCTCCATATGCTTGGCGGATGTGGATTCCGCTCCATATCTTCGGTTTGGAGCAGGGGCACGGTCTGTAGGGATGGCAGGTGCGTCTACGGCCGTCGCAGATGGCGCCAGTTCGGCTGCGTTGAATCCAGCCGGGTTGACTAACGTGGACGATCTCACCTTTACACTAGCAACACAAAGATTGTCCTTTGACCGCAATCATAGTTTTGTGGGGGTTGCTAAAAACTTGACACCACAAAGCACAATCGGCTTGGCGATAACCAGTTTTGAAATCGCTGGGATTCCGGAAATTACAAACGCAGGGGAAGAAAAAGGAAACTTCTCCTACGGTTCAGGCGCATATACGCTCTCTTACGGTCACGCGCTAGAACAGGTAAATCTAGGGGCCTCTTTGCGGATGATTTCGGATAAGTTTGGTCTCGATAGCGATAGCCGCCAAACAGGACTCGGCGGATTAGATCTAGGTGTTTTAGGGAAACTGTATTCCAATACCGTTTTCTATGGCGCGACGCTCAAAAACTTAGGTGGTTCCACGGCATCAGCCTTAAATCTGGGAGTTGCTTTCCGTTACGGTGGGAAAAATGCAGTCACAGTTGCACTGGACTTGGGAACAGAGTTCGTCGATATTGAAGAGAGTACAACCGCAGTCAAGATTGGCCTTGAATATGTCTTGGCCGATATGTTTGCCATTCGTGGCGGAACACAAAGAACTCCTAACCGAACCAGTTTATACGTTGGGTTTGGTGTCAATGTCGCAAATTTCGGTGTTAACTATGCGATCAAACCAGTCGATAGCACAGACTACGATGTCGTTGGCGATGCTAATGCCCACTATGTCTCCTTGTCCTACAGCTACTAGTATAAGATACTAGTCATAAGAACCTTGCTTAAGGAGTATTCCTGATGAACATGAAAAAAAGTCACTTGCGATCCCGATCAGGGAAGGGCAGTATACTTTTCTGCTTGCTGTTGATTGTCGGACTAACAACCTCCGCTTTTTCAGCAACAATTACACCTAAGTCTCTAAATGGGAACACGAAACTGGTTGCTGTTAAAGAGGGTGATACCTTATGGGATTTAGCACAGGAATACCTGACTGATCCTGCACTGTGGAGGGAGTTCAAAAAATACAACGATTTTACTGATCCTAACATGATTTATCCAGGGGAGAAATTGCGGATTCCGATTAGCTTCAACATGCCTGCTCAGGCGATCGTGAGAGCAGTTGAAAAGAAGGGGCTCCTATCCAAAGAAGAAATCGATCAGATTAAGGAGCAACTGGCAAAAGCAGAGGATGAGCGAACAGACCAAGGTCAGCAAATTACTGATTCGGAAACCCAAATTCGTCAACTAAAAGCACAGGGACAGGCCATAAGAGAGGAATTGACCGATGCAATCGAAGAATTAGGTGCTATTGGTGGATTAAGCGAAAGCCTCGATGAGTTGAAATCGAAACTGGAAAATATTGGTACTATTGACGAAGATATCGAAGAAGTTATAGAAACGGTCTCAACTCTTGAGAGTGAGCTGAGCAATTCTCAAAAATCGGTAAGTAACTTAGCTGCGGGGAACGAGTCGTTACTCGAAAAGCTCAAATCAACAGAGGATCGTATTGCCTCATTAACTGAAAAGATTCAAGCTCTAGAGGGACAGAGAAACGCAGTGGTCGCGATTGGCAATGGCAATCGCCCTGAAGAAGCCGAAACGCTGGAACAGTTGATCAGTAGCCGTGACGATGGAACAGTATCAGACGAAGAATTTTTAATTAGTTTATCGGAGAATGGGCTGGATACAGACGAGAAGTTAGAAGAACTTCATCAACAAGGTATCCTGTCTGCAGAGGAACTAGCACAAAAGAAAGAAGAGGGAAGGAAAAAGAAAACGGTTGTCTTAATAACAGCTTTAGCGGGTGGGATTGCATGGTTCGCAGTCAACGCACTCGGCGGAGCCAACTAGCTGGGCTCTTCAACACTACGAGGTAATAAAAGAAGGCAGGGAGTCGTCGTCATCTACAGGCTCCCTGCTTTTTTATGTGGACAGATAGCTAGGCATGAAGTTTCAGGATTTCACAAGCGAAGGCGTATTAATCGAGTTGTTTGGTGACCGGACGGAGCAGATTGGTAACGCGATCGTCGGCGGATTAGCGTGGCTTGGTTCAGAAAAAGTTGTTTGGGCTGAAGTCCACGAGAACTCAGAAATTATTGATCCATCCAGCATCAGGAGGCTTCAGCGTTTACTCCAGATCTCAACTCAAACCGGCAGAGCCACGCTACTATCTGGGTGTTTGATTGATCGATTGGCACACCAAGTTCAGCGGGCCTCTATTAAGAGGAGGGTTGCCATACAGTTATGGGTCAATCAGGTTGTGGATCATCCAACACCGATCGTGATCATTGGACAAAGGGCTAAATTAGGCGCTTTTGCAAAGGTTTTGGCCGATGGGATCGTAACAAACAAGTCTGAAGCGATCCAAATGATCCGGGAGCTAATTCAGATGCCGAAAGAGAAATTACAGTTAGGACGCCAACGGCGAATTGTCAGTTCTGCTCTGAGCTAGAGAAGTGCTGATTCACAACCGGAATGATAATTTGCAGAATGTCGGACAGAACTTCGACATGGCTGGCAACCGCATTTACTTTTGCGACTAATCGTTCCGAATAGTGTTCCAAAACTGGTTGTGTATCAGTGCGATAAATGTCCCATCTTCGACGAATAATATCCTCTTTTGCATCATCAATGCGGTTTTCTTTGAGTGCTCGTTGCCGAATCCGTTGAATCATTGCATTCTCGTCTCTACATACAAGATGAATGACCTTTAAGATCTGGATGTGCTTTTCGGTTCGTTGTGCCTGGTTTAGATTTCGTGGAATGCCATCGAGAATTAGTAGATCCGTTTTCGGTTTATAAAGGCCTAGAACGGTTCGGGCATGGATGTTCTGTTGCCAAAATTGGACTGTAATATCGTCTGGCACCAGCTCACCTCTAGATGAATACTCATAGAAAGTCCGACCGAGTTCTGAGTCGACATCAAGCATCCGGAACATATCACCACACGACAGGTGAAAAAGCCCAGGAATAGAACCGAGAATGTTTCCCTGTGTTCCTTTACCAACACCCGGAGCACCAAATAGAAGTACAGTTGGATAACGATTAGCCATCAAGTTCTCCAAAAACTATAATCTGCCAATTATACCTGATAACAAGAGATCTAACTAGAATAAATCAAAGGTGAAAGTCGTAATTGCCCCTGATTCTTTCAAAGGCTCTGCGACAGCCCTGGAGGTCGCAGAAGCCTTGGCGATTGGATTTCGACAAGTCTTTTCTGAGGCTCGAATCGAACTCGTTCCGATGGCTGACGGCGGAGAAGGTACTGTTGAAGCGCTCGTATCCGCAACCGGAGGCCAGACGCGATCAGCATCTGTGCAAAATCCACTTGGCGACGAAATCACTGCTGAGTATGGGATTCTAGGGGATGGTGTCACAGCCGTAATCGAGATGTCGGCCGCCTCTGGCCTGACGTTAGTGACGGAAGAGTTGCGAAATCCGATGGTAGCGACGACTTACGGTACAGGTCAGTTAATTCAATCAGCTCTGGACCACGGCTGCCGTCGACTGCTAATTGGCCTCGGTGGTAGTGCGACTAACGATGGTGGCGCTGGAGCCGCAATAGCACTTGGCGCTAACTTCAAGACAGCAGACGGTAAACCAATTGAAACGGGTGGGCAAGGGCTCGCAGATCTGGCTGAAATCGACATCACCGAGATGGATCCACGTATAAACGAAACCGAAGTAGTCGTGGCTTGCGACGTGGATAATCCACTGACGGGACCGCATGGTGCAGCACATGTCTACGGCCCACAGAAAGGGGCAACGCCAGAGATGGTTCAGATTTTAGACCAAAATCTAGAACACTATGCATCCGTGATCGAACGAGATGTCGGTAAAGTTGTCACCGAAATCCCGGGGGTTGGAGCGGCCGGTGGTCTTGGTGCAGGTTTAATTGCATTTATTAATGCCAAGTTGAAGTCGGGAGTCGACATGGTTACGGAAACAGTTGAACTGGTAAAGCGCATCAAAGAGGTAGATCTTGTCATTACAGGTGAAGGAAAATTAGATGCACAGACAATTTATGGTAAAACACCTATTGGAGTTGCTAAAATTGCCCGGCAGTTTGGTGTGCCTGTGATTGCTATCGCTGGCGGAATCGAGGGAAATCCGGCCGAACTTTATCAGGCCGGTATTACAGCAATGGTTGATATTATCCCGCACCCAATGCAATTGGATCAAGCCATGCAGGAGGCCGTTCCTTTAATCAGTCAAGCTGGTGAACGGATTGCACGCCTCATCTCCATTGGGATCGGGTTATCCTGAAAATGAGAAGGCTAAAATTGTAATGTTGGAAGTTCGTCTTTTTCCTTTCTTAACTCTATTTGGATCGATTCTCTTTTTGATATTAGTAGCCACACCAGGCCAAGCGGCATTTGTAGATATCGGTACTGGTGCTCGCCCAATGGGGTTAGGTGGAGCATTTACGGCTTTGGCAGACGATGCCAGTGCCCTATACTATAATAATGCAGGTATCGCATTCTCAGAGGCGATACAGCTTCATGGAACACGGGTTTCACACTTAGGTGGGTTGGCAAGTCACAACTTTATTGCCGGTATTCTCCCGGTTGGTAAAATCGGGGCATTTGGGATCAGTACTAACATCCTCAGCGAAAGTGAGGAGATTTATCAGGAACAAGCGATTAAGCTTTCATACGCTACATCGTTCAAGGGTAAATTTTCCACCGGTATTAGTGTTAAAAGGCTGCGAACTACCTACAATCAGGAATCTAAATCCATCACTGATAATCCCTATTTCGCTACGTACCAAACCTCGGCGCTTTCGGCTGATCTAGGGGTATTGATTCTGCCACTTTCTGGGCTCCGGGTTGGAATGGTAGCGGAAAATTTAATACCAACTAATATCAGTATATCAGAGAGCGGAGAGGACAACGTCCCTATCAATTTTCGATTTGGAGTTGCGTATGACCTGGATGCTGTAGCGGATACAATACAACAAGAATCATTACAACAGATCCTCAAAACAGCGCGAGGTTCAGCAGAAGTCGGACGGCGAAATGGTCAAACGGCAATCAAAGGAGGGATTGAAGTTTGGGTTAATCCGACCATCGGTCTCCGCACAGGCTATGCTTTGCACAATAACCAAACCGGCGTGATTTCGCTGGGTGGGAGCCTACGTTTGAAGCTATCGTCAACCAGGCTACAACTCGACTATGCCTATCGTTTGTTTTCGGTTGAATTGACAGAAAGTAGTAATTCACAACTATTCTCTTTAGGAGTTGTATTTTAGCTAGGGGTAATCATCCAGATGAAATATCGTAGTTGGATTTTTATACTGTTTCTGACTCTGTGTACATATTGGCCCAATCTGTACCTGATGGCAGCCGTTACCTCGATGGGTGAGATCAATGCTCGGGGCGATGATCTAGGGGTTGTACCTGCCAGTTCAAATGTTGAGTTGGTGATTACGATCAATATCGATCGTTCTCAAGCTGAACCTGGAGAGGAGATTAAAACCATTGAAGTCACTATCCCACCTGGATTTGTGACAGGAGCTAATGCTGTTATATCAGTTAACCGGGAACAGACAGAGTTAGACGTCAGGCCCGAAATGATCGGGCGAATCCTACGCATTGTTTTGGTCAATGAGGTTGGAGACTTCACCACCTCCCTCTATGAAATCGTCTTGCGTAGCAAAACGCCGAGTATAGTAGTTAAAGAAGCCAGTTTCAAAGTCATTTTGCGAAATCTTAAAGATCTCGCCATTGGCGAGTACATCAAACCGGGCAATGCGGATGGCCGTCCAAATAACAACGATTTTATTCTGGAGGTGATCCCCAATGTGCCACCGGATCCGGTCCGCCGCTTTCGCGCTGAAACTGATACTAAAGGGGAAAATGATGTCCATTTAAGCTGGGAACCGTCTAGTGACACCGATGTCAGCGGCTACTTTATATACCGGGATAACAACGACCAACCGCTGATAACGCTTAGAGCACGAGAAGCCAAGCAAGCGGTTGATGTTAACGTTCCATCAGGAGATCATCAATATGCGATTCGTGCATACAAGTCACAACTCCTGAAGTCTGAATCCAGCCAGATTATTTCAGTTAATGTTCGATCTGATACCGCTGCACCAGTCTCCGTCAGTACATTGACCGTTCAAACCTTTGGAGAGACTGTTAAGCTGATCTGGACGGCAAGCCAGAGCCGAGATGTTGAGAAATATCAGATCTTGCGTGACGAGACAGTGGTGCCTGACGGAGAAATTCCAGCCGAAGCCGAAAAGAGAGAATACGAATTCGATTACCAGTACCGACTTCCAAAAGGAACTACCGTTTATGCAGTCGTGGCAATCGACGAAGTTGGCAATGAATCTGAGCGGACAACACAGAAGATCCGCATCTTTGAAAAACCCTATCCCAATCCCTTTACACCGCTGTCGGATAATCCCGATTTTAATAAGGTTATTTTTCCCAAGCGGGCGATCAAAGATGCTGAAGGCGAATTTTTGGTGCTAATTTTCAATTTGAATGGCCTTTTAGTCAAAAGCTTGACGGCAGATGCACTGATGACCAAGTTAGAATGGGACGGAAAAGATGAGAGTGATGTCCTGGTCGAGAGTGGTATCTACGTCTATCAGATTCAAGTTGGGTCAGACGCTGTTACCGGGACAATAATTTTGGCAAAATAGTGATGGGACTAACTAATATTCAGACAGTTATTTTTGATTTTGGTGGAACTTTAGACAGCAACGGTATCCACTGGCGGAATCGGTTCTTTGAGTTGATTTGTCAACAAATCCCAGAATTGGCTTGGGAGCAGTTCGAACATGCAGACCGAAAATCGATTGCCGATTTTATCGCAGACCCAGCGACACCTCAACTCAACATGCGCCATTCGGCGGAAGCAATACTGGCGGGTATCGATCGGCACTTGGAAATGACCCAGCTAGATGTGGCCCAAGTTGTGGATCTCTTTTGTCAAAATGCAGAAGGTTACTTAGAAAGCAGTAGAGGATTTCTAGAGCGATTATCCACTACTTATCAACTTGGCGTTATCAGCAATAATTTTGGCAATACCAGAGGCTGGTGTGATGAATACGATCTAACACCATTTCTCGACACGATCATCGACTCGACGGTGGTTGGAATTCAAAAACCGGACCCACAAATTTTTCAAATCGCGCTCACAGAACTAAAGGCGAGCCCACCAACCTCGATTTACGTCGGAGATACTTTTATTGACGACGTTTTAGGGGCCAAGAAAGCTGAAATGCACTCCGCTTGGCTGGTTGGTGATCTAGACAAACACTGTCCAGACCCCTCCCTGGTAGATCTGGAGTTACCCTATCTACAAGCACTAACTGACTCTCTCTCCTGATTCGCGCCCCCGGTCGAGTTGGGTTTAATCTGCCCAATCCTGATGTTATCATGCCTGAGGATTTGACTACCTACACCTACACCTACACATTAGAACCCGACCACCTGAGCGAAAGACTACGGCAGGCCTACAATCTACATCAAGCGGGTCGGCGAGAGGAGGCCAAACAACAATGCCAGCAGATCCTATTAGAAGACCCTGTAAACGCTGATGCCTTGCATTTGTTGGGAGTGATGGCCTTCCAGACAGGGCAAGAAGAAATAGCGATTAACCTGATAAAACGGTCAATTGTTGCCGCCCCTCGCAACGTTCATGCTTACAACAACTTAGGACTAGCACTGGAGAAGCAGGGGTTATTGGCAGAAGCAATTGATATTTACCGTCGATCTATTCATTTGAATAGCAATCAGGTCGGGATCTTGGTCAACCTAGGCAACGCATGGCAGAAACAAGGGCAACTTGCTGAGGCCATCGACGCCTATCTATATGCAATAACGCTCCAACCGGACAACGCTCAGCTTCACAACGATCTGGCGAGTGCTCTCCAAAAACATGGGTCCTTAGACGGGGCAATTCATCACTATCGTTTAGCCATCCGGTTAGAATCAGGTTATACCGAGGCTTACAATAACCTGGGGCTCGCCCTGCAAAGAAAAGGGTTACAGGAGGAAGCGATTGCAGTTTTTCAACGAGCGATTGAATACAGTCCAGAAATAGCGGTCACTTACTACAACCTCAGTGGTGCACTGTTGATTCAAGGCCGTGCTACGGAAGCAGTGGAAACTTACCGTCGCGGTATCAAAAACAACCCGAACAATGCGATACTTCGTTACTACTGCGGTATAGCAAGGCTTCTAACAGGAGACTTTAAAAGCGGATGGGCTGAACACGAGGAGCGGTTAAAACTCGATGCCTTTCAGCGCAAAGATACTATTCCGCACTGGGACGGATCTCCACTGAAGGGCCGAACAATTTTACTATACGCAGAACAAGGGATTGGTGATGCTATTCAGTTTGCCCGTTTTATACCAAATATTGTCGAGCTTGAAGCCGAAGTTGTGATTGAGTGCCACACTGAATTGAAGCCTCTACTGAAACAACACCAAACGGCTTTTGGCGTAAATGCGATTATCGATTCGGACAGCCCCGCAGATGAAAACATCCGCTCGAAATGCGATTTTAGCCTTCCATTGATGAGCTTAGCCTATATTTTGCGAGTTTACGACGAGGTTTTACTGGCAACTAGAGTACCGTATCTTCGAGCAGTTGGGACTGGCTCCATCCAAATTCCAGATACACAGAATCTACGGGTCGGCATTGTCTGGGCGGGCAATTCTAACCATGTTAACG
>Ga0208128_1000433_pt1 | contig 17142 bp, 23 predicted proteins | sample ETNtaG_35_FD_185758 | JGI IMG/M metagenome (GOLD analysis project Ga0208128, IMG submission 185758) | Marine microbial and viral communities from oxygen minimum zone, Eastern Pacific Ocean - ETNP201306PF51B (SPAdes) (version 2) | ecosystem: Environmental > Aquatic > Marine > Oceanic ... | reverse complement strand
GCGCGCGCCCTGCGGGGCGCCCAGCCGCCGAGGTGCAACCCTGGAGGAGATGAGATGATGACGAACAACACCGCCCTGAATAGTGCCATCCTTCCCGCCGCGCTCGCCGCCGCAGCTGCTGCCGCCCAGGTGCTGGACCTGTTGACCAGCGAGGGCGCGGAAGTCAGCACCATCGGTGCCAGCGTGGACCGGCACGGCGACCCCGAGGTCAGTTTTCACGTCTGCCTCGGGGTCGCTAACCACGACGCCGCTCGGTCCGTCATGCGGGCCCTGGGGGCGCAGGCGGGCGGCTGGTACGGCAGCGAGGGGCAGCAGCGCAACTTCTGCGCCGACCTCAACGGCGTCAACGTGGCGTGGATCCAGTCCCGATCCGACCTCGACCGCAGCGCCAGCGCCGCGTGTGAGGTGTCCTGATGACCCTGACCGCTGATTACGTTGACCTACTCGTGTCCCGGTGTAGCCGCACCGCCCCCTGGCAGATCCGTGGACTGTTCACGGACTACGCCGACGCCTCGCTCGCGTCCACCGTGCTTGCTCGGGGACTGTTAACCCGCGACTATAACGCCGCCGCCGAGGTCGCGATCGTCTCATTCGGGCCGCACGGGTACCTCAAGGCCGACGTCAAGACCGCAGCCGTGAGGACGTGGTAATGCCCGCAGCAGCCAAGAAGACGGGCCGCCCGCCACTGCCCGAGAACAAGAAGCGCCGCCAGCGCGCGGTGCGGTTCAGCGATGACGAGTGGGCCGAGGTGGTCGAGGCTTCGCGCGGGTGGGGGGTCTGCAAGTGCTGCAAGGGCACGGCGGTGCCATCCGCCGTCATATGCTGCGGGCAGACACCGCGACCCATGACGGCGGGGGAGTTCGTGCGGATGCGCTGCCTCGACGTCTAGCGCAGTAACGCTTGCACCTCGCAAGCATCGCGCGTTAACTTGCGAGCGTGCCTGCTGCCAAGCTGTCATCGCTGCCGCCGCCGCCGCTGGATGCGGCCAACATCGAGCGCGTAGAGCACACCCGGCTCCGTCGCCGCATCATGTACGGGCGCCACGAGTCCGACCTCCGCAGCCTGCTCCATGACCAGCTCGGCAGCGTGCGCGCGGACGCATGGGGCAACCGTCCTGATATGAGTGCCAACCCGTTCCAGAGCCTATGGACACAGGCTTCAATGCTGTACGCCGTGGAGCCCGAGGTGGGCCACGACGACGACTCGGGCAGGGAACTCCTTGCCCGCGTGGCCGAGGCTGGATACTGGGCGCTCATGCAGCGCGTCCAGAGGGATACCCTCGGGTTCCGCGAGATGTTCTTGCGGGTCACCGTGGACCACGGCGCCTTGGTGTTTCGCCCAGTATTCCCCGATATGGTCGAGGCGAAGGCACGAGCACAACGCCCATCCCAGCCGCTGATCGTGGGCGAGTGGGAGGAGCACGCGGACTTCGAGTGGGTGCGGCGCACCGCCGACGCTGTGAGCGGCACCTATACGGTCCAGGCCCATATCGACGGCGTCGACAGGGACGTGAGCGCCGAGGTCCTTGGCGACCACGATCGGGCGGTCGCCGCCGCGCATATCCTCCCCTACAGCGTCTTCCACGCCGCAGAAACGGGCTGGCTGTTCGACGCATGGACCTCCCAAGAGGTGGTGTGCGCGTCCCTATGGATCGGCCTGTATCTGACCGAGTTCGGGCACGTCATGCGCAACGCCAGTTGGCCCCAGCGTTACGCCGCCGGGGTAGTGGTCGAGGGCGCTGGCGTCGACGGCGCCCGCCAGGAGGTCGTCACCGATCCGGCCACGGTGCTCCTCCTCGGCGTGCGGGAGGGCGCGCAGCCGATGGTCGGTCAGTGGGGAAGCCCAGCCGACCCTGAAGCTATCCTGCGGGCCGTCGCCATGTACGAGCGGCGAGCACTCCAGGGTGCGGGATTGCACCCGCCCGACGTGACGCGGCAAAGCGCGGACATTCGGAGCGGCTACTCGCTCGCGGTAGCTCGGGAGTCCGTACGGGAGCAGCAGCGCTTCTTCGCGCCCCAGTTCTTGCGGGGTGACCGTCAAACCTTGCGTCTTTGCGCCGCACTGCTGAATGAGGCCGAGGGCAGGAGCTACCCCCTGGACGGGTACCAGATCCGCTATCGCGGCTTGCCACCATCGCCCGCCGAGGACCGTCTACGCATCGACACGATCACCGCGCTCCTTGATCGTGGCGTGATCACCACTGATGAGGCCAGGGAGCGCCTTGGCGACGTCTTGGCCCGCGTCTAAAGAGGAGGATACACATTGAGCGATGACACCCCGGCGGCGCCGCCCCCAGTCCATGACACACCCCCGCCTACCCGGTGGGCCGAGTTGAAGGCTGATCTAGCCAACGCCACGAAGGAGCGCGACGAGCTGCGCGCGGCCAACGCGAAACTCAGCGGCCAACTCAGCGGTATCAAGGACGCGCACACGGCGGCGGCAGCGCAGTGGGCTGACGAGCGCTCCCTGCTCAAGTACGGCATCGATGACGCACCCGGCATGGCTGCGGCGCGCACGGCCTACGGTGCGCTGGAGGGTGACGACCGTCCCGCGTCCGTGGGTGAGTATGTGGCCGCCCTCGTCGCCGCCGCCTCGGCCGAGGACGACCCCCAGCCCCCTCCCCGTTGGCTTGCACCGTACGCAACGCCAACGCCCGCCGCCGCGCCCGAAAAGGCGCCCCCGAAGCAGACGGCGGCGGCGCCGCCGAGTGCTGGCGGCAGCGTCTCCAAGGAGGCACGCAAGGCGCTCCTCGACCAAGCGCTCAAGAGCGGCGATTGGTCGGCATTTAACAAGGCGGCTGGCATCACGATGTTTTCGGGGTAGACTCGCCTCGGACGCCACTAGGCGTGCAGCGTGCCTCCAGGCTGTGACCGGGGCTTCAGGGTGTCTCCACTGAGACGGGGACTAGCGGTTATCCGGCCCACCGAGACGGGCGGTTAAACACCACCCCTGGAGTTCTCGTGGGTTTCTACACTTCGAATCTCGGCAATGCGCTCGCCTCTGACGTCCTCAGTGGGATCTGGGTGCAGTCGCTGGCCGATCGCAACGCTCTCCCCAATCATCCCAGCCTGATCCGCGCCCCAGCTCCGGTCGGTGCGACCACGGTGCGCGTGCCCGACCTGGACCTGAACGGCGCGGTGCTGCTGGCCTCGACCACCGAGGGTGCGGCGGTGTCCGCTACCACGCCCACTGACAACGCCTCGGATATTGCCTTGGCCCGCTTTTCCAAGCGGTACGACCTGTCGGATTTCATGCGGCAGGTGGACGGGCTCGGCATCAGCGCGGAGCAGGTCTTCGCGATGGATGCCCTGATCGCCTGCGGTGCGACCCTGCGCGACGAGGTCGCCCAGATCGTTGACGACTTCTCCTCGACGGTCGGATCGACCACGGTGGACGCCACCGCCGCGAATTTCTTGGAGGCGATTGCCACCCTGGAGATCGCGTCGGTGAATGGCCCCTACCTCGCGATGCTGCACCCGCGCCAGTGGGCCGATATCCGCTCGGACGTCTCGACCGCCTCGGGCGGCGCCATCCAGTGGAACGCCGGATCGCAGGAGGTGTTGAACGCCTCCAAGGGGCTCGGCTCGCAGGGCAACTTCTTGGGCGTCGACGTATACACCACGACCTCCATCGTCACCTCGAACGCTGGCGCCGACCGCGCCGGCGGCATGTTCGGTCGCGGCGCGATTGCCTACGCGATGAGCGCTCCCCGCTCCGATGCGGACTTCCAGCAGGTCGTGCTCGGCAACGAGTGCCTCTTCGAGAAGGATCGCAACGCGCCCGCCGGCCTCACCGAGTACGTCAGCCACATGCACTTCGGCGTGGTCGAAGTGCTGGACGCCGCCGGGGTGTCGATCATCACCGACGCCTAGCGCGTGGGTACACGGGGACCGTCGGCACCCTCCTCCGCTGGCGGTCCCCTATCCACACACCGGGGGAGGTGGAGGAGGCAATCCCGCATGGAAACCGCGAGCACTACCCCGTTCGTCATGGACTCGGACCCCACCGGGGGTCCGCCGCCGACTCGCATCGAGGCGTCTACGCCGTTCGTTTACGTGGCACACCCGGAACGCTGGATGGTGCTCGCGGGGAGGGTCCTCCCCCTCCTCGGCAAGGTGAAGATCCGCAAGGGCCAGAACGGCATCATCACCGACCGTCACGGAAACCTCATCGGCGTGCGCGCGGCCATCGCCCGCAAGGAGGAGCGCGGTTGGTCGCACGTGCCGCTGGACAGCGTCCCGCCGCAGGACCGCACCCCCGGCGAACCCGTCTCCTACCTCTGCACCCCGCAAGGGCGCCCCGATGCTCACGTCAGCATCTACACGCGGCTATACCCAGGGGCCACCGTCGCGGACTGCGACGAGCCCGGCTGGGTCCGCTTTCTGGAGTACCAGCTGACGCAGGGTGTGATCCCGCCGTGCCCGATCTACGTGTTGGAGCGCATGGCCCAGGCCGAGGAAGACAAGCGCAACAAGGCAGCGGACGAGGCGCGATCGGTACCGTCCAGGGCCGTCGATGCGGAGCGCCACGGTGCCGCCCTGGCGGCCATCCGCAAGGAGATCGCCAAGCGGACCAAGAAGGCAAAGCCGGTCAAGAAGCAGGCGGCACGGGTGGTCATCGATGAGTAGTGACCTCAAGCACGTGCGCGAGAACTTGCGTGAGCGCTGCCGCGAGGCGGGCATGACCCGCAGCGAGGCCAAACACCGCGCGGAGCGCACCGTGCGCAAGGTCGCTGATCGGGTCGAGGCCGGTGACGCCTATGGCCCCGACGGCAAGAAGGAGCGACGATGAAGGACGCACTGCGCAAGGCCCAGGCGCTACGCGGCGGCGCCCCCAAGACCATCGCGCGGGCGGTGCAACCTGACGGATCGCACGGCTGGCGCATCACCTACGCCAACGGTGACGCCGTCATCATCGACGGCAGCGGCACCGCAGCGCTCAAAAAGAAGCCTGCTGCCAAGAAGTCCGCGCCGAGGAAGGCGAAGAAATAGTGCCTTGGGTCGAGTATCAGGTCCGGTATCCCACCGTCACGCAGCTCGAGCGTGCGCGTGATTCGTACCTGACCCTGCCGGTGTACGACGACGGGGCACTCGCCGCACCGTCCAGCGGCACGATCTCGATCTACAACCCAAGCGGCACCGCCGTGGTCGATGGCGCCGCCGTCACCATCACCGGCTCCATTGCCACGTACACGCTCACAGCCGCCACGGTCGCCGCTGAGTCATTCGGGTCTTCCTGGCGCGTCGAGTACACGCTCACGATGCCCGACACCGAAACGCACCTGTGGAGGCACGACGCCGCCCTCGTGCGGGTGCGCCTGGATCCGGTCGTCACCGACGCCGACCTCATCGCGCGCCACAGCGACCTCAATTCCTACCTGCCCTCCTCGACCTCGACGGGGTGGGAGGTCTGGATTCAGGAGGCGTGGCGCGAGGTCTTGAGCAGGCTGGAGATGATGGGGCGGCGGCCGTGGCTGATCACGACACCGCAGGCGCTGCGGCCGATCCACCTCTACACCACGCTAGGCATCATCTGCCGCGACCTGAGCGGCGGCGGCGATGATGACAACAAGTGGACGCGCCTTGCGGACAGGTACAGCGACGACGCTGAACGCGCCTGGGGCTCGGTCAATTTCACCTACGACGACGACAACGACGGCAGCGAGGGCGGCAGCGGGCGCACGGGCGCTACCTCCACGGTGTGGCTTGCACGGAGTCCTCGGGGATGACCACGACCTTCGCGGAGCTGCGGCAGGACTTGAGCACGCAGATCCTCACCATCGGCGGCGACTGGAACGCCTCGCCCGTGCCGTACCACCTACACGGCCCCGACGACGTGCCCGATGCGGTGCCCGCGAGTAAGGCGCACCTGAGCTTCGCCATCGGCCTCGACTCTGAGGCAGGCGAGGATAGGCAGATCGCCGCACTGGGCGCCCGTACCATCACGGACGCCGCCGTGCGCTTCTTTGCGCGGTACACGCCCAAGGACGGCATCACCTCCGAGGACGCGGCGCTGGGGCATGAGAACGACCTGATCACCGCAGTGCGCGGTACGTCCACCGACTTTCAAATCGTATGGGCGCGATCCTCGCGCTCAATGGTCGCCTCGGGCGAGTGGTTTACTCATGAGGTTGCCTTCACCGTCTATCACCGAGTCCCCTTGACGTAGGAGTCCCCCGTGGCATTGAACACCATTCCGTACATCCCCGCAGACGGTCAGATCGTTGTCACTGACGGCGCCGCGCTTTCCTACACCATCGCCTACGAGGAGGGCGACTTCTCGATCAGCGGGATGAAGGACGGCGACGCCAGCACTGAGCTGTTCTCCGACCGGGGCGACTTCTTCGCCGCGCGTCAGGTCCAGCAGGAGGCCGTATCGGTGTCCTTCTCGTGCATGGCGACCGAGTTCTACGACGGCACCGATGACACTTTCCTTGATGCGTTCCTCAAGACGGGCGCGTGGGGATCCGCTACCTCGGTCGTCGGCACGGGCGACGTCCACGCGGTCAAGGTCGTCCTGACGTGCGACACCTCCGGCATTACGGGCGGCAGCTCCGGCACCCTCGCGATTAACCATTTCATCCCTGATGACGTCTCCTTCTCGGAGGGCGTCCCTGGGAAGTTCAGTGTTTCGGGTCGCGGGATCCCGTTCGGCGCCACTGCGGCAGTTACCCGCACCTAACAGCAACTCGGAGGAGGGCCCGATGGAAGACGTGAGACAGGCCGCGATCAAGCGATTAAGCGATGCGCTTGAACTCGCCCAGCAGGGCTTGCCGCCTACGGTGCGACTTGGTGATCTTGAGCACCCGGTCAAGGCGCCGGGGTTCGCGAAGGTGGAGCAGATGATGTTGGCTCATAATCAGGCTATGGAGAACGTCGGGATCGGCCCGATGTTCCTCGGTGGCGTGATCGGGTGCTGCACCGCTATTGGCTCCGCTGCTGGCACGTCTATGAAGAAGTGCCGTTATGACCTCCTAGCCTTCGGTGAGCTGGTCTTCGATTACCTCATGGGGCAGGGCGTGCCTCACGAGGAGATCGACGCGGTCGCGTGGCGGGTCTATTACGCGGCAGTCGCGGAGCGCTTCCCCACTGAGGACGAGGTGTCAGACAAGGCGGGTTTTACGCATCCCGCCGGGGGCGGGTAGAGGTGTTTGCCCTTCGCATCAGCAAGGAGTGGGGCAAGGATCCCGGCTGGTTCGAAGGGCTGACCCGGCAGCAACAGGTCAACGTCCTGGCGTTCGAGCGCGTGTGCGCCGACGAGCGGGCGCAGGCCGCAAAGAAGGGTCGCTGACAATGCCATTCCTCCAGATCAGTCACGCCCTTGATGAGCACTACGCGCGTGCAGTGAAGAAGCTCATGGACGAGAAGGGCGAGATCGCCATGCTCCGCTATGTCGAGGGCGAGGCACGCCGCGCTGAGGGCGAGTGGTACGACCACTGTACGAAGCGCACGGGTTTCTCGGGGAAGATCCGCTTCCGCGCGTACCGCACGCGAGCCGGGAACCTGCGAGCCAAGGTTGGCAGTGATGCACACTATGTGCGCTACCTCAACCTTGTCTTTCCGACCAACAAGCGCGTCATTGACAAGACGCTGACCGATCCAATGCGCCGCAATATCCACGACGACTTTAAGGCGGAACTTTCCAAGGCGATGATGTAATGGCCCGGAAGAATCCCCGCGTACCTGTTGATATCGTCGCACGTACCGGCAAGTTCAACTCATCGATCAAGAAGTCAGCCAAGGCGGCCACGGCGTCGTTTACGGCGTTCGCTGCCGCCAGCACTGCCGCCGTTGTGGGCATCACCAAGGCGACCATTAACCTATCCGGCGAACTGAACCAACTTGCCAAGGACGCCAAGCGGATCGGTGTTTCCGTCGAGGAGTACCAGAAACTCAACGGGGCGATCGGCCTACTGACAGACGGCACCGTCAAGGTCACCGATGCCTTACAGGAGTACCAGAAGAAGACCGGAGAGGCGTCGCCCGACCTTGTCGCCCTCGCTGAGAAGTTCGCCGGCCTGGATGACGCAGCAGAGCGCACCGCGCTTGGCATGGAGCTATTTGGCGCGCGTGCTGGCAAACAGATGGCCGGCGCCCTCGCGGAGGGTGGCCCAGCCGTCCAGAAGGCGATCGATGACATAGAGCAGGCTGGGTTGGTTAGCTCGGAAGCCGCAGCCAATGCGGAGGTCTTGCAGGACCAGATCGCGTTGGCCTCGCAAGAGTTCGGGATGCTGCGCACGAGCGCGCTTGCCCCGCTTATCCCCGTTGTTGCTGAGGCTGTCGTGACCATCCGCCTCCTCAAGGAGGAGTTGGGGCTCACGTCCGACGCTGCCAACGAGGCGGGGACGCTGATCGGCGGGTTCGCATCTCGCATGATCGGCGGTTTTGCTGTCCGCACGTTCGAGGGCCGCCAGGAGCTGTCGAGGTATGCGGAGAACTTCCGCGCGCTCGCACGCACGGCCAAGATCGGCGGCGAGATTCTGAGAGACGTCGCCGCCAATGACTTCGCATCTGCGGAGCGCGGGCTGGTCGCCCTGCGGCTGGCGGGGGAGGGCGCGTATGAGGAGCTATCAGACGGCGCCAAGGATCTCGTCCGCGACCGCAAGGCGGTCCAGCAGTTCAAGGATGAGATGCTGGCGGCCCACGAGGCGCTAAAGACTGACGGATCCGCCACAGGTGGCGGCGGCGGCGCCCCGCCTCCAGACGGCCCCACGGGGGCCGGCGGCTCTGGCGAGTTTGACGAGGCGCTATCTGCGGAGGAAGCCTACTTTGCGGCGCGCGCGGCAGAGCAGGCCGAATACAACGAGGCTGCTGCTACCCTGCTGGGCGAGTACCAGACCAAGGAGGAGGAGGTTGCAGCGTCCGTAGCGGCCACATGGGAGTCGGTCGGCCAGAAGCGAGCCCAGGCAGCATCACAAGCGCTGGGCGCGGTGTCCCAGACCCTCGGCGCCATCGCGTCCCTACATACGATGGTCACGGACGGACAGATCGCAGAACTTGAGGCCGGCAGCGACGCCCACAAGGCAGCGCTCAAGGAGCAATGGGAGGCGCAGACGGCCATTGCCATCACGCAGGCCGCCCTCAATGTCGGCCTCGCCATCAGTAACGCTTTCGCCAACGCTCCGAATCCGATCGTAGGCGGGGTAATGGCCGCTATCAGTGGCACGGTCGCCGCGATCAACCTCGCCGCCGTCATCGCGAAGGCAGCGCAGGGCCCTTCCTTCCACATGGGGGGGATGGTCGGAGGTGGGCCAGCCCGTAGTATCAGCCCCGCAGGCTCCCCCGACGAGGTCAACGCCACCCTACTCCGAGGTGAGCGGGTGCAGTCACGGGCCGAGGTGCGTGCAGGACGCGGCCCCCAGACCGTTACCACCGTATTCCAGGTCGGTCCGCGTACAGTGGACGCCATGACAACGGAGGCGCTACGCACCGGCCAGGGTTCCACATTCGACGCATTCAGGGCAGTGCAGCCCCGCCGCGTGGGCAGGCACAACCCACGGAGGCGCCGCTAGATGGCCTCAGACGTCAGCAACACCTACCTTCGTGGCCTGGGTATCCCCTCGGCCGTGGCGGACCTCGACGCCCTCCAGGGGCGCGGCACGGGCAACACCGACAGCAAGTACCAAGAGGCCTCACCGGTCGCGGGCGTGCCCGAGGCTGTGCGCGCGAGCCACATGGCGCTGGAGGCCACGGGCACACCATCGCAGGAAGCGGAGCTGCTCATCACCGCGCACCGCGCCGGCAATCCAGGGCTGGAGCGTGCGGGGTACTATTGGTCAGACCAATCCGCCGCATCGCCTGTTGATTACGGTTGGGACGCACCTTCGTTGGTGACGGGCTGGGAAACGCTCTGGTTCACATCGCTGCCAACGGCGCACACCGGGCGCCCAAGGGTTATCCGCCTCCTGAACGGCGATCTTCTTTGCATCGCAGTCCAGGCAAGCACCGTCAGCGCTCCCATCAGCCCCCACTACTACACCGCCAGCACCAGCACGTGGGCCGACCTGTCCGACCTGACGCTTGACGACCCGGCGACGCAGAAGGGTTGCGGACTCCTCCAACTCCCCAGCGGGCGGGTGCTCCTGTTCGTGCAGAGCAGCTCCAACGATCAGGTCGACGTCTATTACAACGACGACGTCGAGGGGGACGCTGCGTGGGCCATCTACTCCCGCCGCGTGCTCGATGAGCCGCCGGCCACTGCCGATATCCTCGCGATCAATGTCTGCTATAGCGGCGGCGAGATCTTGATGGTCGTGGAGTGGGATGATGGGTCGAACCTCACCGCGAGCGTGTACGGATCCAACTCGCTCGGCGCGTCATTCACTCAGACCGACGACGACTGGAACAACACCACGGGCAACACCATTGAGGCCGTTCGCATCGTCGCCGGCAGCGACGGGGGATTTATCGTCGGTTACGCGAAGGTGCCGCTGTCGAGCGCCTACAAGACCCGCCGCCTCGCCTCCGCAATGGGCAACCTTTCAGCGCAGGACGAGGTTGATCTAGGCGGCGGCAACAGTGCCGGCTACTCATCCCTCGCGCTGTGGCGCGACGAGTGCGGCTTGCTCTACTCGATCCGCTTCGACGCGACCAACAGCGGTGTAGGCGTCATCGCACGCTCAGACGATGACGGGCGATCGTGGACCGACTTCGGCAAGAACACCAAGATCCTGTCACTCCACGAGGGCGACACGACAGATCGGTTTGAGTACTGGGACGCGGTCGATACGGGCGGGCGCACGGCGCTCGTCAGCCGCTGGACGGCATCATCCGCCAACGAGGATGGGCGATCGGTCGGAGTGATCTTTCTGGGCGGGTACAGCACCCACACGGCGCCGTCGGGGGGTTCGGGCATCAACTACAGGGACACCGACCAGATCGCCTACAACACGGTCGGTGCGGGATCAGCTCTCGGCGGGATCTATCTGCCCATCGAGCTGCCGGGCAACGTGAACTGGGGCACGTCAGGCACGGCATCGACGGAGGACCTTGTCAGCCCTGGGGTACTGAACCTCGGCACGACGGGAGGTTACTACTACTACAGCCGTGATCTGGTCACGACCAGTGGCGCTTATGCGTGGTTCGTGGAGTTCGCCGTCCAGCTAAACACCACGGGCAGCACCACCGCCGACGTTGTCTCCGTCCGCATCGAGACGAGCGACGGGTCATCCGACGAGCACCAATGTCATATCCGCCTCTCATCGACGGGCTACGCGGTCTACGACAAGCATGGCGATATCACCCTCGGCACGACGTCTGCTGACTTCACCTCCCGAGTGTGGGTGCGCGTCGCCCTCGACGCCGACGGAGACGTGCTGACGTGGTATTGCGAGGAGGCAGACCACGGGCAGTTCCGTAAGTTCACGGCTGGGGCCGGTGGTGCGCTGACCCCCAGCGGGCTGACCGGCAACAATCGCATTTTCTTCGGGCACCTCGGCACGGGCACGGAGGACTCGGAGTGGTCGTCGGTGGGCTATTGCTGCTGGCCTGGGACATGGGGCCCCGCGAGTTCCAGCTTTGGCGACTCGTGGACGTCACCCGATGACCTCCACCCTCGCAGCTTTAGCGCCACGCCTCAACTAGTGCACGACGGGATCAAGGTCGCCGCCAAGAGCGGCCCGGCGAAGATCGGTGACTCGTGGACCGTCAAGCAGGACGCCGACCACGCCGCTGCCAATATGCTGTGGCAGGTGAACCCGTCGCCGCAGGCGCAGTGGCGCCACACCACGGCCGAGAACGAGACGATCTTTTCGTTCGATATGTTCAGCGTCGCGACTGCGACCAAGTCCCACCTGATGGGCAGCACGCGATTCGTCGCGATGCTCAACACGAACATCCGCCAGGGCGTGCTTGAGTCCTCGACGGACGGCGCCTCGTGGACCACCCAGATCACCCTTGACGCCCGCACCGACTTTGACGGCCTGCGGTTCACTCGTAACGGCGACGTCATCGCCCCGGAGAAGGGCGGCGCCAGTCACAAGGCCGGCCGCTACATCAACGAGGGCGAACTGGTCGGCGGCACGGTCAAGTTCACGGGCACGAGCGACTACCGGGAAATCCTTGAGAACACGGGCGGCGCGTGGACGGACGAGGGCGCCGCCGTGCCGTATATCCGCTGCCGCGACATTGACGACGGCGAGGGCGCTACCGGAGCGTGCGAGTTCTGGGCGCCCAATGTCGTCGGCTACAAGCACGAGCTGGGCGACTTTCACCGCTACTGGCGCCTCCGCATTCCTTCGCAAGTCACCGCGCAAGGGGACTACCGCCTCGGTCAGCTCGTCTTCGGGCACGTCCACGTGTTCGGGATGCAGTACGGGCGCGGGTGGTCCGTCTCCGTCGAGCCGCAGTGGGACATTGAGACGCTTCGCAGCGGCTCCACGCGCGCCCGCAAGATGGGCAAGGCGCTACGCCAGATCGAGATCGGCTGGACCGATGGCAGCGATGCTACGCAGGCACAAGCATCCGACCCCGTGCCCGATTACGTCACCGGATCCAGCAGCGGGATCCCGCTTGCCTCGCGTGGTGATGAGATCCGACGCCTCCAGGGGCTGGCGTTGCAGCACGGCGCCGATCCGGTGCTGTTCCTGCCGCGTATCAACCGCACCACGGACGAGGTCATCGTGACCGACCCTGACCTGTGGCTGTGGGGTCGCATCGAGTCGCCGGCTACGCGAACCAACGTGCTCGGAGATGAGGACGTGAGCGAGCTGGACCGCCTCGACGCCATCACAATTCGGGAGATCGGTTGACCCGTGCAGTGGAGCCGCGACCAGCTACGCAAGTCTGAGGGGCTGCACTGGCTCCTTGATCTGACGTGGGGAGGGCGCCACTACTTCCACAGCGAGCAGCACGTGACGGCCGACGCCTACGGTCACGGCGCCGAGGAGTGGCTTGGCGGGCTGGACGTTGGCGGGCCGCTGATGGACAGCGTCGATCCGCTGTCGGACAGTCCAGAGCCGCGATCCGTCAGCATTACCCTCACGCTACCCCCCGGCGTAGACGTGCCTGACCTCGTCGCCAGGGGCTTCCACCTGGGCAGCGCTACGGCGAAGCTTCTGCTATGGGCAGAGGGCACCACGGAGGCGATCACGGTGATCGACGGGGTCGTCAGGGATCCACAGTATGAGACGGCCGGACAGCCGATCACCTTCGCGCTTGAGGAGATGCCCTTCGATGACCGCGCGCTATGGCCCCCCGTGCGCGCCATCGTGGATGACGACACGTGGCCCAATGCCGATGAGAAGGCACTGGGGGAAATGTATCCATGGATCGGCGGCGCCCCACCGCTGGAGGAGCCCGACGCATTTGGATCGCCGGGCCTCGTCGTCAGCGTCACAGGCTCCGACCCCATTACGGGCATGACCCTGCTCATCGCGGGCCACCACTGTGAGGGCGGCACGGTCGCCATCCGCAACGTCACCGACGACACACCCGGCGATACCTTCACCGTCGTAGACGGCAGTGACGGCGACGGCAACCCAGTAGCAACCGTGGACCTGTTCGAGAGCGGCACGACCATCACGCGCGACGATGGCGGCGACGCCTACTGGGTCCGTTGGGGGACGTCCACGCACTCGGGCGGCATGATGGTCGGCGGGTCGCTGATGCGTGGTGCCGGTGACGTGCTCGTGTGGTGGCTGGCCCGCTCCACGATTCGTTGGGACCGGGGGCGCGTCGCCGCCCTTGTGCCGCGTATGAACGCCTACCTGCTCGACTGGACGGCGACGGCGTCAGCCGATGCCCGCTTCTCCCCGTGGGATTTCGTGCGGGAACATATCCTGCCGGTGCTCCCGATCTCCGCGCGCATGGGCGGCGGGGGACTCTATTTCGTCTGGTATGACTGGGACGCCTCAGCGAGTGATGCTGTTGCCCACATCGACGCAGACGGGGGGCTCGCGGAGCGGGCTGGCGCCGTGTCCTACTCGCCGCGCGACGATGTCGCCAACGAGTGGCGGCTGTCCTATCGCATTGATAGTGAGTCGGACAAGCACACGACCCGCACCGTGGTCACGGGATCGGGGGAGACTGCGGCGCTGGAGTCGTCGGCGGTAACCTCCCTGCTATGCGAGCGTAGCAATGCGATGTATGGGCACCGCGTCAAGGAGATCACAAGCGCGGTCATCAGCGACGCCGCCACAGCCGGGCGCGTGTGCGCCTGGAAGGCTAACGCGCACGCGCTACAACACCGCCTCGTGTCCTACAGCCTTCCCCGGGATATGGCGTGGATCAAGCCTGGGGACGTGGTGAAGATCACAGACTCGGACATTGGCCTGTCCGGCGCCGTGGCCCTCGTGGACGCGATGCCTTGGGGGCCGCTGGAGGTGTTCGACGTCCAACTGAGAATCTTGAGCCGCGCCCAGGAGTGGGCGGTATAACCAACCAACAGGAGCACATCGCATGGCACTCACAACGATCGACCGGGAACTGACCAAGGCTGTCGCCGTCAGCTCTAGCTACCTGGGCAGCGGCAATGAGATCTACATCGAGAATTGCGGCGCGGCGGTCGAGCTGTGGCTCGATGACGACGCCCTCGTCATGACCGTCAAGTTTCAGGTCGGCGGCGGCGACTTCGTCGAGGCGCCCGCGCTCGCTGCCAAAGACGTCTGGAGCTTCGCCAAGCGGCCCGGCACCGACGTGCTCATCGACGTCAAGAGCGACAGTGGCACGCCCAACGTCAACGTGATGGTTGTCTGATGGCGGTCAAGATCATCAGGGCGGGCGGCGGCGCCACCGCCGCGACAGTGCTCTCATTGTCCCCCGGCAGCGGCACGTTCACCGTTTCGGACGGGATCGTGGACGGCGGTATGTGGGATGGGTTCGACCTCCACGATCCCGGCGGCAACTTTACGAGCATCGTTGGGGACGGATCCGAGTCGGTCCTGAACACCGCCGTCCAGGGCAGTCACTTCAGACCGGCCTATGAAAATGGCACGCTCTTCGATGATGAGGCGTTGGCGTTGACCGTGGACGCGGTCGGGGATTGGACCGTCGAAATCAAGATGAAGTACGAGACGACCTCGGCGTCCACTACGCACCTTTTCGCCGGCCCCGGTGCGTGCTGGCCGCGTGGGAACGATTCCGCGTTCTTGCTGACGACCGCGAACGACAACTCCACGAAGGTGCGGGCGCGCGCCGTCATCGGCCTTGAGCAGGTGGGCGAGACTGACGGGGGGACGTCCGTCGATCCGACCAGTCACTGGCACTACCGCACCAGCCGATCGGGCTCGGATATCCTCTATGAGGAGTCCTCGGACGGTGCATCGTGGACGACCGTACGGGACGCCGAGGACGACGTCGTCGGATCGGTGACGAAGATCGGCCTAATCGTCGGCAACTGGACTTCCTACGCTGGCGTGATCACCATCGAGTCAGGGACCCTTACCTACTTCCCGGCCGAGTAGTAGCCGTGCGAGTGCTCGTCATAGATGACGACCCCACGCTCAGGATGGTCCTGCGCGCCGCGCTTGGGATCCTCGGGTGGGCCACTGAGGGCGCCGCCGACGCCGCCGACGTCGCTGCCTACGACGTGGATGTGATCCTCGCGGATCTGACACTAGGCACCACGCCCACCGACACGATCGCACGCATCACGGGCGCGGCCGGCGGTACCCCCGTGGTCATCCACACGGGCACGGTGCCCACTGAGGAGTTTGAGCGGCTCCTATCTGAGCAGGGCATCGCGGACGTTATCGAAAAGCCAGCGTCAGCCGACCTCATACACCGCCGCCTGCTCGCTGTGAGCCGCAGGACGCGCCAGGGGCACCGCGCGCTCGGCGCCGTTGAAGGCGCCCTTGCCTGCCTCGCCACCGCCGCCCACGAGGCGTTAGCGCTCTCCCTGGGGCCACCCTATGGCACAGGATGACGTGGCGGCACTAGAGCAGCGTGTTGCCGAGTCCATCGAGCGCATTGCCGCAGACGTTCGGGACGGGGCAAGCGCCGTTGATGATCGCCTCCGCAAGGTCGAGACGTGGATCGCGGTAGCTCAAGACCGTGAGGGACGATCGGGCCCCGTGCAGTTTGTGACGCTCGCCACCTACGCGGAGCACCGCCACGACCTCAAGCTATGGCAGGCCGGCGTAGACGAGGCGATGCGGAAAGTAGGCCACCGCATCGCCTATTGGTCAGGCGGGCTGGCCGCCCTCATCCTCGCAATGACGGTCCTGGCTAAGTTTGTGGGCTAGGATCGGGCGATGAGTCAGATCGAATACCTACGCCGCGAGGCCGAGGCGCTCCGCATCATCGCCGCGCGCCTCGACCGCATCGCTAGCCCGTCGCGCCGCTCGGCGTCTGCGGTCCGTACAGCCGCCGATCGCCTTGATGGTCTGGCGAACGACCTCGAAGACGCGCCCCCTTGGGGCTCCGAGTTCTTCACGCTGGAGGAGCTGTCGTGCACGTCCCAGCGTCTGCCGAATGACCCCTGCCTCATCACGCGCCAGGAGCTTGCAGAACTATGCCGCGTCATCCTTGATCCGCTGCGGCGCCACCTGGGCAAGCCCATCACCGTGACGAGCGGCTACCGCAGCCAGACCGTGAACGCCGCTGTCGGCGGCGCCCCGAGGTCGGACCACGTCAAGGGGCGTGCGGCCGATATCAAGGTAAAGGGGATGACCGCCCTCGACCTCGCCGCCGCCGTCGTGGCGATACAGTTGCCCTTCCGGCAGTTGATCACCTACGACGACAAGGGGCACGTTCACGTGTCCTACTACGGCACCGGGACGCCGAAGGGTCAGCAGTTGCGGCACGTCGGCGGCACCTATGAGCGGTGGGACCACAGCAAGTGAGCTGCTGGACCGCCGGCCATCGCCCAGCCCTTGAGCATGGCGTGCTGCGCTGCCGCGACTGTGGGCGCCGCGTCCTCACCCGCTCCGAGGTGCCGCCGTGGGTGACGGTGGCCCAGGTGCTAGTCCTCGCCGCCGTCGTGCGCCTCGCGCTGTCGGTGTGGTGCTAGTACGTTAGTATGCCCAATGCCGATGAACTCAAACCGCATCCGCCTCTCTCTCGCCGGCCTCGTCGTGCTCGCCTTGGCTGGCCTGCTCATCGCCTACACTGACGCGACGTGGGAGGAGATCAAGCCACTTGTCGACCGCGCCGAGGGGCTCATTATCGCCCTCATCGGCGCCGACTCGTGGAAGCGTCTAGGCGA
>Ga0208128_1000432_pt1 | contig 17221 bp, 13 predicted proteins | sample ETNtaG_35_FD_185758 | JGI IMG/M metagenome (GOLD analysis project Ga0208128, IMG submission 185758) | Marine microbial and viral communities from oxygen minimum zone, Eastern Pacific Ocean - ETNP201306PF51B (SPAdes) (version 2) | ecosystem: Environmental > Aquatic > Marine > Oceanic ... | reverse complement strand
GCATCGGAGGTGACTCGTAGGCGAATTTAACCCTATCTCTGCATTTAGCTCCTATCAGCTTATATACCGGCTTCCCTAACGTCTGCCCCGCTAGATCATAAAATGTATACTGCATACAAACAACTCAGCAGATGGGTTAATATCCCAGAGACTCTTGCCCACGCACCGAACGACAATTGCTTCAGCTTTGGTCAGTAATGTTGTTACGGTGTGGATTGTTCTCGCTCAAGCCTGTCAAACCTTCATCGATGTGTACTCAAATCAGGGAGGTAACCTACTCCCCAGTATTCCTGTATGGCTGGAACAAATAGAACGGAAACCGTGAGATCCACAATGTTTGTAACCTTCATTCTGTATGTTCTCCTGTTGGTTAGATCCGATTTTCAGTCGGCGACCAAGTTGCTTAATTTATCGTAGGATGCAGTTAAGGTTTGAAAGGCAACGCCTCATTTATTTTGATTCAGATCAATTAGACTGGAAAAAGGTGTGCGACCGATGTCTATCATCTCATCAGTATAAGAACTTTTAAAGATAAGAAACCCTTGCATTTTTTAATGAAAGATGTTAGATTTTGGATAAATTTGTGTCTTTAGTCTAAAAAAATGACACTTATGACCTTTCGAAAAGAAAAACAGTTGTAAGCTACTTTTGAGTGAGTAGTTCCAGAAATTTTGCGAAAGAGGAGTATGCTATAGATGATGAATAATAACGTGAATTATCCCATTGTTGGGGTTTGTTTGAGCCTTTTCCTTTTCCTGATGGTCGGCTTGGTACAGGCGGACCTGAACAAAGGAGTTGTCGCGGGTTGGACCTTCGACCAAGCTAAAATTGTAGATTCGGTTGGCAAACATCACGGCAAATTGTTCAAAGCGGCCAAGTCGGGTGTTAAAGGTGGCAAATTCGGCGGTTGCATTAGAACTGATGCCAGCAAAGAAACACGGGGCGAAATTATGGTACCCGGGCTAGAGAAAATACTTGAAAAGGAATTCACGGTTGCCTATTGGGTCTTTGTGCGTCAGGCAGCCAACCATGCGGGCATTTGGAAAGGGGAGAAGGTTGGCTGGGGGCCGAACTTTACTTTTCGCATTCTGCAGAATAGCAATGCCAACATGACTTGGGGAACCTGTACCGAAGGCAACGAAAACTGGTTTGCAACAGATAATGCTATAAAAGACAAGGAGTGGATCCATGTCTGCCAGACCTATGATGGGAGTGAGGCTACTGGCTATGTAACAATGGGCGGAAAAACGGTAATTCCACCCAGTGGTCAGGGAAATCCCAAGGCATCTAAAGCTCCTTTAAAGCTGTTTAAAGCTCGACCGATTGAAATTGGTGCTGGGCGAGCCATTGGGGGGAATGTCGGCGAAGACACCTTTGCTGATTGTGACTATGACGACCTCATAATTTGGGATCGATCTTTAGAAGAAGACGAAGTTAAATCACTGGGTAAAGGAAAGCGCCCGGATCAAGCGCTATTAGTTAAAGCGCATGGGAAACTCTCAACGACTTGGGGACAAGTTAAGTCTTATAACACGATGCATTAAGCATCTCGATAAATTTAAGGAGAAAACTTAGTGAACACAAGATTGACAGTTATACTATCTATAATTTTGATTTGTCTAGCCAGTGTATCTTTCGCTGGTCTATCCAAATTGGAAGATGGTCTCATCTCGGCTTGGACATTTGACGACGGATCCGCCAAAGATTCCGTCGGTAGCAACCACGGTAAATTCAAGAATGGGGCCAAAACAGCGGGGGGCGGCAAAGCGGGCAAAGCACTGATGCTGGACAATCCTACAAATCCAGCTAAAGGTAAGAATACAGGCCAATATGTGGAGATTCCCTCTTCTGCTAGCCTTGAGCAGGCCGACGGTATTTTCTCTATTTCGTTTTGGGCCAATATCAAAAAAGGTGGTGGCCGTAACCATAGTGGTATATTCTTCAAAGGGCTCAAAATTGGCTGGGGTGACCATTTTATGGTTCGGATAGCTACCACTAGCGCCGTTAACTTAACCTGGGGCAGTTGTTGGAAGGGTGCTGAAGGTTGGTTTGCCACTGATAACGTGTATAAGGAAGAGGAATGGTTCCACGGTTGTTACGTGGTAGACGGTAAAACTGCGACAGCCTACGTGACCTCATCCGTCACCAAAGGAACTGTGGTTCCGGCTAGTGGTCAGAAAAATCCCAGACCAATCGAAACACCGTTGAATACTTTCCCCGATAAACCCGTTGAAATTGGTGTTGGTCGTCAACAAGGAGGGGTAGAAGGGCAAGATTTCTGGATTGACGGCATGGTCGATGAAATTTACATGTGGAACCGTGCTTTGACCGTTAGCGAAGTCAAGTCACTGGCGGCCGGTAAAACGATTACCGCCGTAGACGCCAAGGGTAAGACCACAACTACCTGGGCCAATATCAAAAGTTTCTAGCCAGTCGCGCTAGATTGGTCAAGTCGTTGAACGAGGGGTTCGGGAGTATAATCTCCTGAACCTCTTTTTTGTGCCTAGCTGCTGATGGACTTCTTAGCTTATCGTTTGGCGATTCCTTTCCCTTCGGTGGCTAAATACCGCTGATTAACGACTAAGGCCGACCAGCTATCTATCCTTCCGCTCGGCCAACGGATTTCCAGCAGTTTGATTTCGGTTTCCTGAGCCAGTCCAAAATGAACCCGTAAGTCGTTGAAAGCCAGGTAACTACCGCCACTATGTACTTCTTGAAACTGCGTTCGCTTATCGGTAACAAGTTTGACTTTAGCCCCAATGGCCGACCTGTTGCTGGTGGTACCAACCAAATCCAGTTGAAGCCAGTTATTTTGATTACCGACCTGATTTTGTAACAAGTCTGGTTTCTGGTTCCAGTTGGTCACCAAGATGTCGATGTCGCCATCGTTATCGTAATCACCAAAAGCGGCAGCGCGGCTAACTTTCTTCAGCGCCAATCCTGTTGTATCGGAAACGGGTTGAAAAACTTGGTTGCCCATGTTCTTCAACAACAGATTTTTTTGCGCCAAAGTGATGTTGGCATTGATCTGATCAATATTGTCCATCACGTGACCGTTCGCCACATAAATATCTTTTAGACCGTCGTTATCGTAGTCGAAGAATTGGATGCCCCAGCCCAAGAAAGCTTGCGTCGGTTTGGCAACTCCGGTCGTAATGGTGACATCAGAGAAAAACACTCCCTCTTCGTTAATATACAGAGTATTAGTCTCCTCTTGAAAATTACTGACGGTTAGGTCCAGAAAACCGTCGTTATTGAAGTCACCGAAGGCCGTTCCCATGCCGGCTTCCTCCTTACCCATAAGACCGTGAGAAACACCGGCAAATAGTGCTATCTCCTCAAACTTTCCATCGCCCAGATTTTGAAACAGAAAGTTAGCGTCTTGATCGTTGGCTACATAGAGATCTAAATCTGCATCGTTATCGTAATCAGCGAAGGTTACACCCAAGCCGTGTGCGGTTGATTCAACATTCAACCCACTCTCTGATAGCCAATCGGAGAAGGTGCCATTCCCGTTGTTATGATAAAAACTGTCGCTAATCGGTGGGTAGGCGCGGGGACCACAGTAGACCCAAATCCCTCGCACATCACATCGTTTATCTTGTTGGGGGTTATAGTCGGCGTAGTTGGCGATATACAGGTCTAGAAACCCATCGTTGTCGACATCAGCCCAGGCACAGCTAGTGCTGAATTTGAGGTCGGTCAGTCCTGATTGGTCTGATCGATTGGTAAAAGTCCCATCTCCGTTATTTTGGTACAACTGGTTCGGACCATAATTGGTCAAATAGAGATCTAGATCTCCGTCGTTATCGCAGTCCCCAACAGCACCACCAAGACCAAAATGTGGATCCCCGATGTTAGCTATTGCAGTTATCTCAGTAAAAGTGCTGTCACCGTTGTTCCGGTAGAGGGCGTTGGTAGGCTTAGTCCCAGCTTTAAGATGGTCAAGTTGTGCCGCTCCATTCATTAAATAGAGATCTAAGTTACCGTCATTGTCATAATCAAAAAAACCACCACCAGCACCAAGAAATTCATTGAACAACCGCAGTTGGCTATTACCATCGGTATGCAGGAAGTGAATGCCAGCAGTCCTGGTTACATCTTTGAAGACCTCTGCTTGACCTGTCAAGCGCAGTGAGACCATCAGTAGCATCAGAAAAACGAAGTTAACAGAAGCGTTGGAGCCGAGAAACAAAGAAGATGTCCTACTATTCTAATATTCTAACGATTTGCCTCAATCAGCCTCGAGACGCTCTTTTATCTGTTGTTGACGGGACTGATATTCCGGTGTGTTGGGTGCAAGTGACAGAGCCTGCTGGATGGCTTCTTCTGCCTTTCGGTACTGCTGAGAGTGATAGTAGACGTAGGCCAAAGTGTCATAGTGAGAAGGAATCGATTGTAAATCGACAGCTTTTTCAGCCAATGTAACGGCCTGATCGAGATGTATTTTCTGTTCTGCATACAACCAGGCCAGATTATTGCATGCTTCCGCGTTGTCTTCGTTTACAGCCAAAACTTGCTGAAAGGACCGGATGGCTTCGTTTGCTTGCCCTTGAGTTGCATACAGAATACCCAACCTAAGCCGGGCATTCTCGTGGTCTGGATGGTGTTCCAACAAACGCTGATAGGTACTGATAGCTGCAGCCAGGTACTTTTCCTGCACCTGAATTTCAGCCAAGCCTTGGTAGGCTGTTGCCAGGGTTTCGTTCAACCCAATAGCTTGTTTGAGATGTAATTTGGCTGTTTCTAAGTTGCCTTTTTGTAAAGCCAACCAACCCAGGTTGATATGAGCACCGGCTATATTTGGATCAATTTGCAATATCTGTTTGAAGACCAATTCAGCTTGAGCATAATCACTTTGTTGCATATGGATGGCGGCCAAACCGTCGTAGGCCAAAACCGTATCGGGGGCAATTTTAAGTATAGTTTTATATTCGCCCTCTGCCTCGACGAAGTTTTTATATTCGAGATGGGTCTCAGCCAAACTCAGTCGGGCTTTCAAATCCTGTGGTTCCTGCTGAAGATGTTTTCGGTGACGGTGAACGTCCGCTTGATAGGCTTTAGATTCTTGAAATGCTTGCAGAGATTGCCGCACCATATCGAACTGACGTGTGGACCGGTAGGCGGCAGCCAGGTGGTAGTAGGTGGCAGACTGGTAAGCATCCAAATCCAAAGCTGTTTTTAAATATGAAAGAGCCTTTTCGGGTTGCTTCTGGCTGATGGCATGTTGCCCCAACAATTGGTAGGCTTCCGTTAGATTGGGGTCGATCTGTATAGCTTGCAATAGGTTGGCCTTTACCTCTTCATCGGCTCGATAGTAGAGGTCGATTTTACCCAAAGTGAGATAGGCTTTTGCTGTTTGGGGAAGAAGTTCGATTGCCTCTAGTGCGTGTGATTTGGCCTTGTCGAAAACACCCTCTTCTTGATGAATCATCGCCAAGCACAGGTTGGCGGTGCCGTAGATGTCCGCTGATGTCTCTAAGGTAAGTGCCTTCTCGTAGGCGGAAATAGCATCACTCAGCCGGTCTTGTAAGCGGTAAGCAGCCCCCAATTGACAGTAGGCCGCGGCGTTTTCTGGCTCACGGTCTAGAAGTTGTGCAAAGGCCGTAACGGCCTGGTCGTAAAACCCGACATTCAAGTAACCCATCCCTTGTTGAAACAGATTTTGTTGCGCTTGCGCAACCGGGTATAGTCCAACCAAAACCAACAAACATGTCAGTAATAATAACCATTTTATGAGGGACATAGCACCAATTCTACCAAAGATGATGGACAGAGTAAATGCGAATTAAATTTACGAAGACTAGAGAAGCGTCAGCAGATTGCGTAAATATTGAACGCTTTCCTAAACTTATTGCTCCAAATTGAGAGGAGAGGTGACAGATCGCTTGTTGCAGGGCATCGATTTGATAGTTGCAGCCTCTTTTCGGTGGTACTTCTCCGGGCCTAACTCACTTCACCTACAGTTAGTCTTGGATTAGTTAATCTCGGTTTTGCCTGTTAATTCTGCTAGGTCGGGAAGTGTAATTTCACCTCAATACCATTACCCCTGGAACACTGCTAGCTATGGTTCTATGCCTCCTTGCTTTTATTGACTTTTACTTGTTCATTCTGTAGGCTAAAAGAAGCTCAAGAGCTTTCATCGCGGGAGCGAATACCAGGAAAGCCTAGACACCTCGTTTTAATCAGGAGAAGAAAGTTGAATAGTGAGAAGCAGAAACAACTTATCAGTTACATCGCTCCGAGTGCTCCTGCCACGCGCCGGCCTGCTACAGGAAACGAAGCCTTTCTCCGTCCAGAGATCGGCTTCACACCTAAATGGTATCATGGCGCACTCGGCATCGACTTCGGTGAACAGTAGCATACAGATGTCGTCTATCGGCGTAAGAGTCTTATCTCGATGGGACAGGAGTTAATGCGACGGTTCGGCAATCGAAACATTAGATGGATTCAGCATCCCGACGAACCACCAGATTTGCTGACGGGAACGTTCGGTGCATGTACTATTGCAGCGATCTATGGACTACCGCTTATCTACGCTGCGGATAATTGGCCAAATTGCGAACATCAATACCTGCAGTCAGAACAGATCGATCGACTTACGCCTCCTGACCTTGATATCAACCCCTTTTTTTGTAAATTCATGGATGAGGTCGAATGGATATCTCACCAAAATGGACGTATTGAAGGTTACATCAACTGGCAAGGCGTATTAAACAACACCTATCGGCTTCGAGGGGAGGAACTCTTTATTGACATGACTCTGGAACCAAACCGAGCCAAACACCTATTCGAGTGTGTCACCATGACGATGATTGAAGCCACTGAACGATTATATGAATGCCAACGTCAAACCGAGGTGCATATTCAGCACTCCACCGTTAGTAATTGCCTCGTTAATATGGTTTCCCCCGATCAATATCAGGATTTACTGCTTCCATTTGATCAACGAATTGCCTCGACCGCCGGTCTCATCGGGATTCACAACTGCGCCTGGAACGCAAGTGCATATATTCAGCACTATGCAACTCTACCCGGTGTAGGATACATCGACATGGGTATAGAGTCGAATCTAGTTAACGCAAAAGAGTCTTTCCCGGATGCTCGTCGAGCGATTATGTATCCGCCAGTCGAACTTGCTAATAAGCCGTTAAGCGAGATCCGGCGTGACCTGGAACTGATCACTCACGACTATGCTCCCTGCGACATGGTTTTTGCTGATATTGAATCAGGTACACCAGATGATCGTGTGATAGAGGTAATCGAATTGTGCGAGGAGATGAGCGAAGCACTCTAGAATTGAGGCTTCCACTCTTCACCACCCACCAATCTGCCTAGCCTCTGATGAAGGTTCGCCATCATAAACTAATTGCCCCTGGCTGAGAATCAAAATACGATCAGCGTACTGAGTTGCAAGATCAAAGTTGTGAATGGAAAAAATTAGAGATAATGATGATGTATTTGAGAGTACGCCCGCGTCAGTACCGGGTTGGTCAATCAGGCGACAGGTTTGATCCAGTGTTTGGTGCAGATGTTCCAGATCTTGTCCGGTAGTCGGTTCATCCAGGATTATTAATTTGGGCAATCCAGACAGGCTTGCCGCGACGGCCACCCGTTGCCGTTGCCCCTGAGAGAGGGAAAAAGGTGCTTCCTCTGATAGACTAACTAAGTCAAAATTAACCATCAGCTCAGTTGTAATACTGTTCCGATTTGCACCGAGCGTACGAGATCGAGATAGATGATGATAGGTGAACTCTACCTCTTGCCGAACGGTTTTTGCCTGCAACATTAGATCCGGATTTTGAAACACAATTCCGATTAGGTCTATCACATCTTTGAGTCTGCGTATACGTCGGCCGCCGAGTTCTATATAACCCTTTTTGGAGGCTGGCCTCAAAATACCGCACAAGCAATGAATCAGGGTTGTTTTGCCTGACCCGTTATGTCCCATTAAGGCAATCTTTTCTCCAGGTAGAACCTGAAAGGAGACCTGGTGCAGCGTATTGTCGTTTGCTTCAGGGTAGCGGAAAGTCAGATTGGAGACTGTCAAAGTAGGTGGGTCAAGGACTAGATTGCTCTCCTTTTTTCTCTTAGTCGGTTTGTAGATGGGTTTAGGTTGATCTTCAACGGTCTGATTAGCGCTGGCTGTTATTAAACCATCGGTTTCTATAACTTGTCCATCTTGGATTTGCCAAAATCGATTACACAGAGGTTCGATACCATCAGTTTGGTGAGCGACGAAAATAACCGTCATTTGCGCATAAGGTGTTATCGAAGGGGCGGTACTGAGGTCTTGTTCTCTATTCTGCGGCCCCAATTTTTGTAAGGTGGCTAGAATCTGCCGGGTCGCATGCAGGTCGAGATAGCTGGTGGGTTCGTCTAACAGCAGTAACTGTGGTTGTAATGCCAGTAAGCTGGCAAGTGCAACCCTCTGTTTCTCCCCACTAGAGAGTGCGGGTATCCTCCGTGATCGGGTTTTTGACCAGGCTACTGCACTAGCGGAATTGCCGGAAGGCCGATTATTAAAACCAACTAAGCTCAGTGCCAAATTGATACGTCGATCTATTTCCTGAGGGGCGAGGCCGATGTTTTCGAGACCAAAGGCAATTTCATCTTCTATTGTGGTGCAAAACATCTGATCATCAGGGTTTTGAAACAGCATCGCTACTGCTGGTTGGTGGGGGGTCTTAGAAAGATCGCCAACTTTAATCTGCCCCGATCTGGTCCCCCCCTCTGAATTCAGCCCGCAGATGGTTCGTAGCAGAGTCGATTTGCCGCTACCGGTTGTTCCTGTCAGCAAAATAAAATCGCCGGCTTGAGCGGTCAAGTTGACGTTTAGAAGTGTGGGATGATCACGGCTGGTATAAGTAAAGGAGAGATTTTCTATGATAACTGTTTGCAAAGGGTCCTACCCGTTAGCGAGGCGGTCTCATCTTTTGGAAGACTAGAAGAAAGTCAGGTAGGGTTTACCCTCGAGCAGTCTCCACAGGAGCGCTCCTAATTCACGGGCATGATAGTCTCCCCACATCGACGATTCACCACAGGGGATAGACTGACCGTCCGGAACATGATCCCATCCGTTGGGGCGATGGTAGACAGAGTGGAGAATTAGCCCTTGATGGTCGGGAGATTCCGAAAGATAGGGCGTGCTGAGTAGAGTATCCGCTATTGTTAATCCGGCTTGAAAATACTTAGAGCCCAACCCGGCTGTATCCTCAGTACCTCGAGATTCGAAATATCGGCCCAAACGAATGAATCCTTGAGCTGCTATGGCTGCAGCTGAACTATCAACTGGCTCATACTTATTGTATGGATCTGCCGGTTGATCCAAGTAGTTGTCTAACTGTACTAAACCCGGTGCGCCCGTATCCCAATAAGGAATACCGTTAACCGCACTATTGTCGATGTAAAAGTCGGCCGTGGCTAGTACGGCTTTGACCATATGAGCAACAATTTCATCCGCCGAGTCAAATTCAGATGACTTATCAGCGCTCTTTGGCGCCTGGTTCTTGACTTGAGGTCGAAGTGGTTGTGTCACCTTGTTTGGAACGAACGAGCGGCGAGATCCCTCATTAGATAGTACGTTGTTATCGGCCTGGGCAGCGAAAAACTCTAACTGCTCGGCATAACCTGTGATGATCCAGGCCAGACCACGAGTCCAGGTACTGAAGGGTGAGTACCCCTGTTGCGTACTGGGGCACCGGTAGTTGCCATCGTTGGTGTTGAAAACTGACTCGTGCACTACCCGTCCTCGTATATCATACGCATCACGTCCTTCACCGTAGTAGACGTTGTAATCCGCCGTGGTTTGGGAATGCTGGAGTAGTCGGGTCAATAGTGAAATTTCCTGGTCGCCTTCACCCATCAGGACATGCCCCAATTTATGGCCGGCTGCCAAGATCCGTAGTGAACGAATGGTATCCGAAAAGAGCGAGTGTGGGCCGTTAAAGGAATAGATGAAGCCAGAACCGTTGTGGATGGTGGTCCAACGGCTGGCCTGTACCGCAGCTGAGGCTTTGATGGCCAGTTCGCAAAAGTGATTTTGCCAGCCATCGTCCGGAATTCTTCCCTCTAAAATCAATCTCCGTAAATTTCCATAAGTAGAGATGTTGTTGAATCCGTGGTCGTGGACACCAACGTGTGAGACATGGGTTGCCATCTTATCGACCGTCTGCTGTTGCCCGATTTGCAAAAACCGGGTGTCGTCGGTGACATCGTATTGCAACAGTGCAGACCCAAATTGAAAACCCTGTGTCCATTCGGTCCATCCACGTGTCGTATACTGCCCATCAACCGTAAAAACAGGAGTGCCGAGCTTGGGTTCCCAATTCTCTTCGATAGCCAAAATTTTTTGCTCTGAGAGTTGAAATAATCGTTCGAGTTTAGGTTTAAGCTGAGATAGTGTCAGGGTGTTATCGATCTGCATGTGAAAGCCTTTTAGCCCGGCCGTCAACTGGTCAGCCCATCGGCTAACTCAGCCATTGAATTAGTGTAGGGCGGGCGAGCCAATACTGCTGGCATTTTACCGCATAGGTCCCTAAAAGTCAAAATCTCATCAGGACTAGAGCTTGCTCGACTTTCCATCTTGACAAAAGAGTAGAGTTACGATACATTTTGGGCATATCCGGGCAAATAGCTTGATGGGCATACATATCAGGGAATGGAGAAGATGCGAAGGTGAAATACGGGCGTAGATAAGAGTGAGTCGGTGTACAAGCTAGGCGCAAAATTGTGGGCGGAATTTTTGGGGTCGCTTTTCCTCGTTATGGCGGCTATCTCACCAATAATTCTCTTTCACCAAACCTTGCAGTCCAGTATTGGCCTGGCTGTTCTAGCTGATGCAGTGGCAGTTGGATGGATTCTTTTCGCCCTGATTGAGATTTTCGGGCCAATCAGCGGTGCCCATTTTAACCCAGCAGTGAGTCTGAGTTTGGCCTTCAACGGGAAGTTGAAGTGGCGATATCTACCAGCCTACATTTTGTCACAGATTTGCGGTGGACTGGTGGGTACCGTCTCCTCACACCTAATGTTCTACCATCAGAATCCAACACTGGTTCAGATCGCGACTGTAACCAGGAACGGTGGTGCCTTTGCATCTGAAATGCTGTGTACTTTTATTCTAGTTTTTGCCATTCATGCGCTGGTTGCCCATCAGTCGGGTAAATTACCGTTAGTCGTTGGTTTGCTGGTGGGCGGCCAGTTGGTGGCGACCTCCAGTACTATGTTTGCCAACCCACAGGTGACAATCGCTCGTATGTTTACCTATTCAGCAGCGGGGGTTCGCCCAACAGATGGGTTGGTCTTTATTGGTCTACAACTCGCCGGTGCCATTCTGGCCACAGTAGTCTGGCGTCTTTTATTTCAACATTCAAGGAGCAGAGAAAACAATGTCTAATCAAAGTAGCGAAACAATGAAAACACAAGTCTTCTATGAAGCTGAGCAAATGCAGTTGGAGGAAAAACCGGTTCCGGTTCCTGCCGCAGACGATGTTCTGATCCATGTCAAATCGGTTGGAATTTGCGGATCTGATGTGGCCTACTATTTTGGTAAAAGCTCGTTAGAAACTGATGACGGCAAGGGGCCATTGGTTTTAGGACACGAGTTCACAGGAGAGGTGGTTGCCATTGGTGATCAAGCTCGAGCCCGTTTCTCGGTCGGGGATCGTGTGGTCGCTAATCCGGTTCAAGCCAACCCAAATTCAAAATGGTCGCAAAAAGGGTTGCCCAATCTGTGTGACGAAAAGCGAGTTTTGGGGGTTAGTATCGATGGTGGATTTGCTGAATACGCAGTCTCTGATAGTAACTGGACCTACAAGATTCCAGACAGTGTCACCTACGATCAGGGGGCATTGACGGAACCACTGGCTTGCGGCCTTTACGCCATCAATAACCTTAACGCGGAACCTGATCATACCGTTGCCGTTTATGGCCCGGGTCCCATTGGCCTAATGATGGTGCAGATTTTGAAAAGCCGCGGAGTCGAGCAGGTGATTCTGGTCGGAACACGCGACTATCGCCTCAAACGCGGGGCTGAACTCGGAGCTGATCATATTTTCAACGTAGCAGACAGCAGTTCCGGTCACTACACTGAAGACCTGGGACAAGCGATTCAGGATTTAAATAGTGGTGAATTAGCTGATCGCGCCATTTTAGCCACCAGTGCTTTAAGTGCCGTTGACTCCGCCTTGGAAGTGACCGGCCGCCACTCAACGATAGTGCTCTTTGGTCTACCCGGTGATGAAGATGTTATGAATGTGCCAATTTTGGATACGATCTTGATGGACAAGACCATCCGTTTTTCCTGGTTAGCTCCAAATACCTGGGAGGAAGCCATTCAACTGATCGGTGACGGAGCTGTCGATATGAATCGGATTATCAGCCATACTTACCCCTTAGACGATCTGGTAGATGGAATTACCAAGGTGCGGAACCGGGAAGACAACTGCACTAAAGGGGTTATCAAAGTCTCAGAGTAACAACTGAGCCAAATAACTGAGCCAAATCAGCAGGGGGTTGCAATGACCGAAGTAGACCAGATGGATAATAATAGCGGAACGATGGTTTCGCCAGCCTGGGCCGAATCCGCCTTTCTAAAAGCTTGTCGCTGTGAACCCACTGACTATACACCAGTCTGGCTGATGCGGCAGGCTGGTCGCTACATGAAGGAGTACCGGGACCTGCGATCGAAGGTCTCATTTTTGGATCTGTGCCAGCGTCCGGACCTGGCTACTGAAGTCATGATCACCGCCGTTGAACGGTTGGGGGTTGATGCCGCCATCATCTTCTCCGACATTCTGCTAATTCTACAACCTATGGGGATGGATCTGGAGTATGTTGCGGGAACAGGTCCGGTTCTGCATAATCCGGTACGTACTGTGGATCATGCCAAAGCTCTTATGGAGGTAGAACCAGCGGAATCGCTAAACTACGTGTTTGAGGCGGTCAAGGCGACGCGAGCCGCCTTGCCGCCCCACCTACCGCTGATCGGTTTTGCTGGCGCCCCTTTTACAGTGGCATCTTATATGATCGAGGGTGGCGGTTCTAAAAACTATCGGTACACTAAACAGTTTATGTATTGCTATTCCTCAGCTTGGCACGATTTAATGGCTTTGATCACACGTGCTACAGTAAAGTACCTGAACGGTCAAGCTACAGCGGGGGCACAAGCCTTACAGCTTTTTGACAGTTGGATCGGTTGCCTCTCACCTGCTGATTACCAAACCTTTGTCTTTCCCCATATGCAACATCTGTTCGCTAGCTTGTCGGCGGATGTCCCTGTGATTCATTTCGGCACCGGAAATGCGACGCTGCTGAAGCAACAACGAGAAGCCGGAGGTGACGTCATCGGTCTTGATTTTCGCGTCGACCTGTCCAGCACCTGGGATCAGTTGGGAGAAACCGCTGTTCAGGGAAACCTGGATCCCTGCGTTTTGTTCGCTGACCCCGAAGTAATTCAGCAAAAATCAAAACTGATACTGGATCAGGTCAGAGGTCGAAATGGGCATATCTTTAACCTGGGGCACGGCGTTTTACCCGAGACACCGGTTGATCATGTCATTGAGTTAGTCGATTACGTCCACAACCAGAGCACTAAAAATTGAACGTAAAATGAAATCTCATCCCCAGCCGCCCTCACCAAAGCAGGACACGAGGGACATTGATAGCATCTTGCTGATTGGATTTGGAGGGCCGACGCCCGGATGTTGTCAGCGTTTTAACCCCTGTTTGGCCGAGGAGCAGACGGCACGAGAAGCCTATTGCTTTGTGTCAGAGATTTTAGCCCAACGAATGCGAGAGCGGAAGCCTATTCTTGACTCAGATAGGGGAAAGGAGACCTTTCTCTCGGCCCAGGTACCCATCAGGCCGGATCAGGTACGGATCAATGAAGTGGTCGCCCACTACGTTGAACTAGGTGGGTTTTCACCTTTCAATGACCTGACCTTTGAGCAGGCTTCTGCTCTTGAGGCTGAAGTTGGACTGCCTGTATATGTCGGGATGAGAAACTGGAACCCGTTTCTGACGCAGACGTTAAGTCAGATGATCGACAATGGTCATAAACGGGTCTTAGGCATTATATTATCACCTTTCCAAACCTTTGCCAGTTGGGAAGAGTATCAGCAAAATGTCACCGATGCTTTAGATCAGTTAGCGACAGGTGAATCATCTCAGCACGCGAATTCCCCCCGGGCAGAATCGAAGGCAAACCTTCGCCCAACGGATGTATCTGCTCGTACAACCGGTTCCCGATTTGATCGAGAATCCACTCTTGATGCAATGATGGAGGTAGCATATCTATCACCTTGGTGGTCAGAAGACGGTTTTGCCCAAGCTGTGGTGGAAGAGGTCCGTCAATCTTGCCTCGACTGGGATCGGGATCGATTTCAGCCAGCCCATCTAATCTTTACCGCTCATGGGATTCCGGTATCGGCAGCCAGTAGATCTCCCTATACCCGGCAATTCTCACAAGTGGCAACCATTATCGCTGAAAAACTGGGCAAAGACTTTCAAATCGCTTACCAAAGTACCCCCGATAATTCGCTTATTCCGTGGACTGAACCGGAGATCACCACCGTTATCAATTCCCTTAATGCTGATGTTTCGAGCGACGTGATCGTTGTGCCAATCGGTTTCATTTGTGACCATGTAGAGGTTTTATACGACCTCGATCAAGAAGCTAGAACTGTTGCTGAAGCAAAAGGGCTACAGATGGTGCGTGTACCGACGGTTGGCAGTTCACCAACCTTTATTCAGATGCTGTCCCGGCGAATTCGCACCTTTGTCTCAACCCTTTAGCTTAATGTTAACTAGATGCACAGGGTGCCCACAGATCTGACATGGTAGCATCAAGAATTAAGAATCAGGAATTGAGTTTTCATCATTTACTATTCACTGTTCCAGAGATGGTCAGCCTACGGCAGATCTGTTTTCTTCTCCTGCTCGTTTTTGGAAGTGCTTTTACCACCGGATGTCTGGAGGATGGGCTACCTAGATCATTAAAGAGAGCAGAAGCGCTGACCCACAAAGGTGAGTTCGAGGCGGCAATTCAAATCCTAAAGCAATTTGTTAAGGATAATCCGTTTAATCCGGCTGGTCACTTGAAGTTAGGTGAAGCTTATGAATTGACCGACCAGACGCGCAAGTCGATCGCTGAGTTTCGGGAAGCCATCAGCCTTTTAGCCTCCCGGCCTAAAGAGCAAGTTGAGGCTCGAATCAACATCGTACGGGCCTACTTGAAGGTCGGTGATCGTAAGCGAGCCCATTTACAACTGCGCGCTATTTTGCGGTCAAATCCGTCGGAATCGGTACTGCTCCAAGTTGCAGGCTATGTCACTAATACCTATCAAACGATCCAACTAACTCGAGGCAAGTCAGACAACTACTCGCCAGCCTTCTCCCCGGATGGTCGTCAGATTGCCTTTTCTTCGTACCGTTTGGACAATGGTGAAATCTACCTGATGGACTTAACGGGTCGCATCCGACAACGGGTAACATTCAGCACCGATTTTAACGAAACCACGCCCGTTTTTCTCCGTGATCCAAACTATTTGCTCTATTGCCGGCAACCGAGAACATCCCGCCAGATTACGGTTACCCTGCAAGGGAGCGGCTCAACCCGTTTTTTCGCTGGCATTTATGTTTCGCATATCTACAACAAGACCGTGCAGGAACTTTTGCCCATCAAGCTGGGTGTTCGTGCGCCGAGCGCGTCACTTTCAGGTGACCAGGTGCTATACGAGTCTAATTTAGATGGTAACCTAGAGATCTATAGAATAGATCTGCGCAACCAGAACCTAGGGCAAATCGGCCAGGTCGAATCTGAGCGCCTAACCCACAGCGAGAAATCAGACGATGGGACACCACGCTATTTCCCGGCAGAAGAACGGATTATTTTCGTCGCTGCTCGCGATAATGTTCACCAACTCTATAGCCTAGATCTCGGAAAAAAAGGTCCGTCCATGGAAAAACAGATCTTGAAAAGCAATTATGATTGCTATAATCCTGTCATTTCGCCAGACGGACGACAGATCGCTTTCGTGGCGGCGCGGGACGGAGATATAGAGATCTACATGATGAATGCAGATGGCACCGATGTTCGTCAGATTACCAACGGCATCGGTATCTCAATCCACCCTACCTTTTCCCCCGATGGAAGCAAACTGGCTTTCGTTTCTGACCGCACCGATTCCTTTCACATCTACCTGATGGATCTTAACCAGCCCAAGACCGCTACGGTGCTGGCGCAATACCTTCGTAACCTTTAAGCCAGAGACCAGAAAACGCATTCAGATCACCGTTTTCGATGTTTCATCTGATCCAGGGCGATTCGAGCGACTCGTTGTGTCTCTTTATTCCCCTTCTCCAATGCTTCCGTCAATAGAGGGACAGCGGGTTGACCAATGTCTAGCAACGCACGAACCGATACGCGACGCACATTCCACTCTGGGTCGTCGAAGTTGTTGATCAAGGGAGGCATAATCTTTTCAATCGGTTGACCAATTTCGCCTAAAGCATAAGTTGCTTGGATTCGAACAGTTGTACTGGTGTGTTCCAAAGCTTGAATCAGAGAGTTAACGACTGGTTCACCCAGAGAGATTAGGGCTGAAGCAGCTGTTTGGCTAACATGTTGGTCGCCATCGCCAAGTGAACCGATTAAAGCATGTGCCACTAAGTCTAAAGGCTGACCAATTTCACTCAACAGCCAAATAGCACTGGCACGAGTATATTCATCTTCTTCCTCGTTTAAGACCTCAATTAAAATCGGAATCGCCTCGGCACCGATTTGTCGAATCCTGTTGGTGGCTTCAGCACGTACACTCGCCTCCGTTGCCCCTAACTGAGCGATCTGACGATAGACCTGCTCTTCTCCGTTCATACATCCGACAAAGCCGTAGATGGTAATACAAAAAAGAATCAGGCCAATCAAGATAGAGTTAAAACTTTGGGTAAAGTCGTAAAAGAGTTACTAAACATGACACCTTTCAAGTAGTTTAAGAATGAGTTTTTTCTGTCATTGAATGCTATCATTTCTATGATTGCATCTCCAAACATATTCCGCCAAATACAAAGGCGATCTTTCCTTTCTGAAACCGCCTTTAGCCGCTAGTCTTCTTTGAAGGTAACTCCAGAATCCTTCCCGACCATTGATATGGTTTCCTTGGCCATGGCTGGACTCACCTGGGTTAGGTTTTACCCAGCCATGAACATCGCCATTAGCCGCAAC
>Ga0208128_1000431_pt1 | contig 17224 bp, 18 predicted proteins | sample ETNtaG_35_FD_185758 | JGI IMG/M metagenome (GOLD analysis project Ga0208128, IMG submission 185758) | Marine microbial and viral communities from oxygen minimum zone, Eastern Pacific Ocean - ETNP201306PF51B (SPAdes) (version 2) | ecosystem: Environmental > Aquatic > Marine > Oceanic ... | reverse complement strand
CTTGGCACCAACGGGCCGCATCAAAAAAATAGTCATGAAAAGTGCCAGACCGACGACGATTTGGTTGGCAGGAATCTGTTGTAACCCGATAGCCTGTCGTAGAAATCCGAGTACGATTACCATTCTGGTGAAAGAGGTGGTTAGCAAAACGATGGCCGGAGCCAACGTCAAAATCGTCAGAAAAAATAGGATTTCCAGTGAGGAAGCGACTTCGCCCCGGTCTTCTAGTCCACTCTGACTCAGGAATGGGATTCGTGGAATCTCTATCACCTGCGCTTGAGCAACGACGTTGCCCCCCACACCCAGAGTCAACGTCAAGAGCACCAATACCGTAGCGATACCACGTTTTTCAACCAATAGCGTCATGCTCGTTCTATTCTTTTCAGCCGGTCGGCAGCCTGCTTGAAATACTCAACAAAATTTGGCGTTCGCGGCTCGTATATTGAGGCTTCGTTTCTGAGTTTGTTGACCACTTCAGGTTCCGTAATTTCCGACAGGGTAGTGGCTGAATTGTCAGTAATTGCCATAACCAAAATCCGGTCTGCAACTTCGACTAGATATAACATCAGCTTGGGACTCAAGGTCAGGTGACCAATGATGCGAAAACTTCCTTGGGGGCCAAGAGGTTGTTGGGTACGTATAAGACCTTTCCTGACAAAAAAGGCAAGTATATAGATCACCGCGATAACCAGAACGAGGGCTAAAACCCAACTGACTAGTGCAGAAAAGGGGTTCCCGGCAGGTACAACTTGTGGGCTGGCTTCCGGCTGAGCTTCGATGAACGGCTTCGGTGACTGATCACCTTCGGATTCTTGTGAAGTGACCTTAAGAATGGGAGAGAATAAGAATAGCAGAAGACAGCAACAAGCGTACAGTTTGGTGAGGACCATGGCCTTCTACACAGATTGCTGATGCTCCGTATTCTTCGTTTTTACCCAAGTCGCCGATTCCTACGCGCATACATGCAGGCTTTCCTAAAGCATCTCGCTTAGGCGATTCATCTTCTCGTCTTCGGAGATGATATTTGTAATCTTAATACCATAGGTTTCTTCCTCGATCGCGATAACCTCACCTTTGGCGAAGAATTGGCCATTCACCAGTAAATCTACGGGCTCCCCAACGACAGATTCTAACTCAATTAGCGACCCGGCCCCCAACTCCAAAATGTCCTTGATTGACCTCTCTGCCCGACCCAATTCGACGGTTACTTCGACCGGGACTCGTGTTAAATGAGCCAGGTTGGTCGCTTGAATCTCGTCTTGTTCCGGTATATTTGCTTCGTTCATTTACAATTAACTCCTAGTGTGGAAGTCTGCGCAATTGCTCGTCAATCCTCTGCTCTTCCGTTAAAATTGAGATGACTCGAACGGCGTAATTTTCACCATCGTCTGTTGATACGACCTCTCCTTTGGCAAAAACCCGACCATTAATTAATAGATCGACCGGTTCACCAATCTGTCTTTCGAGACGAAGTACATACTTCTTGCGTTCTTCTAGTGATAAATTTGGATCGTTTAGATCTATGCTATTATTAGATGGTTGAAGTCTAAGCATATCAGCCACAGACATCCGGGTGCAGCCCAACTCAACAGTAATATCCGTCTTGACCCGCTGTAATTTCCAGATATTATCCTCTTTAGCCGTTACTTTCCGGTCCGTAAATTGGGGGAAAGGGACTCGGCTATAGCGAACAGCTCGTTGGGATTCTTCAGCCTGTGATTCTTCAGTTTTATTTTCGTCCATTGTTTTATTTCCCTCGATCTATACTATGGTAAATCAATTACCTTCGTACCTCAAAATGGCCTTTAGAATCATTCTCTTCTGTCACCTCGTCTTCTGGTTGGGAGGCATCATCTGATTCAGCGATTGAATCCGAGGTCAATTCTACTGGAGACGTTTGCTCCGGCTCAATAAAGGCCTCCACGCGAACTGCATGTCGACGGCCGAGGGCACCGGGGCGAGCCCAAAAAACCCTATTTTTCCCAATTACAATTTCGCTAGCTTCGCTCAAGTTAGTTCGAAAGGTTAATACATCTTCGACTTCCATTTCCAGCATATCTTGCATCCGGAGACGATCCCTAACCAAGATCCCGTAAATCGGCACTTTCACCTTTTCTAAACTATCTCGCAGATCTTTGTTGATTGTCAGTCCTGTCGAAGCGAACATCGCACTACTTCTCAACCTCGCAGTAATGGGCTGTAGCAAAATGTAGGGATAGCAGATCGACAACTTCGCTCCTTCCAAAATTGGTCCGAATTCATCCCGGATCGAGACTTCGAAGTCAGCTACAACGACCACGTCATCAGCCATCTGGGTTAGCTGCAAATAATAAGGAATCGATTCGGCCGAAGTAAAAGAGGGTTCAAAATCGATGACTCGAGCCCATGAACTTTTCAACGCTTCGAGTAAGGATTTCAAAACTCGTTGCAATACCCGCTCTTCAATTTCCGTTGGAGCCCGAATTTCGTCTTCCTCTACCGCATCGCCAGTGCCACCGAGCATTCGATCGATAATCGGCAAAGCTAGTGGTAAATCCATGCTAATAGCTGCCGAACCTTCCAACGGCGGAACCACAAATCGATTTAAACTCGTTGGGTTTGACAGTTCGGCAATAAAAGCACCATATGTCGTCTGTTTCGGTTCCTCGGCTAGACGAATATCAACCTGTCGTTTCAAAGCGATTGACAGGGCGGGAGCATAAGATTTCGCGAATTGATCATGCAGATCATTCAGCGTTCTCATCTGGTCCGTACTAAGCCGACGTTTCTCCCCCCAATCGTGGGGCTTGATCAGTACTCCATCCCCATTCGCCTGTGGGTCAGAAGATCCATCTTCACTTTCAGTAGGCAAACCCGCTCCCTCTTCGGTCTCCCCATCTTCACCAAATAACGCCGTCAACTCATCATCACTGATGTTTTCTTCAGCCATCCACTCCACCTTTCAGCATCTGGAATAATTGAGGCAAAACCTTGATCATTGCCGGATAAAACTGCGGAAGACAACCTTTTGCGGTTCAAAATCGAGTTCTTCCTTAATTGCTTCTTGAATATACTCGCCCATTTTGTCGGGGTCAGTGACAAGATCAGGTAAAATCTCCTGTGTTTCCTTTTTCGCCAGGAAAGTGGTCACAGCGTGCTTTAGGAGTTGCGATTTAGCACCTAAGTTAGTTATATCTTGAGGGCTACTCACCTGGAGAGTGATCTCCATACTTAAATACCCTTTTCCAGATTCGGTATCAAAATTGGTTATGATTGGATCCGGAAAATCATAACCATGGAATACTGACGGCTTTTCAGACTCGTCGCCACCACCACAGCCGAACGACAGAAACGCCGCCCCCAAGGCCATGATGGTAATAAGTGTGCTACGTAACATTTACTTCTGTGCCTCCTGCTAAATTTGACTAATTAAACTGGCTTATAATTTCATCCAGCTTGATTTCTTTGGCTGGCCTGAATTTTGGACGGATGATAATATCGATTCGTCGAGGATTTTCACTTTCTCGCACTGGACCTTTTACGCTCGAATAAGCGTTTAACTCAAAGCGAGTCTCGTCAATACCTTTCTGCGTTACGAAGTATTCGATCACTTGACCCGCCCTTCTTGCGGCTAGATCCCAGTTAGCTAACTTGCTTGCTTTTGCCGTACTTTTAAAAGGTTTCGGATCAGCATGACCGATAACAGCGATAGTACGCCCTCTATTTTGCACGATCAAGGGAACAACTTTATCCAGTTGACGTTTGCTTTCTGCATCAAGTGTGTCTGATCCCTCCTCAAAAGCGGCCATGTTCTTTAAAATTATGACCGGCTTGCCTTCACCGGCTTGATAGGTTTCAGGTTCAGATTTTTCCCCCTGTTGCGCCCCCTCTTCGTTTTCACCTTTTTCACCAACTGCTCTGTCAGCCTTAGTTGGAACGGGTTGAGCCATGCTGTTGGATGCAATGGGACTTCCGGATCCCGCCGGGTCTGGTTTCGGAATGTCACCGGGGCTAAATAGCCGCTCTCCCCCCTTCAGCACGCCCATCGTTCCTTTGAGGGAGATTACAAGCTCTTTGAATTTTTGTGCATCAAGGGTTGCCATAGCAAACAGAATAACGAAGAAACACATAAGCAGAGTAACCAGGTCCCCATAGGTACCCATCCACCCTTCAACCATAGCCGATTTTTCAAGCTCTGAGGCTGCAAGCGCAGCTTGAGCATCTTCGAGTTCACCCATATTGATTCTCCTTTATTTTCTAGCCGGCCTCAGCTTCACGTACCTGCGGCGTCACCTCTTCTAAAAGCCCCAAAGGTACGCGCGAGAGCATCGTATCAACCATTCCGTCTGGATCTGGCGCATTCAGCAGTTCAATCATTCCGGCTACAACCATATCTTTATAAACCAATTCCTCTTCGGTATTAACACCGATTTTGTTGGCGACTGGTGCTGCAACTAAGTTGGCAACAAGCGTGCCGTAAAGCGTTGTAATCATAGCCACCGCCATCGAGGGGCCAAGTGTACTCGGATCGCTGAGGTTTGCAAGCATAGCCACTAAACCAATCAGCGTTCCAATCATGCCGTAAGCTGGTGCGAAAGATCCTATAGTCACCCAAACTACCTGATTACTACCGGCGTCAGCTTTAATTGCATCCAGACGCGGCATCATTTGCGCAGATAAGGTCTCTGAATCCGCAACACCACCTAGAATCAACTCCGTTCCAAACTGCATTAAATCGTCCGTAATATCAACGGCTTGCAAACCCATCGGTCCTTCGCGACGTAACACGCTGGCCATCTCTTTAAATTGTTGAATCGTTTCCGCGTAAGGAAATGCAGTCGCCCCCCAAATGCTGCCGGCGGCCGACATAGCATTTGAAAACTGCCGCATTGTCCCACTGGCTAAGGTCACTCCAATTGGACCAACAAAAACAACCAGTATTGAAATTGGATCAATAAACATTCCAAAGTTACCACCGGCCATCAGGAATAACCCTGCCACTATAGCAAATATAGAAATCCCAAATCCTATCGGCGTATTCGGCATTTTTGTAATTCTCTCCTATCGATTTTTGATTGATGGATCCAAATTGCCAACATCCGGATCCAATTCATAAATGTTAATTAATCGTTTGTAGTTAACGACGCTTTGAATGATTTCCTCAACATTCTCCCTAACCATCAGTCTATTTTCGGTTACTAGCGTAATAGTCGTCGTATGATCAGCGGTTCCATCCAACCACTTAATTAACTCAGAGTTCAGAGTAATCTGACTCCCATCTGTCTTGGTCAAGGTGATCATTTCAAGATCTCGATTAAACACGGTTAGTTCCCCGCGGGCAACATCAACGTTTGGGTGAGTTCAGTTGCCATTTTAATGTCGTCCTTAGCGATAACGGAAAGGATTCGCATCCGTGTTCCACCATCTGTTTTTCTTAGCAGGCTCAGCACATCGGCTCGCCCTTCATCTCCCCGTTTTAACATCTCGTTTAAGATGTTTGCCACCTCTTTCGGACGCATGGTACTAAAGCCGCGTGCCATCTTTTTATGCTCACGATCTTTAGCTTCTTGTGTGAAAGATATCGCTGGTAGTGGAACGGGTCTATTTTCTTCTTGTTGAAGTTCTAGATCCTTGACTTTTATCTCTCGCGCTTCTAGCGCCCGCCTTTGGTCTGATAATGCTTTCTCTTGGTCAACTAACTGGCTTGCCCTTTCGCTTAACTTAGCGTCTTTTGCCGCCTGCACCTCTGCACTTTTCTTCAGAGCTTTAGTTTGTTCGTCAAACAAGCGAAGCCGGGTTTCTAGTTGCTCGCGTTCTTCCTTTAGTGTTTCTCGTTCCAATTTGATAGTTTCTTGCAGGAATTTATCATATTGGTTTAGCGATTTCTGCTGTGCTTGCGCAACCGTTCCCAGATCTACAACTTCGTTTCCTTCTTGCCCGGAACCAAAGAGAGCAGACTTAACACCAAAAATATCAAAGATGAAAGTTACCGCCACCAAAAGTATAACAAGAAGGATTGGTCCACCGATAAAAAGCAATTTTTTGGGCATTATACGCTTCCTATTTGCACAAATTGTTAGCGTTGACGTTTCTGTCTATAATTGTAAGTAATTGTGGAAATATCGTCAATGTTAATCTGCTCTCTTTTTTGAAAAAGGCGACGATACTGCTCTTTTTCTTTTTTTTCTAATTCTTCAATCACCAGTTTATCCTGTGAAGCTTCCAGTAATTTTTCTCGCTTCTGCTCCTCCTCCTGTTTCAATTCTGTGATTGTTTGCAACTGCTGGATCATCTGCAATTCAAGATTGCAAAAATAGTCGAAGTATTGACTGCTCTCGACAGGGCTGATATTCAACATTTGTTGCTCCCGATAAGAAACAATCGAGTTTTTTTGTAACCGTAGCATCTCTTCAAAAACCTGCTCAGCCTCAGTAACATTCTGCCCGGCAACAACAAATTCTCCTTGCCTCTGCTTTTCAATATTCTCTCGAACCTCCAGCACCTGCTGCAACGGAAAACGAAACTGCTTCATTTTTATTTAAGCGCTAACCAAACAAGCCACACAAGGTTGAAATACTCTGATCGTATGGCCTCTCTTCCTCAATTCCCTGTTGAAGAAACTCGCTGATCGATTCTCGGTAGTTGACGGCCATATCAATCTGTGGGTCAGCCCCTTTGCGATACAAGCCAATATTGATCAAGGTCTGGTTAGTACGATAAGTTGCTAATAATTGCCGTAACCGATCAGCAGCCTCTAAGTGAGCCGGTGGAGCAATATCAACCATTAATCGGCTAACACTTTCCAAAATATCAATCGAAGGATAGTGTCCTTGTGAGGCTAACTCACGTGACAAAACAATATGACCATCTAAAATCGATCGTGTTGCATCAGCAACCGGCTCCATCATGTCATCGCCTTCAACCAGTATGGTATAAACCCCGGTAATGCTCCCCTTTCCACTTGAGGTACCGGAACGTTCCATAAGTTTCGGTAACATTGAAAAGACAGAAGGCGTATACCCGCGAGTCGTCGGCGGTTCTCCGACTGTCATCCCTACCTCTCGTTGCGCCATTGCCAGGCGGGTTACCGAATCCATTATGAACAAAACATCTTTTCCCTGGTCCCGAAAGTACTCTGCAGTAGCTACGGCGGCAAAGGCCCCACGAATACGCATCAATGCAGGCTGGTCAGAGGTTGCAGCTATAACAACTGTCTGCTTCAACCCCTCTTCACCTAGTACTTGATTGGTGAAGTACTGAACTTCTCTCCCTCGTTCACCGATCAAGGCAATAACATTAACATCAGCGGTGGTATTACGGGCAATCATACCCATCAGAATGGTCTTTCCAACCCCACTCCCACCAAAAATACCGATTCTTTGACCTTTGCCCAAAGTCAATAACGCATCAATCGCACGCACACCAGTCGAGACTGTATCTGTAATCAATTCTCGCTCTAGTGGGGAGGGCGGAGATTGGTAAAGTGGGTACTCGTCTTGATAACTAACAGGCCCTTTGTTATCAATTGGCCTCCCCATACTATCGACAACTCGACCCAGTAATCCTTGACCAACAGGCATGGAAGGCACGCGGCCGGTGGCAAGCACCTCATCCCCAGGAGAAAGTCCCTCCATTTCCCCTAAAACCATCAACATTGCTTGTTGATCGCTCTGAAAGCCAATTACTTCGGCAGGAACTTGGCCTCTCTTGTTTTGGATCAAACAGGCCTCACCTACAGGCAGTTTCAACCCTTGTGCTTTAACCAGTAAACCAACGGTTTCCGTCACTCTCCCGCTAATGGGAACCAACCGGATCTGGCGCAAACGATTCCGGTATCGGGAAAAGTTAAGCTTCTCCTGCATCACAAGTTAGTTGGCTGTAGTTTCTGTGGTGGATCGTCGATTTGATCAATGTTCTCACCTTGACGGCTATCAGCTTCAAATGTTTGTTCTTCCGGTAAGTTTTCTTCAGAAACTTGAACCTTCGATTCCGCCACACTTAAGCTTTGCGGTTGAACCACCTGTTCGACTTGATTCAACTGCGTCTCAAGCCGGAGATCAATTTGCCCCAAATTAGATCGCACAACACAGCCGCCCCGGCTAATTTCCTGGTCCTCAACAATATCAAAACGTTCAAGCTGCTCCATCAGGCTATAAAATTCGTCTCGATGCGGCTCGAGTTTCTGCACATCATCTGGATTGACCCGAACTTCTAGTGTTTCGCTACCAACCGCAAACTGGAGTGCCGATTTGACGGCATAATAGATGACATTATCGTTTGAAATCTGGTTATGAATTACCTTCTCTACGATGTCGAAAACGAGGCCGATTAAGTCCGACTCAGCCTTTTCAATCATCTCCTGCTTCTGCAACCGGATGTCGGAGAGAAAGGTTTTTATCTGTTCAGTGGCCTCAGTATACTCCTGATACCCCTGTGCCCAACCCTCTTTGTAACCCTGCTCCCATCCCTCTTTTTGGCCAATATCAGTTCCTTCGTCCTTACCTTGCGTCAATCCTTCCTGACGGCCTTCCTCTGTTGCCGAACGGCGGGCCTCTTCCCGGATGCCAGCAGCATCTTCTTCTGCTTGTTGCTGAATCTCAACGCCAGCCTTCTCTGCCTCTTGTCGCGCATCTTCTATAATCTGCTGACCTGCGGTATTGGCATCGGCAATCGCTTGGGTAGCCTGAGCTTCAGCGGTAACAACAATATGTTCCGCTTGGCTTTCGGCGGTTTGTACGGTTTGATCAAAAACCCCTTGAATATTGATTGGTATTGGTAATTCGTCAACTCCAGGCTCACTGGCCAAACCCATAAAACGGTTCAGCCGATCCAGTTCAGATGCATACAGATCTTGCGCACTAACACCCGCTCCATCTCCACCGCCAATCATCTCAAGGGGGCCTGTGATCTTTCTACCCATACATCTCCTCTTGTTCTAAGGAGATTTTAATTTTTCCGGCCTCTTCAAGTTTCCGAATTTCGTCTAGAATTACCCGCTGGGCGGCGGCAACGTCGCTACCTCGCTGTGGTGGAAGGTCATTCATCGTTCCTTCTACCCGGTTTTTCATCTTTTCGGGCATGTTAGTGAGAAATTTGTCTTTTACAGCATCACTGGACCCTTTGAGTGCTAGCGCCAAATCGGTTTGAATACAGGGCAATTGTCCGATATCACCTCTGAAGGCCATATCGTCAATCATTGTGACATCTTCAAAGGTAAACATATTTTCCCGAATCTTTTCAACTGCTTCCGGATTTCGCTGCTCCAAACTTTCCAAAACACTGTCTTGTCTTTCCTTGGCGACTTTGGTCATAATCTTAGCTAAGATAACAGGACCATCCGTCTGATTTTGACCGCCCTGGCTTGCCCCTTGAAACTTCTCCTTCAGGGTACCTTCCACTTCTTCAACCGCCTCTGGAGCTATAGTCGCCATCGAGGCAACTCGAGCCGCAATCTGATTCTGCTTTCGTGCAGGAAATAGCTCCAAAACTTGAGCTGCTTTTTCGGCTGGCAGGTAGGATAGCACCAGGGCAATCGTTTGCGGATTTTCCGTCGATAAGAAACTATAGACCTCCTCTCCCTCCGAATCATTGAACATGCTGAAAGGTGTTTGATCGATGACAGTTTGCAACCGATCCGTCATGTCTCGTGCTGCGCGTTTACTTCCAAACGCTTGCTCCAACAAGGCCTCGGCTTCCGCTAGTCCCCCAGAGGCGTAGATTCCTTCTGACTCCATGACTCCTAGAAAATCATCCATAACCCCCGCTCTTTCGTCGGGTGAAATGGCTGCAGGGGAGGCAATTTCAACCAAAACCTTCTCTTGATCAGGTTCACTTAGGCGTTTAAATATTTCTCCGCTGATCTTTCCTTTCAGGGTCAAAAGGAAGATCGCTGTTTTCCGAATTCCATCCATTCTGATTTCTGCCTCCTAGTGTAAGTTGGTATAACCGGTTATAAGGTTATGCGTCTGACGCTCCCTCTTCCGTTGAATCGGATTCTGCAGCTTCGGGATCCGCTCCAGCCTCAGTAACCCAGTTACGAAGGATATCTGCTGTCGTATCTGGTTCCTCTTCCGCAAATTGGCGAATCTGTTCGAAAGTATCTTTTCGTCTTTGCACCTCAGCCTCTTGAAGAAGAACCTCTTCCTCTTGAGCACGTTTCTCGGCCTCAATCGCATCGATTTTAGCCTGATCCTCTTGGGTCTGTTTTCGTTCCGACTCGTCGATAACAGTATCGACCTGCGTATCGACCTGCTTCTGCTCTGTCTCGGCTGCAAACTCTTTCTTCAGGTCATCAAACCGAACCTCTAACCACTGATTAACATAGTCTTGAACTGTTAATCCTTTCGGCAGATGCTCTTCTCCAAGCTGTATTGGGCGTTCGGATTCGGCGGCGGCAGCCGCTACCGCCGGTTTGCTAATCAGCGAACGTAGGAATACCAAAATCGCAATTACAACCAGAGCGACAACGATCATCTCACCTAATTTGGTCCAAACAGGCGGCGGTGTTTGCTCCAGAGCCGATTCAAGAGCTTTAGTGACTGAGAATTGCGATAGTGATACCGATATTTTTTGATCTAACAGCCCCGACTCCGAGGCAAACCCGAGTGTCTTAGCAACAATATCTTTAATGTTATCCACCTCCCCTTCAAGTGAGAAATCGACCATTACCGCCGCTGAGAGCACGGTGATTTTGGGTGTTGATTTCTCCTCGGTGATAATTTTGTCCATTTCATAGTTCTGAATTTCGCGCCCCTTATCGTAAGTGGATGGACCTGATCCACCCATTGAATACTGATATTCAGGCGGAAACAGATTGCTTTCTACGCCCGGTTCTCCACCCGGGATCGAACCTTCTCCCTCAAACGATTCAGTTTCTTTGTACTTGCTACGGGCAATACCTGTCCCTTCCTCTGTTAAAGACGGTTTATATTCTTCTTTGGTGATCTGAACATCCGTCAGGTCCGCTGACACCTCAACACTAGCTACATGCACTTTGTCTTCGTAGATTTTAAGCGCATTTTTCAGCTTCTGCATGTAGTGGGTTTCGTACTGATTTTTGATGCCGAGTATTTCGCTACTTTGGTCAACCGGTGTTCTTTGATTTTTAATTAGTTCGTTGGAATCGAAGAATCCTTTGTTATCCACGATATGTACGTTCTCATTCTTTAAGCCGGGAATGCTATAGGCGACGACTCTCTGAATGGATTTTAAAGTGTCAACGGTAAATTCACCTTGCATACTTTCCGGCAACAGAGTTAAGGTAACAGAGGCTTTGGGCGGTTCCTGGTCTCTAACGAACGGTTCTGGGTCCGGCATGCTTAACTTGACAGAGGCGGATTCAACACCTGCAAAAGTTTTTAGCGTTCTCGCCAATTCGCCCTCAAAGGCTTGACGCTTCAATTCACGAAACTCATCTTGTGAAAGCATCCGCAAACTTCCGCTATCTAGCAACTCATAGCCGCGCTGCCCTTTCAGGTCTGTAGAGCGGTACATACTAACTTGGCCACTCAGTTGTGCACCGGCCGCAATGCGCCTAGCGCGATCGACATCTTTGACCTTAACCTCTATTTCATCAGGACTCGGCATTTTATAGCTAATCCCTTCTTGCTTAAAGGAATAGGCCAAGAAAGTGCTGTCGTTAGTACTCAGGCCACTATAAAGAATTACATAATCGCTACCCAACCAGAAAAATGCGACTATGAGCAGAGCTACTATTGCCGCCGCTACCCCTAGCATGGCCAGCACCTGGATCGATCGACCTAATCGCTGCCACTGGTCTCCGACCTGGTCAACGACCCCCTGAAAGAATTCACGCATTAACTTGCTCCCCGCATTTTAACCACCGACTTACCTGGTTCACTCTACCTTAACTACGATACATCTAATTGCTCAATTGACCCTTAAACTTGCATTCGAGATAGTTCTTGATACGCCTCAACGACTTTATTTCGAACTTCAACCGTCAAGTCGAGTGCTAATTTAGCTTCCTCTAACGCAATCATGAGTTCGTGCAAGTTTTCCGACTCTCCAGTAGCGAACTTACGACTTGCTTCGTGCGCTACTACTTGTAGATCATTAACATTAGACAGCGTTGCCCGCATTAGCTTTTTGAAACTGGGTTGAATTGCAAGCGTCTGTGTAGTACCACCATCAGCTAAACTTGCGGTTGCCTTAATACTACTTGTTTCTAGGGAAGGAATCAAAAAATGTACCGGATTAACCTGCATAAAACTCCTCTTATCAAACCGGACTTATACTCGTCCTTGAATAACGGTCTGGATGTTCCCGTAGTAGTCGTTGAGCAGACGGACCATAGTGCTATAATAGGCCGCATTTCCTGACAAGGTCGCCAATTCCATATCGATACTGACGTTATTCTCATCGACTCGGGTAGATGTTGCTGTATCTCGATGGATAGTAGCTGAAACCTGGTCCAAGTGTACCGGGGGCCCAATCGGGATATGTCCAGTATTGGTTGTTGTACCACGTACGATCAGTTGATTATTCTCCGTCATACTATCCAAAGCGGATTTAAGTTGTGTTCTAAATTTCACATCTGAACGCTTGAAACGAGGCGTATTGACATTGGCAATATTATTGGCCAATGTTTCGTGCCGCAACATTGCCCCATCCAAGGCTTTTTTTAAGGTTAGTGGTGTAATGCCACCTAGTAGACTCACAATTTCGCTCCTCGCAAGGGTCGTTTAATTTTTTCGGTCAACGTGTTGACGGCTTAAAACCGGAGGCCCTAATGACTCATAAGCTGCCTGTACATCTTCGGCACTGGCTACTAACTGTGCCAAAGTTGGATGATTAAGCTGCTGTTTGATAAAATTCTGGTTAGCTAAATCCGCTTGTATAACCTCTCCTACGGTCTCAGTTAAGGAAAGAAGAAGATCTTCGATTTGTTGTTGATCTTTTGCCGAGTAATCTTCATATTCATCCTCGACGATTTGACCGAGTAGCGCAGATGATTCCAACTTCTCAAATTGTGTTAGGATCTGTTTTTTTTGGGGGCCCAATTCCACAAAACGATCGAACTCTTCCTTCACCAACAACTTTTGCTGGTCGGTTACTAAGCTAAGCAACTGTTTGCTAACCCGTAACTGGGCTTGAATCTGATCAAGGACAATCTGAACCATCAACTAGTTACCTAAAGCCTCTAGTTTTTGCAGGTTTTTAATTGATGATTGGACCTCAGCTCTGAACTCTTCATTTTGCACTAACCGATAACTCGCAATGGCTTCGGTGTAATTTTTCAACCGTCGGTGGACGGCACCTAGCATCCGGTTGGTTAAGTCTAATTCATACTGGTGGAAACCGGGCTGACTCGCTTGATCAACCACAATCTGTTTTTTTTGCTTGTCCAGTATGCCGATGGCTTCGTAAGGCATATTCAGAGCGAGATAGGTTTGAGCCAAGTTACTACTCCTACCGATATCTAGCTTTGGATATTCAGTTTCAATAATATGATAGGTTCGGATAACCTCTTCATAGTCGGCTACCGCCTGATCTTTTTGGCTTCGGTTTCCACTATAATAATCCGCTCGGACGTAATGTGCATCTCCCAAGATTAAGTGTGCTTTTCGCAATATAGATGGCGACAATTCTAATTGTTGTAACAGTTTATGGATTGTTTTGATACATCGGTCCAGGTCCGTGATTTCGGACGTATCCCCCTGTTTGTGTCGCAGGAAAAACGCCGATGCCAGACCAGCTAAGCTTTCATTATAGTATAACTGCGTACGGGAAAGCGTGACATAATGGTTCTCTGCGTCTCCGTAAGTTCTACGCTGGAAAGATTTTTCGTACGAGTCGATGGCCTCTTGGTACTTCTGAATAGCTTCAGGGTATCGGCCATCTTCCAGTTGAACATCGCCCATGGTTTTATAAGATTCCAGATAGTGCGGATGCAGATCCCGTTTGATGCTAGCGAACTCAATTTCGTATTCGCTGTTGGCTAAGGTACCGGCAACCGAAACTTCGGGGGTCGTCAAATGGGCACGTTGAACCCTAGCCATATCGGCCATTAACCGGCCTGTTGATTTCTGCGTAAAAAGAGTATCCAGCGTCACCCGCGCGGTGGAATAATCACCTTGATCAGATTGACACATACTCATCATAAAAAGTGCATTGTCACCAAGCTTTAAGTCACCGCTATTGTTCGAAAATTCCTCGAGAAAGAGATCTAATTCGATTCGAGTTTTAGCGATATCACCCTGGTCATAGTTGAGTTGTGCTAGCCAGAATCTGGTAAACTCCGTCCGAGGGAAGCCAGCCGGTGGAGGGTTAAAAAGCGCCTCATCGGCGTAGATATTTCTAGCTTCGGCCAAATTCCTTTGTGCTGCCAGCTCCCTCTGCTGAGCTAATTGTTTTTTCCCTTGTCGCAGAAAATCACGGCTTTGCTCTAACAGCAAGTAAGCTTGTTCAACCTTGACATCTCCAATCCGAAATCTGGCGTGATACTGGAAACTACTCTTCTGTTGATCGTCTAACGCTTGTCTAAACAGAGCCAAGGCTTCAACCTCCAACTTAACCGGATCCTTACTTCTTACTGCCTCTTTGAATGCCTTTTCAGCGAAGTAATATTCGTTATTGATAATACGATTCCGGTCGACTTCTGGAATACGATCTCTGAGGCTAGATAGAAAGCGAAGATCTTCCCCTTTCAACTGGGCTAAAATATTCTCACGTAACAGCCACGTAGTTGCTTTTCGGCTGTTGAAGGCTGCATAAGACTCTCGCCGCTTTTGTGTATATTCATCTTGTTTTTGCCCCCCAACGCCAACACTCCCGAGTATCTCCTTTTTTTCGTCGGTCCGCCTCCTAAAATAGGTGCCTAACTGCAAGGCCAAATCACCTTCATAGGCAAACCGACGGAGTGCTTCGAAGTTAATCTGATAGCTATCAAACCGTGAAAAATCGGCGTAGCCTTCTAGTTCGCGTTTTAGAAGCGTCAGATCACCAGGATTGTTTTTGTACTTCTCTTTCAGAATGGCGTTAAAGTCAACTCGATAGCCTTCCAATCCCTCCAGAGAAATCATTTTGGACAGCAGCAGGATTTTAAATTCTTTGGTTAGATCGCCATCGTTCTGACTTTTCAGGTTCCGTGCCGCAATAATTCCGTTGACCAACTGCTGGGTAAGATCATCCAGCAACTTGTCTTTTACAATCTCAGGGTCTTCACCAACCTCTGAAAGAGGGGCATCAAGTTTCTCAAAATCTCCGAGCAACTTCTCATCTATGTACCGCTCCTCTACCAAAGACTGGACTTCTTTGGGATCTAAGTCTCGAAAGTCGCGCACATCTGCGAGGGATCTCTCTTTGAATAAATTGTAGAGTTGGCCACGGAAAATATCTATTTCAGCCGCCCGATCCTTGTCAGTCCCGGCCATCCGTCGCACTTCATCCAACTTCTCGACAAACCGTTCGATCGCTTGTTGCTGGGCCGTCTTTTTCGCAAATGGGTTAAGAGCTTTAATCTTTTCACCGATAGGTGCTTCTTTTTTCTGCTGTTTTTCTTTTTCGGATCGTGCGGCTTTAGCCCCCTCTTGTCGCCAGGTCTGAATGTCTAGATAACGCCTTAATTTCTGCTCAATTTTATCGACGACTTCTTCTTTGATTAAGGCCTTACGCTCTTTGTAGCTTAGTTTTTCGCTGTTCCTCAACTGGCGTCTGAATTCATCCTCCATCACATTCTGCAGATTTGAAATCCGGGATTCCAGTTCAGAGTTGAGCTGTCCTCTCCCCTCGTAGTCGCTTAATTCACGCGCGAACTGATTGACCATCGTCTCACGAATGCTGTTAAAAACAGCCTCCCGCTGTGACATTCCAACCCGCGTTTGTTCAGCTATGATCTCACGAACACGTTTCCGAATACGTTTGCGCTGCTTTGCGATTTCTTCCTCGAAGAGAGCCGTCAAAGGACGGGTGATTTTACGGTAATCATCCCTCAAAAACCCATTGCCTTCCAAAGCCTGTTGTAGTGCCAAAAGGTCGCTTTTTAACTCGTTTTTCAGGGCATTCTTACCCAATTGGGTTCTTCTTCCGCGATACTCTTCAATTTTTTTCTGAAGGATCTGTATGAGGCGATATTCAATGTATTGAATCACCACTTCACGGTCTGCGTCTCGCAATAAGATCTCTTTCTGTTTTGTTTTAATGGCGTCGGTTAAATCGCGTATGCTATCCCGGTTTACCTCGAAAGATTGCTGGAAGGAAGGAAGTTCGTCATGAACCTCTTCAGCTAACTCCAGATAAGCCTTGATTTGCCCTAAGTTATAGGATTTGACCATTTTCCAAATCGCACTATAGGTGGGTCGATTTGGTGGCTGGGTAATACGAATATATTCAGGAGCCTCTAAAATCTCCATCGGTGCCGCATCGTCAAGAAGCGCCCGGTATTCCTGCAAGCTAATCCGCGTTTCTTCATACATGATGGTTTTAGCCGCACTGAGCTCTTTGGGCGCGTAGTAAATTTGAAGATAGGAAGCGTCAGCGTCCTCTAGCTTTTGGGGGAAACTGCGGTCAGCGAGTAGTTGAGGGGAAAGATAAGGAGATTTAATCTTACCTTCACGGTCGTTAAGGTAAAGACGGTGAGCCAACCACTTTTTCAGCAGGCGAACAAATTCACGATCTGTTTGCAATAGTTCTTCTTTAAGGAGTTCACGTTCCCTTTTTTGGAATTGAAACTCCTGCGATTCATTAGCCAAAGCACTGAAAAGCGGAATGAAAAAACCACTGATTAAAGCAAACAAAAATAAGCACGAAAAAAAGCGGATAGAATGTCGGAGAAAAAACAATCCAAAACTTCCTGAGGTGTGAACTTATCGAAGTCGATAAGCAAAATGATAGACTGAAAGTGAATATAGATTAGCATAGTGCGTATTTTTTTGCAAGCGATTTTTGTCTTACGACTAATGTGATGCTAACTATACCTCCTAATCCAAAAGAATTAGCATGAGACGCCGACAATTCTAAAATAGTAGGAGATAGTAAGCGTCAAGCAATAGAGTACCTGGATAGAAATCAAGCATTCGGCAGTTTTGGACGGTAGCTAGCAATTGTCTTTGCGGGCCAATGTTAAAATATAATGATAGTTTAGAGCGGGTCAAATCAGTAGCCTGGGAAAGTCGGCTCTGTAGGGAGTAATCAATGACCCAAGTACAAATCACGGTCCAGTTACCAGATCAAGTGGAATCAATCGAGCAGTTAGAAGCGGTGATTGATGCCAAGGGGCAACAGA
>Ga0208128_1000423_pt1 | contig 17357 bp, 13 predicted proteins | sample ETNtaG_35_FD_185758 | JGI IMG/M metagenome (GOLD analysis project Ga0208128, IMG submission 185758) | Marine microbial and viral communities from oxygen minimum zone, Eastern Pacific Ocean - ETNP201306PF51B (SPAdes) (version 2) | ecosystem: Environmental > Aquatic > Marine > Oceanic ... | reverse complement strand
GTGTAAGTTTAGTTGGGACCCTTAAGTCTGAATATATGTGTTTCTGAAAGATATCAAATAGACTAATTTTTGGCAAATGCGTTTGATGTTTGACTTAGCCGGTTATGGACGCTCAAGACCAGGTTTGGTACAGTTTGATTGTCTTCAGAATCGGGAATAATTACAGGATCTGGTGCAATTACGGGACGGATAATTTTTAGTTGCAACTGTTCACGTCCATCCATGATCCAGCCAAATCCGCGAAAGATATAGGTGAGTAAGGTTCGGTCAGGATCACTTATTCCTAAAGCCTCCTGCACACACCAGGCACCGAAATCGGTATTCGGTGTCAGGCGTAGTGGTGGCTCCTCCTCGTATCCGGGTTTAACGACACCTTCGACAAAGACGATCTGATAAATTCGCTGAACGATTTCAAGACTTCTCAATTGGTTGTCAGACAACTCGATTTGACCACTGTCAACTGCGTCAAACAGGGGCGACAGATAGATGGCGGCTCGTGGATCTTGTTGTATTTTCCGGCCTCGGCCGGCGGCGGAAATTTCCGGATGACCAAAGGTCGGTAAGCCACCCGTCAGTACCTTTTCCCGGATGACAGACTCCCTTTCCTCTGCAGACAACTGTTCCAACTCCCGTACGAAGGAGGTCATGTTGTGAATAGCGCCAAAATGGCGTTTCCCGTCCAGAATCATCTGCGAAGCGACAAAGAAGTCGCTAATGCTAACGGTATGAAGTGAGGCCATATATCGGGCGACCATGTTAGAGGCGGCAGAACCGTGATGAGTTTGAATCATGCCCATCATCTCCAGGATTCTTCCTTCTATTTCGGTTGCCTTACGACCAAGTAGGAGGCTATAGGTTGTCTGGAAGGCCGTTTTTCCCTCATCTTGATGCAGAGTAATAAAGTCTGCTGTTTGTCGTGCTAGTTCCGCAGATGGAAAATCTGGTTTTTCTGCTAATTGGTAGCGCATATAGGTCGACATCGCACCGATAGCAACGTTATTCATGTGAGCGGCGATCTGCTGTGTCAGAAAAAGGCCAATATGACGTTGGTCGCTAAAGCCACGGTCGGTTCGACTGGAACGTTGGCTCTTTTGCAACGTTGACAGGTATTGAACCGCTAACTCCGGTCCGGCCTCCGGATAAGCCTGCATGAAGGTAGCGACCAGATATGGTATAGTCGCGCTTCCGTTTAGACCTATTCGTTTTTCTCCTGTGACGCGAAAAAACTTACGGTCGATCAATGATCCCAGAAGTTCTGCCTGATCGAGATCGTCTAAGGCCTGCGGTTGTTGACCGAAGAGCCCGGTAAAAATCAACTGAGCTGGAGTTAGCTGACCGGATACGATTTCACTCTCCTGGATTAACCCTCGAATAGCAAAACTCCTAATTTGCAGTTCTATTTCGGTCTCTCTACAGGTTACCGTGGCCTGGTGCTGAATCGGATTAGCAAAGACTGTAGTCGACTGAGGCAGAGAGAGTAGGCTAGTTAGGGTCGCGGATATTTGGTCTTCACCTAATTGAGTACTTTTTTCTACCGCGGTTGAAACCGGCGAATAATCTGAGGGAGATGGAAGTTCCGAAAGCGTTTGGCGAATCAGACGTAATCGTCCCGGCTTCGGTCGGTGTACTGTGGTTTTCATGATATTTGATACTCTCTTTGTAGAATTTGTCGCGTTGCTAACACGTTGAGCACCTGAACCCGCTAGGAGTCTGTCCAGCACTAAATTTAAGGTAGATCCGTTGATCCCATCAGGGAGCGGTCAACTTCGCGTGCTGCCCCTCGCCCCTCTTTGAAAGCCCAAACGACCAGGCTTTGGCCTCGACGCATATCTCCGGCCGTAAAAACCCCCGGGACATTGGTCGCATACTTTCCTTCTTCTGCTTGAACGTTTGAGCGTTGGTCGCGCTCGACGCCGAGTTGCTCCAGCATAGTATCTTCTGGACCACGGAAGCCCATGGCTAACAACACCAGGTCAGCCGGCCGGACCGTTTCGGTACCCTCAATCGGTTTAGGGAATGGTCTTCCATTATCACCTGCTACCCATTCGTATCGACTTGTGTGTAGCTCCTTAATGTTGCCGTCTTTGTCTCCGACAAATTTAGTCGCACTGGTTAGATATTCACGAGGGTCATTATAACCAAATTTGGCGGCTGCTTCTTCTTGACCATAATCCAGTTTGTAGATTCGAGGAAACTCCGGCCACGGGTTGTTGGGTAGCCTTTCATCCGGTGGGCGCGCAACAATTTCGAACTGGGTGATCGTTTTGCAACCGTGTCGCACAGAAGTACCAACACAGTCGGTTCCCGTATCCCCTCCACCGATTACAACTACATGCTTGTCTTTCGCTGAGATGTAGTTGCCGTCTGCGTGCTTGGAGTCGAGCATGCTTTTGGTATTTTGGTGCAGGAATTTGACGGCAAAATGGATGCCGTTTAGGTCCCGACCATCAATCGGTAAATCGTTCGGTTTGGTAGCACCACCACAAAGGACTACCGCATCAAATGATTCGACCAGTTCTGTGGCTTGAATATCGGTACCGATTTCGGTATTGGTGATAAAGGTGACACCTTCTTCTGCCATCAGGTCTACCCGACGCTGGACGAAGGCTTTATCCAATTTCATGTTAGGAATCCCGTACATTAACAGTCCACCAATCCGATCAGCTCTTTCGTAAACCGTCACCAAATGCCCAGCTTCATTCAGTTGAGCAGCGCAGGAGAGTCCGGCTGGCCCGGAACCGACAACGGCAACTGTTCTTCCGGTCCGGTGTTCAGGAGGTTCGGCCACGATCCAGCCCTCGCTCCAACCTTTTTCAGCAATCGAGACTTCGATGTTTTTGATCGTTACTGGAGGTTCAGTGATACCCAAAACGCAGGCTCCTTCACACGGCGCCGGACAAACTCGCCCAGTGAACTCCGGGAAGTTGTTGGTCTTGTGTAAACGATTCAGTGCTTCTTTCCACAATCCACGGTAGACCAAGTCGTTCCATTCTGGTATCAGGTTGCTAATCGGGCAACCTGATGCGAATGGAGTAGTTTCTGGCAACCGCATACCTGTATGGCAAAACGGCACGCCACAGTCCATGCAACGTGAACCTTGCGTTTGTAATTTTCCTTGGTCGAAGTGTAAGTGAAATTCATCCCAATTTTTAATGCGTTCTAGCGGTGAACAGTCGGCCGGAAGTTCCCGATCATGTTCCATAAACCCGGTCGGTTTTCCCATTCTAATCCCTCTTGAAGTATAAGTGTGAAGTGTGTGTGAATGTAAAATGGTGTGGCCAGTAACCACGTCCGACTTTCAGTCGGCATTCTCATTTTTCTTATCTATCAGGATTCGGCCGGATCAATTATACTGCGCGTCGGAAGGCTGCCAGCCAGGCATCTTCACCTTCCAGACCTTCGTTTTGAACGTCGTGGTAGGCGTCCAGAATCCGCTTATAGTCATCGGGCATTACCTTGACAAACTGTAATACGAATCGGTTCCAATCGGCTAAAATCTCTTCGGCTAAACTACTGCTGGTGTATTCGGCGTGCCTTTGAATCATAGTTTTAACATCTTCGATTTCGGTTGGATCTTGCAATAATTCCAGGCTGCACTGTTCCTGGTTGCAACGGGTATGAAAATCACCTTCTCGATCCAAGACATAGGCAACCCCCCCCGACATACCACCGGCAAAGTTACGGCCGGTTTGGCCGAGGATGACTACTTTGCCGCCGGTCATATATTCACAACCGTGATCGCCGACGCCTTCAACCACTGCACTGACACCGCTATTTCGGACGCAGAAGCGCTCACCGGCCATTCCACGGATATAGGCCTCACCGGCTGTAGCACCGTAGAAGGCCACATTGCCGATGATAATGCTATCCTCCGGCTTAAAGGTCGAACCGGCCGGTGGACAGACGATCTGTTTACTGCCGGATAATCCCTTACCAAAATAGTCGTTGGCCTCGCCCTGTAGACGGAAAGTGATACCTGGCGGGGTAAAAGCGGCAAATGACTGACCGGCTGATCCTTGAAAACAGATATCGATTGTATCTTCAGGCAGTCCATCGACGCCAAAGTTTCGGGTTACCTGGCTGCCTAAAATGGTACCGACCACGCGATCGGTATTTTTGATAGGTAGCGTAGCGTTTACCTTTTCCGCTTTCTCCAAGGCCGGCTGGCATAGGTCCAGAAGAATACGGTTATCAACCGCCCCTTCTAGTCCATGATCCTGGTCGATCTGACGATAGCGACCGATGTCTGAACCGACATCGGGTTGGTGGAGAAGAGGCGTTAGATCTAACCCTCTGGCTTTCCAATGTGATACATTTTCCTTGGGTTGCAGTAGGTCGGTACGACCAATCATTTGGTTGATGGTCCGAACCCCTAGGCTGGCCATGATCTCCCTCATATCCTCAGCGATAAAGCGGAGAAAATTGACCACGTAAGCGGGGTCGCCCATGAACTTCTTACGCAATTCTGGGTTCTGGGTAGCCACCCCGACAGGACAGGTGTCTAGGTGACAAACCCGCATCATGATACACCCTAGGGCCACTAGGGCAGTAGTAGCGAAGCCGAATTCCTCAGCGCCTAACAGGGCGGCAATCACCACGTCTCGACCCGTTTTCAGTTGACCGTCGGTTTCGACAACGATTCGCGAGCGAAGATTGTTCAAGACCAAGGTTTGATGTGTCTCGGCCACGCCGAGTTCCCACGGTAGTCCAGCGTGCTTTATACTGGTTTGGGGAGAGGCTCCGGTGCCTCCGTCCAGACCGCTAATTAAGACCACATCAGCGTGTCCTTTGGCCACGCCTGCGGCTACGGTACCAACCCCAACCTCGGAAACTAACTTGACATTAATCCGAGCTTGAGGGTTAGAGTTTTTGAGATCGTGGATCAGTTGAGCCAGATCTTCAATCGAGTAGATATCGTGATGGGGTGGTGGTGAAATCAGTTCTACGCCCGGTGTCGAGTGTCGGACGGTGGCAATCCAGGGGTAAACTTTACGACCTGGTAATTCCCCTCCTTCGCCCGGCTTAGCTCCCTGCGCCATCTTGATTTGTAGCTCTTGAGCGTGAACCAGATAGTTACTGGTAACGCCGAATCGTCCGGATGCCACCTGTTTAATAGCACTGTTTTTAGAGTCGCCGTTGGGTTCCGGGGTGTAACGAGCCGGGTCTTCTCCGCCCTCGCCGGTATTGCTTTTGCCGCCTATGCGGTTCATGGCGATGGCCAGGGCTTCGTGTGCTTCTTTGCTGATGGAACCATAGGACATAGCACCGGTTTTAAAACGGGTAAAGATGGCCTCGACCGGTTCGACCTCTTCCAGCGGAATTGGAGCTACCGCCGGTTTGAAGTCCAGCAGGCCGCGTAAGGTTCCCAGTTGTTCTGACTGGTCGTTGATCAGCTTAGCGTAGTCCTTATAGATATCATAGTCATTGGTTCTAGTTGCCGATTGGAGTTTGTGGACGGTCATCGGATTAAACTGGTGATATTCTCCACCCTGCCGCCACTGGTAATGGCCGCCAACGTCCAGTGTCGGATCTTCAACCGGGCTCTCAGGATAGGCCCGGCAATGCCGAGTCAGGGACTCTTCAGCCATTATCTCGAGCCCAATTCCTTCCACTCGACTGTCGGTCCAGGTGAAATACTTCTCGATTACCTCCCGTTTAATTCCTACCGCCTCAAAGATCTGGGCACCCCGGTAGGATTTAATAGTGGAGATGCCGATCTTAGCCATGACTTTTACCACGCCTTTAGTTGCAGACTTAATGTACCCTTTTACCGCCTCACGATACTCGATGCCTGTCAACTGGCCTTGTTGAATCATATCAGCCAAACTTTCAAAGGCCAGGTAAGGGTTAACCGCCTGTATGCCATAGCCGATCAGCAGGCAGAAATGGTGGACTTCACGCGGTTCGCCGGATTCGAGTGCGATACCAACCTTAGTCCGGGTGCCTTGCCGTACTAGGTGGTGGTGCAATCCTGAGACAGCCAGCAGTGCTGGGATCGGCACCCTGTTTTCGTCCAACCCCCGGTCCGATAGGATCAGAATTGTGTAACCGTCTTCAATGGCTTGATCAGCGTCCGCGAATAATTGATCTAAAGCACGTTCTAGGTTCTGGCCAGTTTCTTCGGAAGGCGTCCGACTCTCAGTCGACGCCCGCCCCTCAGTCGGCGTCGGCTTGGGGAACAGGATGGGCAGTGTTTTGGATTTTAGACCCACTTGGTCTACACGCCGCAGTTGCTCCAGCTCTTCATCGGAAAGGATTGGGGTATCCAACTTAATTTGGCGACAACTTTCCGGCCTTGGATTCAGTAGGTTTCCTTCGGGGCCAATAGTTGTCTCCGGAGAGGTTATGATCTCCTCTTTCAGTGGATCCAGCGGTGGATTTGTAACCTGTGCGAAAAGTTGCTTAAAGTAGTTGTAAAGCAGGTGAGATTGGTTAGAGAGGACTGCTAACGGCGCATCGTTCCCCATCGATCCGACCGGATCTCTGCCAATTTTAGACATCGGCCCCAAGAAAACGCGTTGATCTTCATAGGTGTATCCAAAGGCCTGTTGGCGTTGTAAGGTTTTGCCATGATTGTGTTCCGGTTCTTTAGCCGGCACGTGGGGCAAATCTGAAAGAGCGATCAGATGCTCTTTCAACCATTGTCCGTATGGATGTTCAGTCGCAACGTTACGCTTGACCTCTTCGTCACTAATAATCCGTCCCTGTTGTGTATCGACTAACAGGATTCGCCCCGGCTCCAGCCGTCCCTTATAAGCAACACCTTCAGGGTCGACGTCGATTACCCCTGCTTCTGAGGCTAGTATGATTAAATCGTCTTTGGTAACATAGTAACGGGAGGGCCGAAACCCGTTGCGGTCCAGGCAAGCGCCAACAATATGGCCATCAGTGAAGGCGATTGAAGCCGGACCGTCCCAAGGCTCCATCAGACAACTGTGGTACTGGTAGAAGGCACGCCGTTCATCATCCATACTCTGGTGGCGCTCCCACGGTTCGGGAATCATCATCATAGCAGCGTGCGCCATAGAGCGACCAGACAGTGACAGGAATTCTAGGCAATTGTCGAAAATTGCAGAATCGCTACCATCCTCGTCGAGGATCGGTAAGATTTTGGTTATATCGTCGCCGAATAGCTCAGAGACAAACATGGTCTGGCGTGCTTTCATCCAGTTCTGGTTACCTCGAATGGTATTGATCTCACCGTTATGGATTAGGTACCGATAAGGATGGGAACGATCCCAACTGGGGAAGGTATTGGTCGAAAATCGAGAATGAACCAAAGCGATGGCCGCCGTCATCAATGGATCTCGCAACTCCGGATAGAATTCGCCCACCTGCATCGGCGTTAACATGCCCTTATAGACCACGGTACGTGCTGACAAACTGGGAATGTAGAAGTTCGGATCCAGAGGTTCGTGGTTGCCTGAGGTGGATCTACCATAGCGAATCAGATTAGAGGCTCGCTTGCGGATGACATAGAGCTTGCGCTCAAAGGTTACCAATGAGTTGGTATCCTCTGTTGGGTTAGATAGACCTCCAGCCATCGACTGACGGTCAGATCTTTCGATGAAGGCTTGCCAAACCGCAGGTTCACTGTCCAGAGAGGTCTGTCCCAGCGTCGAGTTATCGGTTGGCACTCGGCGCCAGCCAAGAAATTTTTGTCCCTCTTCGGCTACGATCTTTTCGAACTGTTGCTGGCAGGTAGAGGTGGGCTCACCATCTGTGCTTTGAGAGAAATAGAGCATACCGACGCCGTATTGCCCCGGTTCGGGTAGATCTATGCCCTCCGGCTTACAAACAGATTGCAGAAAATCGTGTGGGATCTGCATCAGGATACCGGCGCCGTCACCGGTATTTTCTTCACTGCCGCGGGCCCCCCGGTGGTCTAGGCAAATCAAAGCTTCCAGTGCCTGACGCACAATTTGGTTAGATTTTTGCCCTTTAATGTGTGCAATCAGGCCAATGCCACAAGCGTCTCGCTCATAGGCTGGGTTGTAAAGCCCCTGCTTTGGTGGGAGGCCAAACGGTTTTTTCATAATAGAACCTTTCTTCAGTTGAAGATGCCGATAGATGGTACGCCTAACATCGGCGAGAGTGTTTTGATACTTTTCTTTATGTGTGCGCCTGCAAAGATGTCCAAGGTTCACCCTGGATTTTCGTTATACAATTTTTCGCAAGTTTATTGAGATGGAAGGTCGAGGGGGCTAGTTTCCCGTTTTAACGGGAGTTCAAATCGGGCTTCTTGCGGTATCAGGTAGACAATTTCGCTATCTATGTAAGATGTCAAGTTACTTTCTCATGAGTCAAAATCATACATCAGATTGTCTAAAACTGTCAAGTCAATTACATCATTTGGAGTTCGAGCGGTCAGCGATCTAACTCTATACTAAGCCTGCTGTATTAGCAGAATATATTAGCGGAACGCGATCTTTACAAAAGAAGACTGTTCTTGATAAAATAAAAATAGAAGAGTAGAGTAGGTTAAAAGGAGTCTAAAAGATGGGAAAGTTTCTGGGGATAGTAATGACCCCTCTAGATGTTCAGGTTGAAGGGTTGAACGCTGTCATGGATCGAATCCAATCGACAGGCGCAACCGCTATCAATTGTGGCCGCACTTTGAATCGAGAAGCGACGGCTGAAACCGGATTTCGTGCACCACCACTCGACATTGACGGCTACGATCGTGTCTTTGACCGTCCCGTCTGGGGTAAGAGGGAACTCTATCTGGAGAGCTTTCGCGCCCAAAAACCGAATCTCTCCTGGTACACTGATACCCCCTATAGGCCAGCCTGGAGAGAGATCCCTGCCGATTTAGACGCAGATTTGCCCAGCCGGATTTTTGAATCGGCTCGAAGCCGGAATTGGCGGATCTATACCTCGGTCACACCTCTGGCCGTCCCTGGACTGAAAGACCAGGATAGAATGCAGTGGATCGATGGTCGGTGCCCGGATCCAGATCGTCGAGTCGCCAACCAAGGATGCCCCAGTTCACCCGATGTTCGAGCCTGGGCGATCGCCTCAGTGCTAGATGAAATAAGCCATCATCCAACCCCGGATGGAGTTTGTCTGGATTGGGTCGAATATACCACCTACCTGTTGGAAGATCACTTCGCCTGTTTTAGTCCACATTCACAACGACAGATGGTAGAGTTAGGCTACGATCCGCAAAAAATTAAACAGGATATCCAATCCCTCTGGAACCATTTACATCGATTGACCACCGACCGGCTCGATCAAACCGAGCGCCTTTTAGGCCACCCATCCCGGTTGCTGGATCTACTCGTCCGCTTTTCCGGCGTTTACGATTTCTTCCGTTTTAAGTCGGATGTGGTTTGTGGCCTCTACAAAGATATCCGGACCGCAATGGATCAGGCCGGTTTTGCTGAGGTCGAGTTAGTGGCCAACGGTTGGCCACCCCCCTTCAATCGGTCCAGCGGTATGGACTATGGCCGACTGGCGCAAACCGTCCAATGTGTTCGCCCCAAACTCTACACCTTTCACTGGTCGGCAATACCTCGCTGGTACGGTCAGGTGTTGAAAAATTGGAACCCGCAGTTAGGCGTCAGCACAATTCTAAAGGCCGTCAAGTTCTGGTTTAATTTGCCAGACGACATCCAATCGCCGGCCTTTGCCGATTACTACATTCCCGGTGCGACAGACAAACATCCGGTCCGTTTCGAGACCTTTGCCGACCGGGTCGGTGAGGTGGTTCAACAGGTTGATGGTAAGAGCCCGGTTATGCCGTTGGCTCATGGTTATGTACCGCTCGAGCAGTGGAAACGAACTGTGGCCATCGTTCGAGATACCGCCGCAGACGGGATGTGGGTGCAACGGTATTGCTACTTATCGGATGAGAAAATCTCGGCTCTAGCCGGGATTTGGAATGTTAAAAACGCGGACCGGGTGATGGCCATGGGCTCCTTTTTCTAATCTACGAGCCGATGCCAACAAAAAGACCAGGGATGCGGCTAAAGATTCGGCCAATGGATATGCACATACCTGGACGGGTCGGAAGATTAAAGATTGCGGAAGAAAAGTCGAGACTGCTATAATCAGCGACAGCGGATTTTAACACGAAGATTTCGGTGGGTTGCAGTGGAGGCAGTGACTTGGCAAGGCGATTGATCGTCGGTTTAACTGGTGCCAGCGGTACCATCTATGGAATTCGGTTAATTGAAGTTTTAGCGGATAATACCGATTTCGAGATCCATTTAACCATCTCTGAAGCCTGTGCGCGCGTTTTAGCCGAAGAGGTCGGAGTCCAGATAGATCTGGATAATTTTAGCGCTACCGACTTAATCGGTCGAGACACTTCCAACGTGATCTATTACCACCCGGATGATATTGGTGCTTCGATTGCCAGCGGCTCTTTCCGGACCTTGGGAATGGTAATCGTACCGTGCAGTATGGGAACGGTAGCCTCGGTTGCGATGGGGCTATCGCGAAACCTGGTCCAGCGTGCGGCCGATGTCTGTCTGAAAGAACGACGCCGGTTAGTCCTGGTGGTACGGGAGACGCCGCTGAGTACGATCCATCTGGAAAATATGCTCAAGCTGTCACAGGCCGGCGCCGTTATACTGCCCGCCATGCCGGCCTTTTACCATTTCCCCGATACCATCGAAGATCAGATCAATTTTGTGGTTAGCAAAGCTCTGGATCAATTCGGCATTGATGTCCGGCTGGTTCGACGTTGGAAGGAGAACGGTCGTGCTTGATCAACTGGCTAGGTTCAATCAGAAACGGTGGGATGAACTGGCCCAATCAAATGTTCCCTATTCACGCCCGATGCTGGATCTGGATGCTGATTCGGCTAGAGATTTTGTTGATCCGGAAGGGATTTTAGGCGACGTCAGGAACAAAAAAGTGCTGTGTCTGGCAGGCGGTGGTGGGCAGCAGACTGCCGCCTTTGGCCTTTTGGGGGCCGAGGTAGCTGTTCTGGATCTAACCCTCACCCAACTGGATCGGGACCGACAAGCGGCTCAACACTATGGATTACAGATCCAGACCTGTCAGGGCGATATGCGAGATTTGTCCCGTTTTGCCGCTGACCATTTCGACATTGTTCATCACGCTCACTCCATCAACTTCATCCCCGAGCCAAGAGTGGTTTTTGCCCAGGTGGCCAGGGTTGTCAAGAACGGTGGTTATTATCGCTTTTCTTTCCATAGTCCCTTTTCGCACGGCATCGAGGATTCTGTCTGGGATGGCGGCTATCGGCTGGTTCAGCCCTACAAAGATGGCGAGGTTCACTACGATGACAATCGATGGGAGGTGGAAGACCACGATGGGTCAGTTAAACGGATTGAAGGGCCTAGAGAATTTCGTCACACCATGAGAACTCTGGTTGCCGGGTTAGTAGGGAACGGATTTGTTATTCTCAGCCTGACCGAGGAGACCTCGGATGAAACCGATCCGGAACCGGGATCCTGGGAGCATTTCAAGTCGATCGCGGCTCCTTACCTGACTATCTGTACCACCTATCTACCCCATGTTTTGAGCCGCTACGTTCAGCGCTCTCCCTCTTGAGGATAGATTCTTGATGATGAGTTTTTGACGAACAGGAGGCAACATCTCAAATCTAAAATGGAGTTTACCCGACTAACACCGGCTCAAAAAGAGCATTTCGATCTCAACGGTTATCTGGTGATCCGCAATGCCATCGACCAGGAAACTATCGATCATGTGGTCGAGATTGGCGACCCTTTCATGACGGCCGAACTGGTGCGGGAGCACGGAGAACCGGTCGCTAAAAATCACTATTTCAATCGGTATTTCAACCTGACGCAAGACGATGTTCTGCTCCAACTGGCACTCAACCCTTCGATTGTATCTCTGATGACCCAATTGCTGACACCGGATCTCCGGTTCAGCGGTGGCAACCTGATCTACAAATATCCACAACCTGCCTCAGAGACACCGATCTATCCGGACGGTGATGGGCGTGATCATCGGAATTGGCATCGCGACATCAACAATTTGGCCCCTGAACACCCGATCCGTAATACCGTCTCTATCCGCGTTGCCTACTGCTTGACAGATTTCAGTCTGCCTAATTCTGGGGTCACGCATCTGGTCGCAGGCAGCCATCGCCTGACGGCGCCTCTTCGATTCCAAAGGACCTCGGCCACACAGCCCGAAGCGGACGTCGATCCGCCAAACACGATCGAGCCTCAACTTCAGTCTGGAGATGCCTATCTGTTTAACACTTTGACCTACCACGCCTCCGGGGTCAACTTCAGAGACCAGGTGGCCAAGATCGTAATGGCAACCTATGCCTATCATTGGTGGGGTGGAACCACCTATTCGCCGGACCCATCTGTTTTTCAGCAGGTAGACGCCATCGGAGGTCAGTTGCTGGGCCGGCGCAGCGACGGTGAGCAACCGCTGGTTGAATGGGCGAGGCAACATGGTATACTCTACCAGACTTCACCGATGCGGATCTACGATCATCCGGTGGAAGTTAGATGGTAAGCACTAAAACCGTTAGGAGATAACGAAAATGGAGCAACGCCTTCTGGGAAGAACCGGCCTACCCGTTAGCCTATTGGGGATGGGTGGCCTGTTCGTTTCACAGGTCGGCGGAGGCGACCGTGACCAAGCCTGTCAAGCTGTTCATCGTGCCTTGGAACTGGGTGTCAACTATGTCGATACTGCTCCCGGTTACGCCGATAGCGAGGAGGTTCTCGGATTAGCGCTGGAGGGGACCTCCCAACCGTATCTAATTTCAACCAAACTTGGTGGGCATCCTCAACCTTTCAATCCTAAAGATAGAGATCTACTCCGACGATCGGTCGAGAATAGCCTGCGCCTGTTAAAGCGAGACACGATCGATATTTTAATGATCCACGAACCGGACCGGCCTGGCCAATACGACTGGTGGGACAGCTATGATACATATCACGGTCCGGTCTCCGAGGTATTAGCTGAATTGAAATCAGAGGGCATTATTCGCTTCACCGGACTGGGCGGGACAACCGCCTACCAACTTCATCCGATCATCGATACCGGCAACTATGACGTCGTCTTAACCGCTTTCAATTATAGCCTTCTGTGGCGGGAGGCTGAGCTCGAAATTTTGCCGACTGCCAGGCGCCATAACGTGGGCGTTGTCATCGGATCACCGCTTCAACAGGGCGCGCTGGCCCAACGCTATGCGGAGGTTGAAACGGGCGCCAGATGGCTCAGTTCACCTCGTCAACGGCAGTTTCAGGTCCTGTACGATTTCCTGGATGAGATAGAGTTGTCACTTCCAGAACTGGCCCTTCGGTGGGTGATCTCCAATCCCGATATCTCGACTACGCTGATGGGAGCACGCTCGGTAGAAGAGGTGGAGAAAAATGTCGCCGCCGTCAATGCAGGGCCGTTGCCCGCCGAGATGCTGACTCGACTGAAAGAGATCGCAGAGATGGTCCCGTTTCGACCCTTTGAAGAACCGTTTGGCCTCCCTTTTAATCGAGATTACAACGGTCCTGGGCACGCCTAATAGACCAGCGCTTACTCTATCAAGGAACTCTCTAATTCAAGGAACTCTTACTTCTAAGGAGAATGCAACAATGCGCGCCTTATTTCGGTGTAATTTATATTTAATCTGTTTGGCTCTATTCAGCCTCTCTCTTACCGTTCATGCGGCCCCTAAAGAAGAGGTCCAATTCAAAAAAGATGACGCTGCTATGCGGTTGATTCCGGCCGGAACCTACACTATAGGTTCAGAGGCTGAGATCGCAGATGTGGATGAAAAGCCAGCCCATCCGGTCGAATTGGACGATTTTTACATCGATAAATACGAAGTTACCAACGCCCAATACCGCACCTTCCTGGCGGCGACAGATCATCGAGAACCGAGGTACTGGAACGACGAAACGCTAAATCAACCCGAGCAACCGGTCGTCGGTGTTTCGTGGGACGACGCCGTAGCCTATGCGGAGTGGGCGGGGAAACGGTTGCCGACCGAAGCGGAGTGGGAGACGGCGGCACGTGGCAGTGAAGAACGCGTTTTTCCCTGGGGCAACGAGTTCGACTTAAAGATAGCTGCTACAACGATTCACGCCAACGTCATCGCGACTGACGACGGTTTTGAAAAAACGGCCGTCGTCGGCAGTTTTACCGCTGGAGAGAGCCCGTTTGGGGTGCAAGACCTGGCTGGCAACGTATTTGAGTGGGTGGCCGACTGGTACGCCGAAGGCTACTACAACGACAGTCCGCCCTCCAATCCCCAAGGTCCGGCTGAGGGGAATTTCAAGGTTTTGAGAGGCGGATCCTGGCGCGATGGCGGAGAGAAAGCGCGCAGCGCTAAAAGATCCTCTCTGCCGGCCAGCATGCGTCACGACGAAATTGGGTTCCGGTGTGCCATCTCCTTAGCTGATTTCTTGACCTGAATGCCGCCCCCTGGGACGTGGATAAAAGCGGCGAGATCAATATCTTCGATCTGGTACTGGTGGCCAACAACTTCGGTGTCGCCGACGCTGAGACAGGCGATGTCAACAGTGATGGCAAGGTCGATATTTTCGATCTGGTATTGGTAGCCAACCACTTTGGTGAAGGCAGCGGGACGACGGCCGCGCCCAGCATTGTCTCTGCCAGGATCAACCTGGACGACTACCAGTTGCACCGGATTCAATCGGTGATTCGTCAGTTGGAGCACCAGCCGAATGCGGAAACCAAACACGTTCTCAACTTGTTGCGGGCACTGGTCGACCAGCCCATAACCGAAACTCGGCTCCTGACCAACTATCCGAACCCCTTTAACCCCGAAACCTGGATTCCGTTCCGACTCTCCAGGCCACAACAGGTGACAATTGAAATCTACACCGACTCTGGCCAATTGGTCAGAAGTCTGCCGTTGGGCGTTTTACCGGCCGGCCTCTATACGACCAGAGAGAGTGCCGCTTACTGGGACGGAAAAAACGATTGGGGTACTCCCGTTTCGAGCGGCCTCTATTTTTCTACCCTCCGATTGGGGCCAACTTCCGCTAATCTACAATCGACCGGACTATCCGGGCAGTCGTTTGCTCCTGACACGGTTCAACGAATGGTTCTATTAAAATAGATCCAGGCGCCACCAATTAAGAGATTCACCAATTGAAGAAACTGTAGACAAGCCTCAACTAAACTAGAAGCAGAGGACAGATGATTTCCGACGAACAACTTGTTCGACAAACTGTTAGCGGCGACGTTGAATCTTTTAATCGATTAGTAGAACGTTACCACGGTATGGTCTTTAACCTGGCCTACCGAATGTTGGGAGACACCAGCGAGGCCGAAGACGCGACCCAGGAGGCGTTTCTCGAAGGTTTCAAATCGGTTAAGGGATTCCAGTTCCAATCGACTTTTAAGACCTGGCTGTACCGGGTCTCGATCAATACCTGTCAACAATACATTCGCAAAGCCGAGTCCCGCCAGCGGATTTTGTCCTCTTACACCGAAAATCTAGCAGATTCGCAACGGACCGATTCCGGTCCCGTTCGACCTGACCACCATCTGCTTAAGAGTGAGAGAGAGCAGATCGTCCAACTGGCCATCAACGATTTGCCACCCAAACAGCGATCTGTGGTGACGCTATTTTACATGGAACATCTCAAGTATCGAGAGATTGCAGAAATTTTAGACTGCTCGGAAGGAACGGTTGCGTCTCGGCTCAATACGGCCATTAGCAACCTGAAAACCACACTGGAGAAACGGCTTTGATGCAAATCACCGTCGATCTCAGCACCTGCGACCGGGTGCGGAAACATCTCGGGGTTCATACCGATACCGATCTAAAGGCGACCGAAAAGGCGGAGCTAAAGCAGCATCTCCTGGACTGTCCGGACTGTCAGCGGGCTTACGAACAGATGTGGCATACCTCCCTAATTCTGGACGACCTGTCGACCGTGGTCTCTCCCCAACCGTTGCTGCAACGGATTCAGAGCCAGACCCGCAGCCTTCACCGTCGTCAACGCCTGGCATTCTATGCCAATCCCATCGACTGGTTTCTTGGCCTGTTCAGATTAGATCCGCCACCTACTCTGGTTAACTGTGCGGCCATCGTTTTTTATGTCGTGGTCACCGCTTTTTTCGTCAAGCTGACCGTCCTGGATAGTAACGACCCCGTTGCTCTAACCACCAAACCGGTTCCCGTCCAGATGCGTGTGGTACGGTTCGGTGCCATCAAAAAAGCGGCGCTTGAAAGCGTTACCATAGAGGATCGGCCCAGTACCGACAATTAGCCCGATCCTTCTCACCCTCCTTTCTTTCACTCTACCCACCGCCATACCATCTTTTCTTTTGTGCTCTAGGCGGTTCTCTGTCAAGTTCTGAACCTCTGCTGTCGATACTGGCACTGATAGATGTAAGACGCTGGTCGGCTGAGTTAGGCTCAGGATTTCGCCTGAAATGAATAGTTCGCCTGAAATCCTAAAATATATAGCCCTCAATTCTGCCTGTGTGGGCCATAACACCACAACGCTCCAAAACGCTCGATAGCCTTAAAAATATAGCCTTAAAAATATTGAGAAATAGCATCAGGAAGTTTGACTTATTGTTTCGCACACTGTTATCATAGAGGGTTTGCACTCATCAGTATTCGCCGTATTGGATATTCTCTTGCCCGACTTGGTTTTTTCCTTTATCTCTATCTTCAATTTGCCGGTATTTTGAGGCCTGTACCATGCTTAATTCCAATCCATCCCTGAATGACATGAATAAAATATCAAAATGGATCTGCCTGTTGCCCTTTTTGTCCCTGCTTGTTAGCCTACCAAGTCAAAGGGCAACAGGCGCTCCCCCCCAACTGGGGCCTAAACTGCGTCAGAAAGTGAACCTGAAAATAGGTGAAGTTGAAGACTATCAGCCCCAAACTGCAGATTTGACCCCGATTAATCGTCTGGACCTGAAAGGGTTGGGTGCCGCTGATGGCCCTGCCACCCTGGAAGGTCTCGATCGTTTAGGCAACTTGACTGAGCTGGAGTTGTCTGACAGTCACTTAGAAAGTTCAACTCATTTGAGGGATTTACGCAAACTGAAAATCTTTAAGTTCAGCCGAGGGAAAATTAATAGCCTGAAACCGGATGCCAACCAACTAAGAAGTCGAATTAATACCTTTACCGCCCTGGAAGAGTGTGAGTTGAGAGGAAACGACTTAGACGTGTCATTTTTGAACGGGCTGGACCTACCGCAATTAACCGACCTGGATCTGTCCGAAAACCAACTTGCCAATGTTAATAGTATAGGTGGCGGCAACCTGAGCAAACTGAAGCGGCTGAACCTGAGTCAGAATCCCCTCCAGCGCCAGCAAGCGGGTGCTCCAGTATTAAAGGCGCTGCATAATGCTAATCTGGAGGCCCTCGACCTGAGCCGGCCGGTTGGCATCAACAATGATA
>Ga0208128_1000420_pt1 | contig 17457 bp, 20 predicted proteins | sample ETNtaG_35_FD_185758 | JGI IMG/M metagenome (GOLD analysis project Ga0208128, IMG submission 185758) | Marine microbial and viral communities from oxygen minimum zone, Eastern Pacific Ocean - ETNP201306PF51B (SPAdes) (version 2) | ecosystem: Environmental > Aquatic > Marine > Oceanic ... | reverse complement strand
TCGGCAAGCAAACGATTAGGAAGAAAAACCCCAGGCTTACGCCTTGGGGGAGCGTCTCAGGCTATTTAACAGTATAATAGTAGTGTTTAATGCGTAATGGGTCAAAGTGCCGAGGGCGCAGGCTGAATTATCGCTGCGCGCCTGTGTGGAGCCTGTCTTTAATAGTGCAAACACGCCATGGCAAGGCCGCAGGCCTTGCCATGGACCATGTCAGATCCAAGACATACTTGATTTATTGAACAACACTTGAGCGCTTAAATCCCTAATATTTAGGTGCTCTTAGTTCTTATATGAAGCACCTAGAGAAGCATTTTTGGCCTTTTATCCACTTAGCTCAAATCCTAATCAGCCTATTTCGCTGAACAAGATATCAACAATAAGTGCAGCGAAAACCAAGCCTTACCACGATGTAGAGAGTTGACTGGCTTAAAGTCGATGGTTTTAATGACTAAATGCGCAAATGCTGTAGACATTCATGCCAATTGAAATCGTATAACGCCTTGCCTAAAAGTTCTAACTATTCAATTTTAGATCAGCTTGGTAAGCATATTCAACGGCCACAACCTATTTGCTGATCATGCCTACACATAACATCATTATTTGCTATTAATAGGAGACTGGCCTAGATCTATTGACTTACTTAAGCTATACTAGGGAATGAGATTTTCAAGCCGTCTAGAAACATCTGTATAGCAATAGATGTAAGAAGCATACCCATCACTTTAGTAAGAACCTGCATAGTTGAAATGCTAATTCTAGAAGACAGTAATTCTCCTAATTCGAAAATTAGATATATCAATAAAGCCATCACTAGAATAACAATGCTTAATAAAGTCTTCCCTTCAATAGAAGAACTAATTGGATCAGCAATTGCAACTGTAAGCGTACCTGGCCCCGCCAGAAGCGGTATGCCAATAGGAACGACTCCTTTTACTGAGGAGCTCTTATCTCGATCAACCGAATCAGGGTCATGGTGTTCCTCAGGTGGCTTAGCTCGAAGCATGGAAATACCAATTAAGACAACAATCAGACCACCCGCTATTTGAAAGGCTCCACGGCTTATTCCGAAAATATCCAACATTTCATTACCTAGCCAAGTGGCAATCAGAAGTGCTACTAAAAAAGTTATAGAACTACTACGTGCTATTGCTCTATCGTGGCTTCGCTCACCATCTGTAAATGAGAGATAGATCGGCAAATTGCCGATAGGGTTTGCAACAGTAAAAATACCAATGGCAGCATTTAGAAGAGACATAAGACAGTGGCATTTAATTGTTTGTGACAACAGCCCTAGGGGGCTTTACTTTAACTCTACATTAATATTACATAGCAGATTTTTTTAGATCGCGCAAAAGTGCCTTAACAGCTGACTGAAACTAGCAATAGCTTCAATTGAAGGCAGTGCTTTTTTAATAAAGCAGCTCTTGCTTATAGATATGAATCAAAAGCAATAGTCCTGATGCGACAGTGAAACCATCACGGGTCTTTGCAGACAATCACATTCCCACGCCAGCTAATGCGGTTTGCATTGCTTTAGCAGATGTGTTGCCTCAAGGTAGCTGAATCCAGCTCTGCATACAGCTTTGTTGAAAGTATTGGCTGAATATCACTAGGAATATTTTTCTACAAATGCTTCAGGGGGTCTTCATATAGGAGGTAGCTGCTCGCAGTAAAAAAAATAAGGCCATAGAATGGCTGATCAACTTCCTAGCAAAGGTTTCTAGTCGAACATGTTTCGCAAAGAAGAAAAAAAAGCCTTGACCCGCCTGGCTTTGCTATCCATCGGTTGGCCTGTTGGTCTTGATCGGTTTTATGACAGCAAAACCCGTGACGGAATTTTGTCAATCATCGGTTGGTGCCTTGTCTTTGGCGGCATCATGTATCTAGCTCCTTGCCCTAGCACTTTCCAGAACGGAAGCAGCATGGCAACAATGAGCCCTCCGAATCCATTAGTAATCATCCCCATGGCACTCGGCGTGGTTGGAGCACTGTTGGTTTTGCGCAAAGGCTTCCGTCTTCTGCGTCAGTTTGAGCAGGCAGGCGACTAAACCTCTGCAGCCTTGGGGCCGCAGATCCTTTTTAAGAGGAAAACCCCCAGGTATTGACCTGGGGGAGGATTGTTCCCTCGCACTTAATTTCATAACGCTAACGTTGAGCCACTGCAATAGGTCAATATGCCCTGTGATTCAACATCGAGCTTCTGCTGAGCTCAGCCTGAGCTCGAGAATGGCAATCTCCTTTAGGTGATTAACAGAGTAAATACTTTGTGTAGTTAAGCCAGCAATAATGACGATTCAAAAGCTGGTTAGCAATCACTGTCTAAGCATAAAAGCTGACAACTTAATTAGCACTCTTATCGAGATCTGCTCAATTACGCTCTGAATCATCAGATTGGAATCTAGTCGCCACCGCATAACGGTCCAGCCAGCGATTGACACGTCCTCGCTGGGGAGCCGGCACCTCCTGAAGCAACTGGGATAACTCCAAAGCACCTAGACGCCTTATTTCCCTCACATCTACATGCCAAAGAGCCTCTGCCTCACGAATCAAGCGTGCCCAAGTGCGTACCTGCTGCCATTGACGCAGCCTCAGCCGTAGTGGGTTACAGAGGACCTGCCGACGGAAAGCCCAGTGCGGTAAAGGGTGATGCTGGCGAGATAACGCATTCATTAGTACAGCTTGACGAATTCAAAGCCTGAAATGCAAATTCATCAGTGTGACTTCAGAGTGCTGAAACAAATCTGCTCTTGCACTAGTTATCGAAGGTACCTAGCGGCTCAGTATCTGGCACCATCAGGCAGGGCGCGGAACTCCTCCCAGACCTGAACGGCCTCCTCCTCAAGCATCTGCTCCTGTGGAATATGACGCTGAGCAATTGGCTTAAGCATGTCTTGACTGATTTCTTCATCTGAGAACAGATCTCGATATATCTGCCATGAAGCGGCGTAATAAATGTGGCTGATCCTGGCCCAGTAGGCGGTTGAGTAACACATCGGACAGCACTGACAACTGCTATAGAGCTCGCAACCTGACAAATCCCAGGTGCCTAACTTTCGGCATGCCTGACGGATGGCGTTCACCTCGGCATGAGCTGAGGGATCCAAATCTTTAATTACGCTATTGCCACAGGAAGCAACTACGGCACCTTCCTTGACAATCAGGGCCCCGAAGGCGCCTCCGCTTTTACGAACTACCCCTGCATCACGCTGAATGCGAATAGCCTCGCGCATGAAAGTCAACTGTTGTTGTGTAGCCATCGAAAATACTTACCTCTACAAATCAGCTTTAACGCCCGCAAGCTATCAGTACTGACTGTGCTGGAATTTTAATTATAGAAGCAAATGGCTAAACAAACAGGTTACTCCTTGTAATTACGCCAACCCACGATTATAAGTCATCAATTAAAAGTCATCAATACAATGTGCGTTTGCTGTCTATCTTAATAGAAGCATAGATACGGTCGAAGGAGTAAATAGAAACTAAGCCAGAAGCAGAGTAAGCAGTAGCAGTAGCAGTAGAGAGTTTCATTGATTTAGTCCTGGTTGGTATGTGATGTTTTGGGATGTTGTGAAATTGCTTGCTTCAAAAGATTTATCCGCAAACATATTCACAGGAGACTTATCATCTTTTTAAAAGTGATTGAAAATACTTCTCATACTCTTTGTCCCCCTTGAATTCGTTTCGATCTTTTAAAACGATCTTCCTGCCATTAGAATCTGTTACCACGAAAGATTCATGCTTATAGCTAAAGCCTTTAGCACCAGATAAACCTACAAGATCAGCAGAAGAAAGTTCCTGATCTAACAGTTCGCTGATGTAATCGTTGTTGGATGTAGTCATGGTTTTGAAGTTGGGTATATGGAAATCAAAGGCTTGATTGGTTTGCCTTTGATGCACATACCATCGCTTTTCTAAGCATCCAAGGTGTTGATCTAAAGCAATCACATCTGTGACCTAGCTCACAGCAGCCCAGATCAAAGGAATAGCCCTGAAATAAATCAGGGCTCTAACCAACTTCTCACCAACTCTCACTCAGCTCTAAGAGAAAGGGCATGATTACCATCACAGTTTTTTGTGATCTCGCTCACAAAAACCACAGATATTTAGCAACTCATGCCTAATTAAAAGCAAGAGTTTTGCTTGGATCCTATTTAGGCACACACAGCCCGTTGCTCATCTTGATCAATAGAAACCACCTGAAAATCAAGCTCGGCGGCCTGACGATCACTCAAACGCCTTGTCCAAGCACCTTGAACTGGATCATTCCAACGAAAACCAGCCTGCTTGGCTAGATGTCTTTGCTGATAAGAAACCTGGGCACGCATCAAACGCCGTGGCTCAAGCCCATGAAGCAGGAGAGTTTCCAAATCATTGCAGCGGCAAAAAACCTCCGCCAGATATATGCAGTCAGTAAGAGCACGATGTGCTGCCCATACCGGTACGCCATAAGCGAGTGCCAAATCCCTTACAGAAGGTCTAGAGCGAAGCTGACGATCCACTGGCCAAGCAATATCTTCCATTGTGCAAAGCCAGGGTTTGGATACAGCCGGGAGGTGGTCCTTCCCAAACCATTGACGATCAAAGGCGGCGTTATGAGCAACCAACAGTTCCGCAGCATCGAGTAAAGCTTGGAAATATTCCAGGCCTTCTCGCCAGGGCTGATTCAGCCTGGTGACATCAGCAGGGATGTGATTAATCGACTCAGCTGCATTGTCCTGCACAGGCAGCAGAAAAGAATGCTGCGCCAGCACCGCACGCCGTGGTGCATGAAAAAGAATCGCTCCCACCTCCAGGCAATGATCCTGTTTGGGATCCAACCCTGAAGTTTCCGTATCGAGGATGAGCAACGTCTCTGGCAAAGGGATCGAGGCTTGTGAGGTAAAGCTAGGGAGAGCAACTGCTAAAGGCTGCGGAGAAGAGGCCGCCTCTAGCAAAGGCTCAACAGCCTCTGACGAAGAAACAACAGCCTCCTCTACATCAATTTCACAAAGAAGATCCAACTGGCCAGCGGCTAACTGTTGCTTCTTCTCTTCCACCACTTCGTCTGCCTCAATCGATCACTTGTATTCTCCCGTAGCCATCAAGGGGCTCCCTAGGCTGCTCGTTAGCGAAAAGAGCTCCTCATGACCCTCCAAGTTGGTGATAAGGCCCCTGCCTTTGTGCTTAAAGACCAAAACGGGACCACAAGAAGTAGCGGCGAGCTCAAAAACAAAGTACTAGTACTGTTTTTTTACCCAAAAGACGACACACCTGGATGTACAGCAGAAGCCTGTGGCTTTAGAGATGATCATGCCGTCTTCCAGAAACTCGGCGCAGAAATTTGGGGAGTGAGTGGTGATGATGACATCAGTCATCGTCGATTCGCAGAGAGATATCACCTCCCCTATGCCCTGCTATGCGACAAGGACAACACACTTAGAAAAGCCTTTGGAGTGCCACGAACCCTTGGGCTTCTACCAAGCCGAGTCACCTACATAATTGATCGCCAAGGCATCATCCGCCACATTTTCAATAATCTTCTCGATGGACCTGCTCATGTGCGAGAGGCACGTCAAATCGTGGAGACGATCACCAACCAACCATGACCAGATGGAGACGTCTAGGTAAAGCCTGGGGGCTCTGGCCAGCCCAACCAATCGCACTCGTTGAGATGATAGGCGGTAGTTATCTGGCGGCGAGTCCTCAGCTCAGCTATCGCCGACTACTAGAAGCCCTAGCCAGTCAAAACCTGGCGGTTCATACATGGGGCTATGTGCCAGGCTTTGACCATCAAGCGCAAGCAAATGAAGCCTGGAGCAGTCTGCGCCGTTGCCGGCAAGAACTTCAGGCAAGAGTCGGAGCGCTACCAGCACCACTGCGCCTAGGGCACAGCCTTGGCTGCAAATTGCATCTTCTCGCCCCAGATGGAGGCCGCAACAGCAAAGCTCTGGTGGCATTGAGCTTCAACAATTTCACAGCGGATCGTTCAATCCCCATGCTTCGGGAACTCGCATCAAAACTTGATTTCCGTACGGAATTCAGCCCAAGTCCTAAAGAGACAATGCGATTAATCCAAGAGTGTTACCACCAACCCCATAACTTATTGGTGAGCTTCGGGACGGACGACCTTGATCAGAGCCCAAGCCTTCTGCATTGTCTCCAACAGCGAGCTGATGATGCCACGCAAAGCTGGCATCTCCCAGGCGATCACCTCACACCAGCCAGCGCAGGTTTACGCCAGAACCTTCTCGGAGATTGGGCGGATGATTCCGCCCGAGCCGAGACAATAAAGCAACTTGTAGAAACTATCTGCCGCTGGGCATAACCACAAGCAAGTGATGATCATGCTCTAAGCCGATCGAGCACGGTGCGATCCTCAAGGGTGCTGGTGTCACCCTTGACTTCTTCTCCAGCTGCTAGCGCTCGCAAAATCCGACGCATAATCTTGCCGCTACGCGTTTTAGGCAAGGCATCACTACATCGAATCTGATCTGGTCGGGCGATCGGTCCAATCTCCTTACCCACATGAAGACGAAGCTCCTTAATTAAATCGTCACTGGCATCCCTACCGCTCTCCAAGGTGACGAAGGCAACGATTGCCTCACCTTTAATCTCATCAGGGCGCCCCACCACTGCCGCCTCCGATACTGCTGGGTGACTCACTAACGCCGATTCGATTTCCATCGTGCCAAGACGATGACCGGAAACGTTAATGACGTCATCCACACGGCCCATTACCCAGAAGTAACCATCCTGATCACGACGAGCTCCATCGCCAGCGAAATAAATGAAGCTGCCGTCACTGGGTCGGAGGTATTCCCAATAGCTCTCACGGAAGCGCTTAGGGTTGCCGTGCACCGTGCGCATCATCCCTGGCCAGGGTTGCCGTACAACTAGATATCCGCCCTCATCAGCCGCTACTGGATCTCCTTTGGAATCAACCACATCGGCCTGAATCCCAGGCAGGGGAAGGGTTGCAGAACCAGGCTTGGTCGGTGTGGCACCAGGCAATGGACTAATCATCACTCCACCAGTTTCTGTTTGCCACCAGGTATCAACTATTGGGCAACGATCACCTCCAATCACCTGTCGGTACCACATCCAGGCTTCAGGATTAATTGGCTCACCAACGGTGCCTAACAACCTCAGACTGCTCATATCGTATTGATCTGGCACGTCACGACCATTTTTCATAAAGGCACGTATCGCTGTTGGGGCGGTGTAAAAGATCGTGATCCCATGCTTTTGAATAAGTTCCCAGAAAGCTCCCGGCTTAGAAGGACGCGGTGCTCCCTCATACATAACTGTGGTCGCTCCATTGGAGAGCGGCCCATAAACGATGTAACTGTGACCAGTAATCCAACCAACATCGGCGGTACACCAGTAGACATCACCATCACGGACGTCGAAAATCCACTTAAAAGTTAAATGTGCCCAAAGGTTGTAACCCGCCGTTGTGTGAACCACACCCTTTGGCTTACCTGTTGAACCAGAGGTGTAGAGCACAAACAGACGATCTTCACTCGCCATCGGTTCCGCCGGACACTGCTGAGATTGAGCAGGCACAAGTTCGTGCCACCACTGATCCCGACCAGCCTCCATCACTACAGATTCCTTAGTGCGTTGCACAACCAGCACCGACTCCACGCTGGGGCAGGAATCATTGGCTAAAGCAGCATCAACAGCAGGCTTTAATGAAACGGCCTTGTCTTTGCGAAAACTGCCATCGGCAGTAATCACTGCCTTGGCCTGACCATCCACTAAACGATCTCTTAGGGCTTCAGCTGAAAACCCGCCAAAAACTACTGAATGTGGTGCTCCAATACGTGCACAAGCCAACATGGCAATGGCCGCTTCTGGCACCATCGGCATGTACAGGGCAACCAAGTCGCCCTTGTTAATACCGATGGCTTTTAAAGCATTGGCAGCTCTACAGACTTCAGCATGGAGCTGCTTATAGGTGAAACGCCGCACATCACCAGGCTCACCCTCCCAGATCAGGGCAGTTTTATCAGCATTGGGGCCATTGAGATGACGATCAAGACAGTTAGTTGAAAGGTTTGTAGTCCCTCCTTCAAACCAGCGCGCAAACGGGGGGTTCGACCAATCGAGCACAGTATGAAAAGGCTCAAACCATTCCAGTTCACGGCGGGCGGCCTCGCCCCAGAAGCTCTCTGGATCTAGCTTGGCTTTATCTGCCATCTGCTTGTAGGCCTCCAAGCTGCCAACCATGGACTGCGACGACTGCAGCGCGGTGGGAGGGAAAACGCGCTGCTCCTGCAGAACCGATTTGATGGTGGAGGAAGAATCAGATGACATAAGGCAATGAGCGACCAGAAATTTTCCGCATTCAAGCTAGTTAGCACAGATACATCAGCGGTGTGAAACGGTTGTTTAAACGGACCCCATAAACGCCTGTCAGCTAAAAGCTTCTAAGTACATACAAGCCAAAGGGTCAAAAATATTCGGAAGCAGCACAGTCACCACAAGTCAAAACAAAAAAGCAAAGCTATAATTAATTTCAAAGGAAGACATAGGGATAAGCAGTTTTTTGGTGTTCAAAACTTATCAACCTCTTGACAAACTGAGCTGAACATAAAATCTCAACATTATTTTCGCCCTTTTAATACATCAGACCAGCTACTACTGTCATGGATAACATTATCCATGACCTTGCGTTGAAAGGCCGCAACACTCTGGCCTAGGACCTCCTCCATTAGCTCAAGTCTCCATAGTAATGAACTGCATGGGTTATAAGGGTTCGCACGCCTGTAGTGAATGCCTCTGCAAAGCCTGGTTCGATTACTCCAAAGTATCTGCCTGGAAATCTGAAAGTAATCCAGCAGTTCGGCTGTTGTAAACCAAGAGCTGGCAGCTTTTTGATTTGCATCAGACATTGCTTCTGCAATCAACAATTGCTCTAAGTATCCCTCTCGTAAATCAATAATCAAGCTAAAGAGTGTGCCACTAGTCAAACTCACATCAAGCCTGCCGCCAAAGTGAGTTTGATAAGGCTTCTGTACCACTTGCCCTATCTACCCTGCCTCCATAAGCTCGATTAGGCAGACCATTCCTGATCACTGAGAACTCAAAACGATGCCTAGAGAACATGACTGCGTTCTCCTCGATAGCTGCTAACAACATTGCCAAGGGCAACCTTGCTAGACTAGAAGAAAGACTTTAAGGCCAGATGAGTTGCACTGAGAAACTAGATATCTACTCTCAATACAAAAGCTTTATTCACAGCACAATCAAGGGCAATTTGCTCACAAAATCACTTTGGAGAAAACTATTTTGGACCACCGGTAGAGATTCAGATGAATACAAAACTGGCTGCGTTGATATCTATCTCACACACTTCCAACAATTACATGCCGAAATGCTAAATACCAATGCAGAACTGGCCAATAAGTAGCTCACTAGAAATGGTTTCAATTCACTACCTTCAAGCAGAACCCATAAACAATCTATGTCCATCCCCTATAACGTACTATTGATCAAAAGACAGGCTTTCCTGGCAGCATTTAAATCAAGCTAGTTCCAGCAAATAGATCCAAATTTAATTAATCAAATCAAAGCAAATCTTTTATCTGCCACGTGCCATTCACCTGACCATATATACGCCGGTGTTCGCCAACTGCTATCAATTAAGTAACGCCAATCTCTACAATGCCGCAAAACCATACCAGGTGTCACTAGCAATCTGTAATTTACCGCTATGTAGAAGCAGTAGCAATAATGATCAATTCAACACAACCTAATGTCAATAATTATCGAAGCGCATCAAACATATAGAAAAAGCTGAATATTGCGTTGTAATTAATCCAAAGGAGACATTGCAGATCAATTCATGCACTTACCTGCAGCCTGCCTATTTGATCTAGATGGTCTATTACTCGATACTGAACCCCTACATGCTCAGGCCTGGTCTGAAACTGCCGACTTCTTCGGGACAAGCCTCAGCAGAAGTCAATTGATCACGTTGAAGGGTCGACGGCGACTTGACTGTGCTGAACAGATAAATAACTGGCTGGACTCTCCGGTGGGGAATGAGCAGTTATTAGCCGTGCGACAGCCCATAGCAAAGCAACTGCTAAGTCAGGCCAAAGCCATGCCAGGTGCAGAAGAACTAGTTCGCTGGTGCGATGACAACAAATTACCAATGGCTCTGGTCTCTAGTAGCACCTCAGATGCTGTGGCTTTCAAAAGTCTCAACCACTCCTGGCTGGCACTAATCCAAACACGAGTGCTCGGAGATGATCCATCTCTTAAAGCTGGCAAACCCGCACCAGATCCTTTCTTACTAGCCGCCAAGCGCTTAGCGGTAAAACCCTCAACCTGCTGGGCCCTGGAAGACTCCCAAGCCGGCTCAAGAGCCGCCCTAGCAGCAGGGTGTCAAGTCTGGCTACTTAATAATGAACAAGAAGCCTGCCTCAATAGTGACAAGTCACCTTCAAATAAAAATCCTCGTCGTATCACTGAGCTAAAAACAGTTCTTGAATATTTGCACCAAGTCAAAGATGCACTCTAAAAGGCTTAATAGAGCCTGCTCAGCACAAAATCAGGCAGCTCCATCAATGCCCGCCGACACGGTGAATCTGGCAGCCAAGTAATAGCTTCACGAGATTCCCGAGCAAAATCCTCTGCTAACTGACGGCTACGTGGAATGGCCTGTGAATCACGCACCAACTCAAGAGCTTGTTCTAGATCACCCTCTTCACTCAACTCCCTCTCAATCAATCCAGAAAGAGCTAGATGCTCTTCTAATGCATACAACGCAGGAGCCGTGAGATATCCACTGGCCAAGTCACTCGCGGCAGGTTTCCCTAATTGTTGTTCACTGCCTGTGAAGTCAAGGATGTCATCGACAACTTGAAAGGCCAGACCAAGCTGACGGCCAAAATGATGCAGTGATTTCTGATTCTCAACGCTCTCACCACTGAGCACACCGGCTGCTTGCACACTGTTAGCCATCAGCGACGCTGTCTTGCAATAACTCTTCTCTAAATATGTGGCAAAGGTCTGGCCGGTGTCATAGCGGTAAAGGCCCTGTTTAACCTCACCATCAGCAAGATCCATAATTACCCGACTGAGAAGCTTCACCACAGTCAAGTTGTCAAGATTTGCCAGATGCCAACTGGCCTGCGCAAAGAGAAAATCGCCCGCTAGAACAGCAACACGATGATTAAAGCGGCTATGAACAGTGGCCACCCCTCGGCGAGTGGCCGCCTCATCGACGACGTCATCGTGCACCAAAGACGCCGTGTGGATCATCTCGGTGATCTCCGCAAGCCGACGATGTCGGGCCGACAAATCACCATCTGGGGATAAGGCCCTGGAGATCAACAGCACGATGCCCGGACGAAGTCGCTTACCACCAGCACTAAACAAGTGCTCTGCCGCTGACTGAAGAATGGGATGACCAGCACCAATCAAGCTACGCAGATCAGTGAGCAGGGTCTCAAGATCCAGCTCGACCGGCTGCAGCAGCTCAGTAACGGTGGCCATGGATCCCCTCGGTGGAATGATCCTACGAGGCGCAGGCGGGATTCTGCAGAGAAACCAGCTCAACCTGAGGACGCTCTCCCAGCCACCGCGTTGCCCGCGTTGCAAAGCCCTCTGGATCAGCCGTCACACAGAAACGTGTAGAAGCCAGTGAAAACGTTGCTCCTACTGGGATCGTGGGGTTACCCAAAAGTTCATCCAACTGACGCGCAACGCCAATAGCTGGATCCACCAAACGCACATGCTTTGGTAGCAACTGCCGCAATGTTGGTTCCAAAAGGGGATAGTGAGTACATCCGAGAACCACAGCTTCTACCTGAGCATCTAAAAGTGGCTTCACATACTCACAAGCCGCCTGAAAAAGCTCCTCACTGCTGAATTGACCGGCCTCAATCAATGGCACAAAGGCTGGACATCCCTGCTCAACAACCACCGTGCCAGGCCGACTGATCTCAATCTGCTTACGGTATGCACCGGAAGCAGCAGCAGCAGGCGTAGCCAGCACTCCCACACGGCTCTCCGAAAGCATGCTTGCTGCAGCTTCAATTAAACCCACCACAGGAATCCCCTCCGCAACCTCTACAGCCACATCAGAAGCCAGAGCATTAGTGGTATTACAAGCCATCACCACAGCTGTCACCTGCTGATCTGTTAACCATTGGACGACTTCCTTGGCAATTAATTTGATCTCCTGAGGAAGGCGGCTGCCGTAAGGAACTCGAGCAGTGTCGCCGAGATAGACGCATGGCACCTTCCCGTGGCGTTCCAACAATCGTCTGAGCACAGTCAGACCACCCACACCGCTATCAAATAAACCCAAGCGATGCTTCAACGGACCCCCTGCAGATAATTGAGAATGCCAGTGGCAATAGCAAGGGCCAGCTTGCGGCGATGGGCCGATGATGCCAGCCGAGGAGAATCCAGCCGTCCTGTAACAAAACCTGTCTCTACAAGGGAAGAGGGCATATTGGTTCTCCGGATCACAAAAAATCTTCCTCGCTTCACTCCCCTATTGGGACTGCCTGGAGAGACATTAAGTACCTGCCGCTGGATATGAGATGCCAGTCTCGCTGAGCGTGCGTCAGAAAAATAGAAAGTTTCGATGCCATTTACTTCCTGCCTGTACATGCTGATGGCATTGGCATGAATGCTTACGAATGCTGTTGCGCCAATACGGTTGGCTCTCGCCACCCTTGGCGGAAGGTCCACATCTATATCGGCTGAGCGCGTCATGATTACCTGTACCCCTCGAGCTTCAAGCAACTGGGCCACCTGAAGGGAAATATCGAGCACTACATCCTTCTCACGCAGCCCACGAATCCCGATAGCGCCAGGATCAGGACCACCATGGCCAGGATCAATCACAACCTTGTAGCGGCCTCGAGGAACCTCCGGTAGACCAGAGGCACTAATAGGGGTCCGGGTAGGGGTAATGCTTACCCCCGGAGGCCATCGGCTCGAAGGTGATGAGCTCAGGTCTCCCTCACCAATACGACGAAGTCCACGGGTAGGCAAACCCTCAAAACTGAGTTTCCAGCGCTCTGGCGATGTCCCTACCAACTTGAGCTGTGCTGGATCTAGATCTACTGATGGCTCAAACTCAATCACCAATCGTGTTGATCCAGGCGTTGGTTTTCCCAAGCGAATCGCACGAACCGGACCACTACCTCGGAGAGTGCGAGTGCGGCTCAACTCCCCTGGGAAATCAATCCAGACCCTCGCCCCCTTACCGCTATCAGCTGACTGAAAGAACGCCTCCAGGCGAGCACCTCTTGATGTACGTAACAGCAAGACCCCATCACTTCCCAGTGCCCATGCCGCCAATGCACTTGCAGCATTAACAGGCAAACACGCCAAAATTAGCGGTATCTGTAAAGCGCCAACAAACAACAAGCTGAGACGCCGAGTCAGAGCCAAGGCCATTGACTCAGAACAGCGCTGACTGCCGGTGCTGGAGGCTGGGCATCTGGGCGCGAATCCGACCTATATGTTCGTTATCAACAGGGGCAATAGCAGCACCCTGAAGAACACCTGCATCAGCTAGAACCGTTCCCCATGGGTCAATCACCATGGCATGTCCATGGCTCTGTCTACGGCCGTAATGCAAACCAGTCTGGGCAGGTGCCAGCACATATGAAGTGTTTTCAATGGCCCGTGCCTTAAGCAACACTCGCCAATGGTCCTTGCCAGTGAAATCTGTAAAAGCTGCAGGAATCAACAACAACTCAGCTCCAGCACTAGCGAGATGGCGATAGAGCTCAGGGAAGCGCACGTCGTAGCAAATGGATAACCCCACCCGACATAGTCCTGGTACATCCACCACCGTGGGTAGATCACGACCAGGGGTAATCGTGGCTGACTCCCGATAGGTATTGCCGTCAGGTAGATCCACATCGAAGAGATGAATCTTGTCGTATCTCGCCAATAGCTGACCGTCCCGACCCACCAATTCAGCTCTATTTACTGTGTGCCGACCATCTCCGACCGGAACGGGGAAACCCCCACCAAGAAGCACCACCTGGTAACGCCTTGCCATGGTGACAAGAAAGCGGCTGCACTGCTCTGCCAGGTCTGAGGAGAGCTCCAAACGTCGCTCGTCATCACCCATAAAGGCAAAGTTTTCAGGTAGTCCAACTAACTCCGCACCGCGCCGCGCAGCTAGTTCAATCTGCTCCTCGGCAGCAGCAAAATTAACCTCTGGATCCGAGGTGCTCGTCAGCTGCAATGCGGCTGCCAGAAAGTCGGTCACAGAGTTGGAACAGAGATCGAGACTTTAGATCGCAACGTGAATTAATAGGCACAAAAGACTCCTGGTTCTACCTGTACAGGAACCACCGAGAGCTGATCTAGCTCAGCACAACAGCTGAAATCTGCATCGTGATCACCAAGCCCAATCAACCTCTGACCATGGCTTGCTTTACGTAGACAACCCTCTGGATCGTGTTTCCACTGCTTCCAAAGAGCTACAGCCGCAGTGAGTTCATCATTAACCACACGAGCAGAATTGGGATCAGCATCCAAGAGCAGATCAGCCAGCGCTCCAGCCGCTAAAGAATCTTCCAGGGAATAGGCACCTTCCCAGCCGCTACCGACAATCCAAAGCTGCGCCGGCTGGTCCCTGAGTAATTGTTCTGCAACCGCTCTGCGATTCGGTAACGCCAACGTATACAAACGACGAGCTTCCCGCACTCGCTCCAACGAGCGAGTGCCGTTAGTTGTGCTCATAAAAAGCCTTTTGCCAGTCACCAGCTCGGGCAATACAGCAACAGGGGAATTTCCTAGATCGAACCCATCAAGGCGCTTACCACCACGCTCACCAAGCAAAAGGCGAGAAGACTCAGGCCATTGGGCAGCTTTCTGCCTGAGTATGTCCAAATCAGCGAAGGTCTCAACAGCCTCGGCACCGTTGTTTAGAGCCCAGGCAATGGTGGTAGTAGCTCTGAGAACGTCAATAACGACAGCGGCATCGGAGCTGTCTCCCTCAGGCACGTCCGCAGCTACATGGAAATAAGCGAGCTGCATAGTCCCGATAACGAACAACGTGCGCCACAGTAACTAGATAATTTTGATGGCCGTTCCGCTTGATGGCCGTTTCAACAACCATGCAGCTGCTTCGTCCCGGGCCTGCGTCCCAAGACATGCGGGACTTTCTATCCCTACTTGAACAACGAGGCCAGCTAAAGCGGATCAGCGCGCCAGTAGATCCAGATTTAGAACTCGCCGCTATCACTGATCGGGTGCTGGGTTTAGGAGGTCCAGCTCTGCTATTCGAGAACGTGATTGGCTCAACCATGCCAGTAGCAGTCAATCTGCTGGGCACCTTGGAACGAGTTGTTTGGAGCATGGGCCTAGATAAGGCCGAACAACTTGAGGATCTAGGTACTCGGTTAGCACTACTCCAACAACCAAGACCACCCAAGGGACTAAAGGAGACTCGACAGTTCGCAGGCGTTTTTTGGGATCTGATCAAAGCACGTCCAGACCTAGATCTCACACCGCCTTGCCATCAGCAAGTGCTGCGGGGAGACGCGGTCAACCTAGATACCTTGCCTCTGATTCGCCCTTGGCCAGAAGATGCCGGCGGTGTAATCACCCTGGGGCTTGTAATCACTAAAGACCCTGAAACGGCAGTACCGAATGTGGGTGTCTACCGCTTACAACGCCAATCGCTAAACACCATGACGGTGCATTGGCTAAGTGTTCGCGGCGGAGCCAGGCATCTACGCAAAGCCGCTGCCATGGGCCAGAAGCTAGAGGTAGCAATCGCTATTGGCGTGCACCCGCTGCTGGTGATGGCCGCAGCAACCCCTATCCCCGTGCAACTAAGTGAATGGCTTTTTGCCGGGCTTTATGCAGGGGAGGGTGTACGCCTAACCGGCTGCAAAACACTTGATTTACAAGTGCCAAGCCACAGCGAAGTGGTGCTGGAAGGGACGATCACACCAGGGGAAGAAGTAGCAGATGGTCCATTTGGTGACCATATGGGTTTCTATGGAGGAGTGGAGGCCTCACCATTGGTGCGCTTCCATTGCATGACGCAACGCCGCGATCCAATCTTCCTGACGACCTTCAGCGGTCGCCCCCCCAAAGAAGAAGCGATGCTCGCCATCGCCTTGAACCGTATTTACACACCGATCCTGCGGCAACAGGTATCCGAGATCGTTGATTTCTTTCTGCCGATGGAGGCTCTCAGTTACAAGCTGGCAGTAATCGCAATCGACAAGGCTTACCCAGGACAAGCAAAGCGTGCCGCCATGGCCTTCTGGAGCGCTTTACCTCAATTCACCTACACAAAATTCGTTGTCGTTGTGGATGCAAACATCAACGTCAGAGATCCACGCCAGGTGGTCTGGGCCATTGCGGCCCAAGTGGATCCTCAAAGGGATTTATTCGTACTGGAGAACACCCCTTTCGACAGCCTTGATTTCGCTAGCGAACAACTAGGCCTAGGAGGGCGAATGGCCATAGATGCCACCACAAAAATCGGTCCAGAGAAGCGTCACGAATGGGGTAAACCACTGACCCGTGATACAGAACTAGAAAATAAAGTGGATGCCCGATGGCAAGAACTTGGGCTAGCGGATCTGGGCAGCGACGAACCTGATCCAAGCCTGTTTGGTTATGTGATGGAGAGCCTTCATCGTCAAGCAACAAACACAAAGACCTAAATCAAAGATCTAATGGATGGCAAAAAACACTCGTTAGCTACCTGCTGGTTGAATTGATCCAAAAGGAACAATCTCAACAGCACAAAACAAGTTTGTAATCAGCTCACACGCTGGCCCATAAAATCAATTTGATCCGGGCCACACTGAATTGAGCGCTACCAGCAATAACTCGACATCGCGTGAGCTTCGAGCAGGTGGTGGGCTTTCTGGAACGGTGCGGGTGCCTGGAGATAAATCGATTTCCCATCGAGCGCTTTTATTTGGAGCCATCGCTGAAGGGCTCACCACCATTGAGGGCCTGTTGCCTGCCGAAGATCCGATTAGTACCGCCGCCTGTCTTCGAGCGATGGGAGCAACCATCAGCCCGATTCATGCAGGGCAAACAGTTCGAGTTGAAGGCGTTGGTCTCGATGGACTTCAAGAACCAGAAGAGGTTCTTGATTGCGGTAATTCCGGCACCACGATGCGTTTGATGCTCGGCTTGCTTGCTGGACGCCACGGTCGTCACTTCGTGCTCACGGGTGATAACTCCCTTCGGCGGCGACCAATGAATCGCGTTGCGCAGCCACTCGCGATGATGGGTGCTGCAATCAATGGCCGCTCAAGTGGCAACTTCGCCCCACTGGCGGTGAGTGGTAAAAAGTTGCGTGGTGCTGTAATCGGTACACCTGTTGCCAGTGCACAGGTGAAATCAGCACTTGTGCTAGCGGCCTTAACTGCTCAAGGCTCGACCACTGTGATCGAACCAGCCCATTCTCGAGACCATACCGAGCGGATGCTGCGGGCATTCGGAGCCAATCTCGAA
>Ga0208128_1000414_pt1 | contig 17516 bp, 15 predicted proteins | sample ETNtaG_35_FD_185758 | JGI IMG/M metagenome (GOLD analysis project Ga0208128, IMG submission 185758) | Marine microbial and viral communities from oxygen minimum zone, Eastern Pacific Ocean - ETNP201306PF51B (SPAdes) (version 2) | ecosystem: Environmental > Aquatic > Marine > Oceanic ... | reverse complement strand
TTCTCCGCCCGGGCCATATATTCCCCTTAAAAGCCGCCGAAGGTGGGGTTCTACGCCGTGCTGGACACACAGAAGCGACTATAGATCTGTGCCAATTGGCGAATCTTTATCCTGCCGGTGTTCTATGCGAAATTCTAAGCGAAGACGGCACGATGGCAAGGGTTCCAGAGTTGTTAAAGTTTGCCCGGCAACATCGGTTAAAGATTGTCACGATTGCGGATCTCATCGCTTACCTCTTACAAACCGTGACCCTAATCCGTCGAACGGCGGAAGCTGTTTTGCCGACCAAATATGGCCAGTTTCAACTGGTTGCTTATGAGAGTGTGACAGATAGCGAAACGCACATAGCCTTGAAGCAAGGGCAGATTGTGGCCGACCGACCGACTCTGGTTAGAGTTCACTCTCAATGCTTGACTGGTGACGTGTTTGGGGCACTTCGTTGTGACTGCGGAGAACAACTGGATCGAGCTTTGGGGTTAATTGCGGAGGAGGGCGAAGGTGTCGTGCTCTACATGCGGCAAGAAGGACGCGGAATGGGGTTAAGCAATAAAATTCGCGCCTACCAGTTGCAAGACCAAGAAGGCCTCGATACCGTTGAGGCTAATGAAAAACTGGGCTTTCCTGCTGACCTTCGAGATTACGGTATTGGAGCCCAAATCCTGAGGGATTTAGGCGTTGGAAAAATGCGGTTACTGACCAATAATCCACGAAAAATTAGTAGTCTGGAAGGACATGCTTTGGAGGTAGTAGAGCGTGTTCCACTCCAGGTAAAGCCGCAACAATTCAATCAGCACTACTTAGAAACCAAACGATCTAAATTGGGGCATCTGGCCTTGGACCCCCCTCTCTCATCAAGTTGTTCAGGATAATTGTATGACAAAAACTTATGAAGGCGATTTGGTCGGCACCGATCTGAAGTTCGCTATTATCGTTAGTCGTTTTAATAGTTTTATTACTAATAACCTGCTCTCAGGCGCGCAAGACGCGCTACGGCGACACGGTACTGACCTGGAAAGCGTGGACCTGTTTTGGGTGCCGGGCTCATTCGAGATTCCGCTAACCGCTAAGCGAGTTGCCGCCACGGATCGTTACGATGCTATAATTTGTCTCGGGGCTGTGATCCGCGGTGCAACATCCCACTTCGATTATGTAGCCGGTGAAAGCGCTAAGGGAATCGCTCAGGTTGCACTGTTAACTGACGTTCCGCTGATCTTCGGTGTGATTACAACCGATACTATTGAGCAAGCTATTGAGAGAGCCGGAACTAAAGCTGGCAACAAAGGAGCCGAAGCCGCAGTTACCGCTATTGAGATAGTTAACCTCCACCGACAGATCGATATTTTGCAATCTTCTGAAACCGACTGAGATGATTGCCATCATTGATTATAACGCAGGTAATTTGACCAGTGTTCAGCGGGCGGTCAACCATCTTGGATTCCAAGCTGAAATTACCGCTGATCCGGACCTAATTCAATCGGCAGAGAAGATCATCTTTCCGGGGGTTGGAGCGGCGAAAGCTACCATGACCACCTTGCGAGAACGAGGCTTAGATTTAATCTTACGCCAAGCCTTTGAAGTGAACAAACCGATGTTGGGAATTTGCATCGGTATCCAGATCCTGTTCCATCACAGCACAGAAGAAGATGCAAACTGTCTCGGCATTTTACCGGGTCAGGTCCGGCAGTTTGAAGCACGTACCGGGTTCAAAGTGCCACAGATTGGCTGGAATATGGTCCATCAAACCCAGCCTCACTGGATCTTCGAGGGGGTGCCGAATCCAGCCCATTTTTACTTCGTTAATTCCTATTATCCGATTCCTGATGATGACGCAATCCAAATTGGAACCTCTCATTATACAGTTGGGTTTTGTAGTGTAGTAGCCATACGGAATCTAGTTGCAACCCAGTTTCACCTTGAAAAAAGTGGTGAAGTTGGATTACGGATGCTAACTAACTTTCTGAAGTTTACTCTCCTCCCTGATCAGGGATGAACCTTCGATTTGACCCAAAGATGTGGTCTCCTGGTTAGAGCACGATCCAAGGAAGTTTGAAACAAAGCTAACGCGGTATGCCTACGGTTCTTCTAACCGGGTTAGTGATTCTCATTAACCTGTTTCTTTATGGAGCACACGATCCACTGGTGGGGTTTCAGAACTCCTATATTGCCACCCATCTGTATTATGGGGTGATGATCTTGGCCGGTAGGTATAGTCAGAAAGTTGGCCAATATACAATTTTAGGCCTTACTACCGGGGCTAATCTAATCTATGTCTCGTTGAACCCAAATCAGTTCCAATTTGCGATTGTGGCCACAATTTACCCATTCGTAGCCGTCTTTATTGTCCGTATGATTCAGTGGTTGAAGGCCGAACGGCAAAAAACGGCTGACCAATTGCACGACATAGACCACGTCAACTTGGATTTGGCTAAACAGATCCACAGCCTGTCAACTATATTTGATATCAGTCAACTTGCTAATATGCGTCGGAGGCCTGCTGCTACTGACTTAGACACTCTATTAGAACAAGGAATTCGCGTCTTAGCTAAGAAAATGGGAATTCACCGTGGGACACTTCGAATCTGGTCCGAGAATCAATTGGTCAGAACCATTCCAGTTACTGTTGGGCTGACCGAAGCTGAGATTCGGCGAGGTGAAGTCGACCATATTGATGAAATTTGCCAGTATGTTTTAGACCACAATGAACCAATCGCGATTCTACACGATAAGGGAAAAATGTGTGCCATTGAGGAGGTAGAATCGAAAAATAAAGTCGCTTCTTGGTGCTTACCGATTATTATCAACCAACAGCCTGTTGGTACCTTGACCATCGACAAGACCGCAGATCGATTCTCGATTGAAGAAGATATAAGAACCCTGACCATTGTGGCTTCGATCTTGGCACAGCGGGTCGAAATCCAGCAGATGGTCGATTCGCTTGTTGAGGCAGAGCGGTTAGCAACACTTGGCAAGATGGCAACTACCATTGCGCATGAAGTACGCAATCCGCTGGGTGGCATTCTCGGCTCCGCTCAGTTACTGGAATTAGACAACTATTCAACAGATGAGAGTCGAACTTGTCTGAGTATTATTCTCAAAGAAGTAGACCGGTTGAATCGGGTAGTCGAGGAATTGCTAGTCTTTGGTCGTCCATATCAGCCCAACTTCCAAACTTTTGATCTCGGTCAGATAATCGAAAAAACCTTAGAGTTGTGTCGAGCAGATCTTGACAAACATCGAGTTCAAGTTGAACGGCGGTTTACCTCGGAACTGCCTCTCGTTGAAATCGACCAAGGCCGGATGCGTCAGGTTTTACTCAACCTCTTCAGGAATGCAATTGAATCTATGGATGATCACGGAATACTAACCGTATACACAAGTCTATGTCAAACTGTTGACCAGGTACAGATTCGGGTTGAGGATACGGGGTGTGGTATTGAAGATAAAATCGTACCACACTTATTTGATCCGTTCTTTACCACTAAACAAAAAGGAACAGGTATTGGTTTGGCACTTAGCAGGCAGATTGTAGCTGAGCATAGTGGCAAAATTGAGGTCGATGTAACAAAGACTGAAGGGACGGCGTTTATCATAACGCTGCCGGTTGAACAGTACGTGATGGAGACACAGAGATAGTCATAAAATAATCCATGCATAGAAGGAATTAAATGGCAGATACTAAAATCTTAATTGCTGACGACGACGACAGTATCCGTTTCGTACTGCAAAAGTTTCTGGAGAGGGCTGACTTCACCGTCGATGTAGCCAAGAATGGTAGGGAAACGCTGGAGCTTTTTCAACCTCAAACTTACGCCGTGGTTTTCTTGGATATCATTATGCCGGATGCTAACGGTCTAGACCTACTCAATGACTTAAAGGTGACTGATGAGACTACATCGGTAGTTATTATCACCGCACATGGAGATACGCAGACAGCCATCGAAGCCGCAAAGCGGAGCGCTTACGATTATATCACCAAGCCTTTTGATAGAGAAGCATTGATTGAAGTGGCAACCAAAGCTGCCAATGCTTCAGAGCATGCCAGATCTGCTCTTCTGCAACGAGAAAACAACAACTCGAAAGACTTAGCGTCAATCTCTCAAGCAAAAGGCCAAATTGTGGGTGAAAGTGCGGCCATGCGCCAGGTCTACCAGACCATTGGACGCGCGGCGGTTAGCCACGAAACGGTACTGATTATTGGCGAAAGTGGAGCGGGGAAAGAATTAGTTGCCAAAGCAATTCACGAAAATAGCTCTCGAGCTAACGAGAAATTTGTGGTAGTCGACTGCAGTGCGATCCCCTCGGCATTAATCGAAAGTGCCCTGTTTGGACATGTGAAAGGGGCCTATACAGGCGCCGAGGATGCTCGACAAGGGAAGTTTGAGCAAGCTGGTAAAGGCACGATTTTTCTGGATGAAGTTGGGGAGTTACCTCAAGAGGTTCAGATAAAACTGTTGCGAGTTCTGCAGGAGCGGGAGATTGAACCTATTGGATCCGGCCGTCGTCAGAAGGTAGACGTTCGTGTGGTCTCAGCTACCAATCGTCAATTAAGCCAGGAGGTTCAGAAAGGCAACTTCAGGCAAGATCTATTCTATCGCCTAAATGTGATTCCCATTTACCTGCCGCCCCTAAGAGAGCGACTAGAAGATATTCCAGCCTTGGTAGATCTATTTATCACTCGATTTGCTGAATCCTACAACCAACCGAAAGTGTCGATCTCCGAAAAGGTAGTGGATATGCTTTTAAAGCATAATTGGATAGGCAATGTGCGCGAATTAGAGAACACCATTAAGAGAGCCTTAGTAATGAGTTCTGGCAATGTATTATTACCCGAACATTTTTCAGATCTGGGGACAGAAGTTTCTTTTACTTCGCCGACGGACTTCGATCTACAAGTTCAGATCCAGCAGTTAGTCTCCTATCAGGTTGACCAGTACTTAGATCGAAATGTAGACGAAATGGGAAATCTACATAATGAAATTCGTCGATCTTACGAAAAACCTTTGTTTGAAGCTATTCTGGCGCATACTAATGGGAACCGCAGCCGGGCGGCACAATTGCTGGGTATCAACCGCAATACGCTACACACACGCATTGAGGAGTTAGCTATTCAACCAGTGGATAGCCAATTCTAAATAGAATTTAGGGGTAAAAATCGAGATGGATCTGGGAAAAATTATCGGTACTGTTGTCGCCACGCAAAAAGATCCTAGTTTAGTCGGGATGCGTCTACTAGCCGTTCAACCAATCTCTGAAAAAGGGATAGAAATTGGATCTGCTCATGTCGCCGTTGATACAGAAGGATTAGCCGGGATCGGCGACTTAGTTTATACCGTGAGCGGTGGTGATGCTAGTTTTACCCATCCGGACCGGGAGATGCCAACTGATGTAGCCATCGTTGGTTTGGTGGATACGGTTTCCCTAATTGATGAATAATAAGGTCGATGGTAAATTATAAATTCTTGATTCTCAATGTATATCGCCAAAGTCATCGGTAAAGTTGTTTCGCTAACTAAGCACCAGGCATATAATAATCGGACACTTTTACTGGTGAAACCATTGAGTCTGCTCAATGAAGTGGTTCGCACGCCAACTATCGCTGTCGATTACGTGGGGGCTGGCGAAGGCGATACGGTCCTGGTAGGAGCTGGTCCTGGTGTGGCACAAGAAATATTCCAGATTAATAACGCCCCAATACGGGAACTGGTCATAGGTATTGTGGATCATTTTGATGTTCCCGACGAGATCTTGAACCAGTATGCAGATCTACCAACTTAATCCGGTTATGAATAGTGGATAGATGACGGCCCCATGTTAATTCCATTTCGAACAGAATTTGACCAATTTACTAGCTTACCGAACCCTAAAATCAGTAGAATTTCTGCCGTCTATTTCCTGATAACGACTAATGTAACAGTTTTCGGGTGGCAATTATTCGCCCAGTATCTTTATGGGGTAGATTTAATCAAGATGTACACTATTGTACCTTTCGATTTTCTGTCCTCTTTTTCCAGTATCAAAAATCATGCTCCTCGACTACTATACGCACTGTTTTTTCACGATATTCGCCTTGAAAGTGGGTTCTTGCACCTAATTGGCAATATGCTGTATTTGTCAGCTTTCGGACCAGACTTGGAAAATCGGATTGGTCGCTGGATGTTCTTAGCCTTCTATCTGTTGTCAGGGATTCTTTCGGCAATGGTGCACGTTGGATTCCACCCCGGTTCGACCGCTTACCTAATAGGTGCAAGTGGTGCTATTGCGGGGATTATGGGGGGACATTTAGCCGTTTGTCGAGGCAAAAAAATTCGTGCTTTTCTGTTTATCACCGTGGTTCCCGTTTCAACTACTATTGTTCTACTGGCCTGGATCGCTTTACAAATTATTAATGCCTATTTAGCACCGGCTCAAGTTCCTGTTGCTTGGGGCACTCATATTGCCGGCTTTACTGTTGGGTTACTGATGATGCGAATTTCTCAAACTACAGCAAAGACACAAGTAGAAACTACTGATAAATACCATAGAATTGCAAATTCAAACCAGAAACCGAGCTATGCACCTTTTCTTTCATCTTTGTTAGCGAAGCAGCATCTTCAAACCTATAAATCAACATTTGATAGGATCTCTTCGTCTGGAATCGGCGATACTGCAGTCTCTTCTAAGGAAGAGGCTACTTCGTTCGAACAAACATCTTCCACTTTTCCGCCCTTTCCGATGGCACAGCCCTTAAGAACAGGCTCAAAAACCCAACAACGAAAATCTGATAGGAGTAAAAAATGTTAAATTACACTTCGGGATCGTGGAGCGGATTTGTAGTCAGTCGAGCTACCCATTGGATTTATAACGGCATCCTACTTATTTGTTTAATGATATTGCCGATTTTCCTAATGGGCTGCCTGGCTTCACTTTCGACTCAGTGGAGTGACAATCTGATGCTAGCACCGGATTTGGAAGTAACTGATCAACGGTTGGTTGATGGTAATTTAGAAACAGTTGCCATTGCACTGCCACCTCAAAAGAATAAAGATCGTGCTTTTGTGATTAAGTTCCCCCAGCCACAATCCATCCGCAGACTCATTATCCACAACCAAAACCTGCTCATGTTCAGTTTGGAATATCTGGAACCAAAAACTAATAAATGGGAAATTGCCCACTCGGTTCGGAGTCGGAATTTCGACCGAAACGGTCATCTCCAAACCAAGTTTGTTATTGACCGGCTTCGCTTCACATCGAGTATGATTCGCATTAAAGTCAACCGCACTATTGATGACCGAATTGTTACCAAAACCGTTGTTAATCCTGATGACCACGTTATCAACGTGATTAAAAGGACCTTTGCCGGTCGCTATGCTAAGTTTTTCCGGGTGTTAGCTCCTTCACCAGCTGCGATCCGGGAGGTCGAAGCGTACAAATTAGCGCAATGATCCAGCCGTAGACCGGCCTCTCGTTCGCTCTCAGGTCCCAACCAGCTGAAGTTGAATTGAAAAGGAAAGGTTTAACATTTTGAGTCAAGTTGAAAGTCATCTGATCCAAATTGAAGGAGAAGCTAAGTCGAATATAGTCCGAAACCGACTTGGCAAATTAGTCTCCAAAGGACACAAAACCTACACCCCAACACAACTAGTCGTCGATCGAGCTGAAGGCATCTGGTTGTGGAATCTAGAAGGGCAAAAATTGATGGACTTTGCTTCCGGTGTTTTGGTAGCTAACCTGGGGCATCAACACGCCTATTTTGAGGAGAGATTCGCCTTTTATGCGAAAGGTCTACCAAGGAATGCCTATAATGTGCTGACTGCTGTTGAGGTCGAAGCCGCAAGTCGCTTAATCGATAGTTTTGCCTTGCCGAAGATGGAACAGATCTTATGGGCGGCTTGTGGTTCAGCAGGAATCATCAAAGCGATGTGGGCGGCACAACGCTACCATCCGGATCGGCATCTGATTTTGGCTACCCGTTATGGCTTTCATGGCAAAAAGGGATTAGCCGGCGACGTAACCGGGGACAAGAGTCAGAACCCTAATGTTCGTTGGATCGACTTCCCTATGGTGAAGGATGTCCGAGACAAACCGAACCAGACTTTAAAAGTAAAAGTGCTGGAACAATTGAATCGCCTGCGAGAGGAATACCCAAACCAGATTGCTATGCTGGTAACAGAGCCTTATCTTGGTGCCAAGGGATCCTACCATCCACCAGATTGGTATCTACGCACCATCAACGATTGGTGCAACGACCATCAGGTGATTTTCATCTTAGACGAAGTGCAGTCTTGCCACGGTCGTACCGGTGAAATGTATGCCACCACCAAGTATGGCTTAGATCCGGACCTGGTTGTGTGCGGTAAAGGAATTGGCAATGGCGAGCCAATTGTGGCGGTTGTCGGCAGAGCAGATCTATTATCGACCTTCGACTATGGTGAAGCCTCAGATACTTTTAGTGGAACTCCACGGGGTTGTGCAGCAACCTTGGCAACGTTAGACACGTTCGAGACCTTTCCCATCCTTGATAATTGCTGCCAAGCCGGCCAAGTAATTGAGAAAGGGTTATGCCAACTAACAGATGAGTTTTCCTTTGCTACAAGGGTCAGAGGAGAAGGTTTGGTCTGGGGGCTTGAGTTGGAATCTGATTCGATTGCTAACCAATTGGTATTGGCCTGTTACCAACAAGGTCTACACCTGATAGGTCCCCTTGCGGGCAATGTGTTACGGATCTCCCCACCGCTTATTATCAGCCCAACCGAAGCAGAAGCAGGAATCGGGCGGATGCGCCGGGCACTTCAACAGATCTAAAGTAACTGTTTCTGTCTACAACACTAGTCAGTGGTCAAAAGTGAGCTATGCCTTTGAGTCGATTAAAGCGGTCGTCGATTTCCTGCCGCGTCAGGGTTCGTTGTCGATTGAGGCTGAAATCCTCTACGTTAAATGAAGCCACTACAGTTCCGTAAACAATTGCTTGACGAATAGTCTGTTCATCGTTCGATTGATTTTGAGCTGCAAGATATCCCATAAATCCACCAGCGAAACTGTCTCCGGCTCCGGTAGGATCAAAGACAGAAGTTAGCGGATAAGCTGGAACGGCGAAAAACTCGGATTCAGTCAAGCTGATTGCCCCGTGTTCGCCTTTTTTTATGACCACACGACTCGGCCCATAAGTCAGGATTTCTTTTCCCGCTTGAATTAGATTTTTCTTCTCTGTGAGTTGCTTGGCTTCACCATCGTTAAGAATCAGAATATCGACCTGCTTCAGTGTCTCCATTAAAGCCGGTCGACTAATATCGATCCACAAATTCATAGTATCGCAAACTACCAATTTGGGATGATGAACCTGTTCTAGCACCCGAAGTTGTAATTCCGGATTGATATTAGCTAGGAAAACATAGGGGGTATCTTGGTAGGTATCCGGCAGTCTAGGATCAAAATCGCTAAACACATTCAGGTCAGTAAACTCTGTTTCAGCTGCATTTAGATCGCTAACATAACTTCCGCCCCAACGGAAGGTTTTCCCACCGGTAATCTGTTCAAGCCCTTGCAAGTCAATACCACGTTTACTCAAAAAATCAACGTGTTCTGATGGAAAGTCATCACCAACAACTCCAACCAGGTGAATCTGTTGATGGAAGAAACTCGCCGCCACTGAAAAGTAGGTCGCCGAGCCACCTAGCGAGTCTTCAACCTTCCCTTCAAGGGTTTCAACTGTATCTAGTGCAACCGACCCGACAACTAAAACACCCATTCTTGTTAGCCCTCCCCCTTCGAGCCCTGTTCGCCTGTTATTGAGCGTTATTGAGTTCGAACAATCTGTTAGCGAAATAGCAGGGGTAACGACAGTCTTCCCAATTATTAACCTTCAATATCTCCCTATCGCCGATCATGTTGCTTAAAAGCAACCACAATACGATAGAAGCGACGAGCTAAAATAACCAACAGAACAACGATCAGTAGACCAAGATATCGGCGGTAGACCTCAACCCAGCCATTATAAGCATCCAGCGGTTTATCCTTAAGTAGAATCGTCGGCCACAGTGAAAAAACGCCGATGATCAGTGCTACGTTTTCCCAAACTTCAGATTTTTTAATCCAGTTCCACATGTCCGTATGAATAGAATAGTGAATGGTGGATTCCCAATTCTCAATTCTTAAGTGCCCATGGTCCAGGAGTTAAGATAAGTTTCTTGTTCCTCAGTTAATTGATCAATTTCCACACCAAATGCTTTCAATTTTAAGCTGGCAATGGTTCGGTCGATATCTTGTGGAACACCATAGACTTGATTCTCCATCTTTTGGTGTCGCTGAATAATGTGTTCAGCGGAGAGTGCTTGGTTCGCAAAGCTCATATCCATCACGCTGGCGGGGTGACCTTCCGCTGCCGCTAAGTTAATCAACCGTCCTTGGCCTAGTAAATAAACTTTGCGGCCATCTTTTAAGGTGTACTCTTCCACGAATTCGCGAATGGTCGTTTGCTCTTGACTCAAATTTTCGAGAGCTGGAATGTCGATTTCAACATTGAAGTGACCGGAGTTAGCAACGATACACCCGTCTTTCATGACTTCAAAGTGTTCACCTCGTATTACGTGAATATTCCCAGTCACTGTGCAGATGACCTCAGCCTCTTTAACCGCTTCTATCATTGGCATTACACGAAATCCATCCATGATGGCCTCCAAGGCAGTAAGCGGATTAACCTCTGTTACGATCACTTCAGCACCAAGTCCTCGCGCACGATTTGCCAGACCTCTGGAACACCAGCCATATCCGGCAACGACAAAAGTCGATCCTGCCATTAGCAGATTGGTAGCACGGATAATTCCATCCAGAGTGCTTTGCCCTGTACCGTAGCGGTTGTCAAAAAGGTGTTTTGTTTGGGCATCGTTGACTGCCACAATCGGGTATTTCAGAACCCCTTCAGCTGCCATGCTTTTTAGTCGAATAACACCAGTAGTGGTTTCTTCTGTGCCAGCAAGCACTCCATCGACAATTGAGGCTTCGACTTCACCGCTATGCAGCTTAGAAACCAAGTCTGCACCATCATCCATGGTGATAGTAGGTTGAAAATCGATGGCGGCGTCGATATGCCGGTAGTATGTCTCTGTGTCTTCGCCTTTGATAGCAAAAACAGGGATTTGGCAATCGACGACTAGAGAAGCCGCCACATCATCTTGTGTACTAAGTGGGTTAGAAGCACATAAAACCGTTTCTGCACCACCCGCTTTCAGTGTCCGCATTAAATTAGCAGTTTCAGTAGTAACATGCAAGCAAGCAGCGATACGTACTCCAGTTAGCGGTTTCTCAATTTCAAAGCGCTCACGGATTTGACTCAGAACCGGCATAAACCGATCCGCCCAGTAGATTCGTTGTTTCCCAACCTCAGCTAAAGCTGGATCTTGAATGTCGTAATTCATTGTTTAAATAGTGAATAGCGAATATAGGAATGATGAATTCTTAATTCTTATTACTCCCGTTTGATTGTGTTTATTTTTACCTGGATGATCAAACTTCAGTCGGCCCCAGCTTGTTAGAACCTCGTTATATCTGTTTTAGAATAGTAAATAGTAAGTTCCCAATTCTTACTTCTCGCTTTGTAGTCGATCAACATAGTCGGTAAGTTCCCAGGTAAATCCCGGTTCTTCTCGACCAAAATGGCCGTAAGCCGAAGTATTGCGATAAATCGGTTTTCTTAGCTGTAAGCGTTCGATGATGCCAGCCGGGGTAAGATCAAAATGTCGATTGACCAGCCCGGTTAGTTTCTGGTCTGAAACTGAGCCGGTACCAAACGTATCCACCATTACCGAGGTTGGTTCAATTACGCCGATGGCATAAGAAAGCTGAACCTCACAGCGGTCAGCCAAGCCAGCCGCCACAATATTTTTGGCAACATGTCGCGCTGCGTAGGCGGCGCTTCGATCGACTTTGGTTGGATCTTTACCTGAGAATGCACCGCCGCCGTGTCGTCCCATTCCACCGTAGGTGTCGGCGATAATTTTACGTCCCGTCAAGCCAGTGTCACCTTGAGGCCCGCCGGTTACAAACCGGCCTGTGGGGTTGATATGATAGATGATCTGCGGATGTCGCAAGCCTGCAGGAATTATTGGTTTGATGATCTCTTCAATAACAGCCTGACGAAGATCTGTAGTTTCGATTTCCGGATCGTGTTGAGTCGAAATCACAACCGCACGTACCATCGGTTGTCCCTCTCTATACTCGACTGTGACCTGAGACTTTCCGTCGGGTCTCAAAAAGTCCAGGATTTTCTCTTTGCGAGCAGTAGCGAGTCGCCGAGTTAGTTTATGCGCTATCATAATCGGCATTGGCATCAGTTCTGGCGTTTCATTACAGGCGTAACCAAACATCATGCCCTGATCGCCGGCACCCAGTAGGTCCACACCCATGGCGATATCTGGTGATTGCTCATCAATCGAGGTTAGAACCGCAGAGTGATTGAAGTCAAATCCGTATTCAGCTTTGGTGTATCCAATCCCATCGGCCACTTGGCGGACAATGGCTGGAATATTGACGGTTGATTTGGTCGTAATCTCGCCAGAGACAAATGCTAGCCCGGTTGTCACCAAGGTTTCACAAGCAACACGAGCGGTTGGGTCACCATCAATAGCAGCATCTAAAACCGAATCTGAAATCGCATCGGCCATTTTGTCTGGATGGCCTTCGGTAATTGACTCAGAAGTGAAAACAAAATCTGAATTCAAGGCAGAAAACTCCTAGGAACTTTGAATAAACAAGCTTACCCTTCGCTCAATTGGGGCAACCATAGTTGGCGTCAGGACGGGGCGGGAAAGATCAGCGAGACTTCAAGCCGGCTTTTGGTTCGGTCCGAACACGAGTCTAAATCTATTCTTCTTCCTGTTCTCGAATAGTTTGGCCTAGTGTTTTTTGGAGCAGAGACCCAAAACTGGTCGGTTCGTCGGCGGCTGGGGCTTTCTCCACAGGTCTTGGACGAGAGCGGCGACGAACAGCCTGATACCGACGTTCGGTTATCCGTTCTGTTGCCCCGGCCCTCTCTGTCTTGCCTTCCTCTGCTTTGGCTCGACGGAGACTTAGTCCAATTCGGTGCTTTTCTGGGGTAATCTCGATCACTTTCAGATCTAATTGATCGCCAATGCTAACGACTTCAGCGGGATTATTAACCCGATAGTCAGCCAATTCTGAAATATGGATTAGCCCTTCAACCCCTTCCTCCAGCTTCACAAAAGCACCAAAATCGGTCAGGTTAACGACCTGTCCTTGGACCGTTGTTCCTCGCTTATATTTACCAGTGGCTTCTTGCCAGGGATCGGGTGAAATATGCTTGATACTGAGGGAGATTCTTTGCTCGCCAGCATCGATGTCTCTTACGACTACCTCAACCTCTTCGTCCTCTTTCAAGATCTGGCTTGGGACAACGTTTCGTTCTGTCCATGAAAAATCAGAGGTATGTACCAAACCATCAATTCCAGGTTCGATTTCGACAAAGGCACCAAAGTTAGTCAAATTCTTGACCACGCCCGTCAAATGAGTACCGCTTGGGTATTTAGCCTCTAAGAGTTCCCAAGGATTAGCCGATAACTGCTTTAAGCTCAAAGAGATACGACGTTCCTCTGTATTAAGGGAAAGAACACGTGCTTCTACTACGTCTCCCTTATTCACGATTTTCGATGGTGCTACATTACGTTGTGTCCAAGACATCTCAGAAACGTGGATCAATCCTTCAATCCCTTCTGCGATTTCCATGAAGGCACCATAACTGACGATATTAACAACTGCACCTTTAACGACAGTATCTACCGGATATTTCTCCGGAACGGCTGCCCAAGGGTCACTGGTTTTTTGCTTCAAGCCGAGCGAGATCCGCTCGTTTTCTCGGTCGACGTCAATGACTAAGGCCTCGACTTCATCACCAATCGCAAGCATTTCAGAAGGGTGATTGACCTTTCCCCAAGACATGTCACTTCGGTGAAGCAGCCCGTCGATACCATCCAGATCTATGAACACGCCAAAAGGGGCTATGCTTTTAACGACACCTGTAACAGGGCTGCCTTTTTCGATTCGCTCCAGTAAAACCGATCTCTTACGATTAAGTTCGTCCTCTAGTAGCAGACGGCGGGATAAGACAATGTTGTCTCGTCGTCGATTAAATTTGACAACTCGCATCTCCACAGATTGGCCAATGTAATCGTCAAGGTTCGGTACGGCCCGCAATTCGATCTGTGAAGCGGGCAAAAAACCGCGTAGGCCATTAACTTCAACGCTCATCCCACCTTTGACTCGGTCGGTGGCTGTTCCTGTTACGACAGACTGTTCGTTATAGGCTTTTGCAATATCGTCCCAAGCGCGATGGATCTTAGCTTGAGATTTAGACAGTTCAACCTGACCATCGAGATTTTCCTTCCGAACAACATAGACTTCTATTTCATCACCCAGCGCAATTTGTGGATTCCCTTCGTCATCGGTGTCAAACTCCCCGGTGGGAATAATCCCCTCTGATTTGAATCCGATGTCAACTAAAACCTCATCTGCACTGATACTCACAATTGTACCTGGGATAATTCGACCTTCAGAGACAGTCTCAAAAGAGCTATCTGTGGCAGACAAGAGGGTCTCCATGTCCATCTCGACCATGTTATCCTCAGTAGGGTTATCCGAAGATACATCGTCTTTTTCCGATCCACTAGAATCAATTGCTTCCACTGAGTCTTCAGAAGTTTCAGGCGCGCTAGTAATTTCGACTTCAGGAGTTTCGTTCAGATTCGCTTCAGAATCGTTGTCCGATGGAGCGTCTTGCTCTGAAATAGTGTCTGGTAGTTCCTCAGAAACTGCCGGTTGTGCTTGGTCGTCGGATTCGTTTTCCTCAACTTCTTCATTGGTTATTTCAGGACTGTTTTCTTGTTTCTGATCCTGGTTCATTCAACTCTTTCTTTAGGTTCAGCCATCAAAACAATAGTAAATATTCGTTTGACTAAGCCTGTACCTCCATTATGTATATCGGTGTGACTAAGCCGATCTCACCCATAAGCAAAGCCGTTAGTATAGCACAGCTGAAAATGAAGCGCAACCTCTAATCCCTCTTTCCGGTACGACCTTAGAACGACCTGTAGCTGGACTGTTTTTCGATAAGTAATAACTGCGGATACAGGTTGATAACTTGGCCTTATAGGACAACAGATCTAGCTTAGTAAGAAAACGCTGAAGACAAGAATTTGGTTGCGAATTAAGTCGAAAAAGTCAAAAGTATTTTTAACCGATCCATAATTTTGAGAACATAAAACTTATGGCTAGCATTCCATATCTACTCTATTCTAGAGAAACACTGGTATAATTGAACTTTTGTATTCCGTAGCAAAAAGGATAAAAACATGTATCGAGAAAATAGAGAGAGATTCATGCAACAAATTGGGGATGGGGTTGCTATTTTACCCGCCCACCGATTAACGGTTAGGTCCAATAACATGCACCATAAGTTTCGGCAACAGAACAATTTTTACTACCTGACAGAATTTCCTGAGCCGGAAGCCGTCTGTATTATTGCACCACAACATGAGAGTTATCAGTTTGTACTATTTGTCCTACCCCGCGATGCAAAGGCTGAAACTTGGGATGGTACAAGGGTCGGCGTACAAGGAGCTATTGACGATTTCGGAGCGGATATAGCCTTTCCAATTGACGAGTTTGACGACAAAATTGGTCAGTTTGTCGAGAGTAGCAATCGAATCTACTATGCTTTGGGTGATTCAGCTTACGACGCTAAAGTAATCGATTATATCAAACAGAATCGACGAAATCGTGCCACTCAGGGTACCGGTCCAAAAACGATTATCGATCCAACTGATATTTTTTCGGAGATGCGGTTAATCAAGAACGAAGAAGAGATTCGTCGAATTCGCCGTGCTACTGAAATTACGATGGCTGCACATGTTGCGGCCATAAAGTCGACTCATCCGGGAATGTACGAATACCAGGTTGAAGCGCTCGTCGACTCAATTTTCCGTCGCACTGAAGGTGGATATGCTGGCTATAACTCGATTATCGCCAGTGGGCCCAACGCAACCATTCTTCACTATACTGACAATGATCGGCAGATTCAGGATGGTGATCTCGTTCTGATCGATGCTGGCTGCGAACATCAAAACTACAACGGTGATGTTACCCGTACCTTTCCAGCCAATGGAAAATTTAGCCCAGCACAACGAGAGGTCTATCAGGTTGTACTAGAGGCCCAAACAGCGCTAATCGACCTAATTCAGCCTGACACCAAGATTGACATTCTGACCGATACGGCCATCGATCTCTTGACTGAAGGTATGATTCGGATTGGTCTACTAGAGGGAGAAAAAGAAAGATTAATTGAGGAGAAGGCTTATCGTAAATTCTATATGCATGGGATTGGACACCCATTGGGTATGGATGTCCATGATATCTGCCGCATTAAAGACGGAAAAACTTTTCGAAGGTTCCAGCCCGGTATGGTTACTACTGTTGAACCGGGAATTTACATTTCAGCTGATGCCGAGGATATTCCTCCTGAATACCGCGGTCTCGGCGTTCGGATCGAGGATGATGTGTTGGTAACCGCAGGCGGCTACGAAGTGTTGACGGCTGGTGTGCCTAAACAGATCGAGGATATTGAAGCACTGATGGCAGGCTAAGGAGAGGCTTCTAGCACAATGCGCCAGATCTGGTTATTTATAGTTTCAGGATGATCTGAGAGCGAAAAGGCAGATCTGATTAGATCTAGGCGAGATGAACTTCGATCATGGCGGTAGATAAACAACAGCTTACGCTGGCTATTTCTGAGATAGATCTTTTAGCGACTGAATCTGTTGATCGCTGTGCAGCGGCTCAATGTAGAGAACACTTTGGGATTTGTGACCATATAATCCTTGATAGTAGTACATTCCCTAGTCAACCACCACGTAGAAATAGCTCGTAGCTAATTGTGGATTTTGCAAAATACGATGTAAATCCATTTTCGACCAGCCGTCGTGTTCTCTTACGTGTGGCTGGGAAAAGCCAACAAAAAAGTAAATATTAGCTAGAATAAAGACTATCAAGGAAACCGTACTAAAGTGTCGAGATTTCGGTTGAATGCTGGTTTTAAGCAGGCAAAAAGCAGATAAAAGGCTCAAAATATAGTGAGATAAAACAAAGCACTACATAGTGCATAGCCTAGGCTCTTTTAGTCCACAGAATAATGGCGAAAGTACCCATCCAAGCCAGATAAAATAAGAGTACCTTGACCCGATGCCACCACCAACTCTCCCAAACTCCTAAAGCGACCACCAGTGGAAATAAAAACAGGATTGTACTATAGACTTTGGTGAACAGATTTGGGCCATCGGGGACAAAAATGCGATGCATTGATTCAAAAGGATTTAGCAACACTTTAGTCACGCTTCGTTCCAAGACGAAAGCCGGTTGGAGCAGTTGTTTTAATTGGTGATATACTCAATCCATTTAGGTTTTCGGGATTTCTGATTTTGTTTTCGTAAATTATTGAATTAATTTATTATTAATCAGTAGTTTAGATGTCTTTTGTT
>Ga0208128_1000409_pt1 | contig 17552 bp, 10 predicted proteins | sample ETNtaG_35_FD_185758 | JGI IMG/M metagenome (GOLD analysis project Ga0208128, IMG submission 185758) | Marine microbial and viral communities from oxygen minimum zone, Eastern Pacific Ocean - ETNP201306PF51B (SPAdes) (version 2) | ecosystem: Environmental > Aquatic > Marine > Oceanic ... | reverse complement strand
GCAGGAGATCCAACTTACACCTATCCTGTGGAACCTGCTATTTCCGCTGGCCAGTTCACCCGGCCAGAACTTCAGCCGCAAGAGTTTGATGGAACAGATTTGGAGGGGAGGCGAACGCGACAAAGACAGAATAGTGGATGCCCACATCGCTCGGCCGTTGCGACAAACACATTCTCACTGTATATGGCGTTGGCTATCGCTTTCAGGAATGATTGGAACCCCGAACAAGCTCTGGTGGGTTGCAAATCAAGCCAAATGATTTGCCTATTTCACCAATGCATCTGGCTATCTTCACTTAGATGGTCATCCTGATAGCAACTGCATCGTCTAATCTACAAAAGCCATATGAATGCTACTAGCATATGAATGCTACTAGCAAAAGTAAAAATAACCGCTATGTCGATCAAATCATCCATGAATCTATACTATACAACTTTTTTGTTTATTACTTTTTTATCTGTCTTGCCAACGACTTTCAGTTTAGCTCAATCGACCGAAGAAATTGAGCCACAGAGCGAAGGTGGCATAGTAACACCGCCATCAAGGTTTGACCGCTTTAGAGGAGGTGGCCGTTTTGGTGGGCAGAGGCAACGGTCTACTGGGGGGATTTTGAGGAGACGTAGTAGCGACTTGCCGCTTCAAACTAGCCTCTACCTGTCCGGCAACTATAACACTGATGTCAGCTTTTTGATAGGTGGTGGTTCTTTGACGATCAATCGTGGCAAGCACTCTTGGCAAAATCTGTTCAGTTATCAGGTTAATTGGGTACAGGCTGGGTTTGGTACACGAACGGACCTAAGGCGGCAAGGTCTCAATGAAAACGTTGGCATACAAGGCCCTATTGGCAGACTAAGTCAAAGACTGGGTTTGCCGCCTAAGGCCGGTAATCGGTCGGTTCCACCACAACTTGCTACACAACTGACGGGGAATGAATTATCCGGCAATAGACTGTCACATTTGCTAAACGGGGAGACACGTTTAGACTATAAGACGGGTCAAAAGATGTTTCTTTTTGGCCTAAGCTCACTTCGAGCGGATACACGCTCGGATAACCGGCTCTTTTTAGGTGCCGGTGCTGGGAGTCTGCTTTTTTCTAGCTTCAGCCTTGATATGGGTATCGGTTTAACACGTCTATTCGGAACAACCCAAAGTCAACCACTGTTAGATGAAAGTTCGTCCAGCACTAATTTGTTGTCAGCCCTGTCCACGGTTCAATATCAGCACTCTATTTCTCGCAACATGTCAATTTATCTGAACGGCCGAGGATACTGGTATCCTCAACAGCAAGCTGTTAGCGGCCAACTCCACTTGGGTACCAATATCAGAGTTTTCAGACAGCTTTTTTTCCTGAGCCCTATGGTTGCAATTGAGTATTTAGGGGTAGAGCAGGCCAACGAACCCCTTCTATATCAAGTACAGGCTAATTTGTCTTATGCTTTTCCGACAGGAAGGCGAGGTCGACAAAATCGGCAAGAGTCGTTGCCACCGGAGTAGGGAAATTAAAGAGATAGACTCAACCCCTCACCAAAAGAGGAATTCAAAGGCTTGTTTGCCATCAGCAAGATTAGCTTCATGGGCTTTGATTATCAGAGGAATGCCGAACCTCTCAACCACCGTATCGCTTTTGCGTGCTTTGACTCATTTGTGATTATCGAGACCTCGGTGGTGAGCCGAGTTGGCTGGTTTTGATCGATTGAGAATCCATAATAGCCGTCGTTGATTTAGTTCCCTTGTATATCTTTCCGGACCACTTGATGAAGCGCTGGGTGAATTAAAAACCAGGTTTACTCCTCTCTCCATTTGTTAAATGATAATCCACGATTTCTACTGCTCCAGTATCCTTTTTAACATCGTCTTGGTGGCGACAAGAGTGACCGGTGATCCTCAATCAAAGCCGGTTCTCGGCGTGGTCAAGAGTTGAGTACATGTCACTCACCAAATCCAGTATTCTCCTACCATCTATCCGCTGTTGCAACATAGTAGTTGAATCCAGGAGATAAATCGATGATCAATCACCATAAAGTGTTTAGAAAGATTTCAAAAACGACCGTTTGGGCAAAAAGCAGCGTTATGGTAACGTAGAAGATTTGGTGGCTGTTCTGTTGATCGATATGCTTTTTTAGATGGGCTGCTGTAGGAATCAGGATAAATGGTGCCATAAACATCCAGATTCGTTCCGTCTCTGCCGTGTAGAGGGTAGAGGCGGCAATTAGAATTAGAACAGCCACGTAGGCCAGTAGAAAGTTGAATGATCCGGTCGCTGATTCTTGATCTTCTGTTTGGTTCTCCCCGGTTTTTAGGGGCGGTATCGTCCGTATTGTACTGATCAGTTCACGAATCCACAGCGTAACGGTGATAGCACCGAGACAGGAAAAGAAGGCAAACAGGTTCGTTGCGCTAATGAACAGGTAGCGTGACATCGTTTCATAGCCGGTACCCAGGCCACCGTGATGAACACTGCCATGTTTGTCAATGTAAATAGCTCCCTTTAGACAGGCAATCGCATTATAACCGGTTGTTAAGTACATCAGCAGGTAAACGAGAACAAAAGTTCCACCTGACACACACAGCGTAGTAAAGTGATTGCGAAAAGCCTTTGTATTATTGAGATAAGTAAGACCGGCCAGGGCGATAAAGTAGATGCCCAAAAATGTGGTGGCAAACGTTAGGAACATCGAAACGGCTAGGGATACTCCGGTAAGAATGGCAAGTATTACGGACCTTTTTTTCAGAGCAAGAAAATAGAAATAGATGCTGGAAATCAGGAACACAGCATAGAAAGCGTCCATGCAGGTCGCCGTTAGAAGAACGATGTTAGGGGTAACTAGGTAGAGGGCTAACATATAAAACGTCGATCAAATATCTGCCTGGCAAGCAGGTAGATCGGAATCAGACTAACCGGAGCAGTGAAAATAATCAGGAATGCTTTGGTCAATCGGTCATAGCCAAAGTATTTGGTGGCCAGCCACAGCGTAAGCACAGGGCCGGGGGGATGGGTCCCGGCATGAGTCGTGAGTTGGTTAGCCTTGGCAGTATAGTTCCTCAAGATGTCTCCCAGGCTGTCAAACTTGGGAACGTCTGTTAGATATTGCGCCACGCCGTGTTCGGTGATTGGAGGCAGAAACTGCCCGTTAATCATGGTTATACTGACGTCGATCGCAATTTTCAGCCTCATCGCTACGGCCAGTATTACTGGTGTCGGTATGACTAACTCAGCTTTTAACATAACGCTTATCAGGTAAAAATAGAGAGCGAAAACGATAATCGGTAGAACAATCCACCTGTTCAGATCACGGTCAGGTCCGCCGAAAATAGGCGCGGTTTTTTTATTTACTTGCAGAGAGATTTGATAGTGATCAATCAGGAGCGGTGATAGAAGGTGAAATGCCCAGAGGACCGCAATGACTAAGCAAAATTGGAATGGAATTGAACGGTATATTCGCTGAGTAACCATATCATGTCCTCCACTTGCGGTTGTAGATTTAGATTTTTTCCCTTATGCTCATCAATCTTTGACCAGCCTCAAGCAGTACCGGTTCAGGCTTGCTAAACATGAACCTGAATTTTGTTCGCCCCAGTTCTAGCTGGCTGTAAAAACTGGAGCCCGGTACACCACCAACCCCGACCTCTTTAACTAACCAAAGTGCAAACTCAGTATCATTCGGAAAACCGAAGCGGCTGATATCGGTCATAATATAGTAAGCGCCTTGTGGCCTATAGCACTGAAATCCTGCATCTTCCAACAGACTCAACAGCAGTTGGCGCCTGTGATTATACCAATCGACCAACTGCTGATAATAGACATCCTCTAACCGAAGAGCGACGGCGCCGGCTATTTGCAGCGGATGCGGTGCGCCAACAGTTAAAAAATCGTGCATCTTTCGAATTGCATTGGTCAGATGTTCGGGGGCTACAACATACCCTAATCGCCATCCGGTCACGGAATAGGTTTTGCTTAACCCCGAAATGGTAATCGTCCTATTCCACATCTCCGGGAGGGATCCGATGCTGATGTGTGCTTGCCCATCATAAACCAGATATTCGTACATTTCGTCCGTCACGGCTAAGCAGTCATATTCACAGCATAACGCCGCGATCTCTTCGATCTCCTCTACGGTGAACACCTTTCCCAGCGGGTTATTCGGATTATTCAGAATAATGGCCTTAGTCCGGGAACTAAAGGCCCCACGCAGTTCGTCAGAATCGTAAGCAAAGATCGTTGCCCCGTTTGAAGCAGACATTTCACGTAGTGGTACATATACCGGTTTAGCCCCCGAAACGATAACATCTGGGCCGTAGTTTTCGTAAAATGGTTCCAGGATTACCACTTCGTCACCCGGGTTGATAATGGCTAACATCGTGGACATCATGGCCTCAGTGGCTCCACATGCGACAGTTACATGAAGATCAGGCTCGGTTGGAATTCCATTGAAGGACACCATCTTTTCGGCAATGGCCTGACGGAACTGTGGTGCCCCCCATGTGATGCTGTACTGGTTGTATCCATCTTCGATCGCTTGAATGGCAGCCTTTTTTACCTTTTCAGGGGTAGGAAACGCCGGCGTTCCTTGCGATAGATTTATTGCCTGGTACCGGTTACAACGTTGTGTCATCATCCGGATCACAGATTCAGTAAAAAGGGCTGTTTTATCGGAAACCATTGATTTTAAGCTTGAGGCCACGTCTTCCATCCAGAATTATTAAAGGTTAGTGCTGAAAGAAAAAGTCGGATAGAGATTAAAGCCGCCTGTCCACACATGGACAATGTGCGTTAATACAACCCATATGATCTACCCTAAAGTAGAGGATATTATACATCAATTTGAGCTAAAGGATACATGCTAAGCCTACATATCTGTGTCGTATTGATATCTCTGCCGGCTTTTGACGATAGATCCATACGAATTTGACCTTGTATATTTATCCTTGCCATTAAAGGGAGTAGATGTGTCATTCAACCATTCATTGCCTACCCCTGGATAGACCTAGCTAACTACTCGTAAAGTAGGCTATAATTTTCTTCCATGTCACGTCCCAACTCCACTCTATCTGCTCACAAAAGATTAGTGTTCGGAGTTACCTGGCGTTCCATTCTGCTAGGAACGCTGCTCACCATTCCCAATACTTACTGGATCATCGATTCTGTTGGTCAGGGCTATCCAACCACAGTTTCCCTCTACTACAATGTGATTTTCTGCCTCTTCGTTCTAACCGTGTTCAACTGGATCGTCTCCAAATCCATCCCTCGCTTAGTGATCACGCAGGGCGAATTATTGACTATCTACATTATGGTGGCAATTGCCTCTTCACTTGCCGGGCACGATATGATGCGGGTGCTGGTGCCGATGATCCCGTATGCCTTTTGGTATGCCACCTCTGAAAACGATTGGACCGGCCTCTTCCACCGGTTTATTCCCGACTGGATCACAGTCAAAGACCGGGAGTTTCTAGTCGAGTACTACCGAGGCGAATCAACCTTCTACCAATGGGAGGTAGTTCAGGTCTGGTTGACTCCAATTTTAGCCTGGGGAGGCTTCTTAGCGGTGATGATCTTTCTGATGGTTTGCATCAACAGCTTAGTGCGGAAGCAGTGGACGCAGTATGAAAAGCTGAGTTATCCAATCATTCAACTCCCACTCGAAATGACCATCAATGGCGGGTTGACAGGGGTATTAAGTCAAAAAATGTTGTGGCTAGGGTTTGCTGCCGCCGGGACGATTGATGTTCTCAACGGTTTGCATCACCTGTTCCCTTACGTCCCTAGTTTGGGAGGTAAACTCTATGATCTGCGACCTTTCTTCAGCCAACGGCCCTGGAGTGCTGTCGGCTGGAGTCCGATCGCGGTCTTCCCATTCGCCGTCGGTCTAGCCTTTTTCATTCCCTTAGATCTATCTTTTTCCTGTTGGTTCTTCTACCTATTCTGGAAAATTGAACGTATTGCCGGCGATGCATTGGGATTGCGGAGTATGCCTAACTTCCCCTTCGTCGATGAGCAGTCGTTTGGTGCTTACATCGGGTTATTTATCATCGCTATCATCACTACCCGTCAGCATTTGGCTGACGTTTTACGTAAAGCCTTTGTCAATGATCCCAATGTCGACGATAGCCAAGAACCGATGTCTTACCGCCTGATGGTGATCTGCTTGATTGGATCTATTCTGGCCATCATCTTTTTCTGCAAGGCCACCGGAATGTCGATTTGGGTGATTGTTGTCTTTTTTAGTATCTACTATGCTATTGCCACCGCGGTGACACGAATGCGGGCCGAGCTAGGATCGCCGGTTCACGACCTCCATTTTATCGGTCCTGACGAAATGATGCCCCGTATTTTCGGCACTCGTTTTTTGGGGGCCAATAACCTGACCATGTTTGCTTATCTGTTCTTTTTTAACCGGGCCTACCGAAGCCACCCGATGCCGCACATCCTAGAAGGATTCAAATTAGCCGAACGGACTAAAATCGATAACCGTCGATTGTTATTGGCCATGTTGATTGCCATTGTGGTTGGCATCTTCTCAACCTTCTGGGCCTTCTATCACATCTCTTATCTAGAAGGGGCCCGGGATTGGTTCGCCGCCCGGCCGTTCAATCGCTTACAAAGTTGGCTTACCGCGCCGCGCGCCCCCGATATACCGGCAATTGTCTCCATCTTTGTCGGGCTGGGCATTACGTTTTGGCTGATGCTAATGCGGATGAACGTCTTTTGGTGGCCGCTTCATCCGGCTGGATTTGCCATCTCCAGTAGTTGGTCAATGAACGTATTTTGGTTCTCGATTCTAGTCAGTTCAGTCATCAAATGGGTGATACTGAGACACGGTGGAATGGGAACGCACCGGAGAGCGATCCCTTTTTTCTTCGGCTTGATTCTGGGTGAGTTCATCATCGGCAGCATCTGGAGCCTCATCGGTATCTCCATTAACCGTCCGATGTACCGATTCTTATTTTAGTAATAATCAGTAGATTCTTTTGCTAGCCTGACCCCGGGGAATGGATAGGTCATAATTTGGCAAAACACTCCTAATTGACTGCCCGGGGTTCGGTTGTTACAGCGTTATAGTTATCTTAACCCGGATCAGTTCCCTGACGGTTAGCCAATGAGCGAGGCGTTAAATCGAAAAAAGTCTTGTGTCCGTGAAAGAAACGGTCCAATTCATCTACCATTAGCTCAAAGGACTCCCGATATTGGTTGCCCGTGAAATAGGCAAAATGTGGTGTCAGAAATACATTTGGGAGATGAATAATTTCACTATCCGGAGGAATCGGTTCCGGATCGAAAACATCTAGACCTGCGATGATATCCCCACGTTTCAACCTTTCGACCAGTGCCTCAGAATCGATAATAGCTCCCCGCGAAACATTCACCAGCACCCGACCTGAAGGGATCAGATTGAGTTCATGCGATCCAATCATTCCTCGGGTCTTCGGCGTCAACGGTGCCAAACAGACTATCACCTGACATTTTGACAGGATATTCTCCAAGGAGGTTTGCAGAAATCCCAAGGCTTCAGCCATCTCCCTCGGCAGGTAAGGATCATATACCCAGATCTCTGTTTCAAATGGGTGTAGATACCTTATTAGGCGTCGCCCCATATGCCCACAACCAATCAATCCGACCCGCTTTCCGGTCAACAATCCACCGGCATATCTAAATGCGTCTGGGTCCTTGGTAGTACGACCAGCAACGATCCGGCGAAATTGTGCACCGGCGTTACGTAATGAAATCAGGATTAGGGCTAAAGCCCATTCCGCTACTGGATACGATGATCCATTAGTTGTATCTACCGTACAGATACCTCGTTTCCAAGCCGCTTCTAAGTCAATACGACTAGCAAAACGATCATCCTCTAACTCGCCAATAATCTTCAGGTTCGAGGCAGCATTCATTATCTCGGAACTTATCCTGGGAGAACCATGACTAACAATGAGACCGTCAATATCACTGATAGCTTCCAAAAATTTTTCGGTTTGGACGTCATCCAGGTTGCTCCCATCCTTGCAAGGAAACCATTCCCAGATAGCAAAGCTGTTAAGTCTCTGCACGTCTACCGGTGCGACATAGGTATCGTGAATCCCCTCGTTGCACACCAGCAGGACTTTAGGCTTAGAATTTTCCATCGAGTATATTTCTCCTTAGTTGGCCAGGCGACATTCTTCTCAGATTGCACAGTGGTAGGGATAAACCTGGTGTTGATGGTTCTGGATGGCGAAGAGCTGATCTTTCTTGAGATAAATCTCCCCCATTAGATTCATCATCCCCTGAATTCAACTGGTAAGTGCAACTCCATATCTAGCAGCCTGTCGGACTGAAGGTTCAGCATCAATTAGTGGTAAATAGAGAATCAATTATTATCTTAGAATATATTACCATGAGTTTCATTCTATTCTGAGATACTACTTAATTTGTACCCGTCAACCCGATGCGTGTTGATTTCATCAAAGCCGACCGTGAGACTCCGTTTCTTTTTTTACCATCCGTTCAGGATTAGCGGCCGCAGAATTATCCGGCACGATTTGTCAGTGATATTGTCGGCCAACTGAATCCGTCTTCCCTCCAAGTCGCCTATTCCAGCCAAGGTTCCAAGCCCTATGATCCGCCTATGTTGCTTTGGCTGATTTTTATGGCTATGCGACCGGTGAGTTTTCGAGTCGAAAGCTGGAACCGGCCACCTATGATTCTGTCGCTTTCCGCTAGGTTGCCGCTAATCAGCATCCGGACCATGATATCATGGCAACGTTCGGTCAATGTTTTTCTCCGGCGCTTCAGGGATTATTTGTTCCGTGGCTCAGCATTACCAGTGAAATGGGAGTGTTGATGGAACAAAAGTCAAAGCCGATGCCTCCAAATAGCAGGCTTTAAGCTGGTCGCAGTCCGAAGAAGCAGATTGGTCAGCAATTCCTGATGGGATGAGTCTCCCGGCAGAACTTGAACGTCGGGAGAAACCTCTTACCGCCATTGCAGAAACCAAGCGGAAAATAGAGGATCAGGCCGGTAAGCAGAGGTGGTTTTACGCTTATTATGTCTGAACTCGTCGGGCCTTTTCATCCTCTCTTTTAGTTCTCCCCTTACTTTTTGCATTGATTGTGTCTTGAAACAGGTATATGGTGGGTGGACATCGCGCGCCAGAGAAAGACGTTGCGTATCGACTTTTCTGCAGCAAAGCCAACTTTTACTATATTTACAAGTACCCAGCTAATCCACCAATCTAATCGGCAGTATCTCTTCTACAGTGCTAAAGTATGCGCTTAGAAAATCGATTTTGGATGCAGAGAAATTTTTGCGGCGATTGACAAGAGGGGAAAAATCAACCCAAATGGATCTTAGATTACCATACTTTTGAGTCGCCAATAAGCAAGACACCTATTAAAACCGAGTTGCAGAGTGTATACTTTGCAAGACGTATCGTCAAAAGACCAAACCAAAAACGTTATTGTGATTTCGCAAAACAACTTGCAAGAAAAATAACCGGACCTGTTTAAATGGAGGAATAGTTGCAAATCCAAGCCCCTATTGAAGAATCAGAGCCAAATATAGAAGCTGTGGCTAATATCCGCAATATCGCTATCATTGCTCACGTAGATCACGGAAAAACCACACTGGTCGATGCCATGCTTCACCAAACTAATGTCTTTCGTAGTAACCAGCAGGTCGAAGAACGGATATTAGACTCCAATGACCTGGAACGTGAGCGAGGTATTACCATTCTGGCCAAAAATACAGGCATTGTCTATCAGCAGGATACGACCATCAATATCGTCGATACACCAGGTCACGCTGACTTTGGAGGTGAAGTAGAACGAGTCCTAAACATGGTGGATGGTGTTGTTTTACTAATTGATGCTGTTGAAGGACCGATGCCGCAAACCCGATTTGTACTCCGTCAGGCCTTGAAGCGTGGATTGAAAGCCATTGTCGTGGTGAATAAGGTAGACCGACCTGCTTCTCGTCCAAAAGATGTAATTGAGGCTACCTTTGACCTTTTTATAGATCTCGGTGCGGACGATGATCAGATCGATTTCCCCGTTGTCTATACCATTGCGCTGGAAGGAAAGGCGGGCTTGGCTGTTGACGAATTGGAAACAGACCTTCGTCCACTATTTGACCTGATCATTAATCACTTGCCAGCACCTGTCGTAGATCCAACTGGGCCACCTCAATTGTTGGTAACGACACTGGAGTACAGCAACTTCGTGGGTAAAATTGCCGTGGGTCGTCTGAGCAGTGGCCGACTGTCAAGTGGTCAACAGATCCTTCATCTCAAAGCCAATGGTGAAAGTGAACTGGCCAAGATAGGTCAAGTTTTTGTCTTTCGTAACCTAAAGCGAGAGGTTCAGAACGAGGTCCAGGCGGGTAGCATTGTGGCGGTTTCTGGTATTGAAACAGTTGGAATTGGGGATACCTTGACCGATCCAGACGAGCCTCGCCCACTACCACCGATTAAGGTCGAGGAGCCGACCGTCCGTATGACCTTTGGTGTTAACGACAGCCCGTTCTCTGGTCGAGAAGGTAAATATCTAACCAGTCGTCAAATTAGGGAACGCCTGTGGCGAGAGTTGGAAAGTAATGTCTCCTTGAGAGTGGAAAGTACCGACAGTGCTAACGAATTTATAGTGGCTGGACGGGGCGAACTTCATCTTGCGATTTTGATCGAGACTATGCGACGGGAACTTTACGAGTTCACAGTTAGTAAGCCCGAAGTGATTTTCCGACAGACCAATCAAGGGGTTCAGGAACCCGTCGAACACGTTTTTATCGAAGTTGCCAACGATTATTTGGGCGCAGTTAGCGAACTGGTTAGCAATCGACAAGGCCGTTTCCTTGATCTTCGTTACGGTGAAGACAGTTCAGTCTATGCTGAGTACCACGTTCCCACACGAGGTATGTTGGGGTTTCGCCAACCTTTTTTAACACTGACCCGAGGGACTGGGATTTTTCATACCCTTTTTCACGACTATCAACCAATGGCAGGTGAGATCGGTGACCGTGAGTTCGGTTCCCTAATAGCGCTGGAAACGGGAACGGTTAAGGCCTACGCCTTAGAACATCTACAACAGCGGGGTATTTTTTTTGTTGAACCAGGAGACGAGGTCTATGTGGGGCAAGTGGTAGGACAAAATATCCGCCACGAAGATTTGGTGATCAACGTTTGCAAAGCCAAAAATGCGACTGGACATCGAGCTACACCAAAATCCATCGCCGACTCTCTGGCTCCAGCAACCATTCTTTCGCTGGATGATGCGATCGAATATCTCAGTTTGGATGAGTTGCTAGAGGTAACACCAACTTCGCTGAGAATCCGCAAAAAAGATCTCAACCATGACCGTCGAATGCGAGAAGAAAAGAGGAAAAAAACCTCTGAATAGATCTATTAGATTGAGTGTTTTAACTCATCCGGACATCGCACTTTAGGCGTAATTCCTCTTTAGAATAAACAAAGACGAACTGAGTCGGCCAACTTTCTCAAAGCTACGCACGGCTATCTCTCGACGATCATTGTGCAACCTCCCTCCTTCTTGTCGCTTTGACTCTGGTTGCCATTAGCTTTTTCACCCCTATGCCCGCCTGCATTGCGTTTAGCAGATCGAGTCGGTTTTCCCCCTGACTTTCTATCGATAGCAATTACGTCTTTCTCACTCTGGATGAATTTGTTGCGTTTCGTTTCACGCATTACGTAACACTTCGAGCCTAGGAGGCGTAGCGTTGCTCAAAGACGGTCACCGCGGCTTGTGCCGCCAGCATAGCGACACGGACCCGGTGTTCAAAGCTGGCTTGCATCCCAGTCTCGATGGTAAATGATGGGCCGTACCGGTTGGCTGCGAAATCGGCTAGATTCAAGCCTTCTCCCCGCTTCTGGGCGTCGAGCCAGAAAACTCCACGTTCACCTCTAGTGAAAAATGATCCAGGTAGATAGTCTGCTGGCGCCAGTTTTGCCCCAGACTGCGCAACGGCAAGAATCATTTGATCCGTCATATGCTGCTCCCATATCTGGTCATCATCACCTCGTTGGTGTCGGGCAGAAAACCAGAAGGCATCCCCTCCATACTCGTGTAAATCCAGGGTAAGACCAGGCTGAATTTTGGCCATCAGATCCCGGGTACAGCGCGATTCCACCGGTGCCCAGGGCGTGTCATGGAAACGGTTGATATGGAGAACTTCTCCTTCCGGACTGACGATCAGCGTGTAAGCACGTTGGCAAGGTGCAGTACCTTCTATTCCTTTAGCGCTCGAAGGAAAGAAGATGCGGCGACCTAACAGCGGCTCCAAGCAGGCCTCTCCTCGGTTCAATTTTCCGTAAAGACCGTGGGTTGAATATCCATATTCGCCGATGATGACCAGTAGCGTTTCGTCCTTCTCGTAAAGCACCTCGCCATGTTGCCTGAGAATTGATTCGACATCTTCGGCTACGGCAAGTCTTGGTTCTTCACCTAGGCTGAGACTTAGCACATAGGAAAAACCGTTCATGCCCATCGGATCACGACTGGGTATAACGTAGACCTGATGCTCTGTTTCCAGTTGGTCAAGGAGCCGTGCCGCAGCAGTAACGCCCGCCTGTTCCGTCGAATGACTTCCCGCACTGATGAAAATAGCCGGTTTCTTCTCTCCGCCGCTTTTGACGCAAATAATGGGCGCACGATCTGGAGTTAGGCCGAGTGCTTCCGACTTATACCCCTGGCTTTGTATCGACTTCAATAAGTCCGCATAGCGATTGAAAATTTGCATCAGATTTCTCCTTGAACAAAACAAACGGGTGTTGGTCATTAAACCATCCCATTATTTCCCTTTCAAACCCGAAGCTTGATATAGTACCGATTTTAGGTTTGTGACAAGTAACGAATCTCATATGGAAACTTGTTTGCAAGTGTATCACGATTGTACCGTTGGTGCAAAAACCCTATATCCAGATAATTTAGACAACCGATAATAACAAGGTAAGTCCTTGCGCTACTAAAACTTAGTTTCAAATCGAATGGTCTACCTCTAGAAGTTGATATTGGCCGGGTTCTGATGCAATTTTGTTATCCATCCCGGCAGACGGTCTACAAATCAGGCTTTTAGATTGCGTATATTTGTTTTCACTAGTCTGTTTATCTCTTGCGCCCTCGCTCCAACCACTATCGAGTTCTACAAACCTTCATTGTAAGTGGCTTTACGTACAGCAGAAACTCTAAATGGGATTGACCTAGTATATTTTAATGAACACGCGAATAAACCCTTGGGTAATTGCAGATAAAGTAGCGTGAGTAGAACAACGATTAAGTGCCACTTTTTCGATCATCCTATCTGTATAAATTCTTAGAACTCGTTTAAAAGAAATTAATAACTCGGTGAATAGGACTGTAGGTATTGCCATTGTTGATCTATCAAATCAGTGTTATAATTCTTCTGTTCCATGTTTGACTCAGCCCTTTTCCACCCATCAATGCCACCTGGCGCTCCTTACTATTCTAACCTCTTCTTTTCCTAAACTCAGGTTCTAAAGGTAAATAAATGCAGATCGTCTTTTTTATATTTTGTTTTTTGTGCATCTTCTGTCAATCCGAGGCTGAGGAAATTAAGCTGACCTCAGAAGAAGCTGTTGTTTCAGACGCTATGGGGCAAGATGTAGTCCTGAACGGAAAAACGGCAGCAGTCGGAATTCCTGGTGATGATAACCAGCAAGGACAAGATGCTGGTGCAATTTTGATCTTTGTTCATCAGCAGACAGGTTGGATTCAGCAGGCCAAGATTGTACCAAAAGATATCAATTCGGGCGACGAGTTTGGATCGACGTTGGCCATAAGTGGGAATACTTTAGTCGTCGGGGTTCCCAAGCACAACAGTGTGGGTGAGAAAGCAGGAGCAACCTATATTTTTGTTCGGAAAGGCGAAGAGTGGCATCAACAAGCTAAGTTAACCGGTAGTGATACCGAAACCAAAGACCAGTTTGGTCGTGACGTGGCCATTGATGGTAACCGTGTGATTGTGAGTGCGCCTCTTTGCAACATCCCATTTCCGGATGGTGGTGCTGCCTATATTTTTGAACGGAAAGGTCAAACTTGGACACAGACGGCTAAGCTATCCTCTAGTGATATTGCTGGGTTCGACTGGTTTGGCTCAACGGTTGCCCTTAAAGAAAACCTGGCCGTTGTTGGGGCAATCCGTGAGGATGGTCGCCTAGTTAGTAGCGACGCTGGTGCCGCCTATATTTTTCGCTACGCTGAAGGAATTTGGATTGAAGAGGCAAAGATTATTGGTCACAACACCAAAGCTAAAGACAACTTTGGCAGTGTGATTGTAACTAACGGAAAAGATGTCGTCATCGGTGTGCCGCCCAGCGGCAATAGTGGAGGCGTTTACTTCTTCGAGAAGTTGGAAGAGGGTTGGAAACAGACCGGTAATTTCCTCAACTTCCACCTGAAGCCAAAAGATCTTAAAAACGTAAACCAGTTTGGATCGGCACTCTCTATGGATGGTAACTATATCGCCATTGGGGCGACAGGATTTCAAGCTGGTGATAATACCATCGGTGCCACCGACCTTTATATGAAGCGGATGGATACATGGATCTTTAGACAACGACTAACTGCCAACGATGGGAAAGACGGCGACAGTTTTGGATCTTCCGTGGCACTAAGTGGAAAAACAGTGTTAGTTGGTGCACCGCGACACAGCGCAGCCGGTGGAGATGGATCTGGCGCTGCCTATGTCTTTCAACCAAGAGGCACTAATTGGGTGCAGCAGTCTAAACTGGTCGATCCGATCTCAGCTTTGGAGGACGAATTTGGCTATTCTGTTGCGGTCAGTGGTGAGACCGCTGTGGTCGGTGCTAGACAAGACGACAAACAGGGACTTAATTCTGGAACGGTCTACGTTTTTACGCGACAAGCCCCAACGGCTAAAACTTTGGAGGAATGGTGGAAACAGACTGCTGCCCTGACAGCCGAGGATCCGGCAATTGGCGCTCAATTTGGACACGCGGTGGATATCGATCAAGACACAATTATTGTCGGTGCATACGGAGCGGATGTGGCCGGGAGTGATTCTGGAACCGCTTATATTTTCGAACGACGCGGTGCCCAGTGGGATCAACAGGCCAGGTTGGTTGCCAAGAATGCTAAAGCTGGAGACCTATTTGGTAGTGTCGTTGCCATTCACGGTCAGACGGCTGTCGTTGGAGCTTACGGTGTCAACTCGCAACAAGGAGCTGCTTATGTCTTTGTTCAAAGTGGGGGCTCTTGGCTTCAACAGGCGAAATTGCAACCACCGGATGCCGCACTTGGCGATAAATTTGGAGGAGCGGTATCCGTCCATAACAATACGATTGTAGTTGGTGCCCGGGAACATGATGCTAGTGGTACCAATACCGGTGCTGCCTATGTGTTTGTCCGACAGGGAGATAGATGGATTCAACAGACTAAACTACTGGCTGACGATGCAACCATTGGTGACCAGTTTGGGGTGTCGGTAAGCGTCAATGAGGAGACGATCGTGGCTGGCGCTTGGCTGGACGACAACGCAGTACCCGATACAGGGTCGGCCTATGTTTTTATTCGGACTGATGGGAACTGGTCCAAACAGGCAAAGATTGTTGCCGTCGATGCGGCCATTGGCGACCATCTCGGCCAAACGGTCGCCGTTGTCGGAAATACAGTCATTCTAGGTGCTCCAGGAGATGATATACCTCCAGACCCTGGCGATAAAGAAGCGGGTCCAACCTTCGATGTCGGCGCAGTTTATGCCTATACGCGGGTGGGTCTCTTTTGGACAGCGCGAGATAAAAGGATGTCTTCTGACGCTGGTGCCTACGACCAGTTTGGTAGTTCCATCGGACTAAGTGACGAAACCATCATTGTTGGGGTTCGGGGAGATGATAGTGCTGGTAATGATGCCGGTGCCGCCTATATCTATAACTACTCCGATGCTGGTCTGGTGTTTGACCCACAACTTTCGGTTGATCCTAGTTCCAAAACCCGGATGTCTACTCTAGCTGAGATCAAGCAAGGACAGTTTTTGGCTCAACCTGAGCAGACGCAGAGCTTACCTAACTATCCTAATCCGTTTAATCCAGAGACCTGGATTCCATTTCAACTGGCAGAACCCTCAGAGATTGTAGTAGAGATCTACAATGTGTCGGGACAGAAAGTCCGAACCTTGGAGGTTGGCTACCGACAGGTCGGCTTTTACACCAGCCAAACGGATACTATCTATTGGGATGGGAGGAATTATTTGGGAGAGGGAATGCCGAGTGGAGTCTACTACTATCGATTCATTTCAGACCGTTACGATAGCCTGAGAAAAATGATGATCTTACGCTAAGGCGAGACCTCTGAGGATACACTTCACAGTAAGTCCATTTTGCTAGGGTACAATAGGTCTGCCTACAGATCAGGACTCGTGCAGGACCTATATCGCGGAATTTTCAGAGAACAAACGATAATCCTGATGACTTGAAAACCGATCTCTTCAGCCCAATCCACGATGGAGTGTACCGTGATCTTGATATCATCCCAAAGCATACCATCCGTATTTCCACCTCGATCACCTACCGAGCAATTTGAGCCGATCCCACCGGTCACCGGAAGTTGGCCGTTACTTCTAGTGTTATAAACGGGATCCACCATCATAATTCTCTTCATACTGATGCAAAGTCACATCCTGCGTGATAATCATCACTATTTTCTTACCTGTACCATTGGGAAAAACTACCGGTCTTGCGAATGCTGGTAATTCGAGTTACGTACATTACCAGCATATTTTCCCTCCGGTCACGTGAATTCAACTCGTAAGTGTGCAACAGCGGCTATGCATTTAAGGGGTAAGTGATGGTAGTATCAAGGCTTCTTGAACCGTCGAGTCAAAGGTTTCCAAAATCTCGTGACCTCTCATTTGTAACGAAAGACGAGCTTGAAGTTGCTATGGCTAAATTGAACAACCGTCCAAGGAAAAAGCTTGAGTAAAGAACACCTGCGGAGGTGTTCTTTAACATCAAATCTATTCTAACACAATATGTTGCACTTACTACTTGAATCCAGCCATCGGGTAACCAACCCACTCCTCGTAGGGGCCAAGCAAATATCAGTCGACTGCCTACTGTAGAAAACTAGATTTTGATCTTCCTTTTCTATTTGAGCAGTACACCCTTTTTTACAACTACTTCTGCAGCTAAAACTACTTTTGCTAGCTTGCCAAACCCCATCCCATTTGCTTGACCCCTATAGACGTCACACATAACCTTACCTTTACGACTTCTAACCGTAGGCCCTACTTCAGAACTACCATCTTTCGTGTCTCAGTATACTCCCCAGCCTCAATTTGGTAGAAGTAAGTTCCTGAAGATACGTGTTCTCCATCTTCAGTCCTATCATCCCAATAGATGGCCTTACTTGATTCTACATAATTCCCTGCTGGCAGATGACCTAATCCAATCATTCTGACTTGTTTACCAGTTACGTCATAGATTTTAGCAGTGACTGTTTTTGCTAGGTTGGCTCGGTCAACCAATCAATCCCTTGCGCCATCACCCGGCGAAAATTATCATCGGCGAAGACCTGATTGTCATGCCCTGATTGGTAGC
>Ga0208128_1000408_pt1 | contig 17606 bp, 14 predicted proteins | sample ETNtaG_35_FD_185758 | JGI IMG/M metagenome (GOLD analysis project Ga0208128, IMG submission 185758) | Marine microbial and viral communities from oxygen minimum zone, Eastern Pacific Ocean - ETNP201306PF51B (SPAdes) (version 2) | ecosystem: Environmental > Aquatic > Marine > Oceanic ... | reverse complement strand
GTCAAGGCCTGAAGCCGTTGCGGTCGGATTGGATTCAGGCCCGGGGTGATGTTGAAAGTTATCCCGGCCGATCAGTGCAGCCGCAGGATAACGGCTACAAAAGCCGGGAACAGTTGCTCTTGGCCAGAGAGGGCAAGCATACTCTCGTTTCCGATCGGGAAAATGGCAAACTCGAGCACTTTAAAGGAACAAAACATCCCGTACTACGGGCTAAGCCAGGACGAAATGTCACCCAGATGCACTATGCCAAACGCGGCATTGTCACCCCGGAAATGGAATTCATTGCCATCCGCGAAAATCTAGGTCGCGAAAAGGCGTTCAAGACGGCGGCTAACGGCTCGCCAGAACAGAATGCACTCAACTTCCAGCATCCGGGTGAATCCTTTGGGGCTAGCATTCCATCTTACATTACGCCGGAGTTTGTGCGGGATGAAATCGCCAGAGGTCGTGCCATTATCCCGGCTAATATCAATCATCCGGAAAGCGAACCGATGATCATCGGTCGCAACTTCCTGGTCAAGATCAACGCTAATATTGGCAACTCAGCCGTTGCGTCCTCAATTGAAGAAGAGGTAGAAAAGATGCGTTGGGCCACCAAATGGGGGGCTGATACGGTGATGGATCTATCGACCGGTAAAAACATTCACGAAACACGGGAGTGGATCATTCGTAACTCACCGGTTCCCATCGGAACTGTTCCCATCTATCAAGCACTGGAAAAAGTCAACGGAAAAGCCGAAGAACTAAGTTGGGAAATATACCGGGATACCTTGATTGAGCAGGCCGAACAAGGGGTCGACTACTTCACTATCCATGCTGGTGTCCGATTACAATATATTCCGTTAACTGCTCAACGGATGTGCGGGATCGTCTCTAGGGGGGGTAGCATTATGGCCAAGTGGTGTCTGGCACACCATCAGGAGAGTTTTCTCTACACCCACTTTGCTGAGATCTGTGAGATTATGCGGACCTACGATGTCTCCTTCTCTCTCGGTGACGGTCTTCGACCTGGGGCTTTGTCAGACGCCAACGATGCGGCTCAATTCGCTGAATTAGAGACGTTGGGTGAGTTGACTAAGATCGCCTGGGAACAGGATTGCCAGGTAATGATCGAGGGACCGGGACACATCCCCATGCACTTGATCAAAGAAAATATAGACAAGCAGTTAGAGTGCTGTGACGAAGCACCATTTTATACCCTTGGTCCGCTGACTACTGACATTGCTCCTGGCTACGACCACATTACCAGTGGGATTGGGGCCGCTATGATCGGTTGGTTTGGTTGTGCTATGCTTTGCTATGTTACGCCCAAAGAGCATCTGGGACTACCGAATCGGCAGGATGTTAAAGATGGTGTAATTACCTATAAAATTGCGGCTCACGCCGCCGATTTAGCCAAGGGCCATCCAGGCGCGCAAGAAAGGGATAACGCGCTATCTAAAGCCCGTTTTGAGTTCAGGTGGGAGGATCAATTCAATCTTAGTTTAGATCCGGAGACAGCCCGGGAATTTCACGACGAAACTCTCCCACAAGAATCGGCCAAGAAAGTTCACTTCTGTTCCATGTGTGGTCCCCATTTCTGCGCCATGAAAATTACCGAGGATATTCGTCAATTTGCTAAAGAGAAAGGATTAACTGAGCACGACGCGTTGCAAGCAGGCATGGAGGAAAAGAGTCAAGAGTTCAAGCAAAAGGGCTCAAACGTCTACTCCTAAATGTTTAATTTAGCTATTTCATCAACCCGTCCTGATAGATTTCACTCAACCCAGAAATGGGATATAGATGTAATTTATCAGGAGGTTTTTTTATACTGGTAGATTCTCTGTCGTCCTAGCCGGAGGGTCCGAGGAGATACGAATGCTAAAAGGAATTCCCGATTCGATTTCACCTGACTTAATGCATACCCTGATGAGCATGGGGCATGGCGACGAAATTGTATTGGCTGACGGTAATTTTCCCGCTGCCAGTCACGCTCAACGACTAATTCGTGCTGATGGGTTAGATCTATGCACGCTGTTAGAAGGAATCATGGTATTTCTACCGATCGACACTCACGTCGAGGATCATGCAGTAGTGATGCAAGTAGCCGACAGCAAAGAACCAGACCCACCGATTTGGGAAGACTTCCAGCGGATTTTGTCAGAAACTGAAGGGGATTGGGTTAACTTAACCTCAATCGAGCGATTTACTTTTTATGACCGAGCTAAATCGGCCTTTGCCGTTGTCGCCACCAGCGAAACTGCTCTCTACGCTAACCTAATTTTGAAAAAAGGGGTTGTGGAGGACGACCATCAGGAGATTTAAGCGAGAAGCAGGATATAGAGGAAGGATTATATATAGATGCCTTCTCTAGTTTCATTACCCCTGATTGATACGAAATGAAGGAACAAGATTGATGGAAGAGGTCAGAATTGGATTTATCGGCTGTGGCGGTAACGCCAACGGTCACATGAATACGCTATCGAGTTTGGAAGGGACGCGCATTGTTTCGGTTTGTGATCTGCAAGAGGAACGCGCTGAGAGTGCAGCCGAACGACATCAAGCTGTGGCTTACACCGACCATCAGAAGATGCTGGAACGGAATGACTTGGATGCAATCTATTTGAGCTTGCCTGTTTTCGCTCATGGCCAACCCGAATTAGCGGTAATAGAACGGGGACTGCCCTTTTTGGTCGAGAAACCGGTTGCCATCAATCTAGAGATTGCGCAACAGGTGGCTGAGGCGGTCGAACAAGCTGATCTAATAACCTGTGCTGGTTACCAACTGCGTTACCTCGGTTCGACGCAATTGACCAAGCGATTGTTAGCCGATCAAACAGTGAGTATGGCTATGGGCAAGTATTGGTGTGGAACCGGACGAGGCGATCCCAACGCCTGGATTCGCCGGATGGATAAATCCGGTGGTCAGTTGGTCGAGCAGGCCACACATACAGTTGACATGATGCGCTACCTGATGGGTGAAGTAGCCGAAGTCTTTAGCCTGCAAGCTAATCGAGTACTACGCGATATCGACTGCCCCGATAGTTACACCGTGACCCTGCAGTTTGAGAGCGGTGCCATCGGTACGCTGACCACTTACTGGGCGTTTGATAATGGCGATTGGTCTAACGCTAACGTGATCGATATTTTATATCAGGATCAACTCATCAACTGGAATCCAAGTCGATTGGAAGTCAAAGAGGCAGGAGAAGTGGTAAGTAAAACCGAACCTGGTCCCCCAATCGACCAGGTTTTTGTCGATGCGGTGCGACGACAAGACCCATCCCAGATTTTAAGTCCTTACGCTGATGCAGTCAAAAGCTTAGCTATTTCGCTAGCCGCTAATCAGTCAGCCAAAAGCGGGCAGATTGTGCCTGTTGGATGACTAAAGATCAAACCTCTCGACTTGAATCCACCCGATTGGATAATTGATGGCCACACCTCATTTGGCTAGCCCCAACTGATACTGTTGGGCATATCGTCCTCCTTGTTGTAGAAGGGTGTAATGAGTGCCGCGTTCAACGATTTGCCCCTGATCTAATACCAATATTTGGTTGGCGTTAACAATTGTCGAAAGCCGATGGGCAATAACAAAGGTGGTTTGGCCTGCCATCAGGTCAGCCAACGAAGCCTGTACCAGTGCCTCCGACTCATTGTCCAGGTTAGAAGTGGCTTCATCCAGCAGCAGGATCTGTGGATCTTTTAGCATCGCCCGGGCAATCGCAATTCGTTGTTTTTCCCCACCCGACAGGTTGTGTCCACTCTCCCTAATTTGAGTTTGATATCCCTTTGACATCCGTTGAATAAACTTGTGGGCATTGGCTGCTACACTGGCAGCAATAGCTTCTGTCTCAGTAGCATCAGGATTACCATAACCGATATTTTCTAAAACGGTTCCATCAAACAGTATTGCCTCTTGGGTCACAATGGCAATCTGCTGACGAAGACTGTCCAATGTCAGATCACCTATATCCTGACCGTCGATCAAGATTTGTCCCTCAAAAGGGGTGAGAAAACGTGGAATCAGGTTGATCAGGCTAGTTTTTCCACTTCCGCTAGACCCGATTAAAGCAACTGTCTCTCCGTAATTAGCCTCTAAACTAATGTCACGTAAGACAACTTCACCAGATTGATAGCGAAAAGAGACATTCCGAAAAACTACCTGTCCAGACTTTGCTGCTGCGGATTCTAAAGATGGAGACGTCGCATGCAATTCGACACTTCCATCCTTCTCCTCAGAAAAGTCGAGGATCTGAAAAATCCGTTCAGCGGAGGCTAAACTTTGCTGCAGTACAATATTAAATTGACCGATCGTGCGCAACGGTTTAAACATCAAGCTAATCATACTGATGTAACCGATAAACCAACCCGTTGATAAACGTCCGTCGATCACTTGCCAGCAACCTAGACCAAAGACCGTAGAGATCCCGATAACACTGATAACTTCCACTAATGGTGGCAGCATTGCAGAGAGGCGGGTTCGTTGCATCGATAGCCGATACTGCTGTTGTGTGGTATCGGTAAACCTCTGTATCTCTTTGGGTTCAGCTCTAAAGCTTTTGATGATCTCGATGCCGGTTAAAGTCTCTTTCACCTGAGAGGAAAGATCTGCGGTTTGTTGTTGAATCTCACGAGAAGTGCGACGTATCCGCTGGCCGAACCGATTAATCAGATAGCCTAAAGGGGGTAGAACCAGGAGGGCGAGAATCGTCAAACTAAAACTTCTGACCAGCATCACTACCACAAAAACAGGAACGTAGATCAGGGCGCGTACCACACCGGCAGTAGAACCGATCGCCGCTTGCAAAGACCGGACGTCGTCCGTCAGGCGAGAGAGAAGATCACCTAGTCTATACTGGTGTAGCGTTCCGAGGGGAGCCATCACCATCTTATGATACAACTCGTTTCGAAGCCTGACAATTAGCTTCAAACCGACACAACGCATTAAGAAGTCGTTGAGATAAGCGAAAACGCCTTTGATCAACACCAGGCCGAAAATCCAAGCTAAAACAGTGCCAACTAAACGGAGGGCCTCTTTTTGGGTCGCAATTGAAAAGGTCAAACCATTAAAAAAGGGGATAACAGATTTCTGCACATTTAGCGTGTTATCTAGCCCAATGGCGTTAAGCTGAAAATAGTGAACGGTGAGTGGGTTTCGGTCAAAGTCGTGCCTTTCGATTAGTTTTAGCGCGTCAATGGTGTCCGCCAGGATATGAACATAGCCCAGTTCGCCTACTGCGATGACCAGGGCACAAAAGGTTGCCAGAAGAATGAGAAAAGTATAGGATTTGAGGTAATGGAGAAAACGAGTGCCTGAATGTGACCTATTCATCGTACTTTGGATTTACGGTACTATGGACAGGCGAAACTATTCGATATTGGTAACACTCGGGATAGTTCGAGCAGATCGATTGGCTGTATTAGTTAATCACGGATAAAGCGGATATATTCGCCTCGTACCGGAGTGAGACAGAAGGTGTCATCTGAAGAGTTGATAACCCCAATAGTCCGCGAATATCCAGCAGTTGCTCCAGTAGCGATGGTTTTTGTTTGATTTGAGTTGTTTTGGGTTGCCCTGTGATATTGGCTAATCGTCCGGCGGCTAGAATCGCATCTGGTAAATTGCCCAAATGATCAACCAATTTATGCCGGAAGGCTTGCTGCCCCGAAAAGATACGACCATCGGCCAGGGACTCAATTTCCTCCTGGCTAATAAGGTCTTTCCGGCTTTGAAGGATGGCTTCGATGAACTGTAGACGCACATCGTCGATTGTAGCCTGTAGCAGATCACGCTCCTCTTGCGTCATCTCTCGTTGTGGATTACCGATGTCTTTGTGTTCACCGCTTTTGACGACCTGATACTCAACCCCGATTTTTTGATAGAGGTCCTTGAGTTTTATGAACTGCATTACGGCACCAATACTTCCCGTCAATGTCCCGGGATTGGCGTAGATCTGCTCTGCCGCACAAGCTAAATAGTAGCCGCCAGAAGCAGCTGCACTGCCCATCGAAGCCACAATTGGTTGGTTAATTTTTTTTAGTTCACCAAAAATTTCTTGAACGGGTGCTACACCTCCACCAGGAGAGTCGATTCGCAAAACCAGAGCCTTGACACTGCCATTATCACGGTGTTGGTGGATTTGAGCAATAATCTCTTCCGAGTCGATGATCGTACCTTTGATTTCGACGATGGCGATTTTATCGCCCATCCCCTCTCCACCTCGAATGAAAAGACGACCGAAAATCACCAAAAAAGCGATTACGGCGGCAATAATAATTAAGGTGATTTTGACAGATCGATTCACGCTGTTCCTCCTATGATGGCCTTATTAAATTAAGTGTTGAGATACTGAGAATTGAGTAGAGGCGTTAGGTGCAACATCCTTACTATTTAAAAGCTACCATTCAGAGATGGGTTTTGGCATACCGGCCGAAATCCTGCCCAAATTCCGGATCGGCCAGCGAGAAACGGAAGAAGGCTTCAAAATAGCTTTTGTAGTTGCCAATATCGTATCGTTTCTCACCTGAACCGAGCCGAATTCCAAAACCGTGACCACCTTGTGCTAACATCAGGCGTATCGAGTCGGTAATCTGGATTTCGTTATTGCGCCCCGGTTCTGTTTTTTTAATAAATTCGAAAATTTCAGGCGAAAAGACATAACGTGCCGCAATAGCTAAATTGCTCGGAGCCTCTGCCACCGTCGGCTTCTCGATCAGATCTGCAATTTCGAAAATGGTGTCTATTTTGCCTTTTGGTTTAGCTGGTTTGGCAATGCCATACTTGACCACAGACTGTGGATCTACCTCTTCAAACAGGATCGCGACATCGGCCTGCTCCTGCTGATAGGTTCCAATCAATTTTTTCAAAGTTCCGCCAGGCGAAGTCGACTGAATAATCGAGTCACCTAAACAGACGACAAAAGGTTCATTTCCGACAAAAGACTGGGCTTTGCCGACGGCGTCGGCGAGCCCTTTCGGGTCGCTTTGCCGAACATAAAAGAACTCGACGTCTTGTCCAACCGTTTCCACGCCGTCTGTCGGTTTCCCGTTTTGCGACAGGAAACTGAGTAAGTGAGGATCGTAATCGAAGTGATCTTCGATGGCTCTTTTCTGCTGATTGGTGATAATCAGGATCTCGGTAATCCCTGCCGCCCGGATTTCTTCTACGACATACTGAATCACTGGTTTCCGTCCTACCGGTAGCATCTCCTTGGGTTGGGACTTCGTAGCAGGTAAAAGGCGTGTGCCGATGCCGGCGGCCGGGATGACCGCTTTTTTAGGAGAAATCTCCATTTATGACCTCTTGATTGGCTTTAGACTATAGTTTTAATTTTCGAGTTGGCAAGAAAAAGAGACCACCAACCGTTTTTAACAACCACCAGATATCTGTAGCTAAGGTGCGTTTCTGGATATATTCAAGGTCGATTGCAATTTTCTGAGGCATAATACAAGTAATATAAAACGCCTCTGGATCAGTTTGACCTTTCAGCATCTCCTCCTCATTACGGTGTACAAACTGCGCCGGCCCCGTAATCCCAGGTCGAACCGACAAGACCTGCTTTTGCCACTTCGTGTAGTGTTTGACGTAGGCTGGAGCTTCCGGTCTCGGACCAATAATACTCATTTCACCTTTTAAAACGTTGATAAATTGTGGGATTTCATCCAGCTTCCAGCGCCGCAGGAAACGGCCGATCGGTGTAATTCGAGGATCATCATAGGCCGTCAGAGAGGCACCGATCGACTCGGCATCCACGACCATAGTTCTAAACTTGTACATCGCAAATACGGTTTCGTTTTGCCCGATACGCCGGGCTCTGTAAAATGTCGGGCCCGGTGAAAGCAGCCTGGTTGAAACAACGCACAACAGAAATAGAGGCGACGATAGCGTCAAGGTGAGGGTTGAAACCAGGAGGTCAAAACCGCGCCTCAGTGCTAGATCCAGTATGGGGATGGGAACCATCTACTTCTTCGTTGGGGCGTCGAGATCGGGAGAGATCGATGACATCTGCATCTGACAGGTCATGGGTTGGGTCTATAAAACCTCGGTTGGGTTGATAAGTTGGCACAATCTCCTGCAGTTTCTGAATCACCTGTTCGGTTCTCAGTTGGTCAGCTAATTCACGCAATTCAATAATCTGAGCTAGTAGCTTTCGTTGCTCAATCATTTCCAGTTGAGCGACAAAAATACGTTGGTGCTTGGTGGCCGTTACCCCTTCTTCAGCCGTTAAAAGCTCCTCATATAGTTTCTCTCCAGGGGCTAATCCGGTGAACTCGATCTTAATGTCACGGTCAACTTCTAAACCCGACAGGCGGATCAAGTCCTGCACCAGATCTAAGATCTTGATAGGTTCTCCCATATCTAAGATAAAGATCTCTCCACCGTTGCCCATGGCTCCAGCCTGAATCAACAGTTGTACAGACTCAGGAATGGTCATAAAATAACGGGTAACTTCACGATGGGTGACGGTAACGGGACCGCCTCTAGCAATTTGTTGTCTGAACCTAGGAAGAGCACTACCCCGGCTGTCAAAAACATTACCAAAGCGCACGGCAACAAACTTGGTGCCATTGTGTCGGGCTTTACTCTGGATCAGTTTCTCCGTAATACGTTTGGAAGCTCCCATCACACTGGTTGGATTGACCGCTTTATCAGATGAGACCAGAATGAAAGATTCAACTTGATGGTGTATAGCCGCATCCACCAGATTCTTGGTGCCGATAATATTGTTCTTAACCGCCTCATCTGGATGCAATTCCATAAAATTTACATGTTTGTGGGCAGCTGCGTGGAAGATAATTTGAGGCCGATATTTTTCGATAGTACGAAAAACCTTTGAGTGGTCTCGGATATCACCGATTACAGTTTCGCTATTTAGTGGAAGATCAAGCTCACCGCGTTCTCCGGAGCCGGTCAGTTCGTTCTGAATATGATATAGACTATTTTCTCCCCGGCCGAATAGAAGCAGTTGTTCTGGATTAAACTTGGCGATCTGCCGACATAATTCCGACCCAATCGAACCACCTGCCCCCGTCACCATGACCCGTTTACCGGACAGATACTGCGAGACCTCTGCCAGATTGACATCGGTGGTCGGTCGGTTAAGAAGATCTTCAACCTGAACTTCGCGGATCTGGTTGATGCTAATATAGCCAGCCAGGATAGCATCAATGCTGGGCACGATCTTAAAGCTACAGCCTTTACTTTGGCAGAGCCGCATAATCTCCCGTACTCGGCTCCCTTCAGTGGATGGCATGGCGATAACAATTTCGTCTACCTGGAACTTTCGCACGATGAAGGTCAGATCTTCTGTTGTGCCCAAAATCTCCAGGCCGTGGATTCGTTGCCCTGTTTTCCGGGCATCATCATCAATAAAACCGATCGGCAGATACCCGTTTTCGGGCTCTTTACGAAGTTGACGCAACACCCCGACGCCGACCTCACCAGCTCCAATAACCAGTAATCGTTTGTGAGGTCGTTTAATTTGCTGCCGTCTCCATTCGTCTTGGAAACGGGAAGAAAACTTGGTTCCACCTAAGAGAACCAGGCTAAAAACACCACTCAAAGCGGATATCATAAAGGCGTGAGATGGCGTGCCAATATCCCACCACAGCAGAAAGCCAATTCCAATTGAACCGAGGGTGACACTACTTCCTAGCAAAACGACCTCTCGGACGCTGGCATACGGCCAAACCGGTTTGTAAAGTTGGAAGGAAAATAGAAGTGCCACGTAGACTATAGCCATCAGGCTGCAACAAAGCAACAAATTCGAGGGTGGATGAGCAGCCTCGACACCCAACTTCGACAAGAAGGAAGGCGTTGTCTCAAATCCCATAGAGCTAATCAGGCAGGCCAACAGGATAGCGACAGCTACCAGAACAAGGTCCAATATAGCTACGAGGAGGTATTTTTTCGGTTTCATGTCATACCTAATAGAGGCCGAGTAGGTCCAGCATCACAGGCCCGTTGATAGACATCATCCAACCGTCGTCCCAGAATTCGCCAATCATATTTTTGGCGAATCAGTGTTTGTCCGGCCAACCCAACTTTTTTCCTTCGGGCATCGTTCTGTAACAGACCAATGGTCTGTTCAGCAAAGGCTTGTGGTGTTTCAGCGACTAACAGATGCTCACCAGCCACTGCATCCAGCCCGCTAGCTCCGAGCGTGGTTGTCACAATCGGAACGCCCATTGCCATGGCCTCCAGATGTTTGACCTGCAGTCCTGAGCCGGAGCGCATCGGTGAAACAAAAACCGTTGCTTGCTCGAAGTAGGGACGAGTCTCGGGTACTGCACCGGTTACAGTTACTTTATCACTAGCCAGTTGCTGAATCGACTCATCTGGATTAGTCCCGACAATTGAGAGGTGAACCGAAGGCAGCTGCCGCCGTATTAACGGTAAGATTCGATCGTGGAAGTAGCGCACTGCGTCCACGTTAGGAAAGTAGTTCATAGTTCCCGTAAAGAGCAGATGTTGATTTGGAGAAACTGGGGCTTCAGAGGTTTCAACTGATGAAAAGTAACTTAGATCTACACCAACAGGTATCACTGTTAGCTGTAGATCCGGGTTTTGTTCCAATAAATAGTCGTAATCACAGTCAGCTACCACCAAGCCGCGGTCAAAGGATTGTACCATTTCGACTTCGTATCGTCTTACCCGATACTCCTCCAACTTCAGTAGCGGCAGGCGAAAACTTCGATCTAACTTCGACCGACGATTCAAGTTTAAGGCCAACGAATCGCACAGGTCCAGTACTTTGGGAATTTGCTCTCGATCCGAAATATATTGGCCCATCCGAAACAGATGAGCATGGATCAGGTCGAACTGATCTTCTGCTAAGACCTGCTCTATTTTCTGTTGCATCCGTTGAGATCGCCAATAATGAACCTGCAACGGTTGAGCGGAAAAGAAACCTAGAGCAGAGCGAACGAATGCCTCTCCTCGATCAAATGGAACATACTCTATCCGCTGGCAAAACTGCTCCAGCGGCTGAGCATCTCTAATTTCGTTCTCCGATTCAATGAATGAAATTAGCGTTACCCGATGGGTTTCGGCCAGATACTTGATAAAGTAATAGTTCCGAATTCTGTCTCCTCTATTGGGCGGGAATGGGCACCTCAAGCTGAGAAACAGGATATTCATCCAACTATGGAAATCTGCAAACAGGTTCCGTCACCCCAGTTGGGAGTTCGTCAGAGAGAGCAGATCTGTCACGACCGGAATACCTTCGTCCGGGATCATGTTTGGGATGTTGGCAGTCACCCGATAAATGGTCTGACCATTTTCGGTAATCAACCCCTCTTCCAGGGGTTGTTCTATCGTCTCTCCGCCGACGTTGGCAACTTTGGTTGTAGCAATCTGGCGATTGACCTGCTCTAGTTCAGCCGGTTCTAACATTCGCACCGGTACTTTAGTGATGGGGCAACATAAGATTTGTAGTAGATCTTCCTTGATTGGCATAACGATTGGCATAACGCCTCACCAGCCTAAAGCCGCTTGCTTAGTCTGTGACCTGGTCATCCGCAACATTTCTTGTACTTTTTCCCACTGCCGCAAGGACAGGGAGCGTTTCGGCCTACCTTCGGGCCACGAAGTTCGTCGCTCTCCCCGACTGTCGGTAGTCGTCCGACCCCGGCCACGCCTGTTCGCTTCGGTTTCTTGGTTGGGGTGGGTTGTTGACTAATGCGGGCCTTGAACGCATATTCACAAACCTCGTCCTGGATTCGCTCCTGCATTAATTCAAAGATTTCGTAGGCTTCGTTTTTAAAGACTACGATCGGATCTTTCCCGCCGTATCCCCGTAGATAGATTCCCTCTTTCAGATAATCGACGTTATACAGGTGATCTTTCCAATAGCTGTCTATCCGATCTAAGGTAATCAACCGCTCCAACTCACGAGCGACTTGCGGTGTCATCTCGTCCTCTTTTTTTTGGTAGGCGGTATCTAAAGTCTCCAGTATCTGTTCTCGTAATCCGGTTGCCTGCTGGATATCGATCTGGTCCAGATGGTCAGGCTCCAAGGCAAAGGTACGCTGCAACCAGTTTTTGAAGCCATCGGGATTAGGACCGGTGGCTTCCGGATCTTTGTTCGATGGAGTCAGGTAAGCCCCTATTTGAGCTTCCAACAGATTGTCCAACCAGCCCCAAATCCGATCTTTCAGATTTTCACCGGACAGGATCTGGTTTCGCAACCCATAAATCGTTTCGCGTTGCGTGTCCATGACATCGTCAAACTTCAACACGTTCTTGCGAAACTCAAAGTTCTTGTCTTCCACCCGTTTCTGAGCTTTGCCGATCGCTTTGGTGATCCACGGGTGCTCAATCGGGACAATCTCATCCCGATTTAGTTTTTCCATCATTCCCTGCATGCGGTCATGCCCGAACTTCCGCATCAAGTCGTCTTCCAGGGAGAGATAAAACCGTGATGACCCTGGATCTCCCTGCCGTCCCGAGCGTCCGCGCAACTGGTTGTCAATCCGTCTCGATTCATGCCGCTCGGTACCGATGATGTGTAACCCACCTGCAGCTATCACCTGCTGTTTGTTTTCTTCGCACAGTTTCACGGCTTCTTGATTGGCCGCCTGCCACTCTTCAGAATCGGGTGTCGCGCGGCTCTGATTTTTTTTGTGCAGGATATCCTGGGTGAATAGATCTGGGTTGCCTCCTAGTAATATGTCGACTCCACGACCTGCCATATTGGTGGCAATGGTGACGTTCCCCGGCACGCCGGCTTGTGCTACGATATCCGCTTCCCGGGCGTGTTCTTTGGCATTCAAAACCTGATGGGGCACCCGAAGTTTTCGCCCTTTGAGCATGGCACCCAGTTTCTCAGAGTTCTCGATAGAGATGGTCCCGACCAGCACTGGGCGCCCCTGTTCGCGCTTCTCGATGATATCGGCGATAACGGCCTGATACTTATGGTCTTCCGACAGATAGATCTGATCTGCCAGATCCTGGCGGATCAGCGGCATATTAGTCGGTACAACCGCCACATCCAGATTATAGATCTGGGCAAATTCGTTGGCTTCGGTGGCGGCAGTTCCGGTCATACCGGCCAGTTTCTTGTATTTTCGGAAGTAGTACTGGTAGGAGATGGTAGCGCCGGTTTGTGTCTCTTGAACGATTTTAACCCGCTCTTTGGCTTCCAGAGCCTGGTGTAAACCTTCGCTATAGCGTTGGCCCGGCTTCATCCGACCGGTAAAGGAGTCGATGATGACCACTTCACCGTCTTTGACCACATAGTCAACGTCTCGTTTATAGAGTGTTTCTGCCACCAGCGACTGGTTGACGTGATGAACTACATCCATATTCTCGTGGCTGTACATATCGTCCAGCCCTAAAAGTTGCTGGACGGACTCGACACCTTCGTCGGTCAAAGCGACGGTACCACGCTGAGACCCTTTTTCATCGATCTCGTAATCAGCCCCTGACTTGAGTTGTCGAGTCACCCGACGTATCTTCTGGTACAATTCAACCGGTTCACCAGACGGTTCAGCAATAATCAGGGGCGTTCTGGCTTCGTCGACTAGAATACTGTCTACTTCATCCAAAATGGCGTAGTTGTGTGGCCGTTGCACCTTTTCTTCCAGATGTTGCGCTTTATTGTCCCAGAGATAATCGAAGCCAAACTCGCTGTGAACACCGTAAGTAATGTCGGCCTGATAACCCGTCTTCTTCTCTGCGTGAGACATTCCGTGCAGCGTTAGTCCAACACTCAGGCCCAGAAAACGGTAGATCTCTCCCATCCAGTCGGCGTCTCGCCGGGCCAGGTAGTCGTTGACAGTGGCTATATGGACACCTTCACCGGGTAAAGCGTTGAGGTAGGTGGCCGTAGTTGAGGCCAGGGTCTTACCCTCGCCTGTTTTCATCTCGGCAATTGCGCCTCGATGCAGGGCTAACCCTCCGACCAATTGAACGTCGTAGTGTCGCTGTCCCAGGGTGCGAACCGCCGTCTCACGTACTACGGCAAAGGCTTCCGGCAGAAGATCATCCAGTGCGGCCCCATTAGCCAATTGTTGTTGAAAGTCCGGCGTCTTGGCTTTTAACTGGTCATCCGACAGCGGTTTCATCTGAGATTCGAGTCGGTTAATCGCCTCCACCAACGGTGCCGACTTTCTGGAATCCCGATCCTCTTTCTTGCCAAAAACTTTAGTCAGCAGATTTTGCAGCATCAATTTCCCACCTTAATATAAAATATATATGTAGGCTTCGACCTTCCTTAATCTTTCCTTTAATCTTCTAATCTTCAAGCTTCTGTGGTCGAAGATTGGTCGGCCGATACGGTTTCGCTTTGGCCAGTTTCATCCGGGCCTGCTTGGCCTTGGCCAGAACCAGCTTGATCTGTATCGGTCTGATCTGAAATCTTCTCATCCGACAGGTCGGCATCTGTGGTCTCTACGGGAGCGGCATCCTCTTCCTCCAATACGTTTTCACCGTTAATCTGATAACGCAGAACCGTATAAATAATGGTGTTACCGACCGAAGCAATCGACAACAGGTAGGCTAAAACAAGACCGAAGATGGATAAAATGGTAAAAGCCATGAAGAAACCTGCAATTTTCAGGGGCATCGACTCTAGATCGGTGGTTTCGAACACATACTCCCAGGAAGAAAACAGGCCCAAGTCGGATATCTTGCTTACCACCCCACCGGTTAAGACATCGGCCTGTCCCATAATCTGAGCCATATCTGCCGGGATCAAGAGGCGGATCGGTAACAGTACCAACGTGGTTCCGACCAGGCAAAAGATCGCCCAAATCGAGGTGCTGATCAGCTTGACCAGAAGGAGCAGATCTTCGTAAATCACGATGCGCCAGGGGCGGTTCCAAATCATGGAGTAGATTTGGTAGATGGTTTCAAAACTGTCCGAGTCGGCCACGGCGACAACCGAAGGGGCAAAAAAGAGGCCAATAAACAGAGACAAGATCTGGTAGAAGGCCAACAGACCGACAACGAATGCCAACGGCAGTAAGATAGACGTCAACATAGTAATGAATTGGCCGACAACGGGAATTTTACCCAATAGGCCGACCGTAACCGGAACCAGCATCAACAAGATGAAAATCAGGACGAAGCCGATCAAGGTACCAAAAACTGAAACCCACCGCTTAGCAATAAAGGTTTTGGCCTCGCCGATCGAGAAGAACGGGTTTCCTTTTAGCTGCTCCAGGGTGATTTTAGAGACCATCGCGCTGCTAACGAAAAAGCAGACGAATAGTACCAGGGGGCTAATGCCGATAGCGACCTGAGTTAAAGCCGGCCAACTCCCCATCGCCAGGGGTGATACGGGTCTTAAGCCGTACTGTTTCCAAAAGGCAGCCACCTGATCTATACCAGCGATGGTAAGGCTAAGATAGACCAAGACTTCGTGGATCAGATAGGCAGTGGCCAGACCGAAAAAGTGGTTGGCTATTTTTTTGGCGCTAAAGGCGTAGCGGGCCGATCGAAAAACGTCGCAAAAGTTGAATCTCAACTCCTCCATCTACTATATCTCCCACTTAGCGTAAAGTACGTAAATAAATGCGGGTATAATACATTAATTAGCCTGACACTGTCAACAACCAATCCAGTTGGGGATTGGCAAAATTGACACCCCTTTAGCCGGTATGATATCCTTCTCAGCAAGCGTTTTTGGGTTAGAGAAGATGCAGTTTGGCGCGCACGTTCCGATTTCTGGTGGCCTTTACAACGGATTTATCAACGGTCAAAAGTTGGGCTGTGATGCTATCCAAATCTTCGTCAAAAATCCCAATCAGTGGGCGGGGAAACTTCCCGCCGAAACCGACATCCAAAAATTTCGCCAGGCCCAACAGGACAGCTCCATTCAGGAGGTAATTGTCCACGATATTCACCTGACCAATTTGGCTGGCCCAAAAGCAGAGACCCTGGAGAAATCTCGCCAGACCTTCGCTCTGCAGGTCGATTTGCTTCAGCAAATGGGCTTAACCTACTTGGTCACCCATCTGGGTTCACACCTGGGAACGGGAGAAGAGGAGGGGCTCCGTGTCTTGAACCAGAGTTTAAACGCTATTCTGGAGCAGAGCCAATCGGTGGTTATCCTGCTAGAGACTACGGCCGGTCAGGGGCGGAATCTCGGTTACCGCTTCGAACACCTGCAACAGATGATCGAGCAGTCGAGTCAACCCGACCGCCTAGGGGTCTGCTTCGACACCTGCCATGTCTTCGCCGCCGGTTATGACCTGCGCACCGACGACGACTATTACCGGACGATCGATACTTTCGACCAGATCGTCGGGCTGGACAAACTGAAGGCCTTCCACCTCAACGATGCCAAGTCGGAGTTCGGTAGTCGGGTCGACCGCCACGATCATATCGGCCAGGGCAATATCGGCCCCCGCGCTTTCGAGTTGCTGGTCAACGATCCCCGTTTTGAAACCATACCCATGATTATCGAAACGCCGGAGAGCAAAGAGATGCACGGCCCAAACCTGCAGGCTTTGCGTCAAATGAGACGATAAAGTAATTTGAGACAAAGGTTTAAGACAAAAAAATGAGACAAAATTGAGGCAATCCGCATGATCGGCTTGAGCGAAGTTTTTTTACTGTTGCTACTCTTTTTGGCCGTCATCTTGATCTCGCGCTACCAGGCCAAGCGGATCTGCCCCGACTGCGGCTTTGTGGTGCGCTCTTCAGTCTCCACCTGTCCCGATTGCAAACGGGTCTTTGGCCGTCAAAACCCCGCCGCCCCCAATTCGGCTCAAAAAAGGTCGGCTTGATGCGGGTCACCTTTCTGGGAACCGGTACGTCGGTTGGGATTCCCATGATCGGTTGTAGCTGTAGGGTCTGCCGATCTGACGACCCCAAAAACAGACGCAATCGACCTTCGATTCTGATTACCCTCGGCGACAAAAATATCCTGGTCGACACCTCGCCCGAGTTCCGGATCCAGGCGCTGACCTACGGCATCGACCGTGTCGATGCGGTGCTGTTCACCCATTCTCATGCCGACCATCTTCACGGCCTGGACGACCTGCGGATCTTCTCCCGCACCCAGACCGATCCAATCCTCTGTTTCGGTAACGACTTTACCCTGGACCGGATTCGGCACTCCTTCGACTACATATTTAATCCGAAACACTATCAAGGGCTTTTACCCAACATAAAACTTGAATCTATTAACGGGCCGTTTGCGTTACTTGGTCAGACCGTTATTCCGGTCAAGGTTTGGCACAGCAAAACCGAGGTTCTCGGCTTTCGATTGGGCCGGTTCGCCTACGTCACCGACTGTGGGCAGATCCCGGACGAATCGATGGAACTGCTGGCAGGAGTGGAGGTGCTGGTTTTGGATGCCCTGCGGTGGGAACCGCCCCATCCGGCCCACTTAACCATCCCGCAATCGATTCGGATTTCGCAGCAACTGGGGGCTCGACAGACCTACTTTACCCACATGATGCACCGGGTCGAGCACCAGGAGACCAACGCCCGCCTGCCGGACGGTATCCAACTGGCCTACGACGGTCTGGTTATCCAGATCGATTAGGTCGCCCGGCTAATTGATTTAGCCTACATTGATATTAGCGATATTAATTAGCCTGGTTGACGATAACAGATTGGATTGAAGAATTGACCGAAGGGTCGAATTGAGGAATCGAATCGAAGTTTTCAGTGT
>Ga0208128_1000407_pt1 | contig 17647 bp, 17 predicted proteins | sample ETNtaG_35_FD_185758 | JGI IMG/M metagenome (GOLD analysis project Ga0208128, IMG submission 185758) | Marine microbial and viral communities from oxygen minimum zone, Eastern Pacific Ocean - ETNP201306PF51B (SPAdes) (version 2) | ecosystem: Environmental > Aquatic > Marine > Oceanic ... | reverse complement strand
TGAAGCATTACTTTGTAAAGAGCATCCGACCCACGGAATGGAGCCCGATCCAAGTTATTATTGGAGAGGAGAACCGTTGCTTTCCGTCCCATAGTGAAGACGTTTGTAAGACCATCAACTATGGCCCCCTGCTCAAATTCTTCAGGGGCCATGAAACGCGAGGAGCCGAACATTCTACCCACCTTGTTGACTAATGGTCCTTGGTGATAGTGATCCAAATCAACCACAGACAATTTCTGGTGCTTGAAATCGTAGATTAGACAACCGTCATAGAAGTCGACGGCGACCCACCCTGTTCTGGCCAGTATGTTATGCAATTCATAGATAGTATCCAAGCATTTTAAAATTTCAATAACGGGTAGCGACCGGAATCTATAAAAAGCTGAAAGTGGGTCATTTCGAGTAGTAGCTGTAGCATACACTAGTTGTCCATCAGCCCAATCGTAGATCAGCATCGGACCAAGTGTAGACTCAATCACTCTGTGTAGGATTGGCTTGGACGGATGATTACAGCTGTTACTGACGCAGACAGCATTACGTAGTAAAGAAACTCGCACGTTGTAGGGAAGCCCGGATCCCCCGAGAGTATCCATATTACCGGCAGTTTTGATAAAATAACGTTTACCTTTTAACCTTACACCGTAGCTGATATTACCAGAGTCCTGCGTATGATCAAATATGGCAAAGACATCTGAGTTTGCATGTAGATAGTTAGACGGCGATTCGTCAATAGTTGAAACGTCATGCAAAGGATGGTTCTGGTGGAACAACGCTCGTTACCTTTTAAATTTAATAGAATACTAAACCAGTTCAGTAGATTATTTTCAAAATGACTTAACTTTTAAACTTTAAATTGGTTTAAAATCTTCTCTTTCGTCCCCACAAAACTTTAGCGTATTTGAATCCAAGTCAGAGACCACCATAACCGTCCATCCCCAATCTCTCATTTTTGGAGGTTCTAGGATGATGGCTCCATTTTGCTCGAATTCTCGATATAAATCGTTCAGCATATTGGTTGGATCTAATTCGATATATAGCTGCAAACCGAAGTTACTTTGATTTACCTTACGATCCAGAAAAATTTCAATACCATTACGTTGTAGGCCTACCATAGCAGTGTTTCCCGCTTGGTCGACATGTATCCACTCTTGAGAAAAACCAAGCTTTTGGCAGTAATAATCAACACTTTGTTGAATATCAAACACGCTAATGCAAGGAACTGAGCGGAAGCTAACCTGAATTGGTGTATTGAGTGAGTTTGTTGGCATGTATAACCTCTGACAACCAGATGGAGATCCATCATAGACCACCATTTTATTACAATTCCTTGAAAGCGACAACTTGTCCATTAACTAAGATTTCTACTTGATGCCAAAGTTCTCCAAGACGTATGGGTAGCCGATTTTTTTGTTTAGCCCTTAGCTGGCATCGACTCAGTCGGCGGACCTTGCGATATTTTCTATGATTCCTATCCTAGAAATAGTCCAAAAACATGGATGATGATCCTGAAGTTGGTTAATCATCTGGTCGATTGAGCACATATTCCCCCTCGGTTCGATTCGGTGATTTCGAGAAGGAATTCGCTGATGAGTTCGTCATACTTAGCTTCTACTTTTTGATGTGCTGTCGTAAGATCGAGATAATCTCCGAATGTTGACTGTTTTGGGCTAAATAAAGCGGCTGCATCCAAGAAGGTAGATTGGTCGGAGATACTTCAGCCCCTTTAGACAACAGATAGCTAATGTGGTCTACTTTGCTATTCGCAGCCGCTGTGGCTAATGGAGTAAACTGATCTTGATTAATGAAATTAACATCAGCCTCATGCTCTTCAACTAAAAACTCTAGAATACCCAAGTCTGCACCATGAAACCCACCAGCAGAACCAAAACTTTACTAGTGCACCTACCATGCTAGAATAGGTGGCTGGCTACTATCGAATAAACCAAAGTAGTATTAATTAACTTGTAGTCTCCTTCTTCTTCAAAGGACGCGCCATATAAGAAGGCCAATGACATAATATCTAGAGCTAACTCTGATTGGTCCCATGGCTTTTCCCACTGGTAAGGCAGGACACTATTGCACATAGTGGGCTTGAGCTTCAGGATCTCCGCTACTGCGTCAATTCGATACTGAGCGGCGTAAAATTGGATTTCGGTTGTGGCACCGAAAGAGTAGAGTAGCTGAACCATCTGGCTATTTTGCTGGTGATGAGCAATGATGATAGAATCACCACTGGAATCCATCCAGTGGTTCGGATTAGCCCCACACTTCAACAGTAATTTAGCCACTGATAAATGGTTATTAGTTGTAGCTGCGTGTAATCCATATCCGCCTTGACACATCAATTCACGACTGTTCGGATCTGCTCCGTGTTCCAGCAGCAGGGACACGATTTCTTCACATCCAATCTCAGCCGCACAGGAAAGTGGTCATCTTTGCATCGGGTCTATTTGGTTGGCAACTGATGAATTTCGCTGTAAAATTTCACTCACTAGTTTCAGATTGCCTAGGGCCGAAGCTATCAACAAGGGTTGAGAGGCTCCAGATGAGATCAAAAACTGGATGATATCAAGTTTCTCCTCTCGGCGCCAGTAGCGATGAAAACCAAAGATAGCCACTGCCAAAGGCGTTCGACCATCCCCCCGCCTGACATCCATTTTAGCCTCTTCATTGACTAGTAGCCGAACCATCTCTAAGTTCCCGCTTTCAACCGCCCAATGCAGACCAGTGTTACCCACTGTGTCTACCTGGGATAAACGGTCGGATCTTCCGTCACCATCCACCTGACTGTTGCCAAATCCCCGATTCGAATATGATGGTGAAAGTGCGGGTTCTCTAGTAGAAGACCATAAGTTCCTTCAATAGCTCGTTTCAAAACACTCAACACCTGATAGTGTCCTCGTGAGCTAAGGTTATCCATCCAGTCGGTAAATCGTCCGCGTGACAGCGAGCGGAAAATTCATGCGGAACAGGATTGGCTCCCTGATCCAGCAGATATTGAACCACGTGATGATGTCCTTCTTGAGCAGACAGATAAAGAGGAGAACGCCCGAGATAATAGGGGTAATGGAACATCATATCGTAGTCACCGCCGTCCAAGTCATCGGAAACTTGACTTAACCGATCAATCACTTGTTGCAAGTTACCCGTTTGGCAAGACTCATAAAGAGATTCGACTAATTCCGCACGGGCCTGAATTTCCTGTTCTTTTTCGGCGGTTAATCGCATTTGTCACCTGGTAGTTCTGATCTTTTATCCCGCCCGGTCTGAACATACTGTTTCAGTAGAGCTGCTATCTGAAGATTATCTTCTGCTATTGCATTTTCATAATGCGATTTTCGGTTATAGTAATCCATTGAATCTGGGTTTGCGCCATGTTTTAACAGTAAAGCAACGCGTGATTGGAAATTTTCCTTCACTGCATACCCTAGCAAAAAATCGAGCATCCCATATTGACTGTCTACGTCCCAATTAATCTTATGCTGCGCATTTAGCCCATATTCGAGTAGCAATTTGATCGTTTCATCATCTCTACTGAACATTCGATTATAGAGCGCTTGACCATCATTAGGACTTGCCCCTGAAGCCAACAACAATCTGGCTAATTCAAAGCTATATTGATGCGGTGGTTGGTTAACTGGTCCGCGTTCACCTTCACCTAGAGCTCCGGTAACCGCGGTAAATATAGAACCATATGGGTAAGTAAAGTTCGTATTGGGGTTGGCTCCAAATTCTAACAACAATCTTGCCGTTTCTAGACTGTTGTAGCCGATAGATGAACTGATAACTCTTCCATAACACAGGTAGAGTAGCGGATCCCACCCTCGTGGACCTTCTTTTTGTCTCACCAACAATGGATCTGTTTGTAGATGACGTCTCACGGTATCTACATCACCAATAATGGAAGCCGTATAAATATTTGGTTCTAGGCGATCTGCATGCAGATCTAATATGGATTGGGCTTCCGCATATCTATCTGGACAATCTTGATCTGTATATTCCAAACAGGCCAAGGTTAAAAATTTATCTGTTATCACAAACGTTACTATATGGTTGACTCATTCGGTTTCTGTAGCTTCAGCACCAATGGATGTTAGATACGTGATGGCTCCCGTATTACCTGATGCTAAGGCTATCTTCAGTGGGGTTCTGTTTTTATAGTGTCGAGAATCATTGGGATTGGTACCTGCTTCGACCAAAATTTTCAGTGAAGTAGCATACTGATCTTCTTTTCCTTGTCCTTTAGCTGATCCACCCCAGGCTGCAGCATGTAGGCAGTCTAGTGAATTAGCACTGGCACCTAGACTCAGCAGTAGACGGATGGCATCGACACGCGCGTTGTTGGCTGCCCATGAAAGTACCGATCGATACCAGTTGGCATTGCTCGCATTGACATCAGCACCAAAACGCACCAATTCTCGAACTAGATTCAGCTTGCCATCGTTGGCCGCATAGTGCAGAGCTGTACTACCCCTCACGAAGGGACTTCCTTGTTCGTCCGGTCCGGGCCACTCGAGGGTTGCAATCTGAGGATGATCATTTAAGATCTGGATACCCAGCGCCTCCTTTTCCTGATCATATTTTGTGGCCAGTAGTTTATAGAATGGATCGTTTGCATGATACACCTGATTCTCTTCAGTCATTTTTCTCTCTATCCTCTAGTTTGCTGGTTTCCACTAGAATGGCGTCTATGACCGAGTGTCCAGTAGGGTAAAGTTTAGTCAAATCTTCCATTCCTGCCTCAATTAGCGCTTTGATAACTCCTCTATAATCCACATACTGGATAACAACGAGCCTGAGTAGCACTAAATAATGCACCACTGTGCCACAAATGCCTGATTGACTGGATCTAGTTCGTTGATGGAGTATCCGTGGGAAATCAATAATTGGACTACCTCCAAATTCCCACACCAAGCGGCGTTATGTAAAGGTTGATAGCCGTGATTATATTCCGGAATCCAGACAGGAAAGCCGCAATCCAGAATTAGTCTAACCGTTTCGATTTGGCTATGAGTTTACCAACAGGCCTTGGCCATCAATTGCTGATCCTCGGCGTCAAACTGGTTAATCAAATTAGGATAGACCGCTAAGAGGGAGTTAGCCAAACCGCTCTTGGCCAGCATGCAGGCGATCAGTAGCTGATGCTTAGCCGGTGTGTTTGACATCATCAATTCATATACATCCTGGTGGTTACGTTTCCAAGCAACTTCTTGAGGTGAAAGGTTGAAGCCCAATTGCCATTGTAAAATGATTCCACCTTTCCCCTGAAAACCAATGCCAGGAAATGAACCACTATTGTTACCGATGCGATAAGTAACACTCTTTGGGTTAGATTCAATAATTCTGCTGGCTAAAGACAAATCTCCTAGGGCAACTGCTAAAAATATATCCGGTGCCGCACCACGATCCAGTAGAGTTGCGCAACATCAGGGGCAGAGTTAATCCGCCACTGGGCTGGGGTAGAAGAGCGGTCATCGTCACGTGCATCCAGATCAGCATTGTAATCCAGCAAGACATTGGCGACCTCAGTCGTACGGGCAAAATGAAGAGCCGTAGCCCCATCGCCACCCGGAGTATTTACCAAGAAATTATCCTTGAAGAGTAAGTCAGATACAATATCAGCAAGTCCGAGGGCTGTAGCCGCATGTATAGTAGGCTTAGCACCTTTTTTGATCAGGTGTCTGCTTACTACAACTGGGATTTTTTCCAACCAGAAACCGTTAGCCCAAAACTGAGTTACCGCATCTATGCCTGCTCCACCCTCCAGCAACAGATCAACCATCTTTGGGTTGGGTGCTTCTAGCAATGCTAGACGGCCACAATCAAATAGACCATTGTTGAGCTCGTTTCAAACTAAGTCGTTGGTCATCCCCTTCTCAACCAGTGAGAAATCATTATCTTGTACGGCTATTTTAAATGAATCAATTGTATTTTCAACCACTTTAACTTACAGTCAGAACTGTTTTTACCTAGTTGGATCACGGATTACTTCAAACCAACTTTCCAACCACTAGCACCGTGTAAACTTGGGCTACCATCGTTCGCTTGCCCCTGGTATTTTGTCACTAAGACTTTGCTATGATCAGAGGCGGCCTCTTGCACCATTTGCCATGTAATTTCCTCTGGTCTTGGCTGGACATACTTGGGCCAACCACTCAACCAAACTTTAGCTCGTCTTTGCCAGGGAGAGTCTTCCTGTCCCGCACTCTGACCAATATTGATGTAAAAGAATCGTTTTGCTGGAGTCCCACGGCAGAATGGACCGGTGAAGTTTGGTTTTTTAGATCGCCGATTTGGTTTAACAAAAGCGGAAAAATCAAAACGGATATCATCACCGGTGGATTTGGTTGTGGAAACAAAATAACCTTGATCATCCTCCAGACAATATAGAACATCTCGTGGAGGGGTGAGCAAAACTACGCGAAGCGTGACCTGATACTCACTTGTTGACGTCATAATAGTTTCCACTCCCCTTGGAGCCCAAACATCTGAGCCAGAATTCATTTTCTAGCAGAATAACCCCTACCCCTCCCTGACAGTTTCATTAGTCTGCATACGGTAGTAACATTCAACATGTTCGGTACTTTTGTTACTTTACTGGGCATAACTGTCACTGTGGGACTCGAACCCACACGACCGGCCCCAGATCGGCCAATATTCCAACTTGACCCAGTTGGCGGGTTATGCACGCCCTAACTATTCCTGCTACCAACTTGATATCACACGGACTAATCTCCTAGCTCAGTTTGCCAGTTGGCTTGTTGCACTCGAGTATCGATTTTACGATGCTCCTTGGCAAACTGATCCGCCTTTCGTTGCACTTCTGACACTTGAATGGTACTTTGGAACTTAATCTCTGACTTGGTTTGACGATCCTGCTTGATAATAGCTGCCTGTGCCAAATTTCGGTAAATATCAGACTTTAATTTGGCAATATCTCTGGCAGCTAGGGCATCAGCAATCGACATCCCTTCCTCCAATTCTGTGTGGCAATTGGTTCTATTGATTCGTTGAATTAATAGAACTAACTCTTGGGCTAATTGCTCAAATTCCTGCAGCAAAACTTCTGGGTCTTCTGCCGGTTGGTCATCGGCTTGTACTTTGGCATTTTGTATCAACCGCTGCTGGAGTTGTTCGATCCTTTTTTGGCCATCCGCCCTCAACACTAATGCTTCCGCTAATTTCATCACCCTCTCCTTGACCGGCTAGCTGCTCAAGAGAAGAGCTAGCCGAGATGTTCATCTAACTTGTTGGGGATATTAACCAAATCAGGTCATCATATCACAAAGTCCCTGAGATTGGTTAACTTCTCAGAATTAAATCTGATATGCCGAAACTTGATGCGACCTACGTATGACTGTTTTTATATGGTGCATAAACTTGACATGGTGAACCAATTCATCATTCTATCCCCCCTTCGCCATGTAACCTGCCAATTCTATATCGCCCTTCGCCTTCCCAAGTCGCCCACTCACTGGCCATAATAGCTTCCCTATTCTATTTGAGAATTTAGTCAATGGGGGATTTAATAGTCAGATTGGTTATCCAGTGCGTACACGATTAAATTTAAGCCTAATTTTAAAGACCTGGTCCAATCGCCATTTATCGGACGAGCTTGGTTCGGTCCTTTCTGCCCATTCCGCTCAGGACCAATTGGGCCAAAAGGTGCAATGATCGGTGATGTCCCCAGTAGGAAACCAATCAACCTACCTTGTAGCAAGACCCCTTTTGGTCGTGCCTGGCGAGGCAGTCCTTTGAAACTGAATGGATGGGTCAGTAACGGATGATCAGATGTGATAGCACTGGTCTGCAAGCCATTAAAGGGCAGCGGATCAGACTGTTCAAACATCACTATTCCACCTCTTTGGGTATAGGCCTTAAGTTCGTCAAAGAAAGTTTTGGCTTGGGATTTGGGCGGATACGTAGACACCAATAGTAGTGGAGCACTAGTTGTAATTGCGTTGAATTTTTGTGATTCGATTTTAATTTTGACGTCAGCTACCTTAACCGAGCGACGTTGCCATTCACGTAATCTCTGTAGGGTTTTGGCATAGATGGCAGGATCAGATTGCAAAATAGCGATCGTAATTTGACCGGTGATTCGATCCAACCGTCGAGAGATCTTACTGGCTCTGTTGCTATTAGCTGGTGACACCAGATCCATTTTGGTTGGAGGCAAACAGGCTACCATTGAAATTAAGAAGATTAGATAAATAAAAATCGCAGACTTCTGTGTTATCAGGCGCTTACTCATTATTAACAAACCTACTGTTGCCAATTGTTAAACAAAACTTAACTGGCTCGATATTTTGTGATTAATCATTCACACAAAAGCTCAAATTACTTTTTCCTAACTTGAATTTAGGTTAGTTATTAAATACTAAATAATTTCGAATCGCCGCCCAATGAATTGCTACCGTCAATATTAGTGGCAGTAACCAAAAAGAGATCACCGTTATTATAAACCAGACTGGCAAGTGCCGATGCCGATAGTGAAACCGTTCCATACTATTACTGTTTCCCAATTAAGTCTAGCTGAGTTTGTTTGAGATAAATAACTAGTCCTTAGCCCTAAAGTAACGGTCAGTTTAATTATCAGTTCATTACACTTACCTGTGTGGACATAGACGATCTTTCAAATGCCAGACTCGGCTGATTTTTTGCGGCCAACGACTATCAAGGTAGATGGAAAATTATTCAGATTGACTTCAAGCCAATGTTCATCCTCAACCTGCAGATCATGTTCTTCAATTTTGGCCAGTTCACAACCAGCATCCACCACCGCCTGAACATGATCTGAAACCGTCCAATGGTATTCAAAGGTTGGTAATCCTTCGTCTGACCTATATTCATAGGGGCCGCGGTTTAAGTAGCTGTAGCAGGGATTTTCTTCGCCATTAGAACCAGTCCACATCCGGCGGATGGGGTGATATTCACTTACTAAGAATACGCCATCACTCTTTAGTATACGAACTGCTTCAGAATAGTATTTCTCAATATCAGATACCCATACGGATACATGGCCACCAGTATAAACCAGATCGAAACTACTGCTGGGCAAGGCAGATAAATCTGTTACATCTGCCTGTAGAAACGATAGCTGAAGACCAAGCTGGCTGGCCCGATTAGCAGCAATATCAAGCCTACGTTGTGAAAAGTCCACGGAAGTGACCCATCCCCCAAGACCTACTAAAGCAAAAGCGACTTCGTTATCCCCGCTACCTAGGACACAAACCTCTTTCCCTTCAATATTGTTGACAAAGGACATCTCAAGTAGGCTCAAAACCGAAGATGGATTTTCATGAGCCTTTCTGCACAGTCCACGATGGTCTTCTTTTTCTTTCCACCAGTTTGCGGAAGCGTCCCAAAAATCTTGATTGGATTGGTGTGAATTCATAGTGTATTTCCGATATAGAAAATAGTTTTGGCTTATCTTGGTATTTACAAATTATCAGCTTTTAGTTATTATGCTAGTGTAAAAGAAACATACACTTCCCTACAAAGTAATTTTCGTTTGACTTTTCACACAACTGATTGATTTGCGTTGGAATCTCCGCATGGGTAATCATTTCAAACCTTGGCTTAGTGATTTTTGCTTGTGGCTATGCGTGAGCCTGCATTTGCTTTTAGGCCTAACTGGTTGCAAAAAACAACCCATAACCGACCATCCCAAAAGTTTTTCAAGCGTGAGCGATTCCGCTGCAGACCGGGAGGCCCCAAGAGTTTACCCACCAACAATTACCATGAAAACAAGTCACGTTCTCTCACTAGTTGACCAAAAAAAATATCAAGTAGCAGAGGCCGGCGAAGAATATATTATTACGGCACCTGTGGTCAAATACTATCAACCCACCCAATTCTTAGTCAAGAGTAGTTCTGAGCCTATCCAATTAGGAACGGAAATGTTGCCCTACATGCAACTCGATGACCTGAGGGATTTTATGGATAAGTATCAAATTGCCAGAGGGGCTGACACCCCGGAAGAGGTTTACCTATATAACTGGGTGGATAAAGCTCAAGGAGCTATGATCTTCCAGACGGGTTTTGTGGTGAATCGGGTTAACATCAATGCTGTGTCACCTACTACGTTCAAATTGGTTCAGCTACCAGATTTGAAGGTATGTAGCATTCTATATATTGGCCCATTTCCTTATCAGAAGAATAGCGGTTGGGGGAAGATTGATTGGGAACGTAGGGCTGCGGAAGCAGGTTACAAATATACAGAAGTTTTGTACCGAGAGCTCTATCATCGATATGATTTTGGAGGTAAGAACCAGCATGTAACCGAAATAGAAATCTCGATCGATTGAGAAAAATTGAACCAGATGTTAATCATAATGGTGTACTGACACCTGAATGGTCAATTTTCATATTAATTTCGGTTGAAATTGACATCTACGAAGGTGGTAAGGGTCGTACTAGAAATGAACGACCAGAAGACTGTTACTGTTGTGGTTATAGAAGATTATCTCAGGCTAATTGTGACAACCGGCGACACTACAATCAGGATTTAATTGAGAATACAGTGATGGAGATGATCGATGAGTTTTTACTGCAACAAGGATACATCGAGAATCAACTACAACATCAATTAGAACTGGTTGAGAAACAGAGGCAAGAATCCAAAGCAGAGATTGAAGACAGAATTGATACCAGTTTGGAGTTATTGGTTGATGGGAGAGTCCCGAAGGAAAGAGTCATCATCAAAATGCAGGATGAGATTAAAGCACTGACAGTAGAGGATCTAGAGGTGTTCAGGAATCAGTTGAGGAGTAAAGTAGAAGGGGAACTTGATATAGATACAAAGAAGTCCATCTTGAACAGCCTAATTAAAAAATTGAAGGTGGATCAAGACGGACTAGTCGAGATTGATTTTTGTGTCGCTCTCGGTAATACCCTGTACGGGATTAATGCCTGTAAATATATCCCATTCAAGCAGAGAATACGCAGAGTCTAGCAGTTAATCTTTTTGTCCATTCAGAATCTAGTTGAAGATCTGATATAAACTCAAAAGATCACGTCTGGAATCTTTGCTTACAATTGCTCACTTGACATCTTTTTCCTATCTCCACTGGTTTCTGTCCTACACTTGTTTTGACTCAATTAACCCGTCATAGGTATTGCGATATAATGGAGATGCTAATTTGAGGTTGTCTCTCCGTGTTAGATGTCTTCGTGGCCTGATTCCTTGCCGATATCGATCTATTGGCCGACCAAATGTCATACTTTAATCCGCAACGAAGGCCATTGATAGCCTTTACTATACTAGTCGCAAACCAGCACGGAGTTTTAGGTTGACCAAACTCCCTAAACCCGTTACAATACGGTCTATCTCTCGCAAAATTTTAATCTAACTAAATATCACTTAAAAGGAATTATCAACAATGAGAACGATCAAACTTGGACTCATCGGTGCAGGCGGCATCTCACAAGCTCATTGTCGAGCAATCTCTCAAATTGAGGGGGCAGAGATCATCGCTACTAGTGACTTAGTACCCGCCAACTTAGAACGAATGGTCAACAATTGGGGAGTAGCGGAGGAAAACACATTCGCCGACTACAACGAGATGCTGAAAATGGACGAGATCGAAGCCGTTTTGGTCTGCACACCGACCGGTGTTCATGCTCCGCCAACGGTCGCGGCCTTGCAAGCCGGCAAGCATGTTCTATGTGAAAAACCGATGGAAGCGACCTTGGATGCTGCCACCTCAATGGCGAAAGCCGCCCACGAAACCGGCAATATCTTAATGGTAGCCTTAAAGTTACGCTACACACCGCAAGTGATTAAAGCTAAAGAGATCGTCGATGCAGGAACACTGGGTAATATCTACTATGCTGAAACCGTAGCTGATCGGCGGCGTGGAAATCCAGGCGGTAGTTTTATTCGCAGGGCAACAGCTGGCTTGGGGGCCACTGCCGACATCGGCGTCTATGCGTTGGATACCGCACTCTACCTAATGGGCCACCCAAAACCCATAGCTGTGATGGGAATTATGGACAATCGCCTGAGTCTTAACAACACCTGGAATCCAGCACTGAAAGAGACTGAGGTAGAAGACTTTGGGGTTGGTTGGGTACTGTTTGATAACAACGCACGGTTGGTGTTTAAGACCAGTTGGTGTATGAATATAGATTCGCTGGGCGGTACCTTTTTCTTGGGTGAAAAAGCTGGCTTGAGGATTGGAATCGGTGAGGTCCGTGGCCCGCAAGATGGTATCAGGGTCTACGGTGACAAAGATGGGGAAATCGAAGACGAAACCTTTACCGACTTCGAATCAGTTGACGTTTTTGTAGCTGAAGATACTGCCTTTATCGATGCGGTTAGAAACGGTAAGCCTTCACCAATAGATCCATACGGCATGTTGATGACAAACGTCGTCTTTCAGGGAGTGTATGACTCTTCAGAAAACGGGGGACGGGAAGTCGAAGTCCACGTTCCAACTTTTGGCTAGATATATAAATGGTAATCATCGATTAGCAAGATCCTGTTGCGAACTCGCTAATCGCGGTTTTGTTTGAATTTCCTGCTGGTTACAGAAAGCATCTATACACCTTTTCTTCACCAAACCCAGTTGTCAATCGGTTGACAACCCTAAACCTACTTTAGCCTACAAAGATAACCCGGAGGAGTTCTACCATGGTGCTATCGAGTCGCCACTTGTCAAAAATCATCTGCGTATTGTTGTACTTAACCACCACTCCATTTTTGGTTTCGATGGCATCTACGATAACTGACAACACAAGCACCCCATCTCTACAATCGGCAGGCAAAGGATTTATTAGCCCAATCACCAGATATACTGCTTTTAAGTATCAGCGCGGTTTTTTAGCTGGGTTTCAAGGTGGTTGGCACTTGACAAACCGATTGACCATCGGTGCTGGAATCTATCGCTTGATAACCGATGTTGAGTTAGGGAAAAGCCAGAATGCGGCTGGAGAGGAGATGCCACTTCTGCTAAAGTTTGGTTATCGGGGTTTGCTGTTTGAGTACGGATTAGGGCAGATTAAATCGTCCAAGATCTTTGCTAATGCGGTCGTTGGGCAAGGTAAAGTCGGTTTAGGAGAAGAATCAGACGATTACAAAGAGGATTCATTCTATCTGGTTGAACCGGGTATGCGGATTGAATTTAATCCGTGGCCAAACCTAACGCTCGGATTAGGATTAAACTACCGTTACGTTTTTGGATCTGAGTTGATCGGATTAAAAGATCCACACCTGCGAGATGTGTCCGGTTTGGTCGAATTTCGCTTAGAAGATCTAAATTATTGGTTCGGCGGGAAATAAGGCTCACTAACTAAAACATACTCTCAACTTGTTGGTGAAGTGACTTTGATTGGGTCGGCATCGGTTAACCGGAAAGCATTAATTGTATGTGAAAAGTAGGAGGATTTATGACTTTTTGGAATAGAACCCACGCTATTGATAGCCAAACCTCAGGCTTGAGCCTTCGAAGATTGTAATGCTTCCACCGTTACCTAGCCATGTTGACTAGATGCCTTTTGTGGATATATCTCTGTCCCATGACGCTGGGCCTGAAAAGTTGGCTCGGTTGGACTTGGCTCCGAGGCCTGTTCTGAGGCTTCCCTTGGACTCCCCCTTTTGAGCCGGATCGGCACCCTACCCGAGGACATGATGCGGTGTGGCATCACCTCACTCACCAAGTAGGGCCCCGGACTATCGGCACCCAAGCAGCTTCTAGGTCATCATCAGTGGCTTTGAACCAACTGACGTGCCCTCGGTGGGTTGCTTCTATGACTTTGTGACCCGACTGATGAAACGGCTAGCCGACGGTAAAGAGCCCCCGACACGGCTTTAAACCTAAACGGCAGGCCAAAAAGCAGAAGAGCCAACTCAAAAGAGGACAAGACCAAGGGGCCCAAAGGCTGCGTCATAGCCCACCGCTGGTCTCAACGCCACAACTTCTCACTGGAGCCACCGGCCATGATGGTGTCCTTGGTATCTATTATGCCACGCCGCCGGCTTCCCAATACTTCCACCTCGACTACGCCTGTCTAGACCCAGCTCACGATGCCACTGCCATCTACTAGATGGCGGACCAACTCTGGAAATATCAAGTCCACATCCCACTCAACACCACCAACCGAGGTAACATCAAGCAGAGGCCCATGGCAGATATCAACTCAGAGGGCATCCCTATATGTCCAGCGCAGGGCCCGAGACCGCATCAAGTGCGTTGCCCCAAGAAGGGCGAGTCCTCCCCTGTGATTAGAGCTGGACATCAGTTCCACCTCCCCGAGATGGGCGGGTGGTCTAACACCCATCCTAAGGACAATCTCGAGCTCTACCCAAAGACACCGCCTAACAGCCCGACTTTCAAGGCATAACTATGGCCGGCCCTCTTCTGTAGAACGTGTCTTCAAGCGAGAGAAGAACGACTACACACCGACACCGTTCCGAACACCTTCCAAAGCCGGACCGTTTTTCTATGCCATGCGGGTCGCCTTCGCTGTTCATATCGGTGCCTAGATGAGACCGGCCCAGGTCGAACAAGACTGCCCGATGGTCGCCTGAAGATTGGTAACCCAACCAACAAACACCAACCGCCACCAAAGGAATATATAACCACAACTAGACCAGCGGCCACCCCCAAATCGACTGACAAACCAAGCTAACTCAACCATTATTGCGAGAGATGGCTCAATCTAAACCGGATCGAACGATTATGGGGGGATTAAAAGAATCGGTGACTCAACAATCAATCTCATGAACATTTATCTGATTTCCACGATGCGGTTATGCCCTTTTTTAACCTGATTCTAAAACAACAGCAAGACCTGAAAAAATTGTTATCTCCTAAATTTTAGAATTATTGGCGTCTCATGCGAATTCTTTTGGATTAAGGGCATAGGATAGTTAGCTATGCACGGTACATTGCCCCACTTTGTATTTTAGCAGTTCTACGAGTAGGGTTCTCAATACCCTTTCTTCTTTCGCATTAGCCGAGGATAACAGTTCCACGTCCTCTCTCAGAATCCCACCTGTCTTGTCCTGACAAGGTTGACTGTTGAATAGGTTATCAATACTCACTTCCTCCAGGTTTAAATTAGGATGCTTCCCTACCCAATCTGTCAGCAGTGGTTCTCCAGAGAGCAAGCTTGTATAACTTTCCCTTCAACAGCCCGCAGGAGTGTAACTGCTTGCCAGCTGGGAAACACCGATCTGATGTGCATCGTAATATTTATACTTTCCTTTGAAGCGCCAACCTGGGCTCTCATCTGTTGGTAACGACCACCGAACTGATATAATAGCCTGTGCGCTGGAAGCAACTGATAATCAACCACAACCTCAAAGTTATTGCCAATATTTTTTTAGAGTTCCCGACTAATATACTATAAGTGGTGACTCGTTGCAGGCTGCTCTGCAAGCTGAGTTTACTAAAGGGAACGGAAAAGCGGGATAGAGATGACCAAACGCGCGTTTCTGCTGGGCTCCATTTTTTCTCTGACAATCGGTCTGATGCTTCCCGTGACGGAATTTTTGATTCAAGGTACCCGTTTGGGGCTCAGTTCAGCAACTCCAGCCGCTTTTTTTCTCCTCTTTGTCACTCTTCTGGGACCTCAATTTCTCCTCAAATGCCTGAAACCCAGATGGGCACTGAGTCCAGCCGAAATCCTAGCGATCTTCTCTATGATGATGGTTGCTACCGTAATTCCCACCAGAGGGTTCGGTGGTCCTTTCTTCAGCATGGTTAGCGGTGCAACCTACTACGCAAGCACAGAGAATGAATGGGCCACGCTAATCCTACCCTACCTGCCCTCAACAATCGTCATCAAGGAGGCTGACGCCGTGCGGAAAATGTACGAGGGGCTTGAAGGAGCATCTATTCCTTGGCACGCCTGGGTCCGTCCGTTATGCTGGTGGTCGTTTTTCATTCTGTGTATGGGATCAATGGTGATCTCGGTCATGTTTCTGTTCCGCAGAACATGGATTGAGCGTGAACGGCTGGTGTTCCCGGTCGCTCAGGTGGCTCTAGCTATGGTTGAGGAGTGCCCGACAGGTTCGCGGTTTAACCCTCTGTTTCGCACCAGTCTTTTCTGGATTGGATTTCTCCTACCTATGATATTGGAAAGTGCTAATGCTCTGAGCCAATATTTCCCGGAGGTTCCCACATTTCGACCTAACTGGACGATCTCACACAATATCGCCTGGGTACCTCAACCGGTGATCCGGCTTAATTTTCTGATGTTTGGCTTCGCCTTTTTCATCGAATCGCAACTATCGTTTAGTCTCTGCTTCTTCTTTCTCCTCTCACTGCCAGCGTACTGGATATATGGACATTTTTTTCCGGGTCATCAGGAAACTTTAGGACCATGGACCGCAGGAGGGCCTGGAGGAACGATCATCGCACACCAACAGATGGGAGCGATGATGGTCCTGGTTGGAACGATGGTCTGGGCGGCTCGAGGACACCTGTTAAAGGAAAGGCTCACGGGCAGCGCTTTTCTCATCAGCACTACCTTGATGTGCCTGCTGGTATGGGGTACCGGAGTTCCTTACTGGATTGCACCGCTGGTGGTTGGTTCTGCCCTTGTGATCTGGTTGTCATTGACCCGTCTCATGGTCCAGGCAGGCATCGCTACTATCGTTCCTGCTATCGTTCCACTGGGCTTTATTGTTTCGACGATTGGTGTTCCCAGCCTTGGAACGGTAGGCTTACTTGCCATGGGCTTGACCCTCATCTGGTCGGGTGATCTGCTAACATATCTAATGGGGCCAGCGGCGAACAGTATCTACGTCGGACATCGGGCTAAGATTTCACCGATTACCGGTTCCTGGTCTCTCTTAGCTGCAGTGATGTTGAGCTTAGGCGGATGTTTCTTCATGACGCTGTATCTGACCGGTAAAGTCGGAGGTCTCAACCTGCATCCGCAGTACTTCCAGAACTTTCCCCTGCAGCCCTGGCGTTTTGCTGAGTCGAAATTGCACAACGCAACTGATGCATCGCTGACCGGATACATGTGGACCGGGGTGGGTGCGGGGCTGATGCTACTACTGACGTATGGACAGCGGGTTTTCTTCTGGTGGCCTCTCCATCCACTTGGCTTCTTAGCTCAGGGGGGTTGGATTATGAGACAGTTATGGTTCTCGTTTTTGCTGGCCTGGCTGGTGAAGACGGCGGTGCTCCGTTACGGTGGGGGAGGTGGATATAAGAAAGCCAGAGTCTTTTTTATTGGCATTATCGTGGGTTTGCTTGTCGTTGGAGGGCTCTGGCTAATCATCGATTCCACAACAGGGATGCGTGGAAATCGCATCCGCATCTATTGAAATCCGATAACCGGTCATAACCAATAGTTGAAAGTTGAGCGTCCCGAAAGAGTGATCAAAGGGACTTCAAAAAATATCTTTGTGTGACAATTTATTTCTACGAGAAGGGCGGCCACAGATCATAATCAGTTTTCTTTTCTTTTCTTTGGATCCCGAACAGTTAGATCATATACAGCTTTGAATAGGCCTCGTCTAGTAAAGTACCAGTGACTAGAGCGATCCACCTTGATACATCGGTAAGGTACATCATTACCCCAATCCTTTTCCCACCTGACTGAATAGCCATCTTCATCACTAACTGTTACTTGGCCAAACCGCTTAGTATCTTCAATAGTAACTATATTATTAGCCGTTTTAGCA
>Ga0208128_1000403_pt1 | contig 17752 bp, 16 predicted proteins | sample ETNtaG_35_FD_185758 | JGI IMG/M metagenome (GOLD analysis project Ga0208128, IMG submission 185758) | Marine microbial and viral communities from oxygen minimum zone, Eastern Pacific Ocean - ETNP201306PF51B (SPAdes) (version 2) | ecosystem: Environmental > Aquatic > Marine > Oceanic ... | reverse complement strand
GAGCCTTAGCAGCAGATGCTTTCTTAGCTGGAGCCTTGGCAGCAGATGCTTTCTTAGCTGGAGCCTTGGCAGCAGATGCTTTCTTAGCTGGAGCCTTGGCAGCAGATGCTTTCTTAGCTGGCGCCTTGGCAGCAGATGCTTTCTTGGCTGGTGACTTCGTTGCCGGCGTTTTACTAGTTGCCTTGTTGGAACCACGACTGCGATGGGTCAGGACTATGGCCCACTCATCAGCACTGAGAGAAGAAGGCTTGCTGCCATGAGTATTGGCAAGCTTGGCCGCCTTTTCGATGTCCTTGATCAAATTGGTCCAAGAAGTAGCAAAGCGCTTGTCCGACTGTGACTTGGCACCGCTTTCAACCAAAGTTTCCACAACTCCCGCTGCGGTGACTTTCTTACGACGACGATTAAAAATCTCCTTCTGGAGCTGTGCGATCAAAGCGTCAGCCTTGACACTGAGTTTGATGGTTAGTTGAGACATTTAGGAAAGAATAACTATCTTATATGTAGCATCCCGTTCACATGTCGAACAATAGTTGAGGTCAATCTGTGCTTGTCGAGGTCTTCAGGTAAGACTGCAATGCGGGGTCAAGTTGTCCCTGCTGAACTAGCCCTCGCCCAAGTGCAATCGCGTCATATCCCGCATCAAACCAAGGGTTTAAGTCTGAAACCGTAAGACCACCAGCAGCAATTACAAACGGCAAATAATCCATAGGTCCAGCCAACTGACGTAAGTAGTCAATTCCTAAAACTGATGCGGGGAACAACTTGACAAGCCGACAGCCACAACGGCAAGCCTGCTGAATTTCAGTAGGTGAGAACAGTCCAGGGATAAGAACCTGTTGCATTTGCCGTGCCTGCTCATCAAGAGCAGGGTCCCAGCATGGGGTCATGGCATAAGCCAACCCAAGTTCTGAAGCAGCATGCAAGGCCTCCGGAGAGCTAACTGATGCAGCCCCCAGACAGAAATCTGCAAAGCAATCCTGCACCTGCCTCATCAAAGACATCCAACCGGGATGAGGAGACCAAGCCAGCTCAACATGCCGAACTCCGGCGACATGCAATTGCTCAAGCATCGTAAATAAAGCAGATCTGTGGCTAGAGGCCTCAAGATCGTCGTACTCAGGACGAAGTACCACAACCAATGGTTGAGCACGCAGTGAGGCGATCAAGGCCTCCTGCCTGTCTATCAAGAGGTAATCCCCGTAGCGATCAGACGTATTCAGCAACCCGTACGTCGCGTTGAATCAGCAATTCCTGCAGATCCTCAGCATCAATAGTTTCCTTCTCTACAAGCATCTCTGATAACTCATCAAGGATTGAACGGTTATCAACCAGCACTTTGGTAGCTCGCTTGTAGGCCACATCAACTAAATCTGATACCTCCGCATCAATTATGGCTGCAGTGTCTTCTGAGAAATCTCGTTCAGCAGCAATATCTCGACCAAGGAACATGCCTCCCTGAGACCGGCCTAACGCAACCGGACCAAGTTTTTCGCTCATACCGAACCTCGTCACCATCTGCCTAGCAACTTGAGCTACCTGTTGAAGATCATTTGATGCACCTGTAGTCACCTCGTCTTCGCCGTAGACGATTTCTTCTGCAACGCGACCACCCAGTGCCACGGCCATCTGGTTCTGCAGATAAGCCCTGGAATAAAGACCAGACTCCATACGCTCTTCACTCGGAGTAAAGAACGTGAGACCACCAGCCTGGCCACGAGGAATGATGGAAATCTTCTGAACCGTGTCGTAATCAGGCATCAAAGCTCCAACCAAAGCATGACCTGACTCGTGATAAGCAACCAATCGCTTACGACGTTCACTGATCACTCGATCCTTCTTCTCCGGACCAGCCATTACCCGCTCAATGGCATCACTAATTTCATCATTGCCCACTTCTGTGAGCTCCAAGCGAGCCGCAAGGATCGCCGCTTCATTGAGCAAATTGGCAAGATCAGCGCCTGTAAAGCCTGGTGTGCGTCGCGCGACTTTATCTAAATCAACATCCTTAGCAAGAGTCTTGTCTCGGGCATGCACCTTAAGGATCTGAAATCGGCCGTTGTAATCAGGGCGCTCCACAACAACCTGTCGATCAAATCGACCAGGTCGCAGCAGGGCTGCATCGAGCACATCAGGCCGGTTTGTAGCCGCCACAATGATGATGCCGGTGTTGCCCTCAAACCCATCCATTTCAGTAAGCAACTGGTTAAGGGTCTGCTCACGCTCATCGTTGCCACCACCAAGACCAGCACCGCGCTGGCGACCTACAGCGTCGATCTCATCAATAAAAACAATGCAAGGGGCGTTCTTCTTGGCCTGCTCAAATAGATCCCGGACCCGACTCGCGCCAACCCCTACAAACATCTCGACAAACTCCGAGCCAGAGATGGAGAAAAACGGCACAGCAGCCTCTCCAGCCACTGCCTTGGCTAACAATGTTTTACCCGTGCCCGGAGGGCCTACCAACAGCACACCTTTGGGAATCTTGGCTCCGACAGCAGTAAAGCGATCGGGACTTTTAAGGAAATCAACGACTTCAGTAAGTTCAAGCTTTGCCCCCTCGATCCCTGCCACATCACTAAAGGTGACCTGGGTAGACGGCTCCATCTGAACTCTGGCCTTGCTCTTGCCAAAACTCATTGCTGGGTTACCACCGCCGCCGCCTTGTGCTCTTCGAAACAAGAAGAACAATCCGCCTAACAACAACAAGGGGAAGAACAAACTACTGGCAACCTGCTGCAAGGCACTGGCCTGACGAGTTGGTTCAACGGCAATGTCAACGTTGTGGTCAGTTAACAGCTTCAGCAGATCCTTATCAGGAGCAAGATTGACGTCCGCATTTCGACCATCCCTCTCAACAACCTTGGCGGTGCTCTGATCAGTTGAGATCGTCACCCGACTTACTTGATTGTCCTGGACTGCTTCAACAAACTCGCTGTAGCGGAGGGTCTCCCGCTCAGTCGTGCCAGGCGCACGGATAAGAAACGAACCGCCCCAGAGCACCACTACCACCAGAAGCAAGTAAAGCCCCAAGTTGCGCCAGCGTTTATCCAAGGTTCTCGTGCCTCTAATGAAGGAATGTTATTAGGGCTCTGGGAATTACGCGGCCCTGAGCACCTCAACAACACTACGGAAAGCGAACCACTCAGGGATCTCCTCACCGCTGCGCAACATCTTGCGGAACTGCGTACCGCTGAGCTTCTTGACATGCAAACCACGAGCCTCAGCATGCTCTGCAGTCACGTAGCCCTCCTCGTCGGTGAATACAAGGTTCAATGAAGGCACCGTTTCCATTGCTAGCTCTTCTGCACACTCTCTGGCAAAGTTTTGCGCGTCGTAAGGGCCATAGAAGTCATCGCCGCTCAGCGAGGACTTACAGCCGGCCATATCGCGACCAATGATGAAGTGGGTGCATCCGTAATTGCGGCGAATGATCATGTGTTGGAGAGCTTCGCGAGGCCCCGCCATATGCATGGCATAGGGAAGATAAGCCCAGCGAATGCGCGGATTATCCACCTCAGCAGCCAACCTTTCATAGGTCTGAAAACGTACAACGCCAGGGATGTCATCCTGCTGAGTTGGTCCACAGGTGGGATGCACTAGTACGACAGCGTTCTCGCTCACATTGCTGGCGTGCAAGGCTCGCGTAAACAACTCGTAGTGAGCGCGATGTATGGGATTTCGGCACTGAAAGGCAACTACATCCTCCCCGGCAGGTAGTCCCGCTCTTACCTCAGCAGGGGTTTTGCAAGGGAAAACACGCTGAGGCAACTCCAGACCCTGCACCGTGCCACCTAGATAAAAGCGCTTTCGCTCTGTAGCAATCATGCGCACGGCTGGGTGCTCAAGAGATGTAGTGCCATAGCAGCCCTTGGCTTCCACAACCTTGTCGGGCTCCCACTTGTCCTCCACTTGAAGAACTGCTAAATCCTGACCCTTGAAGGTCAACAACACTCGATCTCCTACCGCTATATCCTCACGGTCGGTATCCATCACGATTGGCAAGCCAAAAAGATAGCCAGATGGAGTGCGATTACCTGATACAACAGCGTTGTAATCGCCCTGATGCATAAAGCCTCGCTCAGGCGAAAAGCCACCAACGACAAGCAACTCCACATCACAAGCATTGCGATCAGAGCACTCCAATACATGGATTGCACTTGCCTTGACTGCTGCTTGCTGATCTGTAGCCACCATCAGATCAACCAGGGTGCCTCCATAGGGAGCGATCACGCCGGAAGACTGGGCAGATGCAGAACTACTGGCAATCATGACGAGCCTAGGGATGCCGGGAGATTCTCCCAGATGGATGGTTCCGGATCAGCCAGGAGAATGCTCGATCTAAAGCCTGCTTAAAAAAAAGGGGCCCTATAGGCCCCTAGATGAAAAGTATTCAGTTGATTTTGCCAGAAGTAATCAGAGGTTTTCTAATTAGCTCTTACGGCCATAGAGGACACCAGTGATCTTGAGGTCACGAGCTTCCTTGCTTCCCATATCTGTATCAGCCGACTGTAATGCGACAAAGGTGCCAGCAAATTCATTAGAACTACTGTCAACACTGTCGACTGAAAGGGTGATTTGCCCCTTGTCATCGATATAACGCTTGATGTTTTCATCCTTAAGGACCTTGTCATCACCACCTAGAGCAACTAACCCTTGGGCATAGTCAACACCTGTTGTCAGAGCACGACTTTTGGGATCAAGGAAGTTGCTAGTGCGATAGCTAGGTGTACGTGTTTGTCCTTTGAACTCGGTACCAGCCGAGATTGAAGAACCATTTGAATCAACCACCATCTCTTTCGCCGAGAAGACAAAAGGCACTTCCTCACCATTAGGAGCAAGAACAGTGATTAGCTGAAAGTCGATGCCACCCTTTTCTGTAAAGGTGCCAGAACCTGAGATGTCTCCGTAGACCTGCTCAATAGTGGTGTTGTGAGAAGGGCTGATGATTTTTGAAGGAGCAAAATCAGCTTGTTTACGCTTTGAAGCTGAAAGCTTCACAAACACTTCAGTGGGATGCAAGCAAATTTCACTGAGCGTGTCACCCGAGCCAATGCTGATGGATCCATTCGAACCAGCGGCGATGGTTGGGCAATCATTGGCTCTGCCGGTATTAACGATGCCGCCAAAACGTGCATTCGCCCGTTCAGGGCCAACAACGAAATCGCTATTGCCTGCACCACTTGAGATCGCGGCGGAGACACTGCTTGGGGCAGCTACAAAGGTGAGACAGAAAGCCAGCACCAGGGCCAGCAAAGGACGAAACAGCATGGGAAGAAGCCGAAAGGCCAGATGACTGCGGTATAAACCGCCCAATTGATCGTTCGGATCCTACAGGGCGCAAATAGGCGTTACGGTTAGCTTTTTGCACCTCTCAACAACCCGTCGCTTACTGAGCTCAATTCCCAGCCACAAAGACGATGCCCTACAAGAGCAGATACAACCATTAATCACTGAACTACCAGAGGTGGCTAAAGAGCGTCATTAGGCAGAGGCCCTGGTGGTAACAAGAGCTTTGCACCAAGACATTCAGGGAAGTTCCTTTCGGAAGATCTTTACGACGGGCAGGCCCTCAAGGTCTTCGTTCCCGGCTTCATACAAAAAAGGAAACTTTCGTTTTCAGTAAGTTCCCTCGAGCGCAACTGCAAAAATCCAACAATTTGTTTGGTCACGATGACGTAGGAATAGCTACCTGTACCTCCAGCAGAGCATCGAGCAACTGATGAGCCAAGACCAGCTTGGAAGTGACAGGCAAAGAACGAACACCGCCCTCAGCGAGCAACCATCCTCCATTTAAGTTCGCTTCGAAACCCTGACCAGGACGGTCAATGGGATTTGCCATTAGGAGGTCACATCCTTTGCGAAGACGCTTTTCCTCGCCAAGCGCCTGAATCTGAGCATCATCACCAGCCAATGCAGCAAAACCAAGCAAAACCTGACCAGTAGTTCGCCTAAGAACGAGCTCAGCAAGGAGATCTGGGACTTCCTCCCAGTCCTGCTCCAAAGACTTCAAGAAAGAATCCTTGGGCAGTTTCTCAGCCTTAGCACTGCCAAATCGCCTTACGTCTGCAACAGCCGCAGCCATCACAACAGCATCTGCCAAGGGCTGCAGCTCCAACAGCATGGACTGCATCTCAACAGCGCTTGTAACTGAATGGGTCTCTAACCCCTCCAACCAAGCAAGCGGCAAGTTCAAAGGACCATGTACAAGATCCACCTCGGCACCACGTAGGCGAGCTGCCTGTGCAAGCAACACACCCATGCGGCCACTGCTGCGGTTAGTAAGCAATCGGGCTTGATCTAAGGCCTCCAATGTCGGGCCAGCACTCACCAATAGCCTCCTGCCTTGCCAGTCACGTTTGAGCCTGCCTGTCTGATCAACTTGCAAAAGCCCACTGGCCACAGCCAGCTCAATCAACTTTGGATCGACCATGCGGCCATCACCAAGCCGATCACAGGCCAGCAATCCAGATTCAGGTGCCAGCTGCAGCACCCGTGGATCACTCTGCAACTCCAGCCAGTTGCGTCGCACAGCCGGATTTGACCACATGGCAGTGTTCATTGCGGCCGCTGCCACTACAGGCCGCTCAGAAGCCAATAACACACTGGCTAGAAGCCCCTCTGCAAGACCATGTGTCCAGCGAGCAAGACTAGTAGCACTGAGAGGGGCAACGATGACGATCTCAGCCCATTCCGCCAAGGCGATATGTAAAGGACGAGGTTCACTTGGGTTCCATTGATCCTCATCCTGGTAACAGCGATGTCGGCTGAGACTGGCAAGTGCAACAGGACTCACCAGCCGAGCTGCACTTGGCGTCACAAGGCAGCGCACCTCAGCCCCGGCCTTGATTAGAGCACTTACCAGTAATGGTGTTTTAACGGCCGCGATACTGCCAGTGACTGCGACGAGCAGACGACGTCCAACAAGAGGGGATGCCGCCTCAGTCTTCATCGAAAGGTTCCTGATCGAGAAGATGTAGGTAAGGCCCTGTTAGCTCTGGGCGATGAATAGCTAACGCCCGCAATAGATGCCAATCAGCCAAACCATCAAAAGGGGTGGGGTAGTCATCATCTTCAAGGCGTTTTGCAAGGATGACAGTCGCAGCCTCATCAAAAGCCTCAAGACGCTCTGGAGTAATCGAAACTGCAGTTTCCATGAAGAGCACATTGGAGTTCTGCATGAAAACTGCTCATGCTGGAAGCACTTCTATTCTGCCTGGACGCTAGGTTTCTGGCGCTGGGGAATTAGCTCAGTTGGTAGAGCGCTGTGATCGCACCGCAGAGGTCAGGGGTTCGAATCCCCTATTCTCCACTGAGGACTAAACGAGATCACTAATAAAGAGGATTACCGAATCCAAGAGCCGCTTAGCTCAATTTTGAAGCCATGGAGCATCCATTTCCAATTACCAGTAAGAACAGGACCCCGTTACTCATTGGTCTGGCAGGTCTTGTTGCAATTACCGTGCCAACCCGTCCTTCTGCCCTGCTCACATTTGCATTAATTGCCTTATCTGGAAATCTGTCACGCTGGCGTCAACACCATTGACCGTCCATGCGTTAAAAGAGAGTAAAGAAGAAGCTGATTTTCAATGTCGCAATCAAAACGTGAACAAGTAGTGAGTCATCTGCGCTACATCCGCCAAGAACTCCGAGAGATGCATCAAGGCGTTATGGAAGATGGCCTGCTTCCAGAAGCCGGTGAAGTACGTGGAGTAATGGCGCAAATGGAAGCTCTACTTGAGCTACTGGAAGGCAAGTCATCGCGCAAAGCCAAAGCCGGAGCCACCTAATAGTCCAGCCAACTTAAAAACCCTCTCAGGTTTTACTTATGCTTCAACGGCTTCAGTCAACTCGATTGCACCGCAGCGTTGGTCAAGCAGGAGAGCGACTGGAACTATGGGCAATAAACCCATGGCGTAGAAGCTCATTGTTTTTAATCGTTCTACTCACAGCCTTCCTTTTAGGTAGCTCGATTGGCACCATCAGCGGTGCCCTAGATCTAATGGACCCGATCGGGGCCCTTTTCACTGTGATGATTTGGGAAGCGATGGTGCGCCTTCGACGCCAGTGGCCTTCACCTCAAAAGGCAATCTTGGCCCGTCAATTGTTGGACATGGCAAGGATTGGCCTGCTCTACGGCCTGCTACTGGAGGGCTTCAAGTTGTTGTGATCTCAATGAGGCGAATCACTTCAAAGACAACTACCAACATGATCAATAGTCTTCAACCAATCCTTAACCAGAAAGTGCATGGGCAAAGAGCACTTCTTCCTCGAGTTAGAACCCCCCGAAGAACGTCTGCGCCATGCCCCACATGTCGTAATTGTTGGAGGTGGATTTGCAGGAGTGCGTGCTTGCAAAGCTCTAGCTAGTTCCGAAGTGCGCATCACGCTGATCGACAAGCGGAATTTCAACCTCTTCCAGCCGCTCCTCTACCAAGTAGCTACTGGTCTTGTCTCCAAGGCAGATGTAGCCACTCCCCTTCGCCAACTAGTAGGCAGCCAATTCAATGTGCAGGTTCTGCTGGGAGAAGTCACCCAATTGAACCCAGAAGCAAAGCAGATCCTCTTCAACGGCAAGGCCTTTGACTATGACTACCTAGTACTTGCCACTGGCTCTGGCAGTACCTACTTCGGGCATGAGGAATGGCGCAGCTTTGCTCCGCCAATGAAAATCCTCGAGCACGCTGAAGAAATTAGGCGCAGGCTGCTGATGGCAATGGAGCAGGCAGAACAAATGCCAGATCCCAACTCCCGTCAATTCCTACAGACCGTAGTGATTGTCGGTGCCGGGCCCACTGGCTGTGAGATGGCAGGAGCTGTATCTGAGTTAATGCGCAACGCCATGCGCCGTGAATTCAAACAACTTGATCCGAATAAAACCAAGATCTACTTGATTGATCCAGGCGAAAGAGTGCTGCGTGCCATGCCTGAGACATTGTCGGAATCAGCCCGCACCACACTCGAATCACTAGGTGTGGAGATGATTTTCAAAGGCAGAGTGCAATCAATGCAACCAGGCGAAGTGATAATCAGCAGCCCAAATGGAGATCGCTGCCTTCAGGCCGCAACTGTGATCTGGACCGCTGGAGTGCGTCCTTCACACCTCGGCCGCAATCTTGCTAAATCCATCGGTTGCGAACTCGACAAAAGGGGGCGAGTCGTTGTTGAACCAGACTTCTCAATAGCTGAGCATCCTGAAATCCGCGTAGTGGGAGATCTCTGCTGCTACACGCACACCGCCAACGGCAATCCCCTTCCTGGCATGGCAGGGCCAGCTAGCCAAGCCGGTGGATTTGTGGGCAAAGACATCGCTGCACTGATAAGCAACTCATCCCGCCCAAAATTCAACTGGTTTGATTTCGGCAGCATGGCGGTACTTGATCGAGTAGCAGCTGTGGCAGATCTACGTGGTTTCAAATTCTCAGGAGGTATCGGCTGGATGTTCTGGGCTCTTGCCCACTTGGCCTTCATGCCCAACCCGGAGAACCGCATCACTCTGCTTTTCAAGTGGTTAGTAGCCGTAGTGTCTCAACAACGCTCATCAATGCTGCTCACGGGCATGCCCAGCCAGCACTTAAATGTTGATGCCCCTGATGCACATTTCCCAATGCTGAGTGGCCAAGGCCCCTCAATCGCGGAACCGGATGCAGCGCTAAAGGCTGCGATCAACTACTACAGCAGAACAATCTCGGGCGTGACTACTCAGCCAATGGATCACAAAGACGGCTCTGAGGAAGACTCAACAGCTGCCATCAAATAGAGCAGTGCCATGCGGATAGGGATTCCATTACGCACCTGCTCCTCTACAAGACTGATTGACAGATCATCCAGCAATGCACCACCCAACTCAACGCCTCGGTTCACTGGTCCTGGGTGCAGCACTGGCACGGGCTTCCCACACAACTTCAAGCGTTCGTGAGTAAGGCCGTAATCACGGTGATATCGGTCTAGATCCGTTAGCAAGTGCTGGCGCATCCGTTCTTTCTGCAACCGAAGGGTCATTACCGCATCCGCACCAGGCAATGCCTCCTCAAGGGTGCGTACCACCTCAACCCGTCCACGTTTTTGAACCGGATCATGCAATTGACCAGGAGGAGGGGCCTCTACAAAGGCAGCAAAATCTTGAGGCACCAGGCTCGGCGAACCACAGAGCACAACATCAGCGCCACAAGCGGTAAGAGCCCAGAGATTGGAGCGAGCCACACGAGAGTGAAGGACGTCGCCAACAATCACAATCCGCCTGCCCTGAAGGGCCTCGGGCAGGGGATTCTCCGAATCGAAATAGTGAGCGAGGGTGTAGAGATCAAGCAATCCCTGACTGGGATGGCTATGAAGCCCATCGCCACCGTTTAGTACGGCAGTGCGTTCACCGGCATGGTCGAGAGCACACGCAAGTTGTTCAGGCACGCTGGTCGAGCAATGGCGTACAACCAAAACATCTGCCCCCATTGCCACATAGGTGCGGGCGGTATCCAACAGAGTCTCCCCCTTCTGCAGGGAGCTATTAGAAGGAGAAAAACTCTGAACATCAGCTGATAGACGGCGAGCTGCGAGCTCAAAGCTGCTACGGGTACGCGTACTCGGCTCAAAAAAAAGGGTCGCCACAAGACGCCCCTGCAAAGCCGGCAACTTACGAGCACCAGTTACTGGCATGGACCGAAACCGATGAGCAAGCTCCAAAACAGAGGTGTAATCCTCCTTGGAGAAAGAGGCCAAATCAAGAATATGGCGATGAGACCAAGCACTCATGGACTATCACCCACACAAGGTTGCCAAGCCTGCGCCAACGACGGGGTGCGATCCCCCTTTGCACGACGACTGATACTGCGACTGCACTTGAGATACCAACGCCAAGAGAGGTCCTGCCCCTGAGAAATACCGATCCTGGTTGTACTCACAATCGTTGGTTTACCGATGACGGCGGGCCTAGGTGCCAGCCACACGTCATTCTCTCCTGTGACGAGAGTTCTGTCATCGGAGCCATCCAAACCAAAACGACGCGCCAACAAAGCTGGCCCCGCCGCGATCCGTTCCGGTTCATCTGGCAGCGCAATTGCCCTCAACAAAACACCATTGGCCCATTCAGCGCGATCGGTGACCACATTCACGCAGTGGTGGATGCCATAGCTCACATAGACATAGAAACGCCCTGGTTCACCAAACAGCGTCTCGTTTTGCGGTGACCGTCTGCGATAGCCATGGCAGGCGGGCTCGTCTTGCGAATACGCCTCCGTCTCCACAATCACTCCCCAGAGAAGCCCATCATTTGCTTGGCGTTTGACCAGCATGCAACCAATAAGCTCAGGTGCTACCACCTCCGCAGGGCGACAGAAGAAGGCGTGGGGCAGTGCTGGGAGATGCTTGGTGGCTATGGAAGTTGCTTAAAAACCTCTCTAAGGTTGGCAGAGCTGGCTTATAGATCAGGCGTGGAGAAGCCAAAGAGAAATGGATTGGATACCTCAGCCGCCAAGCCATTTAAGACTTGATCACAGACCTCCTAACCCCTTCATGTCCTCCACCCTGCCTATCAGCGCCAAGAATCTCGACTCAATTCGCCTTGCCCTACGTAGCTGGCCAGAAGTAGACGACTATCTCAACGATTGCAAAGGCATCATTCTGCCGATTGGCTCCACCGAACAACATGGACCAACTGGGGCGATTGGCACCGATGCACTCACTGCTGAAGCTGTAGCACTGGAGGTTGGCCGTCGCACTGGCGTATTAGTGACGCCCACCCAAGCCTTCGGGATGGCTGAACACCATCTCGGTTTCGCCGGCACCATGAGCTTGCAGCCAGCAACCCTATTAGCCGTAGTCCATGACCTAGTGCTATCTCTTGCTGGTCATGGTTTCGAGCGAATCTTCATCATTAACGGACACGGTGGCAACATCGCCAGCGCTAAGGCCGCCTTTGCTCAGGCCTACAGCAGCGCAGCAAGTCGTGGCATGCCCGTAGCCTCCAAATTACGTTGCAAGTTAGCTAACTGGTTCATGGCTAGCGCCGTCATCAAAGAAGCAAAAGAGTTGTATAAAAATCGAGAGGGACAACACGCCACCCCCAGCGAAATTGCTCTCACCCTGCACATAGAACCCAGCCTGATCAGCAAGCAACAACCACTACCAGAGCCCGCCCCGGCAGGCCCAATCCACGGTCCAGAGGATTTCCGCCGCCGATACCCAGATGGACGCATGGGCTCCGACCCTTTCCTAGCCAAGCCAGAACACGGTGCCTCGTTGCTAGAGACAGCGGCTACCGCGCTGAGCGAAGATCTAACAAGCTTCCTTACCGCAGCATGAGCAAAATCACCGCAGAAGACGTACGCAAAGTGGCCCAGCTAGCTCGTCTCGAACTGCCAGATGATCAAATCGCTACCTACACAGACCAGCTAGAGAAAATCCTCGCTTACGTCGCTCAGCTTGAGCAAATCGATACCGCAAACGTGCCGCCCACAACCAGGGCGGTTGAAGTAGTCAATGTGACCCGCGAAGATGATGTTGCAGCAACACCAGTTCGAACAGAACTGCTGGATCTTGCTCCTGATCGCGAAGGAGACTTCTTTAAGGTTCCAAAGATCCTTGCAGAGTGATCAACGTCGCTTAGGTTCTGGCAAGACCGCCGTGCGATGTAATAAACCAATCCAACGGCGGCGCCAGCGCCTACTTGGTAGCAATTTGGCAAGCGGCCTCATCTTGCTGCGATGAGCTTTGTGACTACGTATTCCCAAAACGATGTCGTAGAGAAAATTAAAGCCATCAGAACGACTTTCAAAAAAGCCAAGCCTTTGAGGTGATCCCCTTGCATCAAGAAGCGGCTTAGTAGCTTCATAAGCTGGCTTATACTCAAACCAAGGAATCGACGGCCATAAATGATGCACAAGGTGGTAATTCTGACCCATAATCAACCAATTCATTACCCGACTTGGATAAACCCTTGAGTTATGCCAACGATCACGAGCAGTAAAGGGACGATGTGGCAAATAATCAAAGAAAAGACCTAACGTTACGCCTACCATCAAGGCAGGGCCAAACCAACAATTATAGATAAAATTCATGAAATCAAGTCGAATGCCCGCGATCACAATGGCGACAAATAAACCACGTTCAAGTCCCCATTGCAAAAGCTCGTAGCGACGCCATAAACGACGCTGAAAGAAGAAATATTCATGATAAAAAAACCTCGGCGCAATCAACCAAAGAGGCCCGAAGGTGCTGACAATATGATCAGGATCGTTATTAGGGTCATTCACATGAGAGTGATGCTGAAGATGCACTCTTGTGAATACCGGAAAACTGAATCCCAGCAAGATTGCAGCGCCATGACCCATGGCCTGATTAATCCAAGGATTCGGATGGGCTGCTTTATGACAGGCATCGTGAATAACTGTGCCCTCCATATGCAGGGCAAGGAAAGACAAGGCCACCAGAGCTTGTAAGGGCCAGTCTCCATAACACCATTGATAAATAGTCAGAGCGGCCAATCCATACCCCCCCAAGAACAATCCCAGCGTGGGATTCCAAGCGGAAGGCGGATCGAGATACTCCTTAGGCACGGAAATCCCTTTAGAAGCCGACTCCAAGCAGGCTTCAGCTTTGACAGGATCCGAAATAGAGAGAGCCTCAGTCATCGAATTGACTTACGAGGCGCAACATAACCCCTGATCAAACCAAGCATTCTGCGGAGGATGCCCACCGGGGGACTTGAACCCCCACGACCTAAGCCACTGGTACCTAAAACCAGCGCGTCTACCAATTCCGCCAGATGGGCACAGCATGAACTCTAAGCATCACCCCACAATGGACCTACACCGTTGTGCCAATCATGCTGGCCACCCTGATCGGAGAGCTCTCTCTACTGTTAGGCCTAGCAGTACTACTTCTGCCGCTATTTACCACTGAGCTGAGTCGCCCACGTGATGGGGCCTGGGGCGCTTTAGTGCTGATCCTGGGCCTAGTGCTGATAACCAGCAGTGACCGTTTGCAGGGGACTCCAATGTGGACAGTGCTCTTGGGGGCACTGCTGATAAGCCGTCTGGGCACAGAAGTCGCCCAAAGCCGCTGGCAAAAACTTAGCTCTGAGGAACAACTCAGGCTGATCTCATCAGATAGTTGGACTACCAGCCTCAAGCAATTAGGCGCTTCTCTGGCAAACCTCGGTGGCAAGGTCAACGAATTGATCGAACAGGTGCGGCCAAAGCCGAAACCAAACGTAAGCAACAAAAAATGGGTACGCCCTGAACCAACCACTGAAACGACCAGTGACTCTCAACCTGCTGTGCCCAAGCAGGTCACACCAACTGACAAATCAAAAGCCAGCTCTGAACCGGTGAAAAGCTCTCTGCCAAACATTGATGAGAGCAGCAAAATATCGGCTGCCATCGAGCAAACCACTGATAAAGCAGCAAAAAATCAGTCGCCTCCCGAGAATCAAAAACCAGTTGAAGTTGACAATGCTGACTCCACTAAGCACTCAAGGCAAAAAGGATCAGAGGCCGAAACACACCAGGAGCAAAAACCAAGTCAGCAGCGCAGCTCAATTTCACCACCAGCTATCGACCCAAAGCCAGCAGTAGCTCAACAACTGACCAAAGCTCAACAGCCAGAAGAGATAATCCGAACGACCCCTAGAGAGAAACCAAAAGATTCCGAGTCAGATACTGCTCCCAGCACTGGGAACAGTCAGGAGATGCCATCAACAACCGAACCCTCCACTGAACTGGGACATCCCTCCACTGATAATTCATCCTGCTGCAGCGATGTCGTGAGCCCAAAGAAGCGCCCAGACGGTGACGCCAGAGCCTCTTACAAGGACACTCTCAACCTGCTGCAGACCCGCTTTGGCATGCGCGCCAATGCAATCAAGCGAGAACCAGAATTACAAGCCTTCTGGAAGCAACAAGGCATCGATCTACAGCTCGGCCTGGAAAACCAGGGAGCCAACTTCACCCTTCATGACGGACCGCCCTACGCCAATGGCGCTCTGCATATGGGTCATGCCCTCAACAAGGTGCTGAAAGACATCATCAACAAGCATCAAATACTGCTTGGTCGTCAAGTGCGGTTCGTTCCCGGCTGGGACTGTCACGGCCTTCCGATTGAATTGAAGGTGCTGCAAAACCTCAATCAAGAGCAGCGCAAAGAACTCACACCGCTGAAATTACGCAAGAAAGCCTCTGCCTTCGCTCGCAAGCAAGTTGAAAGCCAAATGGCAGGCTTTCGCCGTTGGGGCATCTGGGCCGACTGGGAACATCCCTACCTCACACTCCAGAAGAAATACGAAGCAGCCCAGATCCAGGTTTTCGGCAAGATGTTTGAGAAGGGACATATCTACCGGGGCTTAAAACCAGTGCACTGGAGTCCCAGTTCCCGCACGGCCCTAGCGGAAGCGGAGTTGGAATATCCCGACGGTCACACCAGCCCCAGTGTCTACGCAGCTTTTCCAGCGATCTGGCTACCAGAGACCTTGCTCACTTCCCTTTACGAGCAAGGACTAGAGCTACCAAGCAACGAAGCCGAACTCAGCAAGGCCCTACAAATTGCCATCTGGACTACCACCCCCTGGACTATTCCAGCCAACCTGGCGATCTCTGTAAATGAGCAACTCGACTACTGCTTTGCAGAAGACAACCAAGGTCGACTACTGCTGGTTGCCGCTGAATTGGTTGCGTCGCTGCGCGACATCCTCGGGATGACACTCACAGCTCGTGCCACGGTCAAAGGGGAACAGCTTGCAGGCCTGATCTATAAACATCCACTACTGGATCGAAACAGTCCAATTGTGATCGGAGGTGAATACATCACCACCGAATCAGGAACTGGCCTGGTGCACACGGCCCCGGGCCACGGTGTCGATGACTTCAACACAGGCCTAAAGCACGAACTGGGAATGCTCTGCCCAGTAGACGAAGGCGGAATCATGACTAGCGAGGCAGGCCCATTTGCAGGCCTCAACGTGCTCAAAGACGCCAATTCCACGATCATTGCTGCACTTGAGGAAACAGGTGCTCTGCTGAAACACGAGCCCTATGAACACCGCTACCCCTATGACTGGCGAACAAAGAAACCAACTATTTTCCGCGCCACAGAACAATGGTTTGCCTCTGTAGAAGGCTTCCGCAATGAAGCGTTGGCAGCTATCGATAACGTGGAGTGGCTACCAGCATCGGGCCGAAATCGAATTGAAGCGATGGTGCGAGAACGTGGCGACTGGTGCATTTCCAGGCAACGCACTTGGGGCGTACCAATTCCAGTTTTCTATGAAAGAGGAGGAGGTGAGGTACTGCTTAATGCCAAAACACTCGCGCACATCCAGGCCCTAATCGCTGAGCACGGTGCCGATGTGTGGTGGGAACGCAACGAATCAGAGCTATTGCCACCTGAGTATGCCGCCGAAGCGGAACGATGGCGCAAAGGTAGCGACACGATGGACGTGTGGTTTGACTCTGGCTCTAGTTGGGCAGCTGTGAGCAGTCAACAAGATGACCTCACCTATCCAGCTGAGCTGTACCTCGAGGGTTCTGACCAACACAGGGGCTGGTTCCAGTCTTCTTTACTCACCTCCGTAGCAGTTAATGGCCAAGCGCCCTACCGCCAGGTGCTTACCCATGGCTTTGCCCTCGATGAGAAGGGGCGCAAGATGAGCAAATCCCTTGGCAATGTCGTCGATCCAGCTGTAATTATCGACGGCGGCAAAAACCAGAAACAAGAACCTGCCTATGGCGCAGACGTCCTTCGCCTCTGGGTGAGCTCGGTTGACTACTCCTCCGATGTGCCCATCGGGGCAAGCATTCTGCGTCAGCTCGCAGATGTATATCGCAAAGTGCGCAACACAGCCCGCTATCTACTCGGCAACTTGCATGACTTCGATCCTGCGCTCGACGCAATTCCTGTAGCAGAACTCCCCCTACTAGATCGCTGGATGCTGCAACGCACAGCCGAGGTAATAGATGAAATCTCAGCTGCTTTTAATCGCTACGAGTTCTACCGCTTCTTCCAGTTGCTCCAAAGCTACTGCGTGGTCGACCTATCGAACTTCTACCTCGATATCGCTAAAGATAGGCTCTACGTGAGCTCAGCATCAGAACGTCGCCGACGTAGCTGCCAAACGGTAATGGCTCTAATCATTGAGCGTTTAGCCGGGGCCATTTCCCCAGTGCTCTGTCATATGGCCGAAGACATCTGGCAAAACCTGCCCTACTCCGTAGCAGAAGACTCGGTCTTCAGAAGAGGCTGGCCCACGGTTCCAGATACCTGGCGAGATCCCTCGCTAATGGCACCCATGCACCAGCTCCGCGAACTACGTGGAGCCGTCAACCGCGTCCTAGAAGACTGTCGCAGCCAACAAGAGCTTGGTGCTGCCCTTGAAGCGTCCGTGCGCATAGAGGCCCGCAGCAAAGCCCTTCAAGATGCTCTCGACTGGATCAAGCAACACGGCGATGCCGATGTCGATGGGTTACGCGACTGGTTACTGGTTTCCCACTTGCAAATAGGCGGAGAACCATGGGCTGAACTACTTGCCAGTCAAGACAACGAGCTGGCCACGATCGAAGTCGCCAGGGCTCGTGGCAACAAATGCGAACGCTGCTGGCACTACGAAACTGATATCGGCAAGCACACTGCTCACCCAAGCCTTTGCGGCCGCTGCGTGAACGTGCTCGAAGATCAATAAAGAGAAGGATTCAAAGGGAAATAAACGCCCAGCTCTTCACTAGAATTGCGGCAACAATGTAACAGAAACAAGCCCTTACCCCCCCCG